>Ga0082207_1000087_pt1 | contig 55657 bp, 53 predicted proteins | sample LakMenEpi10Aug09_FD_71540 | JGI IMG/M metagenome (GOLD analysis project Ga0082207, IMG submission 71540) | reverse complement strand
GACTAAACTGCTGGGAGGCAGTAGTGATGATTTTGCCTATTCCCTAACCACAGGTAGCGATGGTGCTATCTATGTCGCTGGGTATACTTATGGCAACCTGAATGGACAGGTGAATAGTGGTATTTACGATGCTTTTGTTATTAAGTTAAACGTTAACGAAGCTCCAGTTATTACCAGTGCTGCTACCGCCACCTTTGCCGAAAACGGTACAGGAACAGTTTATACTGTCACCGCTACATCTACCAGTACAAACCTCACCTACAGTTTATCTGGTACGGATGTTAATCTCTTTAACATCAATAATGGCGTTGTCACCTTCAAAACTGCGCCTAACTTTGAAGTGCCTGGTGATAATGGTGCAAATAATGTTTATGATATCAACGTTATCGCTAGTGATGGTTCATTAACCGCTACACAAGCAGTAGTCATTACCGTTACAGACGTTAATGATATTGTTCAATCCTCCGTCAGCTACACATTAAACTCCAGCGAAACGGATTTAGCTTTAATAGGAACCGCAAACATTGACGGAACTGGAAACAGTCTCAATAATGCCATCTTCGGTAACAGTGGTAATAATGTTCTCGATGGCCGCGCTGGTGCTGATAGCCTTTTTGGTAATGCCGGTGATGATACTTTGATAGGTGGTCTTGGTGCTGACACCATGACCGGGGGAATTGGTAATGATTGGTACTGGGTAGATGATGCTGGAGACAGTGTGATAGAATATGCCAATGAAGGTACAGATAAGGTTTTCACGAGTATCAGTTACACACTTACAGCCAATGTAGAAGACCTGGCTTTACAGGAAATAGCCGCCAATATTAATGGTACGGGTAATATCCTGAATAATACTATTACAGATAATAGCAAAGATAACATTCTCGATGGTGGTGCTGGTAATGATATTATCAGAGCTTCTGGAGGGAATGATACCTTAATTGGTGGACTAGGTGCGGATACTTTAACGGGAGGTTTAGGCAATGATAGGTTTGTTTATACCAATTTAACCGATTCCTTGTTAGGTGGAATTGATATCATCAAGGATTTTAACAATAGTACGGATACTGACCGTTTTGTAGTTACCACTGCCCGGTCTGTGTTTAATAATGTCGGTGTAGTTAGCGGACTCAATGCCACTGCCATTGGTAGTAAATTAACTACTAGTAACTTTGGAGCTAATGCTGCTGCATTATTTACCATAGGCTCAAAGAGCTATGTAGCTATTAATGATAGCATTGCTGGTTTTAATGCTCTTAGTGATGCCATTGTGGATATTACGGGATACAAGGGTACTTTATCTGCTGGTAGTTTTGTGACTGTTTAAGCTACCTAGCGGTAAAATTGCAACAGTTAGATACTTGATTTCTCTAAGGGACTTCTAATTAAAAAAATACCCAAAAATTTCTTGTGGTGCGGGTATCTTGCCTACTAATCATCAAGGACGGGCAGGAGGCCCATCCCACAAAATTGGGTAAAATAGTAGAATGGCAAACTCTGCTATTATTATTATTGTCCGTAAAATAATTATTACGAAAATATATGACAACTAACCCACCAACTCTCACTTATACCCTGGAAGAAATATTATCTCGTTTGGATCAAAAGATAGAGAAGCAATTTACTGAAGTTAACCAAAAAATAGATCGGCAATTTGCTGAAGTCAACCAAAAAATAGATCGGCAATTTGCTGAAGTCAATCAAAAGTTTACTGAAGTCAATCAAAAGTTTACTGAAGTCAATCAAAAAATAGAGAAGCAATTTACTGAAGTTAACAAAAAACTAGAAACTATTGATGGTAGACTAAATAAACTGGAAATTGGCCAAGCGGAATTATCAGGGGAAATTAAAATCTTAGATGAAAAACTATCTGGAGAAATTAAAACCCTAGATGAAAAAGTTATTGGTATTGATAAAAGACTAGATAACCAAGAATTTATTAATCGTGGAGTTCTAGTAGCAGTGATTATTGCCTTAATTAGTGGAGTGGTCAAACTATTTGGTTTGTTTCCCAGCACTGGTAAAATTTGAAAATTACAGCATTTTTAGCTTGAGTCAGGTACATAATCGGGACTCCACAAGAGTTTAATCATTAATATCTGTACTCTATAATAGCGGTAACTGCTGTATTATTATAAAACTGAGTTTTAGTTATTGAAAATATGAAAAGAAAAATTGCGAAGATTCTGCCTTTATTCTGTTGGTTTCCTCTTGGTTTTACTCCTATGATAGCCTACGGTCAATTATCTGTTTCTCCTTTAACAATTCAACGTCAAGCAGAATCAGGACAAGCTAGGGGAGTGATTAACATTTCTAATAATTCTAATAAACCTTATCGAGCTAGAGTTTCTTTATCACCTTTCACTTATAATCAGGAAGGACTGCAAGTTTTACAATCTAGTCCCAATGACTTAACACCCTATTTAACATTTTCTCCCCGTGAATTAGTAATTGAATCAGGACAACAACGTTCAATTCGTTTTAATGCTAGGTTACTTCCTAGTTTACCCCAGGGAGAATATAGAGCTATGTTCTCTGTAGAAGAACTTCAGGATAACAGTTCTACTCAAACAAATCAGGTTTCTGTTGTTGTCAATATAGCAGCAACGATATATGTAATTAATGGTGATTTTGTTCCCAAAGTAGGAGTAGAAAAGGCATTTTATGATGGACAGAAAAAGCAAATTAGATTATTAGTTAATAATACAGGTGAAGCCACAGCCCGCGTTAAAAATGAGTGGAATTTAAGTCAAGATGGCAAAACAGTTGATTCTGGTAAAGTAGAAGAAACTACTATTATTGCTAAAGGTAATCGGTATGTTGAAATATCCTATCCCCCCCAAGGAAAAACCCTAACACCTGGTAATTACCAATTGTCAGGAAAACTATCTTGGAATGCTAAAAAGGCAGAAAATTTACCCTTTAATCTCAATTTCACTGTGTCTCCAGCAGATATCAACCCACAGAAAAAACCTCCACAATAATATGACTACTAACCCACCAATTCTCACTTATACTCTGGAAGAAATATTATCTCGTCTTGATCAAAAGATAGAAAAGCAATTTGCTGAAGTCAACCAAAAAATGGATCGGCAATTTGCTGAAGTTAATCAAAAAATGGATCGGCAATTTGCTGAAGTTAATCAAAAAATGGATCGGCAATTTGCTGAAGTCAACCAAAAAATGGATCGACAGTTTACTGAAGTCAATCAAAAATTTACTGAAGTCAACAAAAAACTAGAAACTATTGATGGTAGATTAAATAAACTGGAAATTGGACAAGCAGAACTATCTGGGGAAATTAAAACCCTAGAGGAAAAAGTTAGTGGTATTGACAAAAGGCTAGATAACCAAGAGTTTATTAATCGTGGAGTTCTAGTAGCAGTGATTATTGCTTTAATTAGTGGAGTAGTCAAACTATTCGGTTTCTTCCCTACTGGCAAAATTTGAAAATTATAATTTTCTTATGTTTGGAGGGGAATCAATTAATTATTACCATTTAGCATCAAATTACAATTTACCTGCTCTCATTAGTCAAGTTAATGATGTTTCTATTGACCCTAAAGCAGAAGCAAAATCGCCGCAATTTGTTGTTTTACCAATAGGAATTAATATTGGTAAACTCAATGTTTTACAATCTGCCTCCGTTAAAGGTTATGAAGACGGAGAAAAAGCTATTGATTTTCCTAATTGGTTAATTCCTTTTCAAGATATAACTACAGCATTAAACCTGACTGTTAGTACCTTACCGAATGGAGAATTAGAAATAAAAGGAGTGGGTTTAATTAAACGTATTAAAATCAGTGAATTAACCTCAGATCCAGAATTAGGTTTAACTATATCTATCGCACAAATTGAGGAGTTATTGCAAGTTAGATCTAAATTTGATATTGTAGCTTATTCAATTATACTAGAACCACCCTGGTTAAATTTTAAAGGAAAAAAAACTACCAACCAGAACCTCCGGTAATTGTAGAAGGTTTACCTATTGTTAAAAGTCCTAATTTTACTTTCTCAACTGTGGGAGAACAAGTTAATATTAGTAGTAGAGAAAATAGTCAAGAATTAACTACTCAAGGTAGTTTAAATATTGTAGGTACAGTATTAAAAGGAAGTTGGTTTTCTCGAATTAATCAAGCTGATTTATTAGATAGTAAAAAATGGCAACTACAAGAAGGACAATATCTAAACCGCAGTGATTTTCATGATTATGTAATTGGTTCTCAACCTACTTTCTGGACGGGTCAAACTAGGGGAGATTATTGGGGTTTGACGACAATTAAAAGATTTGGATTCAAAGCCGATAATCTCAATAATAGCTCATTTACGCCCTCTCAAGGTTTACAAATTTCTACAATTAATCGCATTATTGAAGGAGCAGCAAAACCGGGAACTTTAGTGCAATTAGTTTCTGGAAATGATAATTTTATTTTTGGAGAAATATTAGTTGATTCTTCAGGACTTTATCGCTTTGATAATGTTCCCATTAATAGTGAAAATTATCGAGTTTTACTTTATGCTAATGGACAATTAGCAAGTAAACCCATAGAGAAAAAACCGATATTTCTGAATTTACCTGGACAATTAACCCAAGGAACATCAAGTCTAATTATATCCAGTGGTATGAATAGAGAAACGAGAAATAATGATTTTTTTGGAGACTTAAATAATGTTCGTGGAGGTATTGCTTATCGTCATGGAGTTACAGATTCTTTAACATTGGGAGGAGGAATCATTTATGATCAAAGTTTATTAGGATTAGGGGAGGTATTTTATCAACCTAATAATTTTCCTTTCAAATTGGCTTTATCCGCTTTAAAAGTCCCAGCTAAATTCAAATATAATGCTAATCTAGAATTTAGACCATCTTCTCAATTAAATCTGAATTTATCCAGTAATGAACAGTTTCAAAGTTTTAATTTTAATTGGAATCCGGCTAAATTTTTAAGTTTTACTAGTAGTGGTAGTAATCTCAATGGTATTATAAATTTAGGATTAAATGTAAATCAGAATTTTGGTAAAATATCTACTTATTCAAGTCTGAAAATTGATAATAAAGGACAATTAGACTGGAATTCTAACCTGCGTTGGCGTAATTTAGCCGCTAGAGCTAGTCCTACTGGTATTGGATTAGAATTAAATTATGAAGGTTCTATTTTCAGTATTTTTAAACTCCCTGAAAAGGAAAATTTAATTTTAAGTTATGAAACCAGTAATTCCAGTAATAAACATAATAGTTTATTAACATTAAAATGGAAATATCAATCACCTTATATTAATCAACGTCGTCTCTGGGATTTTGATCTTGGTTATGGTATCAGTTCTCAAGGTAGTGGTTTTTTAGCTTCTGTTTCTACTTTTTTTATTCCCGGTTTGTCTCTGCGTTTGCGTTATGATGGAATTTCTATGACATCAGATACAGCCTCTTATCGGCTTGAAATTGGTTCAGTAGTTAATTTCAGTCCTAATTTAAGATTTGGAGACTCTGAATTTGAACGTTTACGCAGTGAGGGTGGTATATTTATTCAACCTTTTTTAGATAAAAATAATAACGGTATTAGAGATAATAATGAAGAGATTTATACTCAAGATATGGAACTACTATTAATCCTAAATAATAAAAAATTTAATCCTAGTTTGGCAACTATTACAAAACAAGGTGTTTTATTTAAAGTTCCTCCGGGTATTTACCGTCTTGATTTAGATCCTGCTGGATATCCTTTAGACTGGAAACCTGTTCAACCTGCTTATGCTGTGGAAATAGTTGCAGGTAGTTATACAACTACTTCAATTCCTTTTGTTGCTTCTTATACTTTAGCGGGAACTGTGAAAGATACTGAAGGAAAACCCGTTGCTGGTGCTAGAGTCGAAGCTATTGATAATAGTAAATCATCAGTTGTATCTATTACAAATAATTCAGGTATTTTCTATTTGGAACAGTTGCGACAAGGAACTTATGAGTTAAAAGTTAATAACAAATCTGTTGAACCAAATAAGATTATAATTAATTCAGATTCTCCTAATTTACAAGAATTAAATTTAAAATTACCTAATCCTTAATTAAGGCTAAAATCCTTTTTACTCTGCTCTCTATTTTAGCCCAATGACAATTTTTAACGCTAACCTACTTAATTGGTTTTAAAAAAACTACAATACAACCTGAAGTTAACAAAAACCCCAACAAAATCAAAGGTTGTGCTAACCTATTTGTTGTCTCTTCCCTGCCGATATTTTGCCCAGATTGGGGAATATCTACAGCCTTTCCTGTGGCCACAGTGACAAGAAACTGCAACTCAAAAGGTTTAATTTTTCCCTCAATAGCAGTCTTACCACTTAATAGCAACTGATAAGCCCCTGGTTTGGGAAAAGTTACTTCTGCTCCTGGTATATCTTGATAGCGTTCAGCCTGAATAGATTTTAATCGAGGTTCAATTAATGCCAGTTCTCCTGTTACATGAGGTTCAGAATAAATAGCCAATTGACAATTACAATTTTTTAAAGGAATTACCTTACCACCTTTTCGAGTCAGAGCAAACCAAATTTGAGTAACTTCCCCAGCGCGGGGATTATCATTAGGTTCTAAATGGATAGTAGCACCCACATTTTCAGATATTTGTACTGTATGGGCTAAAGTTTGAGTATTTGCAGTGACTATTAAACTAGATAAAACTAATAATAATAGATACTTTACTTTGCTTTTGCGTAGAGGAGAAATGGTCAATTTATCGTGATTTATTGGGAGGAACATAAAACTTTTCTAGACCTAAATATAACCAAAAATGCCGCGAACGTACTAACAATACACCAAAGATAATTATCCCTAGCAAAATGACTGCTAATTGGTTTGTCCAACTTAATCTTAAAGTACCCAGGTAATGAGAACCAATCAAAACCGTATGAATAGCGCTCAATAACAAAGCTGGTACACTTAAAAGATGAATTTGTCGCCAATGCTTACCTAATGACTTTTGCAGAAAATCAAAACTTGTACAAGCTGCCGGAGTCATTAATACCAGTGCTACAACCCCTGCACTCATTCCCCATTGAAATTCTAGGGGTAAAAACCAAACAGCGGTGAAATTCCAGTTTAGAGAGTGTTCAAAATGATGAATGGTGTGTACCCCAGATAACACAAAAGCCCCAACTCCCAAAGCTCGACGGTAACGCAGAGGTGCAGACCAAAAACTATTCACAGGCCGGGCAATTAATGAGAGAATTAAACAAATTAGAGCAGCGTGGCCGCTATAGTCTGTCATGGTGTCCCCTGTTCGTAACAAAGTAATAGCGCCAATAATCAAAGTTACCCAACCACCCAAGCGTAATAATTGACTGCGACGATCTTTACTAATTAACGCCGTAGAAACACCTACACCCAGCATAATTGGTAGTGTACCGACTCCAAAAGCTAACATTGTCGCTACACCTTGCCACAAATTCCCCGTAGCTGCAGCCTTAATTTGAGCAGCGTATAAAAAACCACAGGGCATTAATCCCCAAGTCATGCCTAATAGTGCCGGTGTCCACCATTGAGTTTGTGCGGATAATTTCATCATTACCGCACTGAGACGGTTGTGTAAGTTACCTTTGAGTATGGGGTGTAACAGGGGAATATGCGGTAAAAAATCTGGTTTAATTTGTCCTAAACCAAACCAAATCAGCATTATACCCGTAATTATTGCTATCCAATGTCGTAAATTGCTACCAATTCCCGCTAGTTGTCCACCCTGTACTAATACTGAACCTAGTGAGCCAATGCCAGCACCAACTAAAGCATAACTCAATATTCGCCCTAAGTTAAGTAAAGTATGAAATTTTAATTGCTGTGGCCAAGTTGGGTTTTTTTGCTGCTTAGAAAGAGAAAAAGCTACTGTTAAGGGTCCACACATTCCAAAGCAATGTCCAAAACTACCCAAAAACCCTAAAAGTGTGATCAGTGATAAATCTAGCATATTAACCATGGAAACTGAATGGGAATTGGGAATCGGCCATTAGGAAAGTATACCTTTTTCATCTCTTACTATGATGTCTATGTCAAAAGACAAGCTGTCAAACTTGGTGTAGTATAGAGCTAATCTTGCCAGATTTTGATACTGGCTTTGTCTCCAAAAAAGATTATTTTTCCTCAGCAAAGTAAAATCTCTTAATCTGCGTTATATTTAATTATCACAAACTTATTTATTAACAATTAATATCAGAGTATTACTTATAGAAGATGATCAACGCATTGCCAAACCCTTAGCAGAAGATCTAAAACATCAACGTTATGTTGTAGATATTGCTAAAGATGGAATTGAAGGTTGGGAGTATAGTCAATCAACACAATATGACATAATTTTATTAGATTTAATGCTTCCAAAGTTAGATGGAATTAGTTTATGTAAACGCCTAAGATCCATTAAATATAATGCTCTGATTTTAATTCTTACAGCCAGAGATACTACAGCAGATAAGGTAATTGGATTAGATGCAGGTGCTGATGATTATCTGATTAAACCATTTGATTTAGAAGAATTAACAGCCCGTGTCCGAGCTTTATCTCGCAGAAATTCAGAAGTTCGTCCACCCATATTAATTTATGGTAAATTACAACTAGATCCTGGTAGTTGTCATATTAGCTATGAAAATCAAACTCTATTATTAACACCGAAAGAATATATGATTTTAGAGTATTTTATGAAAAATCCTCATCAAGTCTTAAATCGGACATCTCTTTTAGATAAATTATGGGAATTTGATAAAATTTCTGGTGAAGATACTGTCAAAACTCACATCAATAATTTACGCAAAAAGTTAAAAGCTGTTGGTGCATCTGCAAAAATCATCGAAACTGTTTATGCAATAGGATATCGGTTAGGAAATAGCTAATGTTGTGGATAATTAAATATCGCTTATTATTTTCTTATTTGTTAGTATTTGGCTCAGTATTGGGAGTATTTACATTAGCAGTTAGGGTTTTTGTAACTCAAAGTCTTGAACAAGAAATTACTGAAAAATTAATTGATTTAGCGGAAGGTGCTGCTGCTAATTCAGAATATTCTCATGGTAAAATCAAATTAGATAATGATTTTCCTATTCAAGATATTATCAATCGTCATCAAGGTTTACAATGGTTTAACCAAAAAGGAAATTTTCTGCAACAACAAGGTGAAAATTTACCAAGTTTACCTCTTTATCCTCATGTGAAAAAACAAATTCAATTAGGTAAAAATTCAATTGTAGCGATTACATTACCAATAATTGGTGATAAAGATGGTAAACTAATTGGATATGTGAGAGCTAGTGAATCATTAGAAAATCTCAACAAAACTTTAAATAAACTCGACTGGAGTTTAGGAGGAGGAATTTGTTTTGCTCTACTTATTAGCGGTATTGGTGGAGTATGGTTAATTCGACAGTCCATGAGACCAATTGAAGAAAGTCTACAAAGACTGCAACAATTTACTGCTGATGCTTCTCACGAACTCAGGGGTCCATTAATGGCAATTAAAAGTAATGCTTCTGTAGCAATTAAATATCCAGAAGCAATTCGAGAAACAGATTTAGAAAAATTTCAAGCTATTCTTAGTGCGACAACACAAATGTCTAGTTTAACTGAAGATTTATTACTTTTAGCACGTACTGATATTATCCCCAATCAAGATATAACTTTTGTTAATTTAGAAGAAATTTTAGATAACTTATATAAACTCTATAAACCCCAAGCTGAGGCTAAACAAATTAAGATAAAATTACAATTAGATCAAGATTTATATGTACTTGGTGATTGTGAACAATTAAAACGATTATTTACTAATTTATTGGAAAATGCAATTAACTATACTTCCTTCCCAGGGACAATTGAAATTACAAATCGTAGGCTAGGTTCTCATATCTACGTCAGTATAAAAGATACGGGTGTAGGAATTGCTCCAGATAATTTGGAAAAAGTTTTTGATAGATTTTGGCGAGCTGATGAATCTCGCAGTTATAATTGTGGTGGCTCAGGTTTGGGTTTAGCTATTGCTCAAGCTATTGCTAAAAAATATGGTGGATTAATTACTGTGAAAAGTGAATTGGGCGTTGGTACTTGTTTTACAATACGCTTATTATCAAATTCACAATTTCCAAAATAAAGTATTTTTAAATCCATTTTTAATTGATAGAATATTGCATCACCTGATAAGTTTATCCTATTTTACAGGATGATGCAAATAGTAATTAAAGTGGTAAGATACAGGGGAAAATTATTTTTTAACTGCGTGAGTTTTAACTGTGTGAGTTTTAATTGTGGGCTTTTTAACTGCGTGAGTTTTAATTGCGGGCTTTTTAACTGTATGAGTTTTAATTGCGGGTTTAGAAGTTGTAGTTGCAGACTGACCAACAGCTTTAGTTTCAACTGCAAAAGCATTCTGGGACATTCCACCCAAAGTTAAGAAACTGATTAAACCAAGACTGAAAATTGCTTTAGTTGTGCTTTTCATTGTTCTATGCTTTCCTGACGTTGATTTGGTACAAGATTGTTTTCTTGCTTGTTTCTAAACTATAGGAAGTAAAAGTAAAGAAGTTGGAAAGATTTTTAAATATTTTAAAAAATTTAGAAAGATAGTTATACACCAGTATTTAGTCGTTAGCTAATCACTACCCCATTACATAGCTTTTCCCTCCTGAAATACAAAATTAACCCTCCTCTTGGTCAGGGGAGTGTGCAGGGAGGGTATATTTTTTGAGATTGGAAATTGCTATATCTTGTTTGTATGGTAACGACTCTTTTAAAAAATATATCACCCTATAACTTAAATCTTTTCAACTTCTTGACAATCATGATTTAGAATCAAGTTTAATACTTGTTTTCAATCTATGGCTATGAAAAAGTTAATAAAAATAATTATTTTTGTGCCTTTATTAGTCATATTAGGATTTTATGGACTAGTAAAAGTTATATTTAATAATGAAGTACAAGCACCAATTGCAATTATGTTTCAAAATGACAATAATATAGAAACTAATGATATTTCTAATAATTGGCAATTAATTAAAAAGAATTATCTATATAGCAACTTACCGCAACAGCAAGAACTAAAGATAAACCGTCTCCTTTTAGAAAAATTACCAAATATTGATAATTATGAAAATAACAATCACTTTTCAGATGATTTAACTAAGATATCTCACTCCAGTCAGCAGATTTATAAATTAGCAAAAGCTCACCATTGGAGAAAAGCACAAGCTGAAAACAAAAAATTGCAAAATTTGACTAAGGACTTAACCACAAAATTTAAACCGAAAACAATCCAATTACAAAAACTAACTGATAAAAGTAATTTACTAGATACCGCTATTGCCAATAAAGACTCGGAAATAATAATGCGTAGTTCTAATCAAATTACCTTTGTAGTAACTGAAATGAATAAAAATTTCCCCAAAAAAATCCCAATAGAAGTTACTTTATTGAACTATTATGAACGAGAATTAGAAATCTGGATTCCCAGCGGTAATAAACCCTGGTTAACTAAAACAGCGAAAAATATAAATCGTACTTGGTTATCTATTCGTCCTTTAGTTTTATCTCATGGTAACAAAATAGAAGTACATAAATTTGATATATTAATGGTTACTCTTAATCAAGCTTCATTGTTTAATGATTATATAGAAATAACTACTTTATTGCAAAGAGAACAAGATAATCTAGAAAGAGTATTTCAATAATCAGATAGAGATTTATTTTTCAAACCTTTACAAAAAAACATTGATAAAAAATCACCCCCAGTTTAAAAAATAACTGGAGGCTATGATTAAAGACATTGGAATGTGGACTAGTTGAAATTCAAAGTTAACCTTATTTTTATATAATTATCTCTATCTGTAGGAAAGTTCAAATTTAATTAATTTCCGTCTAATTGAATAGAGATAATAAATACATAGGACGAATATTTGATTATAGCTACACTACTTAAAATTTTGCCAATATCATCTACCAATAACCGCTATAAAAAAAAGACCCCCGGAAGTAGACCGAGGGATTCTGCAAGTCGGAATTATCGCACAAAGACATTCGCACACCTAAAATAGCAATAGAACAAGCCAAAAAAATGCCAAAATGCCAAAAAGCTAAAACTCCCCCTAGAACAGCATTTGACCCCTGATTTTTGACTCCTGTTATGTTTTAGACCTGCAAATTCCAAATTTCTATATTCAGCAACCCCTAATTACGAATATTTACCTCCTGTAAATAATCTTCTGGTTGAATAGATACTTTATACTCAGTAGATTTTTTTGTTGCAGAAAACAGTTCCCGCTTCTGGATAGCTAATTCTTGTTGTTGATTACGTAAATGTAGTTTTTGAGAATATTCTTGTATTTTCGTTCTTGCTTGGTCATAAACATCAACATTTTTAGGAATCTTTTCTAGGAGTTTAATTGCTCCAAAAAAATTACCTACAGACGCTTGATTGTGAGCTTGATATAAATAGTATCCTGATCTAATTTGACGTTTTTGATTGTATTCAGACAACTTCCTTTTAACTATAGCACCAACAGAGTTTTCTTCAGGTATTTGCTGTAAATAATATAAAGCTGTTGAAAAATCTTTTTCTTCAGCTTTTGCATAAGCTTTAGCTAATAAAACTTGTGTTTGTGCTTCAATATTTATCTTTGCTTGTTCAACTAAAGGCTGAATTTTTGATTCCCAATAGGAACTAACTGGAACTTTACAAGCATAAGCTAATACATCTGTCCACCGACTTTCTTGGAAAGCTTTGTTCGCTGAAACATAATATTCTGCATCTTTTTGCCATTGACTTTGCCATTTTTCAATTGCAGCTTGTGCTTCTGGATAAACATTACTATTAAGGGGGATTGACTGAGCTAAATTAATGGCTTTTTGTAAATCTCCAGATTGATATTTTGCTATAGCTTTATATAAAGTTTCCGTAGCTGAATAAGCTTGATAATTATTAAATAAAGAATATATTCCCAATCCAAGCATAACAGAATTAATCAATAAACCTAATCGCAATCCAGCTAATAGTGTTTGTGATTTTTGATCTGTTTTTTCAATAGTTCGATAAGATAATTGAGACTTTGTTATTGATATTTTTCCTGGTTTTTTGTCCCATTCTATATGCTTGAGTACCCATAGTGCTTCATTGGCAGATTGAAATCGTTCTTGATGTTGATAACAGATCATTTGGTTAATAAAAGCCACTAAATAATCATTAATGGAGGTACAATCATTACACCAAATTATTTCATTAGTTTCTGCATTAATTTTTAATTGTCGAGGTGAAAATCCCGTTATAGCTTGAATGGCAATTATGCCCAAGGAATAAATATCACTACTGGGTTGAGCTTGACCAATAAATTGTTCTGGAGGAATATAACCTAAAGACGTGACAGGAATTTGATCTATAAATAATGCCGTTTCAATACTAAAGTCTATTGGTTGAATTGAACCAAAATCAATTAATACTAATTTGCCATCTATAGCCCTTCTAATTAAGGTTTCTGGAGTGATATCACAATGAATAAACCCTTGAGAGTGAACAAATTCAAGAATAGATAAGGCATCTTCTAAAAACTTAATAATATCAATTTGACTCCATTTATCTCGACTTTTAGGGTTTTGAGGTAATTCAATTGCTAAAGACTCTCCAGGAATAAATTGTTGTACTAAATAAAAATGTTCATCTTCTTCAAAACAGGTAATTAGTTCAGGAATTTGGGGATGAAGACCTAAATCTTTTAGGGTTTCAGTTTCCGCTAAAAACCGCAATTTCAGGTAATCAAAATAGGAGGTAGATTGGTAGTTATTGACCTTTAGTTGTTTCACAACATACCTGGTTTTATCTGGGTGGTACATATCCACTGCGATAAATGTTTGTCTAAATACTCCTGTACTAAGTAGTTGAACAATTTGGTAACGCTCTTGTAATAATTTGCCGATCATTTGCTTACTCATGATCTAGTTACTCAGATATATATCTTTTCTGACAATGACTGCTATTTTCCGGAAGTCTGGAGAATAATTCAGTAGATGAAATATTCAATAATATTTCCAGTATTACTACTGATGATCTTCCCTGTCCCCAAAGGTATCTGTTAATGGTTTGACGACTTTAGCGATCGCTTCCTGCACAAAAATTTTCATAAACTCATCTCGACGATTAATTTGAAATTGTTGTTGTACAACTTCTGTCATTCCCCCGTCACCCCAATCTTGATCATGACGAAAATATTCAATAAAACTTTTCCCCGCAATCCGAGTTAAATATGCGGCTGTTACTCCTTGAATTGCCCTCCCGACAATAAAAGTAGCAACATTGAGTTGCAAAGCCGTTGATAATAATTCAATCGCACCTTTAACAATACCTAAACCAGCAATAGTTTTTCCTAAAGATAGCGCCAATTCTTTACCCCGTTCCATATTTAAATCACAACCGTAAAGTCTACCAATTTCTACTACCATTTGGGCATTAACAGCAGCAGTTGCCAGTAAGTCTACCATCGGTAATGGAGTGACAGAAACTACACCTGCCCCAATCCATTGATAACGTTCTACAATTTTATCAGCTTGACGACGACGCTGAGAATCTATGAGTTTGCGAGCTTCTTCTCCCAAACGCAAAGATTGTAGGAGAATGTTGTCTGCTACAAGATCTTCACCCTCAGCCCGTAAAATGGCAGCCATACGCCGTAATAAGGGGATAATCTCTGATTCTGGTTGGAAGGTTTCCCCCGTTTCTAATTGGGCTATTTGCGGATTAGCAGCGATCGCTACTACATCATTAGTAGCAATAAATCCCCGTACCCGTTCCCGCAATCTGGACAAAATCACCTCTGTATCATTTTCTGTGTATAAATCCGTTTTATTTAATACTAAAAGCGATCGCTTGCCAATTTCTGCTAACCCCCGTAGTGGTTCATATTCAGAACGTCGTAAATCATTATCTACCACAAATAACAACAAATCCGCCTCCGTGGCCAAAGCCCTAGCCAGTTGTTCCCGTTCTGTACCCGCTACCCCCGGTTCTAAAATCCCCGGAGTATCAGTAATTAATATCTTCCGCTCTAAACCTTTTAAACGTAAACAATAGGTTTCTCCTACCTGGGTTGTCCCCATGGGCGCGTTGACTTCACCGACTATCCGCCCCATAATTGCATTAACTAAAGAAGTTTTACCTGCACTACCTGTACCAAAGACAACAACTTGAATTTCACCTCTAGCTAAATTCGCCTCAATTTCCTGAGTGCGACTTAGCAAAGCTTGACGTGTAACTTCATCTTGAATTTGGGACACTTGTTGACGCACCGCCTCCAAAGTAGAAGAAGCTGCATCAGATTTAGCTGCGGGAATTTGCGATAAAGTCACCCTTGGACGTTGACGACGGGATTTTTCCTCTCCCTTCCGCAATACCAATACATAATAAATAAACGCAGCAATCAAACCACCAATTAGCAAAATCAGCAGTAATAATAATAAGTTACCCAACAACGGCGAATAAGACAACTGCCAATACAACCGGGAAAGAGAATCAATTAGCCATAGAGTTAACGCCAAAATGACGATTAGACCAACAATTAACGTGACTATGCGAGACAAAGGCATGAATAATAAATTTAGTACCTATATAGTATTTTTAGCTCTTGAATACATAATATGCAAAATCTGAACAAAAAAATCTCATAAAGCTTACTGTGTATCAGAAATAAACCTGATATTTAAATATTATGGACAAAAATTCCTTCAACCCTCATTTCTCTGTGTTCTTTATTCCGTAATTCCTGCGTAAGTCCTATTTCTGTTCTATGTTCCCTTAATTACTGTTTATTAAATTCCCCATTTATTCTTCCCTTGAATTAACATATGTTGTAATAGTAGGAGACATTAAAAGACAGGGAGAAAATTAATGGGACTATTTGATCAAATTCTTGGCGCGGTTGGTAATTCCAATCAACCAGCCGGCTTGGATAACTTGCTAAATATTGCCACCACTGTTCAACAATTAGGTAGTGGCCTTGGTGTGGACTCTTCCACCATGCAATCAATTTTATCAGTAGTTGGTAAACAAATACAATCATCTTTACAAGCAAAAGAAGCTACCGAAGGAAGCGAAGCAGTACAAGACCTAATCAATCAATTTGCTGGAACTTCAGCCAATTCCCAAGCCGTAGATAATTTATTTTCTGCTGATATCCAAGCAAAAGTAGCGGAGAATGTCGCCCAAGCTGCTAATGTGGATGCCAGTACCGTTCAACAATTATTACCAACTTTAATACCTGTAGTCCTGAGTTTCTTACAATCCAGTGGTAATCCATTACTCAGTAAAGTTTTAGATGCTAATGTTAATATCGATACGGAGCTTTCTGGCGTGATTAACTTAGCTACTCGGTTTTTAGGAATTTAATCCTAGCTAGAATTTTTGTAGCCCAAAATCCACCGTTAGCAAATTAAAATGAGGCTGCATAGAATCAGATTTCCAGAATAATTGAGCCCGGATCACCGCAGCCCAGAAAAATTCATGAATTTCATGATTCTGTACAGTCTCACATATAATTGATATCACAAATGAAGACAGCCGAGGATAAAACAATAGTCCGCGAATACTTTAACTCCACGGGCTTTGAGAGGTGGCGACGCATCTATGGTGATGCTGAAGTCAACAAAGTCCAGCTAGATATTCGCACTGGACATCAGCAAACTGTAGATCATGTCATTGGCTGGTTAGAAGCTGACAACAATTTACCATCATTATCAATTTGTGATGCTGGCTGTGGTGTGGGTAGTCTGAGTATTCCCCTAGCTACGGCTGGTGCTAAGGTCTACGCCAGTGATATTGCGGCTAAAATGGTATCAGAAGCCCAGGATAGGGCTGTAATGGCTTTGTCAAATACCGCAAACCCCTCTTTTGCAGTGCAGGATTTAGAATCTTTAGGTGGTAATTATCACACGGTCATCTGTTTAGATGTTCTCATTCATTACCCCCAAAAAAAAGCCGATGAAATGATTTCTCACCTGTGTTCTTTGGCACAATCCAGAATTATTCTCAGTTTTGCCCCTAAAACCTTTTTTCTGACAATTCTCAAAAAAATCGGTACTTTCTTTCCAGGTCCGAGTAAAACCACTCGCGCTTACTTACATTCTGAAGCCGATATCATCAAAATTCTCCAAAAAAACGGCTTTTCTATAGAAAGAACAGCGATGACACGGACAAACTTCTACTTTTCCAGGTTACTAGAAGCAACTCGTACATCTGTTTAATTAGCATAGTATAATTAATACTTCATATTCCCGATTTTTTAGAGGAGTCGGGAATTGAGAAACTATTCAGGTTTTGTATGTTGTAACGACAATTTTTAACGCCAATCTACTTAATTTGCTATTATTGAAAGGAAATTTCTCCAAATCAATTATTAATAAAACAAGTAAGTATGTTACAATGGCTCGAATATATAGAATGGAATATTACGCAAAAATATGTCATAACTGGTGTTTAGGCAGCATTTTTCTAAGTTCTGTAGAGAAGTTGAGTAAATGGAGAAGAAAATGACGAGTAAAGAAGATTTTCTCTATCCCCGTGGTCGCTACTATGGTCATGTAAAACCAGAAAACTTGTTATTTAATGCGAATTTACAGGAATTTGCCCAAAAGGTTAGCTATATCTGCAACCTCGAAACAGGTGGAAAAATCCCACCTGGTGAGGCCTACAAAGAAATTAAGTCACTCTGGAAGCAGTTAAAACACTCAAAAAAAGAACTGAAAATCGATGAACAACCTTTTCTAAGTAACGGTTCTGAAGAAGGCTAATTAATATTAGGCGAAAATTAGCCATTAATTATATTATTCAGCCCTCTTGCCTGTTTTTTCTTCATTTTCCCAACCCTAGACCCGGATTTGGTAGTGATATTTGCTAGTATAGGCTTGTTCTGAATGAGTAGAGCTATCACTGATCAATGCCTAGATATTCACAGCTTGCCATTTGGCTTGAGGATTATTTTTTGATAATAATCCTCGAGTTGCTGTGTAGCAGATGTCCACCCCCATTTCTCCGCTTCTGCACGGGCATTTTTACGGATAATATTTATTTCCTGTTTTTCTTTTAACAGACCCATAGTAGCATGAATAGCCTCTTGAATATCAGCGTGGGGATCAAAAAGATATCCATTTACACCGTCTGTGACGATATCAGGTATACCTCCAGAACGGGCTGCTACGACTGGACAACCGGAGGCCATGGCTTCTAGCAGGACTAATCCTAATGTTTCTGTGCGGGAAGGAAAAATAAAAGCATCAGCGCTGGCAAAGGCAGAACCTAATTCTTTACCCATGAGATAGCCGACAAAATAAGTATTTGTGCCGATAAAGTGTTTTTCTAAAGCTTGGCGGTGGGGTCCATCTCCCACTAGTGCTAATCTGGCCTCAGGAATGGCTTCTAAAATCGGTTTAATGCGTTCGATTTCCTTTTCCGCAGAAAGACGACCAACATACAATAATAATGGGCTTTCTGGATGATTTTGGGAGAGATGCGATCGCATTTTGTCACTGGCTAAATCAGGATGAAATAATTCTGTATCTACCCCCCGTTGCCACAAATCCACTCTTTCAATTCCATGTGCTGAAAGTTCCTTGACCATGGCCGTAGAGGTACACAAATTTAACTCCGCCTGATTATGACCAGCTTTCAGTAACTCCCATAGTAGTCCTTCTAACATTCCCAACCCGTAATGTTGCAGATATTGAGGCAAATGGGTATGATAAGAAGCCACCAAGGGAATTTTCAGAACTTTACTATAAAAAATCCCTGATAGTCCTAAAACAGCGGGATTAACAACATGAATAATATCTGGTTTAAATTCTTCTAAAGCGTGACCAATAGCAGGGCGAGGCAGTGCCATTTTTAACTCTGGATAGAGAGGTAAGGGAAAGCCACTAACTCCATAAACTTTTGCACCTTTATGTTCGGTGATTCCACCGTCTGGGGCAAATACTAAAACTTGATTTCCATGACGTTGTAAATGGTCAACAGTATGACGCAGACGTGTCACAATGCCATCAACTTTAGGCAAAAAGGTTTCTGTAAATAGGGCAATTCGCATAAAAGAGGAGTTCAGAAGTTACAGAAGTTTAGAATAGGAGTAGAAGAGCAGGAGAGAAGGATAGTAGAGAGAAATCTTTTTGCTTCTTCCTTCTTCCTTCTTTCTCCTAAACTTCTGATAGCGTTTACGTAGTGTGCCGAAGGCATAGCGTGGCGTTAGCCATGCTCCTATTTTCTATGCCAAGACACTTTGGGAAGAATTTGTTTGTGATCAACTCGGTTTTGATACTTGACAGCAAAGTTTAAAAGCGAATCAAGTAAAGAATCTGAAAGCAGGTGAGGCTGTAAACCCAAATCCAAGAGTTTAGTATTTTTCGCATTGAAATAGTGTTCTTCCTTTTCCACTCTAGGATTATCTATGTGGTCAATATCCACATTTAAGCCCATAGCGTTACCGGCTTTTTTCACCATCATTGCCAAGTCACCAACACTAAATAGTTCAGTAAATTGGTTGAACACACGGAATTCTCCTGGTTCGGCAGGATTAGCGATCGCTAATTCAATACATCGTACTGTATCCCGAATATCCAAAAAGCCGCGAGTTTGTCCACCTTTACCGTAGACGGTGAGGGGATGTCCTACAGTAGCTTGAATACAGAAACGGTTTAGTGCTGTACCAAATACACCATCATAATCCAAGCGGTTAATTAACAGTTCGTCCATTCCCGTTTCATCGGTTAAGACACCGTAAACTATCCCTTGATTTAAGTCTGTAGCCCTTAACCCCCAAATCCGACAAGCAAAATGGATATTATGGCTATCATGGACTTTGCTCAAGTGATACATTGAACCAGGCTGCTTAGGATAGGGCAAAGTATCCTTGCGACCGTTGTGTTCAATCGTGATGTATCCTTCTTCAATGTCAATGTTAGGAGTACCATACTCACCCATTGTACCCAATTTCACCAAATGGCAATCCGGGAAATCTTCCCGCATGATGTACAGCAAATTCAACGTACCCACTACATTATTGACCTGGGTAAGAACAGCGTGTTCACGGTCAATCATGGAAAATGGCGCTGAACGCTGTTCACCAAAATGCACGATGGCAGTAGGTTGAAATTGGTGTAAGGCCTTGTGCAAAAATTCGTAATTAGTAATATCGCCGATAAACAGATCAATAGACTTATTAGTCAAATCTTGCCATCGCTGGAGACGCTGCTGAATTGGCGCGATTGGGGTTAGGGTTTCTACACCCAGTTCATTATCCCAGTGTCGTCGCACCAAACTATCTAAAATTCCAACTTCATAACCTCGATTAGAAAGGTAAAGCGCAGTTGCCCAACCACAATACCCATCACCACCAATAACCAGGACTTTCATCTTTACCAGTTTTTACTCGCTGATAGCTAAATCTATCAGGTTTGTGTACCATCTTCACCAATAAATTCTGATTATTCAGCAGGTATGGAGAGTTAACAATACCCTAATACACAGCAATTAGCTATCAATCTTTATTTACAGAAATATCCGGTAAGTGTAAAGCTCAGTTACTTCGATACTGAGATACAAGCGACACTAGTAGTTTGAATTACCTTCAATATTTTATATCGTTTCCCAGTTTAATGAAATATACACCAATTTATTCTCTGTTCACGAACGTTACCAGCCATTCCATTATGTTCTAATTTTATACAGTCCTAAGCCTCCAAGATGAACTTCTCAATTTTGCGGTTAAGACGATGTCTAAATATCTCATTACCCATAACATCAAACTCGAAATTATTGATTATTTTACTATAATTGATAATCAACCTACAGAGAAATTAGCTAAATCCTACTTTTATTCTCCAACCCACCTCCACCATGAACCAGCCCATATTTCACCTCGCTTTCCCTGTCTCCAATATCCCCGACACCAAAGCCTATTATATTGACGGTTTAGGCTGCATACCCGGACGTGAAACCCCCCACGCTTTAATTCTCAACCTCTATGGACATCAATTAGTAGCCCACGTTACCCAGGATATTTTAATACCTCAAAAGGCAATTTATCCCCGACATTTTGGACTAATTTTTTCTCAAGAAACAGATTGGCAACAATTACTAATAAGGGCAAAAAATAAAGATCTAAAATTTCGAGAAGAACCCAAAAACCGCTTGACTAATTCTCCTCTAGAACACCATACTTTTTTCCTCGAAGACCCTTTCTATAACTTAATTGAATTTAAATATTATCCCTACCCAGAGGCGATTTTTGGCAGCACTGAATATGACAAAATCGGAGATAGAGATTAAGTGACAGTTTAATACAGCAGTTCCCAGTGTTATGAAGTACAAATATTAATAATAAAACTCTTTTAGTGCGGGACTTTTGCCCGCTGATCATGTATTTCGGTCAAGGGGAATATGCTGTATTATAAAAGAAATTCATAATTTCACAGGTTCTCTTAACGCATCTGCTACTATTGTTAAAGTTCTAGTATCTGTTAACATTAAAGGATGTAATATCACTGGTATAGTTACTTCTTTTCCTATACCAAGTCGTGAACTTGTGGCTGGTAAAATCATCAAATCATAAGGTGTCCAAATAGATGTAAAATTCAATTGCTTTAACATCTTAAAATCAGCATTTAAATCATTGATAAAATCACTATTAGGACGCATTTGCACAGCACCAGCTAACCAAGTACCATAAGCAATAATAGTTCCTTTATGGGGTGAAGAAATAGTAATAAATCGCTGGACTTTATTTATTCCCCCCAACCGCTGAATATAATAACGGCTGACAATTCCTCCCATACTAAAACCCACTATATCCACTGGTCGCGCTACTTCAAAGGTATCATTTACATAATTAGCTACCTGCTGGGCTAATTTCTCCAAAACCTCAGAACCATTATTAGGGATTAAATCCACCGTATACACGGATAAACCTTGTTGTCGCAGATAAAACGCCATTTTATTGAAAACCGCCCCAGTATCGTTAATACCATGCACTAATAAAACGGGATTTTGTTTTGTTACCATGATCTTAATTAGTTAATATTGTCAGTGATTTAACTCAATATTGTAGTCAAAAATATACAATATGTGACAGTTTTCAGACTGAATCTAAATTATTAAGATTTATTAAATAAGTTTTCACAATTTTATTGTTATCATAAAATTTAATCATTAATTAATTTGCGTTATTTACCGAATATGATTGTCGGCAGAAAAATATCAAAATACTTACCAGTATTGTCGAATTTTAATTAGCAAACAAGTCTATAGTAGGTAACGCAATCAAATGTATATTACACCGTGATTATAGTACAGCATTTACCGATGTTATGAGGTACATATCTAGCGGGCAAGATGCCCGCACCACAAGAGTTTCATGATTCAACTTTGTACATCATAAGAGCAGAAACCGCTGTAAATTCAGTCACGTTCTAAACTATTCAAATCAGGAGCATTTTTTATGGACTTTATCAAAAATCTAATTGCGGGTATTGTGCGTTTTATTACCGGATTGTTTAGTAAAAACAACAATAACTACTACTTGGAACTCAAAGAAGAAGATAATGTTACTTCAGCACCAGCACCCACAACATCACAAACTGTACCAAAAACTGCACCGGAAACTTTACCAGTAGCTTCACCAGTAGCAGCAAAAGTTACTAAGACTGAAGCCGTAAAAATAGCAGTACCAACTGAAACCAATTTTGCAACCAAGTATTTGATTCCTACTAATACTCCTCGTCGTCGTCCTGGGGCAAATATGAATGTATTTTTAGATATGGCAAATCAAGCTAAAACCCCCGGATAAATTTAATTGGGATTATCTGCTTGAGGTGTTTCCAAAGCAGCATTTTTAGTTAAGATAATCCCACTATATAAATGAAAAGCCGCATCCCAATAACTTTTTTCTTTGCGAAAGATATTAATATAAGACGGAATTTGATTTAGGGTTTCTGTTTGGTCAATAACAGTTTGTGCAAAGGGTTTAAAATCTGACCATACCTTAACTTCAGGTAATTTTTTATCAATCCAACTCATCAAATTATTCCAATTAATTCTAATTGTATTGTGGTTAGCTTGAGGACTATTTTCTAAACCTTGTTGAAATTCATAAGTTTGATCATAAATTCTCAAAATAATTCCCCCTTTTGATAAATGTAAATCACAAAATTGAGCATAATCTTGAGTTTTGGTTTTCCGTTCTAATTTACCCCTAACATCAATATCTACAACTTCTTCAAAAATTGGTAAAAGTCCCAAAACTCTAGTATTAATTTCTGATAAATCAAGGGTCATAGCACTAGTTTGATTCTCTTCATTTTGATAAGTTACTTTGATTTGGGACTTATCTATTGATAAATATTTAACTTGAAATACCTGAATTTCTTGAATTTGCAGAATTTTGATCCAGAAACATGGAATACCCACCTGTTGTAATTGTGTTCCATAAAATGCTAATTCTCCCACTTTACCAATGCGGTAAACTCGCCAATTTTGACTTGGTAGTGTCACCCTCGCTGTATAAGCGTCTACTTGCATAATTTGGGCAAAATTTCTGGCTGCAATGGCTTTTAACTCATTATCAATGGGTTCTAAAATTAACATTCCCAGTTCATTGTTATCAGGTGTGGCTGTTGCTTTAGCTAGAGCTTTTTGTTTTAGTTCTTGTTTAACTTCTTCTAATCTTTGTAAACCTTTACGAGCTTGGGAAATAATTTTATTATGAGTTGCTAATTGTAATAATTGAAGATATATCTTTTCAGATTCTTCTAGTTGATTAGAAACTTCTTTTAACTTACCATAATACAGTTGTAACCAATGATTTTCGGGCGATTCTATCAGCAGTGGTCGAAGTAATTTAGCTGCTGTTCGATAATCTTTTTGTTCAAAAGCTGCAATAACTTGATCTAGCATATAATTAATAGTTGATTTTAGATAAAATACAATTAAAAAAATCTCTGGTTAAATATGTTTTGCTAGTATAGCAATTCCCAAGCTTGAGAAACACACTCTACCCGCGCTATTAAGCACCCTCCCCAAGAGCTAGGGGAGGATTGATTTTGTATTTCACCAGAAAGGGAAAGGCTATAGTTCACTATACTAGATTTTGGCTACTAGCCCGGAACTTAACTTCCATCTGGGTAATCAATAACAATACTTACCATCATCGGGACGAGGATTTTCCTTGGCGGTTCGCATCGCGCCTAATATGGTAGAAATAAAAACACAACGCTTTGCTTTACCACCAGATTTACTAGACAGGGTGATTCGGACCAATGGAGGTTTTACAGTTCCCAGATGATCAAATGGGACTCGTATCACACCATTAGATAATTGTAATGTTGATTCTTCTTCATCTAACTTTACACTAGTATGTAAATCATTCCATTGAGCATTAGATGGATTAATTGTAGCCGGATGAACTGCCCATTGGACAATATTATTTTGTTCCCGGAAACTAGCGTGGTAAGTCAATTTTTCCTTTTTGGCTTGACTTTGGGCTTCACGCATAGCTCGGTAAACTTGATTTTGAGCAACATTTAAATGGCGAGATTTCATCAAAGTTGCTCCAGTTGGTACTGCTATTGCTGATATTATACCGATAATTAATAGTGACGTAATCATTTCTATCAGCGTAAAACCACTCTCGTCTTGATTATTCCGTAAATAATTCATCGCTTATCATTTGCAAGCACAACAAACACAAATATTCTTCCATATAGGATGATTTTTGATATGCGGTTTTTTACGGATTTTTGATTTTTTATATATACAACAGTTATTAATCTTAAAGCCCTTGTGGTGCGGGCATTTTACCCGCTAATACGGTACTTCTGTTCAGCTATATCCTGTATCATTAAATTATTAATTTATTCATTAGTAGGAATAGTCCGACACCTTTCATCTTTTGCTATTCGTATCCCCCCAATTAAGGTTTGAATAATCACACATCGGTCTACACTACTAGCTTTATCATCATTTGTTGATACAGGTGCAGCAACCATGATAGCTAAAGGTGTATCACTGACAGTACCATCAATGTTATTTGCTAATACGCCTTGACTGTCAAAAGTAATTGTCCCTTCTCCTCGGTTGGTTTGAACTATCTGCCTATCAGCAGTTGTTGTATTATACTCTGTCAGAGGGTTAAGATTAGTGTATAAAAAAACTTCTCTAGATCTTAGCGTCATGGTATCACCTAAAGCTATCCAAACCGAATCAGCAGGTGGATTAGTAATAGGTGTGGTAGTAGGAATACCCGGATAAATTATGTATTCAGGAATATTATTGTTAACTCGAAAACTGATACTATAAGTACCTTTTGTGCTTTTAGCTTGTAACCGTGTTTCTTGGATAACAGATGCAACTGCACCATTGGCTTGATTTAAGCGTTGTCTGTTGATAAATGCTGACCAACCAGGAGCAGCGATTACTGATAGAATACCAATCATGAATAACACTACAATCATTTCTGCCATTGTAAAACCAGCATTCTGATCACCATATTCCTGACGCTGATGCTGTAATGAATTGACAATTAAACTTTTAATTCTATAATTATTGGCCATGATTTAATCCTATAATTGAGAAATTCTATTTATTGAGCATACGAAGAACCACGGGCTTGAATAATAGCACTAACCGTGGGAAAATAGGTTTGCTGGCTATTATCTTCGTAATCTATATTACTAGTTTGGATGCGAGCTAAAGCATTACCCCGGATAAAAATCTGTGCTGTAGAAATTACTTGTCCTTGATTTGTAGGATCTGCATAATTACTTACACAGGCATAAAAACTAGTCATTGTCGTACTTGATATTGGTGTTATAGTCACACCTTGTTGATTATCATCTTGAGCGCATGATGGTGTTATATTTGGAACATTTGTTTGATCTCTGGGGGTTTGATCAATAAAGTCAACTAGCACCTGGGGATCATTCGTAAATGAACCAGAACGTTGCCACTGATTCATATCTAGGTCAAATGGCTTGAACCCAGGACTCGGACAGTTATCAGCATCAACAAATTTAATGCTTGTATTATAAGAAGGATTACAAGTTACACCACTAGTATCACTTGGGCTGCGGACACCATCCTTAATTTGCCATCTAGCAATTCGAGCCGTATTAGACCAAATTGTACTAGGACTATTAATCAAATAGTAAGCAACCAAGGAATAAACAGAAGCATCATCCTTCTTTGTCCCTGTCGTAGGAATAACATTTGATACTAATTCCTGCTTCCAGAAAACTAGTATAGGTACTCCACCTGCGACAGTAGGTAAAGAATCCTTAATCCCACTATTTGCGGCTATGGTGTTGTAATTATTAGTAACACCTTGGAAATCATAGATATAAACAGCTTGTTGTAAATCACGAGTAATGAAATCTATTGCTGTTTGTAATTCTTGCTCAGAAGTTGTTTTAGCTTGCTCCTTTTCATCTGTATTCATGATACTAATCATCAATCCAAATAACGGTGTCAAGACTAAAAATGCCATTACCAAACCTATTAACAATTCTGCGAGGGTAAAACCATGATCTCGGTTTTTCCTAGTAGAAAATTTCATCCATCCTTGAAGTAAAAAATTAGTTGTTTTTAGCATATTCTAGTTCAAAATGATAGTAAATTTGATCATCCCAGTTTAATTAAAATAGTTAATTTAGGCGTTTCTTCTGCTCATGTCAGGTTTTTCCAGAGCATAAATCCTAAAAAATTAACTGCCATAAAACTTAACTTTGCCAATTTTTAACTACAAGGTATAGTTGCAGAACCCGCTCTAAACCCCAAGCGGTTACATAAGTCAGTAAAACTTGTGTTATTATTAGCTATATCCGCAATTATTTCTACCAGTGGAGCTTGTTTATTTCCTGAACCGACCACTGCTTGTGTATTCTTGGTGGTATTTGTATTGGCTAAAACAGGTTTCATAAAATCAATATCTCTTCGATACACTCTCACCGCTAAACGATAACCATCATTAGGATCAGAACCGTTTATGCTCGTTCGACGAGCTTGAATGAAAAACAACCTATTTTCACAATTATTTTCAGGTGGCTGAATAGTTCCATCACTTTGAACACAATATAGACCTGCTTCTGATGTAGGAGCGGCCATGCTCGCACTACTGATCAAATACCCATCAGTGCTATTTGTAATATTTCTAGATGAAAGTGCATTTTGATTAATGTTAATATTTACTGGAGTTATATCTTCTGCTTCTATCCTTCCAGACCTGACCCCATCAATAAATGACCTTGCAATTTGAGCACTTAATTCTACTCTGCGAGACTGAACACGGGTTGATGCAGATAGGATCAAAACTGGTGATATAGCTAACATTAAGCTCGAAACTACGACCATGGCAATTAAAGATTCCATAATCGTAAAACCAGCATCTTTATTAATATTATGTTTCTGTGGAAGTTGCATCATTGTTAATCACCAAATCCTTGTTTATAGATTGCAATTTTTTTAAGTTAGTAAGAATTATGACTGTGGAGACATTATAAAAAACGTCTCTACTATTCCGATTAAGATTGACACATACTCGGACGTTGATTTTTGTCAATTATGTATGAGGTGTTAGTATTGTCCTTAGCACACAACAAATTCTGTATCCAAGGATCATCTCTATCTACCTCCCGGAAGTATTCATTAGGTGGATCACTTGTATCTGCGATTAATTTTTGCGCTAACAAGTCTGGTGACTGTCTAAGTATCCCGACATCATAACTCCAGTTTCTGATTGGAGGAGTTGAATTTGGAGGACAAGATGTATCATAAATGCTTTTTTTCTGTTGCATGAAAATACCACTGATCTTTGCTGTTTTCCCGTTCCAGTCCTCTGGAAAACGGACATAATACTCCAAACTACAATTCTCTGTATTACCTGAGACAAGAATGGCATTGTAAGTAGTATCTGCGGCTGGAGAAGGAGGAAGCGACCCATAATTATTAGATAGTAAGGTTATACTATCTGATATCACAGCCGCAGAGCGCCATTTATCACCAATAGGACATGAATCAACACCATTAATCTTCAATTTTGGATCATTAGGACGACAAGCAAAATTAGGATTGCGATCGCTCCTTGTATAAAAATTATCCCATGAATCATTTAGTGAAGTGTTAAATTCCTCTTTGGTATGGAGATTAAAGTCACCTTTAATGTATAAAGGTAAATTGGTGGCGACAATCAAACCTTTTTCCGCATCTCGATAATTTAATTCCCGCGAGATATCTGACCCATTTGTTAGGATAATGGCATTCTTGTTTTTATTTACTAACGCATCATCGCGGGTAGCGTAAATAATACCACTATTGGGAATTAAGTATTCTTGTGATGGTGTTGTGTCACCAATCTTTTGCCCTTTTAATAGACCTAAGTTTAATACAGTGGAAGAATTTGTCTCGACTTTTTCTTCAGAAATTGCCCCATCAGGAATCACAGTATTGGTAGGTTCACTACCATCTAAAATTTCAAGAGCGCAAATAGCCGCATCAATGGTAGATTTCTGTGAAAGAGTAAGAGTCTGGTTATCTTTTGTTGCGGCTAAAGCTCCAGCTAAAAGTCCATCGTCTATGGAGCGCTCATTGTTATATTTTAGTGTTGATTGATAATTTAAAACTTCCTCGTAATAACTAACACTTTTTGTCGGCGGTCCATAAACTTTCCCATTATTCCCATTATTCCCATTATTGGATAAACCATGAGTAGTGTTAACACAGGCGATAGGTTCAGGTGCTGTCTGACTATAGTCAGCTTGTTTGTAGTGATAAACCGCACTTGCCCGCATTTTCAGATATGGAGTGTTTGCATCTGGACTGGTGTTATCAGGTGGTTCAGGTAAAGCACCAATAGTTGTAGATGCGGTAGTAAAATCTATAGTTGCTAATGGTGCGGTATCACCTGTACGCAAATAAATCCCCGCACCTGTGACAACTCGCAAACCACCTACAGGATCTTGAGGATTATCTGGTACTTTTGCAGCCGCTAGTTCCCAGTCTCTATCTCTATCCGTAGAACCCGCGTCTGCTAGATTCTGAATACGAGAGAAACGATAACGATTTTGGGTACTAGGGTTATTACTATCCCCCCACTTGATATCAGTAATATTTTGAATATCCCCAGGATCAGGTCCCACAAATTGAGAAGTCTTCCACCATAATTGAGGTAAATTATTACCAACCCGAATCCTGTCTCCTAAAAGTTGCTCCTTACCGTTTTTCAAAAGCAATGATGGCTCAGTAGCAGCGGGTAAAAGGGTACTACCGGCAGTTTTTAATGTTAGTCCTGTATATCCTGTACCTGTCTTACCATTATTGGGGTCTGTGGGATAAATCCAAGCATCTTTGGGACGGAGTGAATCACCAGTACCTTGTAATGGACTTGTATTATCACCAGTATCCTTGGCAGGGACACGGCGAGTCCGTTTTTGAAAGTACAGTGTTAATTGTTCTGAACGTATTTTATCTATTTGATCACTTGTGTAACTAGATAAACCAATGGCCGCCTTTATTCGCTCAATACCTTTTTTAACTTCAGATGGATCACTATCAGCAGAATTTGCCTTTTGAGCCGCAACCAAGCTATTCACACGCAGGACATAATCTAAATTATCGTAAGCTACATCAGTTGTTGCATCTGTAACTGATTCATTACCACTCAGAGAGATTGCTTGAGTAGGAATAACTCCTTTACCTGGGAATAAATCGAAGTTGGTAGACCCTGTTGCCCCCGCTACAGTAGCTATATTACCGCCTACTGTAATTTTGGCATTGTCAGCCTCGTAAAAACAGGAATCTTTACTACTAACCTGATATATCTTAATTGATTTGCCTGAAGTCGAACCTGCCAGTAAGTTACCATTAGTAAAAATCCCCCCATTTAACTTAAAGTCAGCGTCTTCAGCAGTCAGGTATAGGTCATCTTGATAAATTACAGCATTATTAAGTAGAGATCTTCTAATTTTATCTTGTTCATACTCCAGGGCTGAAAAACCTTTACTGTTAGTGGCTCTTTCATAAGGAGGGTTATTAGGAAGATTCTCTGTGGAAGTAATGGGAACTGTAACCGTATAGACGAAAAATCCCTTAACCAAATTTAATGATTTATTATCCTTAAACCAACCATTAACACCAGCCAAACTAGCACTGATAGCTGTGCTAGGACAATTTCCACCTGCACTAGTAATCGTCATAGGTATAGCCCTAGCTTGTACAGGATTTCTTTTGACAAAAGAAGTGCCACTCAAAGCTGGATTTTTATAATAAATACCATACAAAGTGTAGCTATCAAACTTACCATTATTGTCAGTATCAATTGGAAATTCCCATGCTGTTTTTAATTCCTTATCACTACTACAAATTCCCTGATGTTTTAGACCTGAGGAAGGATCATAGCAGTCAACTATCAGATTCCTTTCATCCCCAAAGGTATATTCATCTTTATATGTAACTAAAACATTATCTATTTCTGACTCTGTAGGTATTGCTCGTGATAGTCTTGGATCTTTAAATAGTTTATTTAATTTTGCTTTGGCTCGGTCAATAGCAGGAGCAGCAGAATTCATGACCATTTGATTAACGCGGACATTACTAGCATTTTTCGCTCTATCAAAGGAGCGGAACATGATAGCAGTGGTTAATAAAACGACTACTACAGATACCATTGTCACCGTTGGCAAAACGAAACCTGCGTTTCCGGCTTGCTGGTGTTTCCGAGTAACAAAAACAGTTCGTAATAACCCAATAATTTGCCTTTTTATGGTTGCTAAAAACTGCTGGATAAATCTTCTGACAATACTAATATTTTTATTTAATGCCTGACCTTTTTTAGACATGACTGCTCCCCCCGGATTGCCCACAAAAAAGAAAAAAGTTGTCAAAAATTGCGGAAATGTATATGCAGAAACCATCTCTGCAACTGCAAGTTTAGACTCCTTTTCCTTTATAAGTATATTATACACCAAAATAATTTAACTTGCAACCTTAAAAGAAAAGAATTTTGTTAGTTTAAGTGCCAATAAAGTAATTTTAAAAACTTTACTAAGGGTAATTGCTTGAGTAGACGAGAAACCACAAATTACATCAAAATTAGCTAAATGTCTCTAAAATTACCAGCTATCAAATAAAAAAATATATCTGTTTTAGAAGTCGGAAATGTATAATACTGATATTTAAATTGTCATAATAAACAATACCAAAAAATCCTGAATTTCAGTAATTTAACTGCACTCAGTAACCGTACATTCCTTTCCAGTCTTGAGAAAATCCATTTTTCTTAAATTCAGTAATTTCATCAGTATCACTACCAATAAATATGATTTATTATTGTAATTATAATTTTCTAAGGGTTTAGTTATTATTTAATCTCACCTTTAAGCCACCCTCAGTAATTAATCTAGCAAGATGCTGGTAAATAACTTAATGTATTAGTAATAATACTTAGTTTACTGTGGCTCTAGGTGAATGGCTAAAATATGCGGACTCTCTTTTTGAGATACTCAGTATTAATCCCAGATATGATCAAGTTCTACTTTTCCGATTGTATAGTGATTCAGTGGTGAGGTGAAGTATGTATTCCAGATTAAAACTCGCTTTAATTCAGCACAGAGGAGAAAAAGGTTTTGCTTCTGTTCTTGCGATAGGTATTGGCTTGGTAATGATGTTAATTGGATTAACTATGGCAATAAGGTCACGAAATGATGTTGCACTTAGTTCAACCCAAGGAACTACATCAAAAGCATTATCAGCCGCTGAAGTAGGAATTTCCCGTTATCAGTATTTACTTAATAGTGTAAGGGTACTAGCACAATATCCAAATACAGCGACAAGTCCTAATGCTAGTTGGTCTAATCCAACAGCAATTCCTAGCTATTCATCCTGCTTAAGTCGGGGTAATATTCCTAATAATACTATTATTGGTACTTATGCAACTACAGACTGGCAGAATATAGATAGCAAAACCCAATTTAAGCTTGTATCATATACTTATGCGGATGCGGGGGCAGGTATTAATCCACCTGCAGGAACACTATTAGGAACAGGTACATTAACTGTTCAAGGTCGAGTGAATATTGCTGGTAGTGGTAACAGTGCTACTAATACTAGTAGTACATCTACAGCCCAACTACAGGTAAAAATTCCGGTTAAACAAACTGATCCTAATACAATTCCAGTCCCAGGGGTATGGGTATCTAATGGTGGGACAGGGGGTAATGGCATTGCGGGGAATGTTTTCGTCAATGATTGTACTACTAATCTTGGGAGTATTAATATTGACAATTCTGGCGGTAATTCCTATGCCGCTAATTATATTACCTTATCACTTCCTAATATACCATCAGTGCCTAGTGGATCAATTAATTTGGGAGCTTTAAGTAACACTACAGTTACACTTCCTAGAACCGGAACACCTACGGATATAGCAACAACTTTCAATGGAAATTCGGGAGTATATGTCTATGAGGTCTCAAATATAAGTAAAGCAACGATTAACATCACCCTTGGACAAAAGGTAGTGATATTCCTGTCTGGTAATTTAGACAAACAAACGAGTATAAATCACAACTGTACTAGTTATACTGGCACTCCTGCTTGCATTCCCACAGATTTCCAGATTTTTGGAACAGGGGCTGCAGGTTCAACAATGGATGTTAACGGTGGTAATTTGGTTGATGGATTTATATTAGCACCTAATTATGAAATAGGTGTTAATGGTGGTGCAGGTGGTAAAGGTGGTTTTAGGGGTGCTATTTGGGCAAAGGACTGGGGTAATGGTGGTGGTACTGGTTCTAATACCTCAAATACTGTGGTTCAACAAACAGCAACTTGGTCAAGTATCGGTTTAGTACCTCAAAATTTGCCTCCATACATTGATGCTTTTAGTGGCTGGAAAAAGCAAGCAGTTCAATAACCAAATTTGCGTATTTTAAACGATCTTAAAAATACACAAATTTACATTCTTTATACAAACTTTATCAAAATAAAACCGATTTTATGTAGACATGAAAAGCCTTAAATATAATCCTGATGAGGGATTTAGCCTAATAGAAGTAGTAGTTTCTCTACTGATGATATTTTTCTTTACTACCTGCGCTCTAGAAATGTTTGTACTTTCTAGCATTTTTAAAAAGAAAGCTGTTCAATATACAAATGCCACTAGTTTGCTTCAGCAAGATATGGAAAAAATCAAGAGTGCTGCTGAACAATATTCATTTCCTAAGACTGCTGCTGCGGTAGTTGGCGCAACTACTTTAACCCTAGACTCTACTAATGGGTTAACTGCCGGTAATATAGTTGTGTTCTCCAATGATTCTCATACTTACACAATATCTAGTATTAGTGGTAACAGTATTTATCTTAGCTCTGGATTAAAAATAGCAGTTCCTACTGCAACTTCTGCTGTTAACAGTACATCATGTAACCTTGCTTCTACTGATACTGCAAGCGCCAGCATAGCAACCGGTTTTATGAATTCTCTATCAACTACCGCCACAAATATAGGTAGTACATCTTACTCAATCGACGGAAATACTTATTATGCTGTTACAGGTACTCCCACGCAGGTAAATAGTAAAAGTATATATTATTGGTTGCTGAGGAATCAAACTGTTTCTAGTAATGCCCCTTACAATATTTTACAGCTAAAATACGTAGTTCAACCAGGTACTAGCACTGCTCCGACTATTACAGCAAAGACCTTAGGAACGGCTTATACTGAGATAATACCTTATGCGTCATTACAATGCCCATCACAATGAAAATGGATTTACTTTACTAGAATTAATCGTGGTAATGCTTTTTGCTGGCATTTTAGCGGCTATTTCTGCTCCTAGCTTCATAGGCTTAAATCAAATTAATAAAGTTAATCATGATCTCTCCAGTGCTAAAAATGCCTTATTAGAAGCGCGAAGAGGGGCTATGCGTAGAGGTCAAGACTGTACGCTTTTTTTCTCTGATCCTGGTGTAGTACCAGCAACAATTAGTATTGCTGATAGTCATAGTGGTAACTGTTTATCTGGTGATAGTGTAAATAGTTCTAATTTAACTCAGAGAATATTCAATAATGTTTCTATGACTGTATATCAAGATGGAATATCAGGAGCAATTTCTCACCCTACTTTAACATTTGATTATCTTGGTAATAATACAACTGCAATTACAACAATTGTATTGCAATCTCAAGGCAATTTTGCAGTTAAAAAGTGTTTAGTTATCTCTCAACCATTGGGATTAATTGCCACGAACAAATATACTGGTAGTAGTGCTACTTATTCATCTAATTGTACTCCTTAAAAATATGTTAAATAATACTTTTGATATTAAAAAAAATATCGAATTTTATCTTCAAAATTATAAAACTCGTCAATCTTTTTTTCATGACAATGAAGGATTTACATTGATAGAGTTATTAGTATCAGTAGCGATTATGACTATAGTTGTGAGTATAGTTGGTGTTGGTCTTGGGACTATGCTAAAACAAAACAGAAAAGCGGAATCAGAAAGTGATAGACGTGCTAATTTAAATAGAGCTTTAGATTATATTACCAATGAAGTCAGAAGCGCGAACAGTATCAAGACTAGTGCTAGTAGTGGTGATAATTTAACATTACCTAGTGGTTTTAATATACCCTCAAATACCTATGGTCTTGTACTGACATTTCCTGACAATACAAAAAGCGTCTATTTTTTAGCTCCTAGTGACAAGGGAAGTACCTGTAATACAACAACTAGTTTATGGCAATGTCCATTTGCTATTTTTCGTGCTCAGGGTAGTTATGCTAGTGGTTCTACCATACCAGCAGGTGATAGTATGATGGTTGTTGATGGTTTGAAAGCACCTACTAGTATTCCTTCTTGTTCTAATATATCTGTAGGTACAAGTGGTTTCTATGGTTGTATTTCCAATAACCGCCAAGTTTTTTTATCTTTATATGGTAAATTAACAGAAACAGATTCAACAACGCTGGAAGTTAGTTCTACTGCTGTGATTAGAGCTAAATAATTAAACGATTTCGAGGTACATATCTAGCGGGCAAGATGCCCGCACCACAAGAGTTTGATTATTCAAATTCGGCAAGATGCCCGCACCACAAGAGTTTGATTATTCAAATTTGTACCTCATAGAAGCAGAAACTGCTGTAGTTCTAAAATGTGGGGAATCAATTTCCTGTCTGATAGTTAAAGTGGGTTTTAAGCGACTATTTGTTATTTATAAATATTGGGGAGGGGTGAGCATTTTACCCACCCAAATTATAATTTCAGATCTAGGAAACTAGTGATGAAAATGAATACCTATGAAAATATCATAGAGAAATTCCAAAAAGTCCTTTTTCTGCAATAACCCAGAAGTTTGGGGACTACCCTTTTCGTCTAATAACGGCTTCATCAAATCATAAGCTGGTTGGTAATTATACCAAGGAATCGAAGGCCATAGATGATGAATTAAATGATAATTCTGCCCTAAAATCAGGATATTGAGAACCTTACCGGGATAAACGCGGGCATTTTTCCAGCGATTTCGGTCTGTAAAAGGACGGTGGGGTAAGTAATCAAAAAATAACCCCAATGCTATCCCCACTAAAAAAGCGGGAATAAACCAAAAGTTCAGTATATAGCCCAAAAAATGATATTGGACAGAAATATAAACAATAGTAATGATAATTAGGCGACTAATAAACCATTCTAGTAGTTCATAATTACGCCATAACCGTCTTTGAAAGAAAAATACTTCATGGTACAAAAACCTCACCGCAATCAACCACAAAGGACCACCAGTGGAAACATAATGATCTGGGTCATCCTTGGGGTGATTAACATTACCATGATGCTGTAGATGTACCCGTGTAAATACTGGAAAAGCAAAAGCTAAAATTAAGGCGCTACAATGCCCTAACATAGCATTAATAATGCGATTACGATGGGCTGACTGGTGACAAGCATCATGAATCACTGTTCCTGAACAATGTAGTGCTAGAGTATTGACACTAAAACACAACCAATGGGGCCATTCCCAAAGCCAGTACCCAAAGTTAGATAATACTAACATCATCACCACCACTAAAAACATGAGTAAAGTGGGATTAAAATCACCAGGAGGTGATAAAAGTTCTTTGGGGGGAATTGTCAGTGGCTTTTGTGCCTCCGACGTGAGCATTCTTAACTCCTTTAATTATTAATCTTTACGGATCATACTATTAATGTTAGTTAGGAGTAAAGTTATGTGAAGCAATATTGATCTCAATTCATGGAGAAAAATCAATAATTGAGGTTATGATTCTTTGCGAAACCAGCACTTTCAACAAAAAACCTCTCCTAGAGGACTTTTACCCATTAGATTTGTATACGAACCTGAATTTATACCAAAGTTCCTTTTCTAATGGCTGATAGCAGTGATTAAAACAGATAGTGTGTTTAATTTATACCAATTTGTCAAATGATGGCAATCAATGGAAAAATGATTTGCTGTATAGTCAGTCTTTTATTATCCAAGATCTTAGATCTCAAATGGTATAAGCAAAGATGATGATAAATTCCCCGGTAGACTCCAAACATCTTAAACCCAGCCCATGACGAAATTAAGAGATTCTCAACGCCGAACTAAAATTGTTGCTACTATTGGACCTGCTACCAGTAGTCCAGAAATGCTGAAAGCTATTATTGAAGCGGGTGCAACAACCCTACGGCTCAATTTTTCCCACGGAACTCATGCTGACCATCAGCGTAGTATTCGGTTAATTCGGCAAACTGCTTTTGAACTAAATAGACCAGTCGCAATTCTGCAAGACTTACAGGGTCCAAAAATTCGCTTGGGACGGTTTGAAAATGGTTCAATAATTTTAGCAAAAGGCGATCGCTTCATATTAACAAATCGCCCCATAGAAGGAACACAGGAAATAAGTTGTGTCACCTACAATTACTTAGCAGAGGAAGTCCCTGTTGGTGCCAACATCCTCCTAGATGATGGTAAGGTGGAAATGGTGGTAGAGGAAATCAACCGCGAAAAAGGTGATTTACATTGTCGGGTTACAGTCCCAGGTAAACTTTCCAATAACAAGGGTGTTAACTTTCCGGGAGTTTATTTATCTATTAAGGCCATGACCGACAAGGACCGAGAGGATCTGATGTTTGGTCTAGACCAGGGTGTTGATTGGGTAGCGCTTTCCTTCGTTCGTAATCCCCAGGATATTATCGAAATTAAAGAACTAATTTCTAGCGCTGGTAAAAATGTCCCTGTAGTCGCCAAAATCGAAAAACACGAAGCCATTGAACAAATGGAAGCCGTTTTATCTTTGTGTGATGGTGTTATGGTTGCCAGAGGTGACTTAGGGGTAGAATTACCAGCGGAGGATGTACCTGTACTGCAAAAACGGTTAATTGCTACGGCTAACCGCTTGGGGATTCCTATCATTACTGCTACCCAGATGTTAGATAGTATGGTCAGTAACCCCCGTCCTACCCGTGCAGAAGTATCTGATGTCGCCAATGCAATTTTAGACGGTACGGACGCGGTTATGCTTTCCAATGAAACCGCTGTTGGTAGTTTTCCGGTGGAAGCGGTAGCTACTATGGCCAGGATAGCCGAACGAATTGAACAGGAGGAAACCCTTAATAACAACTCCCGTCTGTCACGAGATAACCGGCGTTCTATTCCCAATGCCATTAGTCAAGCTGTTGGTCAAATTGCTGAGAATTTGGGTGCAGCGGCAATTATGACTTTGACACAATCCGGGGCTACAGCCCGCAATGTTTCTAAGTTCCGCCCCAAAACGCCAATTTTAGCCATTACACCCCATGTCAACGTAGCAAGACAGTTACAGATGGTCTGGGGGGTTAGACCGCTATTGGTGCTAGAACTACCTTCTACGGGTCAGACGTTCCAAGCAGCTATTAATGTTGCCCAGGAAAAAAACCTGTTAAGTGAAGGTGATTTGGTGGTAATGACTGCGGGTACACTTCAGGGAGTTTCTGGGTCAACGGACTTGATTAAGGTGGAAGTGGTGACTGCTGTACTTGGCCAGGGAATTGGACTGGGACAAGGTTCAATCACTGGACGTGCTAGGGTAGTTCATAATGCTATGGATGCCAGTAATTTTAATTCTGGTGATATTCTGGTAGCATCCCGGACTGGTGTGGATTTTGTAGAAGCAATTCGCAAAGCATCAGGGATTATTACTGAGGATGAAAGTCTCACAAGTCACGCCGCAGTTATTGGTTTACGTCTTGGAGTACCTGTAATTTTGGGTGTAAATTCAGCAACACAGATAATTAAGGATGGTGCTATTTTGACTTTAGATATGCAGCGGGGTTTGATTTACTCCGGCACTGTGGGAACTTAAACAATTAAAAATTCAAAAAAATAATTTTGGATTTTTAATTTTTGGGTTTTGAAAACAGGGTGCAGACTTCTGAGATTGTGTAAAGGGGTTTTTTCACGCAGAGACGCAAAAGGCGCGAAAGGCGTTTTCTGCGTCTTGGTTTTATGAGAAATCAACCACGTTCGGGTAGCGTCCCGAAGGGATAGAAGCAAAGGACACGAAGGAAGAAGAGAAAGAAGAAGGTTATTTATTCTGCAAACATTTCCGCTAAGATATCCAAAACTGCTTTTTGTTCTTCTGCGGTAATTTGACCGAGAAGTTTGATTAGTCGAGTTTTATCTATTGTGCGAATTTGGTCAAGTACAATTTGCCCTTCTTTTCCTTGAAATTGACAGGCCACTCTTGTGGGGTATGGTTGCCCTTTTGTTGTCATTGGTGCAACTATTACGGTGGAAATATGATGGTTGATTTCATTGGGTGAAATTATTAAACAAGGGCGTGTTTTTTTAATTTCACTGCCAATGGTAGGGTCAAGATTAACTAGGAAAACATCAAATCTGTTGACTACCATTGCCATTCATCTTTATCCCATTCTGTTGTGTTGATATCATCTAATAAGATATCATCGCGGTTTTCTGCCATTTCTATAAATGCTTTTTCCCAACCTTTTCTTACTTGTTCAACTGGGCGAATAATGAGATGATTTCCTTGAACTTCTATTTCTACTTCTGAGTTAATTCCACTTTGTTCTAATAGGGTTTTGGGGATACGTAACCCTTGGGAGTTGCCGATTTTGACTATTCGGGTTTTGATGGCTGTACCCATTTTTGGTGTTTGGGGATAGGTGGTGGTTACATTGTAATTACAAAGATAAAAATAGTCAACCATGAAATACTCGCACAAATACGCAAAGTTTTTGAGCAATTATGTTTGCTTATTGACATTTTATACACATTTGCTACAATAGTATTTCTGATTTATATAACAACATCATTTATGGCTAAAACTGTCAATGCGGCTTTCGAGGAATTTTTGGAAGACTATGTAAACCTAGATCCACAAGACACTAAAAAGGCCAGAAGTAGCAGAAATTGGCTTATAGAAGAGCAAATACATTCGTTTCCTTATAAAGACCTATACTTTCCACGTTTGTATTCAGAGAAAGATATTTATTTTGGTTCTTTTGCTAGACGTACAAAAAAAAGACCACTTGACGATATTGATATTATGATTGCTTTAAGTGCTGAAGGATCAACTTACTATGGATTTTCTAATGATTTCATTGAAATGTATGTACCTAATTCTGCTTATAAATTGAAAAAGCTTTGTTCTGATGGAACCAATAAACTCAATTCTATAAAAGTTATTAACAAATTCATAGCTTTACTTGATAAAGTTCCACAGTATCAACCAGCAGATAAACATAGAAATCAAGAAGCTGGTACACTCAAGTTAAAATCTTATGATTGGAACTTTGATATTGTTCCTTGTTTTTTGACCGCACCAGAGTATACTGGTAGGACTTATTATTTGATTCCAGATGGTAAAGGGAATTGGAAAAAAACAGATCCTCGAATTGATAGAGATAGAGTAACTCAAGTTAATCAATATCATGATGGTAATATCTTAAATTTAATAAGACTGATGAAGTATTGGAATAAAAGGCCAACTATGCCATCAATGGGTTCATATTTACTTGAAAATATGATTTTAGATTTTTATTCTATAACCAGGGTAAGAGCATCTAGTTATATCCAGTGGGAAATTTCTAAATTATTGGAATATATTAATCATAATATTTTCAATAGTGTAAATGATCCTAAATTAATACAAGGTAATATTAATACCTTAGAATATACAGATAAAATAAAAATTGCCAACCGATCATCAAAAGATTATCTCAAATCCCTAGACGCTATAGAATTAGAAAATAATGGTTATCATACTTTAGCCATTAATACATGGGGAGAAATTTTTGGAAACAACTTTCCCGTTTATTGAGTAACAATTAGCTATAAATATTCATTAGATTCTTATGAACAATATACCTCAAGAACAAAATACACCACATCAGTTAGAACGTTTAGCAGCACAGCGTCAGCTTTACTCTGATGCTAAGAATATCCAAAACATCAATATAATTCTTAGTATCCCATCTGTAATTATATGGTCTATTTTGATTGCCTTTTTTCCTAGTTTACAAATTTATGCTGCTTTATGGGGATTATCTGTAACATTATTAGAACAAGCCATTTTTAGTCATTCACAAAAAAATCTACAAGAAAAAGCCGCAAAAATACAACAATTATTTGATTGTGATATTTTTGAATTAGATTGGTCACAATTATGTTCTGGTAGTCGTCCTGAACCTGAATTAATTGTCAGCAGTTCTGCAAAATATAGAAAAAAAGATCCAAATTACTCAAACTTGAAAGACTGGTATCCAGTTAGTGTTGGTCAATTACCAATCCATGAAGCGCGTTTGATTTGTCAACGGTCTAATATTTGGTGGGATGCTAAACAAAAGCTTCGTTATTGTAAATTGATACTATTTGGATTAATAGCAATTACAATAATTGTCTTTCTAGTAGGTTTAGTTGGAGGATTAACTTTAGAAAAGTTTGTGTTGGCTATTGTGATACCACTACTACCAGCATTTATTTTTACAATACGTCAATATATTGAAAATAAACAAGCTGCAACTAGACTAGATAATCTTAGAGAAAATTCCGAGAATATATGGCAGCAAGTCATTAATCGTAGAATTACACCTCAAGAACTAGAAAGAGAATCATACATTTTACAAAATCAAATTTATGATAACCGCCGTCTGAGTCCATTAATTTTTGACTGGTTATACTATAGATTAAAAAAACAAAATGAAGTAGAAATGAACAAAGGTGCAGAGACATTAATTAAAGAATTGCTTCAATCTCCATAGATATTTTTTGTCTAGCTTGTATAATATAGTTATCAGTCAAGAGGTCTGACCTTTTCAAATCATATTGGCAAGGTCTACCCTTGACTGACTTTAATTTCCCAAAAACACAGTATTTGAAAATACTAGGAATAAATATTATGAATGTATCTATTTCTGACCAAATTATTGAACAATTAAACATAATACCTCAAGACTTGCAATATCAAGTTCTGGAATTTGCCCGCAATTTGACAAAATCAAAAATCAAAGGTATTCCCGGTAAAGAATTACTAAGGTTTGCAGGTTCAATACCCAAACAAGACTTACAGCTAATGAGTGAAGCAATAAAACAAGATTGTGAAAAGGTTGATGTTAATGAATGGTAAATATTCTCTCGTTCCCATGCTCTGCGTGGGAATGTAATTAAGAGGCTCTGCCTCTACTATACCTGGAGGTAGAACCTCCAAGATGACATTCCCAGTCTGGAGACTGGGAACGAGAAAGGAGGTGTTTGGACAAGTTATAATTCCTCAAGCTGTTTATCTTGTAAACTAGAGAAAAAGAATTAAATAGAGCTTATATGCTGAAGTCTTTTCAAATACGCAACTTCAGACTTTTTAACCGTCTTGAAGTGAAAAAATTAAGTAATGTTAACCTTATTGTCGGTATGAATAATGCTGGTAAGAGTACATTTCTTGAAGCAGTAGAACTTTATGCCAGTAATATCTCCCCTATGACTCTACTTGATCTTGTAGAATCAAGGCAAGGATCTTGGATTAGTGAAGCACAACAGCATCCTCCAAATTTTCTTAGTAATCCCATACGTCATCTATTTTTTAGTCATAAATTACCCGATATAGGAGAACAAGGTATCATTCTTGGAGAAATTTCTTCAACCTCAAAAATTCACATCGGCCTTGCTGTATATCAGATTAAATCCGATGATAAAGGGACAATGAAAAGAATTCGCATTTCTGGTGAGCAACTATATGAAGACTTATCAAATATTGAAGTTATTCTCATAGCAGAAGAAGGCGAAAAAACTCGAAGAATCTTGAGATTAGATCAGGATTTTAGAGAAATTAGACGTGGTTCTAGAGTTGTTTATGAACGACAAGATTCTGAATTAAAATACAAATGGCAATTTGTCTCTACAGAGAATATACCTAATCGAAAATTAGCTGCTCTATGGGATTTGACAAGTTTAACCAGTTTGGAATCAGAGGTGATTTCTGCTCTTAAACTTATTGAACCTAAGATATCAGGAGTCGCTTTTGTAGAAGATATTAGCAAAGGCCGTACTAGTGACAATCGTATTCCTCTAGTAAAAGTTGAAGGTATAGATGAACCATTACCTCTTAAAAGTATGGGTGATGGTTTAAATCGTTTATTTCATATCATGGTAGCTTTGGTGAATGCGAAAGATGGAATTCTGTTAATTGATGAATTTGAAAATGGCTTGCATTGGACAGTACAGCCTAAAGTTTGGGAGATTGTTTTTCATTTTTCCGAAAAACTGAATGTTCAAGTATTTGCAACCACACATAGTCGTGATTGTGTAAAGAGTTTTGATAGTGCGTGGAATAAGTATCCTTTACTTGGTGCTTTCTTTAGACTAGAAGTTAAAAATAATCTGATTAAAGTAAAAGAATATTCTTCTGAAACATTGGCAGATTCTATTGAAATGGACGTTGAAACAAGATAAAGAGAAATAGTATGAAAGATATCTGTAAACAAGATACCGATAAAGTATTACTTTTGGAAGGTAAAAATGATTGTCATGTTGTTATGGCTTTGTGTAAAGCTCACCAAGTTCCTGAAACTTTTGGAATATATGAATGTGGTGCAGATACAGAGGTTTTGAAGCGTCTAAATGCTTTGATATCCCGTCCTAATGCTCCTCAAGTAATCGGAGTAATGCTTGATGCTGATAGTCCTTCTCTAGAAGGAAGATGGGCAAGTATTAAAGGCAAACTAAATCATTATAGCTATAACTTACCTAAGATTCCTGATCAGCATGGAACAATAATTAAGGGTATTGAAGATGAACCTAAACTTGGATTTTGGTTGATGCCGAATAATCAAGATTCTGGTAAATTAGAGGATTTTTGTGCAGAATTAGCAGAACCTAAATCTTTAGAATTTGCGAAAGAATGTGTTACAAAAGCAGAAATTAATAAATTAACAACTTTTCAATCATTGCATCTTAGTAAAGCAATTATTCACACATATTTAGCTTGGCAAGATGAACCAGGATATCCTATGGGACAGGCAATTACTAAAGAAACTCTTCGTCCTCATACAGATATTGCGATCAATTTTACTGATTGGTTAAGATGCTTATTTAATTAATTAAAAACTTTTTTTTCTTCGTGAACAATAACAAATGGAATATTATTCAAGTGTAATGCCGTGGTTTGCAGGTTCAATACCCAAAGAAAACTTACAGCTAATGAGTGAAGCAATAAAACAAGATTGTGAAAAGGTTGACTTTGATGAATGGTAGATACTTACTCGATCTCAAACTCTCATTCCTCTGTGATCTCTGTGATCTGGCGTGGTTCGTTTTTAGTAACTTGTGCGTAAGTCCTAAAGATAAAAAGAAATAATCATGACAGAAAATATTGATATAAAAGCCAGTTCTAGCAAAGTATTTATAATATTACTAAAACCAGCCTTTTTATGGAATATTGGTACAGTATCTAAAATGATACCTATTTTCTTTAAGTCAATTCAATTTGCGAATCATCACCAATTAAAAACCGTAACGCTTTAGGACGACGAGGGGCTATACTTAATTGGGCGCGTTGTCCAATTAAACTATCAATAATTCGTTGTTGAATACCCGTAATTTTAGCACCTTCTAAAACTACACTATGTTCTAAATCCGTTTCTATCAGGGTTGAATTATCCGCAATACTACTATAAGGCCCGATAAAACAGTTTTCCAAATAGCAATTATTCCCAATTATCACAGGACCGCGAATTGTACAGTTAATAATTTGAGATTCAGTCCCAATTTGCACTCTTCCAGTAATCTGGGTTTTACTGTCAATATCACTTAAAATTGACTTTTTTAAATATGTGTCGAGAATCAGACGGTTAGCTTCTAATAAATCATCTTTTTTGCCCGTATCTAACCACCAACCATCAAGATTATAAGCTAAAACTTCTTTTTTTTGATCTATTAAACATTGAATAGCATCAGTAATTTCTAATTCTCCCCTTGCTGAAGGTTTAATCAGAGAAATTGCATCATGGATAATTGGTAAAAAGAAATAAACCCCTACTAATGCTAAATTTGAAGGAGGAATTTTCGGCTTTTCAATTAACTGTAATACTCTACCATTTTCATCCACCTTTGCCACACCAAAAGCGCTAGGATTTGTGACTTCCCGCAACAGAATCAAAGCATCTGGTTGTTGTTGGCTAAATTTATCTAAAAATAAACTTAAATCCCCTTGTTGAATCAGGTTATCACCTAAATACATGACAAAAGGTGAATCTTTCAAAAAAGGACGCGCAACCTCAACAGCATGGGCTAATCCTGCCGGTTGTTCTTGTAAAATATAGGTGATATTCACACCAAACTTTTCACCATTTCCAGTTTTCTTCTTGACTTCTTCCCCTGTTTCTGGGCTGATAATAATTCCAATATCAGTAATCCCTGCTGTAGCCATTTCTTCAATGCCATACCATAAAATTGGTTTGTTAGCAACGGGGACAAGTTGTTTTGCACCTGTATAAGTTAAGGGACGTAATCTTGTACCTTTTCCACCGGATAAAATTAGTGCTTTCATAGGGATTTCTCTTTTAATTCTTTTAACATTAATATGAGTCTTTGTCGCCAATGTGGAGGGTAAGTTCCCAAAAGTTGGGATATTTTTCTACAAGCGAGAACGGAATAAGCAGGACGTTTTGCTGGTGTGGGATATTCGGGGGTGGTAATGGGGATAACTTGGTTAATTGCTAGGGGAAAACCGAGTTTTTCTGCTTCTTCAAAGATTGCTATAGCAAAATCATACCAACTGGCAACACCACTATTTGTATAATGATAAATTCCAGCAATTTCTGCTGTTAATTGGGGGATAATTTTAGTAATTGTCAAAGCTATATCTTGCGCCCAAGTAGGACTACCAATTTGGTCTGCAACTACTCTCACTTCTAGTCTATCTTTACCAACTCGTAACATAGTTTTGACGAAGTTGCTTTTTCCATAAGTTCCATAAACCCAAGCTGTACGCAAAATTATATGCTGGGAACAATTTTTTTGAATTGCTATTTCTCCCGCTAATTTTGTTTTTCCATAGACACTCAAGGGATTGGTAATATCTGTTTCTTGATAAGGATAATTACCATTACCATCAAATACGTAATCTGTGGAAATGTGAATTAAGAAACTTCCTAATTTTTGGCTTTCTTCAGCAACAATTTGGGGAGCTATAGCATTGATTATATGAGCATTTTCTGGTTCACTTTCAGCTTTATCTACTGCGGTGTAAGCAGCAGCGTTGATAATTATTTCTGGTTGAATTTCTCTGATAATTTGGCGTAAGTTGTCAGGCTGAGTTAAGTCTATTTGAGGACGTGCAACTGCAATAACTTTATAGTTGGATGAAAGGGTATATTTTAGTTCTGTGCCAACTTGTCCGTTACTACCTATTAGTAATATTGATTTATTCATAAACTTGGGCATTCTTGAAAGTGGCAGCATTACTATCTTTAGCTGATAAAATTGGGGGTGTTTCCAGAGGCCAATCTATAGCTAAATCTAGGTCATTCCAAAGTATAGCGCGATCGCCTGTTGGTGTATAATAATCTGTAGCTTTATACATAACTTCGGCTGTTTCTGAAAGCACAAGAAAGCCATGGGCAAAACCTGCTGGTATCCACAATTGGCGTTTATTTTCAGCGCTGAGTTCGTAGCCGACCCATTGTCCAAAGGTAGGGGAGTTTTTTCTGATATCTACAGCGACATCAAAGATTTTACCAACAATAGCGCGAACTAATTTACCTTGAGGTTGGATGATTTGGTAATGTAAGCCTCGCAGCACATTGTATTCTGATTTAGAGTGATTATCTTGGACAAAATTCGCTGTGATTCCCAGTTTTTCTGTGAACGTTTTTTGATTATAGGATTCCAAGAAAAAGCCCCGCGAATCCTGAAATACTTGGGGTTCTAGAAGGAAGACATCAGAAATAGAGGTGGGGATAATGTTCATGGAATGGTTGGATATTTTCAAAGCCACTTATAAAATATCACTTTTGAGCAAGAGTATATCCTAGAACCCAATTTAACTATATAATTCGCGGCGGTAAAAAGCCTCTATACGTCTGCTTTTTAATTATTAATTATTTATTAATTTCGCCCTGTATGACTAGCTTCTAGAACTGTTCCCAGAAAACACACCCGGTCTAAATTTGCACCATTTAACTTCACTCCATCTAATTCAGCACATAGTAAACTAGCTCCAGTTAAATTCGCTCCTGCTAAATTAGCTGCTCTTAAATTAGCTTCTTCTAGATTCGCTTCAATCAACAAAGCTCCTTGTAAATCTGCTCCGCTTAAATCAGCACCTTTGAGATTTGCCTCCGTTAAATTTGCACCTCGTAAATCTGCACCTCGCAAGTCAACACCCTGCAAATTTACACTCATCAAATTAGCACCACTTAAAAAAGCCCCTGCTAAGGAGGCATCATTAAGAGTTGCTCCCATCAAGTTACTACCTCGCAAGTTGCATCCACGTAAGTCCGCACTTGTTAAGTTAGCTTGCATCAAGTTTGCACCCATCAGGTTAGCTCGCAAGTCAGTTTCTTGCAGGTTTGCCCCCATTAAATTTGCACCTTCAAAATGGCCACCCTCTAGTCTAGAACCAGTAAAGTCCGTTCCCACCAAAGTAGCCCCTTGTAGTCGCTTCTCGCTTAAATCTAAGTGAGATAGGTCCTCATCTTCTAAATTTGCGCCGGGAAGTAGTTCGTTTTGTCCAATCATCTGTAACCTTTCATTCATTTGCTGTAAATTGAAATCTGTTCACTACGGTTACTTTGGCTATCCCAACGGGAATCGAGTAACCATAAACCACTACTAACCTTGGGTGTCATTATGGGTAAATCCAGTCCCTGTTGTAAACCCATCACTAATAAAGCTAAGGTATCTACAAGTTTAGGATCAAAACGGGTGGATTGTTGTTTTTGGCACTGCTCTAAGGACTGGGTAAATATCTCTACTCCCTCTTTACCAGAGTATTTATACTGATTGACCTGTAGCTGAAATTCTGCTACCAATGACAAAATTCGTGATTCTAAAGGAATATCATCACCAGCTAAACCTGCGGGTTCACCTGTCCCATTCCACCATTCGCTTTGGTGGGTGATAATCTGGGCAATAGCTCGTAGTCGTGGCATAATTCGTAATGCTTGCGCTGCTGGCACGAGGGGACAAGCTAGGGGACAACGAGGAGCACCCTCTTCATAAGTGTTTCCTAAGTGACTGGGAGTAATCAGGCTTTCAGCTTTTTGCAGTGGATCTAAGCGATGTAATAAAGCCGCAAGGCGCAGTCTTTTGATTTGCCATGCAGGTAAATCCAATAATTGCCCCATGGTTTCGGCGATAGATGCTACTTCTGATGTGGCTAGAGGATTGCGGGTATCTGCTAGATCAATCAATTGCGCCATCCGCAAAAATGCTTGAATTTCGTTAGATACCAAGTTACGATCTAGAAATTTTTGGTGGGATGCGGTGATAATGGGCAAGTTACCTTGTCCGGTTTTGAGGTAATCAACAACACGATAGACGACAGTAGCTACTTCTTCCCCCGGACAGATAGCTGGATGAATTGCCTGTTTATATTGACTGAGTTTGAGACCTAGTTCAGGATGATAGTCTTTAATATGAGCAATCACTAATTCTGCGGTTTCTTCCACTAATTCCGGTTCAAATGTCCATAAACCATAGAATTTACGCTCTAAATCGCAAGTTGGTAAACCATCTTTTCCATAATCAGATGCAGATAACTCTTGACAAATTACCATTGCTGTGTAATCAGGAGCTAAAATAATCAAGTGCCATTCCTGCGCTACAGGATCATCTGAGGCCAATCCTACCAAATTAATGTTTGGTAATTTACCAGTAGGGTGTTCGGCAAAACCAGCATCAGCCGCCGCCATAATTACAATTTCCCGACTGTGTCGCGCTATATCTGCATATCTTTGAGCCTCTTGCAGATACCATTTACCCTGTTGAAAAGCCGTAATCACCAAAGGTCCATTATCTTTAGTTAAAATATGATCTTCCAAAGCATGGCAGAGGGATACTAAGGTATTTTTATAGTACACGCCAAAATGAATAGGTCTAGCACTATGGCGGTGAGAGGCTTCTAATTGTTGAAGAATTGAACCTTGTAACATGAAATTACGTATTTATAAGTAGGGGGTGTGGTTTCAAGATTGTTCTATGATATACCTGCTAACTGTTTTTCTGGTTTTTCTATCGGTGCAGAAAGTGCATCTTCTAAATCAGCGCGACCCAATTTGGCCTCTAAAATATTCATTACTTCCCGTCCGAAATCATTGGGATTTTGTCGCCAAGCTTGTAAACAAACTTCACCAAAGAAAGAACCCAAGGGTTCAGGATTCCAAAGGAGTTTTTTTGCTGTCCAAGGCATTAAACTCATAGGATCATAACCCGGTTTCAGAATACCTTCTTTGAAAGCATATTCTTCTAAGTGAGTATGGGGTTGAAGTCCAATAAAGAAAATAGCAGGTTCAACTTTATCAGCCCCAAAAATCTGTTCTAGTGCGCGGTGATAAGCAATAGTTTGACGAATAGTTTCAGGACGTTCATCAATCACATTAAAGGAGTAGTTAACAGAAACTACATCATGGAAACCGGCGGTTTTTAAATCACGACAGTTTTGTAAAACAGTGCGTAAGTTATAACCCATTCGCATTTTGCGAACCAGTTCTTGAGAACCGCTAGTGATCCCAATTTCAAAATAATTCATGCCCGTTTTTACCATCAACTCACACAATTGGGGTGTTAAGTTGTCGGCTCTAATGTATGCTGCCCAATGAATATCTGACATTCCCGAATCCACGATTTTCTGGAGAAGTTCTACAGCATCATCAATGAATTTACGAGCGGGAATAAATTGGGCATCTGTAAACCAAAAGTTGCGAATTCCTCGATTATATAATTCTCGAATTTCCGCAACCACTTCATCACTAGGATTAATTCGGACTTGTTTACCTTCAACTACAGTATAAACACAATAACAGCAATTATGGGGACAACCACGTTTAGTTTGCACACCAATATAAAAGTCCTGTTCTTGCAAATAATAATTAAATTCTGGCCAAATGGTTTCGATGTAATCGTAATTACAAACTGTTTTTTCTAAGGGTGTGGGTTGTTCATGTATTAGGCGTTTCCGTGGTTGATTTTCTCCAACTACATAACAGCGTTCATTGTGAATATCTTCTCCTAAAAGCAATTTTGTTAGTAGGGTTTCTCCTTCACCTACGGAAATAATTGTTCCAGAAGGTAGGCTTTTACCCAACTGTTCATAAAAAACGCTAACAGCACCACCACCTAAGACTACACGGGCTTGAGATTGATATTTTTGGGCGCGTTTTAAACCCCGTTTAACTAATCCCAAATTACGCCATAATTCTACATAATAAGCAATAAAAATTCGTAATCCACCTAAAGCACCACGCAATTTTATTAACGGGTTTTTGGCGTAATAAAATTCAAAGGCATTTTGGAGAGGGTTGCCACCCCGTCCACCCACCGGCGCGTAAATTTGAATATCCCGCCAAGAAAAGACGAGCAATGTCGGTTTAAACTCATCAATAGACCTGTCCAGGGCGGAAGCATAATCTAGTGGTGGAACTGTCCCTAAGTCAAAAATCCGCTGTTCTACATTGGGAAATAGTTTGTGGACGTGATCTGAGAGATAAACAACCCCAATGGGAAAAATAGGGTTACAAGGAAGGCGAACGTAGAGGATTTTAGTTTCGTTCATCTGGTTTAATTGTAATACTTGGTGTAGTTGAGGAACGGACTGGATGAATTATAAATTTGCCTCTGATTTGACCTGCATTATCCTTGACATTTTGGTTGTTTTGTAGTAGGCAAAAATATTTTGCTGTTAACAACTGTAGTCAAGCTGAAAACTACGGTGTATAAAATTTGCTTGTTATCTGTGGGGTTTTATGAACAAAATTTTCATATACATTTACCATAACATTGAGTTTATGAATTCAGCGATGATTTTCTGTTGTGATTATGGGGATGGATGTGGGATAATTCAAGTTACCAGGGAGAATTTAAGATTAGGGATCAAAGACTGAAATTCTTAGTCCCCAAACATTTACAGCAATTTTACCGGAAATAAAAAGCCAGTGTCTCATTTGTGAAGCATTTTGTTAAGTAAATACAAATTTATTTACAAAAATTTTAGAAACTGGATATATCTTTAGATAGAAATAATGCAGATGGTAGTCGCAGTTACAGTAACCGGGGATCATCCGGTGTTAGCTTTACCTATGTAATGTAAAATTGTGGCGCAAATAAGCTCCTCAGCAGTTATGGCTCAGATATTAGATCCTCTACCACCAGACCATTCAGGGAAGGTTCTCTGCTGCTACGTCAATGCTACGAGTAAGATCCAGGTAGCTCGTATCACCAATATTCCTAACTGGTATTTTGAAAGGGTGGTATTTCCCGGACAAAGGCTAGTATTTGAAGTTCTTCCAGAAGCACAAATGGAAATTCATACTGGGATGATGGCAAGTGCTATTATATCAGATACGATTCCATGCGATCGCTTGATCATCCATGAATCCAGCAATGATCACAAACAAGATAACTCATCTCTAGAGATAAATTCTAGTAATAGTAATCCGATAAAGTCGGAAATTAATAAAAAAATTGTAGACACGACAAAATCTTTACAATCCGTTGAATTAGCATCTATTGATTAAAAACACAATGTTGCTAAACATTAGGGTTGCTGAATTCAGCAGCCTTTTTTATGTGGGGAGGGTAGGGGTTTATTCTCTCAATTCTAAAAATGTCTCTAATCCCTCTTTTTTACTTAATTCATATCCTTTTGTGCCACACTGTTAGACAAAGTGCTGTATTTTCAAAGTATTTAAAGGTAAATAAAATTTACCATAGGTTGAGATACCTTTTTTATCAGTTATTTAAACAATTTCCCGTTTAATTTTTGAACTGGTAGATCAATAAATTGCAAGGGAAATAAAACAATATCAATGTTCAAATAAATCCTTGAATTGTAATAAATCCAAACTAACAATTGTCGGTAAAACTTGAAAACATTCCTGAGCAACTTGCCAACGTTCCTCCCTTTCCAACATAGCCGTCAGCTTTTCTCTAACACTTAATAAATAACGGACATCATTGGCCGCATAACTTAATTGTATATCAGATAAACTACTAGCATTACCCCAATCAGAACATTGAGAACTTTTATCCAACTCCACCTTTTCCAACTCTAAAACCACATCTTTCAGACCATGACGATTCGTATAAGTACGAGCCAACTTACTAGCTATTTTAGTACAAAAAATCGGCCTCACAACAATATCTAAATTGTGTTTTAAAGTAGCAACATCAAATCTAGCAAAGTGAAAGACCTTAACAACATCAGTTGCTTCCATAAGCACTTTTAAATTGGGTGCCACCCTTTGCCCCCTAGAAATCCGAATAGCAGTAACCTGTCCTTCTGGGTTGCAAACTTGAACTAGACACAAGCGGTCACGCTGCGGCAAAAGTCCCATAGTTTCTGTATCAACAGCAATTGCTGGAGACTGCAAATACTCAGAGAGAATTGCTTCACTTAAATCGCCCTCACCAACCTGAAAATCTTGTAATGTCATAAACTTATTAAATATCAATTATCCTTATTTTGCCAGAAAAAATCGCTTTTCCTCACCTCTCAATTAAAAATGCCAAATTAAAAATTAAAAAGTTCATTTATAGCAGTTCCATACTCATGAGGTACAAAGTTTTTTAGTTTTAGGGAATAGGGAACAGTGAATAAATTGGTGTGTACTTTATTAGACTGGGAAATGATATATGCCCTCTGTGAGGGGCATAACTCCTAATTTTGCCCTTGTTTGCTAACATTCAAAAATATTTGCGTTAGATAGACATCCCCCTTCTCATTAGCAGCCACCCCAACACCAGTTAAATTATACTTACCCTGGAGATTTCTCAGATGACCAGGACTTTTTAACCAGCCAACAACCGCCTCATTAGCAGGATTGCTATATCCCGTATTATAAGCCACATTTTCCGCCGCACTACTGTATTTAAGAGGAATAGCCATCACACGCTGTTCAAAGCCTTGGTGACTAAAAGGAACCTTACCAGCAGCCATATTTTGACTATGAATTCTCGCTTGCTGACTAATTTTTTCACTTAAATTTAATTGTTTTAGCCCCCGTTTTGCGCGATATTGATTAATTTGAGTAAAAACTGACTTCTCTAAATTAGTAGTTTCAAAACCAACATTAGATATTGTCCCTTGACTTGTCACAAGTGATGAACGCTGATATCGGCCTGTTTGTTTAGCAGCAGTCATGTAGCCACTAGCGATGACAAGCGTACTTAAAGCTATGCCAAAAGCAGTTTGTCGTAACATGGAGTTTTCAGTTAAGTAATGTATGGATTTATCAGATATATACCCTATCTTCCAATTATCAAAATACTTACCAGGATACTATTTACCAAATATGAACTCAAGGATCATCAAATTTTCACAATTTAAGTCATTTATACATAGCAATCCAATTTGATTCATGATAGGTTGTGTAGCGTTAGCGCTATTATTCTACAAGTATCACGGAAAGCAGGTAGGTATACAAGAAATATTCTTCAAAAATCAAATAGTATTCCCACCATATCCATGATCATAAAATTATTAGAAGTTCTTTACACTACATTATTAATTAAAATCATTAGCAATAAATAGTATCTAATGATAGATGTCATAGATACTAGAATTGTTCACCAACTATTATTCATAAAAATTTATCTTCAATCCAGGAAAATTCCCGTGAGACAGATTTTTATCAGTTATTCTTAACAGACTAATTCCACTCAGATGATCAAGTTTTTCAGCATAATTACTTAGGGGGTGAGTGAAATTACTCATAAGTTTCTTTGAGATTGTATTTCTAGCACCCCCCAATTATAACTTAGTGAATTAAAAACTTAGCAGCAGTTTGTACATCCTTGTCACCCCGTCCAGAACAATTGATGATAATTTTGGGACTATCAGCAAGTTGAGGACAAAGAATTTCCAGATAAGCGATCGCATGAGAAGTTTCCAAAGCTGGTATAATTCCCTCTAGCTTCGATAACCGTTGGAAAGCCTCCAAAGCCTCAGCATCAGTAACACTATAATATTCAGCGCGACCACTATCCTTCATATAACTGTGTTCTGGTCCCACACCAGGATAATCTAATCCAGCACTAATCGAATAAGGTTCGATAACTTGTCCGTCATCATCTTGCAAAAGATAACTCATCGAACCATGTAATACGCCAACCTGTCCTTTAGTTAAAGTAGCCGCGTGCTTGTCAGTATTCACACCTTCACCAGCAGCCTCCACACCAATTAATCGTACAGATGGTTCTTTAACAAACTCGTGAAATAACCCCATAGCATTAGAACCACCACCCACACAAGCCAAGAGAATATCAGGCAAACCACCCCATTTTTCCATAGCTTGAGCGCGGGTTTCCTCACCAATCACAGCGTGAAAATCTCTTACCATCATCGGGTAAGGATGGGGACCAGCCACAGAACCCAGAATATAATGGGTAGTTTCCACATTCGTTACCCAGTCCCGAATCGCCTCAGAAGTGGCATCTTTGAGAGTTCCCGTACCCGCAGCCACCGGACGAACTTCCGCCCCCATTAGCCGCATTCTGAACACATTTAAAGATTGGCGTTCCATATCGTGAACACCCATGTATATTATACATTCTAATCCAAACCGAGCGCAAACGGTCGCTGTCGCTACACCATGTTGTCCCGCACCAGTTTCCGCAATAATGCGCTTTTTACCCATGCGCTTGGCTAATAATACCTGACCGAGAGCATTATTAATTTTATGTGCACCAGTGTGATTTAGATCTTCACGTTTTAAGTAAATTTGGGCCCCTGTACCATCAGGACGGGCATAATTGGCGGTAAGGCGTTCGGCAAAATATAAAGGTGTAGCTCGTCCTACGTAATCACGGAGTAACCCTTGTAATTCAGATTGAAAACCAAGTTCATGACGATATTGCTGATATGCAGTTTCCAGTTCAGCTAACGCAGGCATTAGAGTTTCTGGAACATACTTACCACCAAAACGGCCAAAACGGCCTAGAGTATCAGGAACTGAAGCCGTTGAAGAGAAATTAGGGGAAAGGGGAGTAGTGGTCACAGGTTAGGTAAAATGAAAGAACAAGGTTAATTTTAATTATTTTCATTCTAGAACTATTAATAATACCGATAAAGAGAGTTATTTTTTAGATCACCCTACAGTTTTCTAAACTATTTTTAAAGGTAAGACTAGAAATTAGCTAATTTGCCCTAAATCTAAAGCTGGATTATACACGCTATTTCTCTTGTATTTCTCCTAACGTGGCTTTTTCTTTAGCGTCATGTTCACCCTTTATTAAATTTAGCTCTATTTGTACTAAAAAAACAAAACCCCCGCTAAATAAATAGAGGGGGTCTTGTTATATGAAATAATAAACCTGGCATCGAGCTATTTTCACGCAGGGCTACCCCCAAACTATCGTCGCCGCAGCAGCGTTTCACCTCTGAGTTCGGGAAGGGATCAGTGTGGTTCCACCGCGCCATAGACACCAAGAAAACCTGTAGTTGCTAATTCGTAATTCGTAATTCGTAATTACAGCAACCCTGAAGACTGCATTTGAGAAAGAGAAATCACAATAACAAATTGAATAGAGGTCAAGCCCTCGGTCTATTAGTACCCCTTTGCTACATACATTACTGTACTTCCACATAGAGCCTATTAACGGGTGTTCTGCCCGTGACCTTACCTACTTATCGTAGTGAGAGTACTCATCTTGAGGTGGGCTTCCCACTTAGATGCTTTCAGCGGTTATCCTCTCCGCACTTGGCTACCCAGCGTTTACTGTTGGTACAATAACTGGTACACCAGCGGTGCGTTCCTCCCGGTCCTCTCGTACTAAGGAGGACTCCTCTCAATACTCTTGCGCCTGCACCGGATATGGACCGAACTGTCTCACGACGTTCTGAACCCAGCTCACGTACCGCTTTAATGGGCGAACAGCCCAACCCTTGGGACGTACTTCCGCCCCAGGTTGCGATGAGCCGACATCG
>Ga0082207_1000086_pt1 | contig 55718 bp, 57 predicted proteins | sample LakMenEpi10Aug09_FD_71540 | JGI IMG/M metagenome (GOLD analysis project Ga0082207, IMG submission 71540) | reverse complement strand
CCCTACCTTGGGAACTAACAATGCTACCTTTGGTAATTCCTCCCATAACAACATCAACAATTTCATCTTCATTGATTCCTATTCTAGCAAATTGATCCGCTTTCGCTAAAATATGCTGTAAACCTCGGTTTTCATCTCCGGTTTCTAAGAATACAATTTGATCATCCGTACATTTAGCGATTCTTACAATCTTTTCAGGATTATGCTTGATTCCTTTGGCTTGAAGTTCTGTAATTAAGGCAGATCTTTCCGTTTCATAGTCTGGATTTTGAGTCAAGGGCTTACCTATTATAATGTTAAAATTATAGAACAATATTATCACTGATTAAAAAGCATACCCAAAATGTTGTTAATCAATAAAAAATGGTGCGGGTGGCGAATTGTTAATTATTGGATTTCTCAATAAATCAATTGCGCCTTACGCACCTTACAAACTATTTGATTAATAATACAGATGGGGACTTTATTTAGACCTTAATCCTCATCCCAATAAGATTGGTTATAACCGAGTTTTGTTGCCGCATCACGTTCATTTTCGGTTAAGTCTTCCCAGTATTTCTCATTAGAATCAGGAGCCTCAGATTCTTCTTCCCAACTGGCTTCATTCCAGCCTAAAGTAGCCCACAAAGCTTGCTCAACATCATTCATATCTGTCCAACTCAAATCATCCCAAGTGTCACCTGGATTCCCTGAAATTTTCCGAATATTTGACATACATTACCTCTGATAAATCATGTCGGAACAGGACTAAGTTAACCCAAACTGGCTGAGTACAAAAAGTTGGGGTTGCTTTGATTGAGATTGTAACAAAAAAGGTGGCAATGTCAACCTTAAAATTAAGCTCCTACGGCTTCTTTTGCCGCATACATTACTTCTAAGGAAATTTCATTTAAACCTCTTTCGCGGGCAAATTTTTCGGTATTGCGTTTAACTTTACCGCGAACAAACCCCGGAACTTTATTTAGTTCAGTTTGAGCTTCTCTTGTCCAATTCAAATCAGAACCCGCCGAAATTCCTTTGGTAATCACTTCTTTAGTATCATGTCCGCCAAAGATTTCTAAGAGGTGATCTTCCATTCCCAAAGTAAAGGAATTATAGATTAAATCGGTGATTTGATTAGTTCCTTCATAGCCTAAAAATGGTTTATAACCAATGGGGAAATTCTGAATATGAATCGGGGAAGCAATCACACCACAGGGAATATCTAAACGTTTCCCAACATGACGTTCCATTTGGGTTCCAAAAATAGCAGAAGGTTCAATTCTGGCAATCATATCTCCGATTTGACCGTTATCTTCACTAATCAGAACTTCATCGCAATATTCACTGACTTGTTCCTTAAACCAATCGCCATCATATTTGCAATAGGTTCCGGCACAAACAACATGAATTCCCATTTCTCGCGCCAGAATTTTTGTCATTGCGGCGGCGTGGGTATTATCCCCAAACACAACGGCTTTTTTTCCGGTTAAATTCTGACAGTCAATAGAACGGGAAAACCAAGCGGATTGAGACACATACAGGGTTTGATTATCAATATATTCACTATAATCAACATTCGCCCCTTGATCATTAATTACTTGTTGAATTTTGCGAATACAACGGGCGGTTTCAACCACTCCCATCGGCGTAATATCAACACAAGGAGTGCCAAATTCTTCTTCTAAATACTTGGCTGCCATTAACCCTAATTCTCGATAGGGAACCAGGTTAAACCAAGCGCGAGGAAGGTTTTTTAAGTTGTGAACTGATGCCCCTTCGGGAATCACTTCATTAACTTCAATTCCTAAATCTACCATTAACCGTTTTAACTCGGTACAGTCATGATGGTGATGGAAACCAAGGGTAGAGATTCCAATAATATTAACCGAGGGTTTTTCGGTTTTGCCTTCAGGAATATCGCCTTTTTTCTTGGCTTTTTCCAGATAAAATTGAACCACTTGTTGTAATGTCCGGTCAGCCGCTTGCAGTTCATTAAAGCGATAATGATTGACGTCGGCTAACATGACATCGCCTTTAGCATCGAGTTGGGCACGTTCAACAAAATTGTGTAAATCTTCTTGTAAAATACTGGAGGTACAAGTAGGAGTTAATAGAATTAAATCGGGATGTTCTTCTCGATCTTTTCTAACAATATTATCAACCACTTTTTCTTGGGAACCCCGGGCTAAAACGTTCCGGTCTACAACACTAGCGGTCACAGGTGTATAGTTCCGTTCCCTTTCTAACATAGACCGCATGACGTTGAAGTAGTCATCTCCTAAAGGGGCGTGCATGATGGCGTGAACATTTTTGAAGGAACTGGCAATTCTCAAGGTGCCAATATGGGCGGGGCCAGCATACATCCAATAAGCTAATTTCATAAAAAAACTCGGTAAGGAGGACAGCTTGTTTTATATTCTCAGAAATTGTGCCAATCGCTAGGAGTATTTATACATAGCGATCGCAATTTAATCTCTATTTTAGAATTCATTTTGACACTAAAACAATAATAACATTGTTTAACTGCAATAATTCTTAAATTTTGAGCAATATTTTGTTAAATTAAATAGAAATGTTAAGTTCAATCCCAAAGACTTGACATATAATTAAAAGTATGATTTGAGTTATTTGCTGTTGAGGTAAAAATGCGAACATCCGAGGATTGGGAATGGTTGGCTGCGAGTTCTGAATATTTAGCCGCGGTTGCTGTCCAAGAGTTATTACAGGAGGAAAAATTAATGGAAGCCGGATCTGGGTTAGCGGTTTTAATTGAATCTATGGGAAAATCCAAGAAATTAGCTTTAAAAAGTCAGTTAACTCGGTTAATGATGCACATTATTAAATGGAAATGTCAACCAGAAAAACGGGCTTCCAGTTGGGAAACTACGATTATTTCCGCCAGGGATGAAATTGCTGATATTCAAGAGGAAGTCCCAAGTTTAAATCGAAATTACCTCGAATCAATTTGGGAAACTTCTTTTAAAAAAGCCATCAGACAAGCGGAAAGTGAAATGGGAAAGAGATATCAATTAATGGCTTTATCTTGGCAAGAAGTATTTGAAGACGAATATAGTTTATTTGATTATAATTAAGGAGAAGGGGTTTATGTCAACTCAAATGGATTGGAAAGATCTAGCCATGAGTTCTCATTATCTAGTGGCATTAGAAGTTAAAAACTGTTTAAAACAGGGAAATATTATGGAAGCTACGATAGGTTTAGAGGCATTAATTGAAGCAATGGGACGATCTGATAAACGAGCGTTAAGAAGTCAGTTAATTCGGTTAATGGCTCATGTTATTAAGTGGAAATGTCAACCCAAAAAACGGACTTCTAGTTGGTCAACTACAATTTTATCAGCGCGGAATGAAATTGAAGCAATTCAGGAAGATACACCCAGTTTAAACCGAAATACTATTGATTCAATTTGGGATAAATGTTTTGAAAAAGCGGTTAAAGAAGCGGAAACAGAAATGAATCAAAAATGCTCATTAATATCTTTATCTTGGCAAGAAGTATTTGAAGAAAAATATAGTTTATTTGATTCTAATTAAACTTAGAAGTTATTATGGAAACTGGAAAAGATTGGGAATGGTTAGCGGCGAGTTCTGAATATTTAGCGGCGGTTGCCGTTCAAGAGTTATTACAGGAGGAAAAATTTATGGAAGCCGGATCTGGGTTAGCGGTTTTAATTGAATCTATGGGAAAATCCAAGAAATTAGCTTTAAAAAGTCAATTAACCCGGTTAATGATGCACGTTATTAAATGGAAATGCCAACCGGAAAAACGGAGTGGCAGTTGGTCTATTAGTATTCGTTCGGCGCGTCAAGAAATTGCTGATATTCAAGAAGAAGTTCCCAGTTTAAACCAAAATTTTATTGATTCAATTTGGGAACAATGTTTTCAACGGTCACTCAAGGATGCGGAGGATGAAATGGGAAAAAAATGCTCATTAATATCTTTATCTTGGCCAGAAGTATTTGAAGAAAAATATAGTTTATTTGATGATTATAATTAAATGTCATGCGGTGCGTCCTCGCTCGCTAACTTTACCACCACCATCATCCCGTGCTAAGTTGTTAAGCACTTAAACCAGATAACCTAGCGAGCGAGGACGCTCGCACTGCAAAAGTTTGACGGTTTCTAAATAACCAATTTAGATCCTTAACAGCTTAACTTTACTACCATCATCATCCATAACTAATTTTACTCCCATACTCTAAATATCCACTTGTCTATAATTAAAAATAGTTGTATAATCAGATTATCTCTTGAGTTAAAAACAACTCACTATTTTTATATGATTTTACCGCCATGATTAAAAGAAAACAATTTATCCCGCTATTATTATCAGGAATAACCGGGGCTTTCGTATTAGCCTGTAGTCCCTCTCAACCATCTGGAAATAACACCGCTTCTAATTCCAATTCCACGACAAATACCGTTGAAAATTCTAAAGGAATTCCGATTGGAGTTGTTCTCGCCCAAACCAGTAACGCTGCCTTATTAGGACAAGAACAAGTGATTGGGGCGAAAATGGCTGAACAATATTTTAATCAACAAGGCGGCATAAATGGCACTCCAATTAAATTAGCTCTCCAAGATGGGGGAGGCGATGAACAAGGGGCAATTAATGCCTTTAATACCCTAATTACTCAACAGAAAGTTGTGGGCATTTTAGGCCCTTCTTTATCTCAACAAGCCTTCGCCGCTGACCCCATTGCGGAACGGGCAAAAGTTCCGGTTTTAGGCCCTTCTAATACTGCCAAAGGAGTGCCTCAAATTGGTGATTATATTGCCCGGGTTTCTGCCCCGGTTGCCGTTGTCGCCCCGAATGCGGTAAAAGCGGCATTAAAAATCAATCCTGATATTAAAAAAGTAGCGGTTTTCTACGCTCAAAATGATGCTTTTAGTAAATCAGAAACGGAGACTTTTCAACAAACAGTTAAAGATTTAAACCTAGATTTGGTGACAGTTCAAAAGTTCCAGACCACCGACACGGATTTTCAAAATCAAGCCACCGCAGCGATTAATTTAAACCCAGATTTAATTATTATTTCGGGACTGGCGGCGGATGGAGGAAATTTAATCAAACAGTTACGACAATTGGGTTATCAAGGATTAATTATTGGGGGAAATGGTTTAAATACTTCTAATATTTTTTCCGTCTGTCAAAAAGAATGTGATGGGGTAATTATTGCCCAAGCCTATAGTCCTGAAATTGATAATCCAATTAATAAAACCTTTCGGGAAACCTACGCAGCCCAAAATAAAAAAGAACCCCCGCAATTTACCGCCCAAGCCTTCGCCGGAGTTCAAGTATTTGTTGATGCTTTAAAAGCGGTTGACCAGAAAAATAAACTTGATAGTTTATCCTTAGAACAGCTAAGAGAACAATTAAATCAAGCAATTTTATCAGGAAAATATGAAACGGTTTTAGGCAATATTTCTTTTACCCCCGAAGGTGAAGTGGTGCAAGAAAAGTTTTATGTTGCCCAAATTAAAATGGATGAAACGGGAAAAAATGGTAAGTTTACATATTTAAAATAGAAAAAAACGTTATGGTAAATTAGCGTAAAGGAAAACAGGGTTGAGTATTAAATCCTGAGTTATTATTAACTTCAATGGAACAGGAATACTCTAATTTTCCGCCCTGGTTTCCTCTATTTCCTGAAATTTCATTCCCCTGACCGCCCAAACTGGCTTTCGCCAGAATATTCCCAGAAACTTGATTATTAATAATTTTAACCTGATTCATTCTATATGGTTGATTATTCGTATCTGCCATAACAAAAATATCAGAACCTAAAATTTGATTATTTTCAATAGTTGCATGATTAATTTCTTGAACTTTATAGAGTCCAATATAAGCATTTCCTTGATTATTTTTAATCATAACATTTTTAACCGTTGTTCCCCCACAACATTCCTGCATTAAAATCCCTTCTCCATCCACACTTAAATATTTTGTATCTCCAATTTTATGTCGATAAACTTGATAGTTATTCCCCTCAATTAAAACATTCCATCCTGAAAAATCAATTCCTCTATTTTCTAAGGTAACTGCCCCCGTTGCTTCTCTAGTACCCGTGGGGTCTGTCCACCATTGTTTATTTGGTTGGTCTTGAATATCATTGTTGACTCAGCATAAATTTACGCTATTAATTTTTGACTAAATCTTCTATATCTTGAATAGATGTGGGTAAACTTTGGGTTAAAATTTCTGTTCCTGTTTCCGTGACTAAGACATCATCTTCTATTCTAATGCCTCGAACATCGGCAAACTGTTCTAAACGTTCCCAATTAACAATATTTTGATATTGTTCTCGATTTTTAGGATCATTTAAAATAGCTGGAACCTGATAAAAACCGGGTTCTATTGTTACTAACATCCTGGGTTTTAAGGGACGATTTAACCGCAGAAAACACCAGCCAAACCGTTGACTTCTCACCCGTCCGTGTTCATATCCAGCTAAATCTCCTAAATCTTCCATGTCATGCACATCTAAGCCTAATAAATGCCCGATTCCATGGGGGAAAAATAAGGCGTGGGCATCCTGTTCTACTAAATCCTCTGGATTTCCTTTTAATATTCCTAAATCGACTAATCCTTCAGCAATTATTATTGCTGCAATTCGATGAATCTCTTGATATTCTATCCCAGGTTTGATAGAATTAATACAGGTATCATGAGCCTTTAAAACCACTTGATAAATATCTCGTTGCGTTGGGGAAAATCTTCCCGAAACCGGCCAAGTTCGGGTAATATCCGCCGCCCATCCCATCGCCGTTTCTGCCCCCACATCAGCTAATAGTAAATCCCCAGATTGTAAGGGATTATGATAGTGTTGATTATGTAAAACTTCTCCCTGTACCGTGACAATACTATTATAGGAACAGGCCATATTATGACTAATAATTACCCCTTCCATAGCCGCGCGAATTTCTGCTTCTAATTGGGCTATTTTTGTTGCTTTCATCCCCTGTTTATGGGCTTGAATACTAACTTCTGCGGCTTGGCGTAACTCCTGTAATGCCTGATCATCATGGGTTAGACGCAAATAAATAATTGCCTGGGTTAATTCTAAATCAATTCCTTCGGGCTCTTTTGCTGATCTTAAAGGACAATTCAATAATTGACGCTGTTCGTTGGCGGTAATCGGATTTTGTACCAGAATAGTTGCCGCATCTTCAAGATGATCAGATAATTCTGATAAGGGATAGGAAAAATCCGCACCGATCATTTCTGCAATCTGATTTCTTGGGGGGATTTCGATATGCCAAAGGGCGCTACCTTCGGGGGAATCATCCATAAATAATTCTAAGCCACCTTCATACAAACGAATCGCTGCATTTTTTAAGGGAAATCCAGCAAAATAAAGAAAATGACTACTAGCACGAAAGGGATAAATATTAGCAGGAAAATTGCGGGAAGATTCACGACCCGACCACAAAATTGCCGGAAAATCAATTAAATAGCCGAGTTTTTGGCGCCGTTGGCGGAGGGTATCAATCAGGAATTGGGAAGAATTAAATAACATAATTTAATCGAAATTTGGGTAATTTTAATTTAAGTGATGCTAGTGTTAGTATCATCTTTATCTAAAGTATAGGGTGTAAATCCTGAACAGCCCACCCTGAATTTTAGAAAAAAATAGGTTAGAATCAAACAGCACAAATTGAGGAGGATGATACCGCCTCAAACTGAAACCAACAAGAACAAGATCATGACATCTTTTAAACCGAACTCCCATAACTCTATTCAAGGGGTTAATTGGCCGATTTCTCAACTTCCGGGGTTGAATTCGGACAATCAAACCCGATTAAACAATTATGGCATTAAAACCACCAATCAACTGTTAAAACAAGGCAAAACTCCCGCCGAAAAAATGATTTTAGCCAATTTGCTCCAGATTAATATTAGAGATATTAACAAATGGATTGCCATGGCGGACTTAGCGAGGATTCCTGGGGTTGGTTGTGAATATTGTGGACTTTTGCTTCATGCGGGAGTGAGTTCAGTTCACCATTTAACTAAGTTATCCGTCCATCGTTTACATCAACAAATCCTCCGTTTTTATGTGGTTAATTTACAGCGTCGAGATTTATGTCCGTCCGTTGATCAAATTCAACAATGGGTGCAACAAGCTAGATTTTTATAGGTTTTTTTTATTCTTTTGCTAATACTCCATTTAGGAAAATATCAGCCAATCCTTCCGCCATTTCTTTCATTTCTTGGGGGGAAGCATTGGGTTCTAGGAGGGTATTATAACTAAATCCTGCAATTGCAAACATTCCTAGAAATACTTGAGCAATAATTTTAGGATTCATCGGACGATATACTCCTTTTTGGATGGCAGTTTCAAAAAAAGCCTCGGTTACATCAATCATTTTATTAATAATTTCTGATTGAAGGCGATCGCGTAATTCAGGATGAACTTGAGCTTCTAAAAAACAAATTCTCATCATATCTGCATTTTCATGGAGATTTATCATCCGTCGATATAACAATTGTGCCATGGATTTATAGTTACTAATAGAGCTCAATTCTGTTAGTAAATCCGTTAAAATTTCCGCCCATCCCTGAATCACAATGGCAATCAAAATCGCTTTTTTATTAGCAAAATGTCGAAACAAAGTAGCTTCGGCGACCCCGGCGGCTGTCGCTAAATCACGAGTAGTGGTACTATCATAGCCTTTGCGGGCAAATAACCCCCGGGCTGCCAGTAGAATCTGGTTTTCTAATTCCAATGCTGTAGGGGAATGGAGATGCGACATAACCTTTTTATCTTATGTGGCTCTGGTTTGAGCCTATCATTCGTTGGGGAAGACCGAGCGGAAACGATATAACTCTTAATGCTTTGATATTTTTACGGTTAAAATTCTGATTTTGTGATATTTTAAGATAGATTAGACCTTAGTTGCTTCTCGAATTTTTGTCAAGTTATACCGCTAAAAACCTATGTTTTGGGATTATTTTTTCCGAGGGAAACAAAGAACTCACAAACTATCCTTAATGGGGAAACGTTTGTCCGTTGCGCTGTTAAGTCTATGTTTATTTTGGGTCATGGGATTTCAAGCCGTTTGGGCCGATGAAATTGCCCCTTCAAATTCTTCAATTCAACCGTATTTAAAACGAGTGAAGCGAGAAATTACAGAATTTACCCTCGATAATGGCATGAGATTTATTGTCTTAGAAAGACATCGAGCGCCCGTGGTTTCTTTTTTAATTTATGCCGATGTTGGAGGAGTGAATGAACCCCAAGGACAAACGGGAGTCGCCCATTATTTAGAACATTTAGCCTTTAAAGGAACTCAACGTATTGGCACAACAAATTATCAAGCTGAACAACCTCTTTTAGAAAAGCAAGATCAAATTTTTGCCCAAATTAAACAAGCTAAAGCCGAGGGAAATCAGGAAAAACTAAAACAATTAATCATTGATTTAGAAACAGTAAGTCGCGAAGCTGATCAATATGTCAAGCAAAATGAGTTTGGTAGAATTTTAGAACAAGCTGGAGGTGTGGGACTGAATGCAACAACCTCCGCCGATGCTACCTCTTATTTTTATAGCCTTCCTGCTAACAAATTAGAACTATGGATGTCCTTAGAATCCGAGCGATTTTTAGAACCCGTATTTCGAGAATTTTATAAAGAAAAACAAGTCATTTTAGAAGAGCGTCGCTTGCGGACAGAAAATTCTCCCATTGGTCAAATGATCGAGGCATTTTCCGCCACAGCATTCAAAGCACATCCCTACCGTCGTCCGGTGATTGGTTATGTACAAGACTTAGAAAATTTGACTCGTGAAAATGTTCAAAATTTCTTTGAAACCTACTATGTTCCTAATAATTTAACCGTAGCAATTGTCGGCGATGTTGACCCCACCGAAGTCAAACGTTTAGCGGAAATTTACTTTGGTCGTTATCCCGCCAGACCGAAACCCCCTGAATTAAATATTGTTGAACCGCCTCAAACCGAAACCAGGGAAGTGACTTTAACCTTAAAAACTCAACCTTGGTATTTAGAAGGTTATCCCAGTCCGGCGGCAAATCATCCTGATTCTGTGATTTATGATATGATTTCTAGTCTTCTGAGTGATGGTAGAACTTCTCGTTTGTATAAATCCTTAGTTGAAGAACAACAAATTGCTTTAACTGCTCAAGGATCAAGTGGATATCCTGGTAATAAATACGCCAATTTAATGTTATTTTATGCTATGCCAGCACCCGGTCATACCGTGGATGAAGTGGCGGTATCCCTACGCAAAGAAATTGAACGACTGAAAACAGAATTGGTGTCTGAAACCGAATTAGATCGGGTGAAAACTCAAGCTAAAGCTAGTTTATTAAGATCCTTAGATTCTAATATGGGCATGGCATTTGCTTTAGTTGGATATGAAGTCAAAACCGGATCTTGGATAAACTTATTTGAGGAATTAGAAAAAATTGATGCCATTACTCCCCAAGATATTCAACGGGTGGCTCAAGAGGTATTTCTTCCGCAAAAACGCACCATTGGCCGCCTATTATCCGACGAATAAACTTTAACTACACCTGATTTTATCCTGACTCATTCTATTCTGATTAACCTTTCGATTCACTATGTTGACTTTGAAAACCCTAAACTTGAAAAAATCCATACTTTTTTGGATTGGATTGTTGCTAACGACCTTCTTTTTTACCGCGTTTAGCCATATTCCGGCGATCGCTTCCACGCCCAAACATTACACCGATTTAACTTTTCCTCCCTTACCCACCATTGAACTTCCTGATTATGAACGCTATCAATTAGACAATGGAATCATAGTTTATTTAGTCGAAGATCATGAACTTCCCTTAGTAGGAGGAAGTGCGTTATTTCGCACCGGAGATCGATTTGAACCTGCGGATAAAGTTGGTTTAGCAAGTATTACCGCAGAGGTGATGCGGAATGGGGGAACTCGTCAAAATTATGGCGATGAATTGAATCAATTATTAGAACAAAAAGCCGCCTCCGTTGAAGTCGGGATTTCTACAACTTCTGGTAGTGTTGGATTTTCAGGATTAACAGAAGATTTAGACTTAGTGTTTGGATTGTTTACGGATGTCATTCGTAATCCTCTGTTTCCTCAAGATCAATTAGACTTAGCAAAAACTCAAGCAAAAGGCGGAATTGCGCGTCGGAATGATAACCCCGGAGACATTGCTTCTCGGGAGTTTGTTAAGCTGATTTATGGTGTAGATAGTCCCTACGCCCGCATCACAGAATATTCCACCTTGAAAAATATCAGCCGCGAGAGTTTAGTTGATTTTTATGAAAAATATTTTCATCCTGAAACTATGATTTTGGGAATTGTAGGGGATTTTGATCGAGCAAAAATGAAGGCTTTAATTGAGCAAAAATTAGGAGATTGGAAACCAAGTCAAAAAGCAGTTATTCCCCCCCTTCCTGCGGTTTCTCAAGCCAATTTAGGTGGTATTTTCTTTGTCGATCAACCCCAATTAACTCAAAGTTATGTGGAAATGGGTCATTTAGGCGGGTTATTCAGTGATCCCGATTATCCCAAATTGGCGGTTATGAATGGGGTATTAAATGAGTTCGGTGGACGGTTATTTAATAATCTGCGATCGCGCCAAGGTTTAGCCTATTCTGTTTATGGCTATTGGGGTGCAAGTTATGATTATCCAGGGGTTTTTAATGCTGGAGGACAAACTCGTTCTGAAACAACAGTTCCATTAATTCAAGGGTTAAAAAATGAAATTGAACGGTTAAAAAAAGAACCCATTAAGTCGGAAGAATTAACCTATGCAAAGGAATCTACCTTAAATTCTTTTATCTTTAAGTTTGAAGATCCGGCTCAAACTTTATCCCGTTTAATGCAGTATGAATATTATGGTTATCCCAAGGATTTTATCTTTGATTATCAACGTCAAGTCCAAGCAACAACCATCGAAGATGTTCAACAAGTCGCTAAACAATATCTTAATTTCGACAAGTTAGTCATCTTAGTTGTCGGAAATAAAGCGTTAATTAATCCGGCTTTAAGTAGTTTAGATAACCAATCAAAAGTCACTACAATTGATGTGACGATTCCTGGGAGTTAATGTTAATATAAGGGTGGGTTTTACCCACCTTAATATCCTATAGATTAAAACCTGGACTTTCTTTCATCTAAAAGTCATCTTTTTGTCAATAGAATTGAGGGATCTGTCCAATCTTCAATAACTAAACCATGAATTAAGGAAAAATCTTTTTTATCAGCAGTTACCATAATACTATTTACAGAAAGAGCAATTGCAGCGATTCGCAAATCTCTTTGAAACCCTTTGCTGTGAAGCTATTTTCTGTTAAGTTCCCTATTTTCATTAATTAATTTTTCATAAATCTTGGAAGCCTTTTCATCAAAATTAAGTATCCTTACTGCTTTGAAGAAGTCTAAAGTTATCGAGAGTTTAGTGTACAGTCTCACTAAATTTTTAGATTCTGAAGGCTTATTAATTTTAACAATCCATCCATTAAAAATTTCCTGAACTGTAACAACCGTAATAGCTATGTCGTTAAGTGAAACTTGAGTTACCCTAGAATTAATTGTATTGTTTCCTCCAAGGAATTCAGAAACTTGATTCGTATCCAGTACCCAAATGGTCATTAGTTGTGTTATCCCAAATTGTTATATAGTTAAGCTATGGTTTCACGATTATCAATATCAATATTAACAGTATTAACAGTTCCATTGATAATTTCATCATAATAACCAATTCTTTCCTCATAAATCATATCATCATAAAAATCATGATTATCAGGATCATTATCATATCGTTCAATTAGAATACTTTTAGCAATCTCAGCAAAGTCAGAATCATCCTGAAAAACACCCGCAAATTTCAACCAAGGGTTTTCTGATTGTTGAGTAGATACTTCTTCAATTTCAAAAGGAATAATTTCTAGTTTATCATAATAAGTATACAACAATGTTTTTAGATTTTCTAGGGCTTCTTCCTGCGTTGAAGCTTCAACGCGCAAGTTAGGAAGTTCTATAAAAGATGCGCGTATTTGCGTTGCATTTGAACGATCAAGCAAAATATGAAATTTCACAGGAAGCGACGGGGATAATTTCCGAGAGGAAAGATTAAGAGTCATGGCATTTTTATTGAGCAGTTTTTAGTTTAATTATAGCATTCTTCTGTCACTTTGGGATAATTAAGCAAATTTTCAAGATTATTTCACCTGTTGCCTCTTGCTATAAGTACCTAAACAAAATTAAATCGCTACAAAACCCTCGATGTTTTGGAATATCATATCTGAGTAATCTATAATAATCAATTTTCAAGAGTTCAGAGAATGTCTAATCTCATCACTCTCGGTCAGATTGCCCAGATTTTAGCGATTAATTACCCATTTTACCGTAATTCCACGGATTCTACAACCGTAATCGGGATCACAACCGATACCCGCAGTATTAAACCTGGAGAGGTGTTTTTAGCGCTACAGGGGGAACACTTTGATGGCCATAACTTTGTGGAACAGGCGATTAACCAGGGGGCCATTGCTGCGATTGTCACTAAGGATTTTGCCCAAAATCACCCGAATTTGCCCCTTTTCCCGGTTCCCAACCCCTTAAAAGCCTATCAACAGATTGCCCGATGGTGGCGGGATCAATTTCAGATTCCGATTATCGGGGTAACAGGGTCGGTGGGGAAAACCACAACTAAGGAATTAATTGCCGCCTTACTCGGGACTCAAGGCAAGGTTTTGAAAACCCAAGCTAACTATAACAATGAAATTGGGGTTCCCAAAACCCTCTTACAACTCACCGCCGATCATGATTTTGCCGTAATAGAAATGGCTATGCGTGGAGCCGGACAAATTGCCGAATTAACCCAAACTGCTCGACCGACAATTGGGGTAATTACCAATGTGGGAACGTCTCATATTGGACTGTTGGGTTCAGAAGATGCGATCGCTCGGGCCAAGTGTGAACTATTAGCAGAAATGCCAAAAACCAGTTTAGCAGTATTAAATCATCAAGAACGTTTGATCAATACCGCCGCTAAAGTTTGGTCAGGTAATACAATTACCTATGGGTTAAAAGAGGGAGATCTGCGAGGAGAATTAATCGACGCCCAAACCTTGCGAGTCGAAGGAATAGATTTACCCTTACCCTTACCTGGGGAGCATAACGCCTCTAATTTCCTAGCCGCATTAGCCGTATTTAGGGGAATTTATGGGGCGCAAACCTCATACAAGCCTTTTCAGCAACCAATAGCGGTACAGTTACCCGATGGCCGGGCAAAACGCTATCAGTGGGGGGAAGATTTAGTGATCCTCGATGAAACCTATAATGCCGGGTTGGAATCAATGTTAGCAGCCTTGCGGTTATTGGCCCAAACCCCAGGGAAACGCCATATTGCCGTATTAGGGACGATGAAAGAGTTAGGAGAGCGATCGCTAGAATTCCATGAACAAGTGGGGCGCACCGTGCGGGAACTGAATTTGGACGGATTATTGATTTTGGCAGAGTTTGAGGCCGCCAATGCCTTAGCAAAGGGGGCTGGCGGTGTTCCGTTAGTGTCAATAGTTGATGTACAGACCTCCGATGCTCATGCTCAAATGGTACAACAGTTAAAAGCCTTGATCCAGCCCGGGGATCGGATTTTATTTAAAGCCTCCCATTCGGTGCAACTAAATCGGGTTGTAGAATTATTGGGATCGGATTTTCAATAGAATCAAATCGCTCAAACGTGATCACTGATCAGTGATAACCTAAAAGATGGCAATATTAAATTCTTCTAAACGTTTCCGAGACGATTTCGGAATCAACTTGTATTAACCAATAAGCAAACCCATGGTCAGCACCGCAGAAAAAACAAATGTAGGCCACGTCACTCAAATCATTGGCCCGGTTGTAGATATCAAATTTCCGAGCGGTCACTTGCCGGAAATCTACAATGCAGTAAAAATTAGTGGCAAAAACGAAGTTGGTCAAGATATTTCTATTGTTTGCGAAGTCCAACAACTTCTAGGCGACGGCCAAATTCGCTCCGTATCCATGAGTACCACCGATGGCTTAGTCCGGGGGATGGAAGTTGTTGATACGGGCGCTCCGATTAGTGTTCCCGTTGGCCCAGCGACCCTAGGACGGATTTTTAACGTTATCGGTGAAACCGTCGATAATTTAGGCCCGGTGCAAACCGAAGAAACTTCTTCCATTCACCGTCCCGCCCCAGCTTTTACTCAGTTAGAAACAAAACCCTCTGTGTTTGAAACGGGGATTAAAGTGGTAGACCTGTTAGCCCCCTATCGTCGGGGCGGTAAAATTGGTCTGTTCGGTGGAGCCGGAGTCGGCAAAACCGTTATTATTATGGAACTGATTAACAACATCGCTAAGGCGCACGGGGGAGTTTCCGTGTTCGGCGGTGTGGGCGAACGTACCCGGGAAGGGAACGATCTTTACAATGAAATGATCGAGTCTGGGGTTATCAACACCAAAGACTTAACTCAATCGAAAGTGGCTCTGGTTTATGGCCAGATGAACGAACCCCCCGGAGCTAGAATGCGGGTGGGTCTGTCGGCTTTGACGATGGCTGAATATTTCCGCGATATCAGCAAACAAGACGTGCTCCTGTTTATTGATAATATCTTCCGGTTCGTGCAAGCGGGTTCGGAAGTGTCCGCTCTGTTAGGTCGGATGCCTTCTGCTGTGGGATATCAGCCCACCCTAGGGACAGAAATGGGTGAATTGCAAGAACGGATTACTTCTACTAAAGAAGGCTCTATTACTTCGATTCAAGCGGTGTATGTGCCTGCGGATGACTTAACTGACCCCGCTCCAGCCACCACCTTTGCTCACTTAGATGCGACCACCGTATTATCACGGGGTTTGGCTTCTAAAGGTATCTATCCTGCGGTTGATCCCCTGGATTCCACTTCGACGATGTTACAGCCGTCGATTGTCGGTAGCGAACACTATAACACCGCCCGGGCTGTGCAATCCACCCTGCAACGGTATAAAGAATTACAAGACATCATCGCCATTTTAGGTTTAGATGAATTGTCTGAAGAAGATCGGATGACTGTGGCTCGCGCTCGGAAAATTGAGAAATTCCTATCTCAGCCTTTCTTCGTGGCGGAAGTGTTCACAGGTTCTCCGGGTCAATATGTCACCCTGGAAAAAACCATTAAAGGGTTCAATATGATTATGGCTGGAGAACTCGATGACCTGCCAGAACAAGCTTTTTACATGGTGGGCGACATTGACCAAGTGATTGCTAAAGCCGAAAAACTCAAAGGCTAAGTTTCACCCGTTGTTGGGCTTTAGCCCTCTTACCAAAGCCCAACAACAATAATTTTTGATCTCGATAATATTTTATTACCTCTTGACAAATGACATTAACTGTGCGTGTAATCGCTCCAGATCGGACGGTCTGGGATGAAAATGCTGATGAGGTGATTCTTCCGAGTACAACCGGCCAAGTAGGTATTCTGACGGGTCACGCTCCCCTATTGACAGCTTTAGATACCGGGGTGCTGCGGGTTCGGTCTAAAAATAAATGGACTCCTATCGCCTTGATGGGTGGGTTTGCTGAAGTTGAAGCCAATGAAGTCACCATCTTGGTGAATGGTGCTGAACGGGGTGATACTATTAATTTAGAAGCTGCCCGTACCGCCTATACCAAGGCTCAAGCTGATTTAGAAGCGGCTGAAACTGGTGATTCTAAAAAAGCCAAAATTAAAGCGACAAAAGCTATTAAAAGAGCCAGAGCGCGGTTACAAGCGGCTGGTGGTGTTATCGAATAACAAACAAGAAACCGGGTTTCTGTAACAGAAAGCTCAATTAAGAAACCCGGTTTCCGAGCCGTGCCAGGTATGGTCAAAAAACCTTTTTAAAAGCGTCCCCTCCACACTTTTATAGCAATTTTTCTAAATTGTATAAAGATGAGTATGCGTTTTTTACAGGACAGATAATGATTCTTCTTTTAAAGTTGCAGAATTTTTTTGTTGATTTCTAAACTCGGCTAATAAATCAAAGAAATTTTTAAAAGCGTCGGCTTCATCACTAGAATACAATAAAATAATTCTAGCCCAAGATGCGGAAGTATTGACTCCAAATTTAGCTTGTAACCAAGGCTGAAATTGTGTAAATTCCATTTCTTGTTCGCTTTCAGGAAGTTCCATCGCTTCACAGGCGTATTGATGACCACACAAAAACATCAATAAATTATTAATATTAGGACTTCCAATATACATTCCTGGTTTTTGTTTAATTTTTTCGAGTAAGTCGTAGAGGTTGGTCATCTTTTTTTCTCCAGAAATATTACAGTTAAAACTTCTCAATTTCTTCTATTATAAACTTTCCGCTTGGACAGTCAAAATCGGCAACCCATTGTTCTCTAGTTAACCCGAAAGTAGATAGGTTATCAAAGACTTTACCTCTTGCTTCAATACCATAGTGCGTTCCATTTTGGGTAATTGATGTTTGACCATTATCCCAACGCTTACTAACAATAAATAATCCCCGACCTACGAGTTTTATTTTCAGATGGATACCATTAATTTGATTCGCCTTTAACCAGTTTTTGATAGCAGCAGCGCACTCCGCACATTCTAACAATTTGTATCTTTGGATAATTTTAGCAATTTGTTGATATATTTGTTCATCGGTAAATTGGGAATTATTGGACATTATTGGGAATTAAGAACATAGATACCAAGTTAGGATTGAAATTAGTCTTAATAGAAACATCCTCTGGATCTGAATATCGAGAAAATAATTCGTTTAAAGCTTCTTCTCCCGATATTTCGCCTTGACTAATAAATCTTTCAATCTCGACAGATCCATCATTCAAAAATTCAACTTCCCAACGCTCCCCAGGAAGCGCAACACTCACCATAATCGCCTCATCCCGATGATGAGCTAGAGAATAGCTAATTTCTTGTTGATCTAAATTTTGTAAGAAACCAAGAAACCGATCAAAAATATCATTTTTCATTTATCAAACCTCCGATCACTTAATAATTTGCGAACAACTTTAAAACCCGGAGAGTTTTCAGCAACTCCTTTTTCTATTTCTTCCCATGTCATCTCACTAAATTCTTCCCAGCTAGGCGATCCTTGTGGAAGTTGTGCTTGTTTGATACTGCCTTTTTTTAGTTTTAAAATGTCACATACTTTTTGGCCAGAGAACTTATGTACGATTGTTTCACCTCCTTTTCTTTTCCTTTAACTTAATTATATCGAACAGGCATCACCCACGCCTCCTAAAAACCGGGTTTCTGCGTTAACCTTTGTTACTAACAGAAAGCTCAATTAAGAAACCCGGTTTCTGAACCCCCTAACAGGTAATGAAATGCTGAAATAACCAAAACTGGGTCAAACAGACCCCCATAAACTCGACTTGACAAAGGGCTGAAATTGTTATAGATTAAAGCTTACAGTTCTTGACGCGAGACAAGAACGTCAAGGAAAAATAATCACGCAAGGCAAAAAAATGCGGACGGACGGGGAGGTGGCCAACCGGAGCCTGCAACGTATAGGTCGAGTTGAAGTAGCTCATCGAACTGCCATTCTTTCTCCATCCGACGCGATAGCCCAGCTTACATTCTGTCTCATAGTCTACCTTACCCCCAACTTCGAGCCAAATCTTCTTCTGGACACTGAAGCCAAAGCGACCGTTACTGTATTTTACCCATAACTGATCAATAGTTTGTAAATCCTCACAGGGGAAGTTATTAATCGAGTCTACATCCACCCATCCTTTCTGTGTTCTTCCTGCGACTTCTAACATTTTTTTAGCCGTTTCTTTGTCAGCTTCTTCCCAGTTTCCGGCTTTCAAAAGTTGTTCTAATTGATCATAATTAACACCTTTAGCTGACTTTAATTCTATATTTGGTTGGGGAGTCTGAACAGGTTGGGGTTGAATATCGTTACACTCTACAGTCTCGACGCGACAGAAGATACCCACCCTATCCTCCCACATCCCCGCCAACCAACCCACCAATTCGGGATTAATTAACGGGAGGTGGCCCTCTGGTGCTGTCTGATTGAATTTTAGATTATTGTAGTACAACCAGCTACCTCCTACACGCCAACCCACCTGATCACCAAACGCTTCCCAGACTTTACTATCATAACTCCGGGTTCCTCCCAGACTTTGATAGATGCGCTTCTGTACCGAAAAGCCGAAGCGTTCATTGCTATATTTTACCCAAAGTTGGTCAATGGTGCGTAAATCCTCACAGGGAAATTTATTAATATCTTCAACCCTTAAATATCCCTCCTTTGTTCTTCCGGCGACTTCATACATTTTATTAGCCGTTTCTTGGTCAGCTTCTTTCCAACTTCCGGCTTTTAAAAGTTGTTCTAATTGACGATAATTAACGCCTTTAGCTGACTTTAATTCTATATTGGGTTGGGGAGTCCTAGCAGGTTGGGGTTGAATATCTAATAATTTCAAAAACTCCGCCATCGTTTGAGGACGTTGTTCCGGTTCTAACCCCAAGCCTTTCAAAATAGCATTATTAATTTTATCACTAATTTTAACAATTTCATTAGGTGGAATTAAGGCTTGATTTTTCAACTTGCGAGTTAAAGCCTGGGTTGGTAATTGTCCCGTAATGGCATAATATAAAGAAGCAGCTAAACAATAAACATCAACCGTCGGTTTCCCACTGCCTTCTAGGAATTGTTCATAGGGGGCAAAGTTTAAATTAGCCGGATGTTTAGAACTCATCACTTTGGGCATAATTTCCGCAGCTAGTCCAAAATCAATTAACACCGCCGAGGTATTATTTCTTAACATAATATTCCCCGGATGAGCGTCTCGGTGAATAATTCCAGCGTTATGAACCATCACCAAAGCATCAGCAATTTGACGAATAATATTAACCGCGTCTGCTTCCGATAACCGACCTTTTGTTTGCACAAATTCCCATAAACTCTGCCCCACAATTAAATCCATCACTAAGCAGTGAAGCCCATTTTCTTCAAATAAATCACTAACTCGGACAATATGGGGATGGGAATTTTGGCCAAGTTTAGCTAAGGTTTGACCTTCTTGAATAAAGCGTTGAACATATTTAGGATATTCGGGGTCATTTTGTAGACCCGCATTGGGGGTTTTCAGAACAACTTGATGATCTAATTGTAAATGTTTGGCTTTGTAAGTTATCCCAAAACCCCCTTGTCCCAGAATTGTTTCAATAATATAGGGACGTTGACGCAACTGGTAGCCCGGTGTCCATGACATAGAAGTTTAGAGGTGAGTCAATCTATATTATTGTAAGCGATCGCAGTTTGAAATGAACACCTAGAAACCGGGTTTCTGCCATCACCTTTACTATTAACAAAAAGATCAATTGAGAAACCAGATTTCTGAATCAACAATTATAGTCCCAATTCTGTTAATAATTCCTGCATCATTTCCCAGGTTAATCCCTGTTGAATATAATGGGGTTCGGTGGGATTATAAGGACTAGATAGACGATCAATTTCAAGGATTTTAGCTGTGTTAGGAATAATAGGAATATCAGGATCAAAAGCGGTGGGACGCATTAACGAACTAGAAAATCCTTTAAAAATCGCAATTTCATCAAATTCGCCATCAATTTCAATTTTAACAATTAAAACTTCTTGAGGGCGTTTAGTGGTATATTGTTCTAAGCGTTTCATGATTAAAATTCCTAATTAATTGAATTAAAAGAGGTTAAATAGGAAGATTTTTGCAAGGGAAAATTAATAGTAAAAATAGATCCTTTTCCCTAACCTTCATTTTCAGCTTTAACCGTTCCTTGCCGTAATGTCACTAACTGTTTGATAATCGCTTTAGTCTAAGCTACTGGACAAACAGAGTTTTGAACACCAGCACCACAACTACTCAGGGATATGTCAAAGCTTCCCACCATTATCGAAAAATTAGGTCTAAAATCTTTAACTTCGTAGTTAGGCTTTGTATTAGAATGTGGAGGCAGTTGCAAAAAAGCACCAAACCTAAATCGTGAGATTTAGGAATCGTCGCGCTTTTAGGGCGGTGAGGATGTCAATAAGGCAACTTTGAAAGATCGTACCGAATAAGGCGCAGTCATGACAATGCCACAGTTTGACAAAACCCATGTCTCTCCATCAGAAACCAATCAGGAAGTTTCGAGTCCTATCCTATCGGAAAATGCTTTAGAAACCCCGGTAGAGGAAACCGCCAAGACCGAGAAAAAAATCCCGTTGAAACTTCCGGCTTGGTTTTGGGGTTGGCCTTTTCTGTGGCTAATTGTCTTACTGGGGTTTGGGACGATGGGGACAGGGGCGTTATTGTGGTTATTGACAATGCCACCCGTGCCAAACTGTGAGGATATTTCCTCCCTATCTCCCGATAGCGAACATTTGTATTGTGTTGATATGGCTACAAAGTCGGGCAAAATTGAACCCTTACGTCAAGCCTTTGCCCTGGTTGCTAGTTGGCCGGCTGACCATCCTCTCCAGGGACTGGCGCAGAAAAAAATGCAAGAGTGGTCACAGACTTTAATTACAATTGCAGAGAAGAAGATTGAAACCGGAAATTTAGAGGATGCCATAGCCATTGTTAATATTGTACCGAAAAATACCCCCGCTTATGAATCGGTGGCCGTCGCTATTGAGGGATGGAAAAATAATTGGGGTCAGGGGCAAAAAATTTATGACAAAGCCCAAGAAGCAATGAAGGCATTAGATTGGAGTAAAGCCTTTGAATATGCCCAGGCTTTATCCAAATTAAATAATAGTCATTGGAGTGAAAAACGGTTTAATGAAGTCATGGATCGTTTGAGCTTAGAGCGTCAAGGGAATCAACGTCTGAATGAAGCTAGGGAGTTGGCGAAGGAAAATACCCCGGAAAAGTTAGCCGAAGCGATCGCCTTAGCTAATCAAATTGATCAAAAACTTTATATTCAAGCGGGCGCAATTAAAGAAATTAAAAATTGGAGTCGATCTTTACTTGATTTAGCCACTAAACAATTAAAGGAAAAAAATATAGAGGGTTTAACAAAAATTGCGGGTTTAGTTCCTAACTATTCTCCTTTATATTCAGAAGCGCAAAATTTAATTTTAATGGCGGAAGTGAAAGCCCTCAGTTGGAATCAAGCCAGTAGCAAATCTATTTGGCAACAAATGGCGATTCTCTGGGAAGGACAAGCGACTCTGGATAAAATGGGGAATAATCAGCTTCCCTACGAAGAAGCAAAAGTTACTTCCACAGAAGTCTCAGGACAAATCCAAGATCTAATCAGTTTACAATTGGCAACGGCGGTGGCAAATATTGAACACCCTTTAGCCTTACAATTGGCGATTGATCAAGCTCAGATGATTACCCCCCAACAGCCTCGGCGGGTTCATGCTCAAACCTTAGTCGCCCATTGGCGTAAGGAAATTCAACGTCTTGAGGATCGGCCCTATCTGGCTTTAGCGCAACGGTTAGCCCAGACGGAAACCCCGGAAGGATATTCCCTGGCGGTACAACAAGCCCGTCAGGTGGCTTTGGGGCGTCCCTTGCGGGTGGAGGCTCAAACCTTAATTGCCGAATGGAACAAACGGATTGAGATTATTGAAGATCAGCCTGTCCTTAATGAAGCTTTAGCCTTGGCCAAGGCAGGCAATCTGAGTGCTGCAATTGACAAAGCCTCTAAAATTGGCAACCGTCGAGCGTTGTATAAGCAGGCACAGGATAAAGTTTTCGGTTGGGTGGCCACGGTTCAAACCGCCGAAGATCGGCCGATTTTGGATCGAGCTTATAATTTAGCGAAAAAGGGAAATCTGAGTGGGGCGATCGCCGAAGCTACTCAAATTCGCTATGGTCGGGCATTATATTCTGAAGCTCAAGGGGCGGTGGCAGGTTGGGCGGCCGAAAGAGATGCGTCGCTTGCGATCCAACAAGCCCCCACCGAACCCGCCCGTCCCGTATATCAAGATTCCTACTCTAATGATTCGGGCTATTCTAACAATTCCGAACCCAGCTATTCCGAACCTAGCTACTCCAATGATTCGGGCTATTCTAACAATTCTGAACCTAGTTATTCCGAGCCTAGTTATTCTGAACCTAGTTATTCACAACCTAGCTATTCCGAACCCGCAGCACCTCCGACTCAGGAGATTGCACCCGCACCCGCACCGGAACCCGCACCGGAACCCGCACCGGAACCCGCCCCCAGTAGTGAAAATAATGCACCAGATCCTAATTTATTCTTGGAATAAGCTGTGGTCAGTCATCAGTCATCAGTCATCAGTCATCAGTCATCAGTCATCAGTCATCAGTCATCAGTTAATATAGCAATCCTAAATAGGTTGTAACATTTGACTGATGACTGATTACTAAGCCGCAATTAAACCACTATGAATTAATAAAGGTTTTGTACTTGGTTCCCGTCCTCGGAAGGCTTTAAATACTTCCATGGGATGCAAACTTCCCCCCAGAGCTAATACCGTATTTCGGAAGCGTTTCCCGGTTTCAGATACCGCATTTTCATTATCTAATCCTGCTTCTTCAAAGGCGGCAAAGGCATCAGCACTTAATACTTCTGCCCATTTATAACTATAATATCCAGCCGCATAACCCCCGGCAAAAATATGACCAAAGGCGCATAAAAACGCATCTTCAACTATAGGTTTTAAAACCATAGTATTCTCGGCAATCCGGTTACGAACATCGTTAATAGTTTCATTCCCTCCGGGTTGATAACGGTGATGTAATTCGATATCCAGCAAGGCAAAATGTAACTGTCTTAACATGGCTGTCCCACTCATGTAGGTTTTAGCCGCTAATAACTTTTGATAATAATGTTCGGGTAAAGTTTCTCCGGTTTGATAATGTTTTGCCATACCAAATAATGTGGCTTGATCATAACACCAATTTTCCATAAATTGGCTAGGCAATTCTACAGCATCCCATTCCACATTATTAATTCCCGCCGCCCCAGGATAGTCAACAATAGTTAACATATGTTGCAGGCCATGACCAAATTCATGAAATAAGGTTTCTACCTCTCCAAAGGTCATTAAACTAGGTTTATCATCCACCGGGGGCGTTTGATTACATTGTAAATAAGCAACAGGTAATCGGATTTTAGTTTCGCCATTTTCGACGAATTTAGCCCGGTTAATACAATCATCCATCCATGCCCCTCCTCGCTTTTCTACGGGGCGACTATAGGCATCTAAATAGAAAAATGCGATCGGATTTCCGCTTGAATTAGCTACTTGAAAATAACGGACTTCTGGATGCCAAATCGGGGCTTGACCATCGGCGGGAATAATCGTAATTCCAAAGATACGTTGAACTAATCCAAATAACCCATCTAACACTTGAGGTAAGGAAAAATAAGGCCGTAATTCTTCATCGGTAAAGGCAAATTTTTCTTCCCGTTGTCGTTCTGACCAAAAGCCAATATCCCAATGTTGTAAATTCTCGGCTTCCGTCGCTCCTTTTGACCGTGCAAAGGCTTTTAAATCTTGAAATTCCTGTTGAGTTGCTTGATAACTAACAAGGCGTAATTCTTCTAATAATGCTTCTACTGCTTCCACATTGGGAGCCATTTTACTCTTTAAACTCAGTTCGGCAAAACTATTGAAACCGAGAATATTGGCTTTCTGTTTTTTGAGTTCTAAAATTCTTTCAATTAAGGGAAAATTATTCCATTCCCCACTCGACGCCCGACTAATATAACCTCGATAAACTTGTTCCCGTAAGTCTCTCCTCTGACTATATTTTAAGAAAGGACTAAAACTAGGTAAATCTAAAGTAATTCGCCAGGGGCCGTTTTCGGCGGTGGCATTTTCTGACCCCGATGAACGGGCAGCTTGAGCAGCTAAACTGAGTAAACTTGGGGGTAATCCGGCGATTTCTTCCGGTGTTGTTAAGGTTAAACTAAAGGCTTTTGTTGCGTCTAAAACGTGATTAGAAAACTTAGTGGAAAGCTCGGCTAATTCTAACTGAATGGTATTAAAGCGATCGCGATCTTCTCCTTCTAATCCAACTCCAGATAATTCAGCATCTCGTAAAGCCGTATTCACAATTCGTTGTTGAGCCGAATCTAAATTATCCCATTCATCGCTATTTCTTAACTGTTTAAAAGCCTGATAAATTGCTTTACTTTGATTTAGTTTATTGATAAATTGAACAATATTAGGCTGAACCGTTGCATGGGCTGTTCTCAGTTCAGGGCTATTTTTAACACCCATTAAATGACCCACAATTCCCCAACTCCAGGTTAACCGTTCCTGTAGTTTTTCTAAAGGTTCAACTAAATCCTTCCAAGTTGGTTTTACATCAGTTTCTAACTGAATAAGATCCTGTTCTAATTCTGTTAACAGTTGCGTGATTCCAGGGACAACCTGATCGGGTGTAATCTGTTCAAAAGGGGGTAATCCCTGACCAATTAATAGCGGGTTTTCTGTGATTGTGGAACTCATACTTCTATTATTTTCAATTTAGGGGGTAAATTAGGGGTCGAGGGGGGCTTTACAACCTCCAACTCCCATAAGGTCTTGCACCTCACTATTGTATAGTAGAGAACAGGGAATAGGAAAGAAAAGAGTTCCCTATTAAGGTTTGAGCATTATTTATTTTAACGAATATTTTCTAAAGGAATATCCAAAAGGCCGTATTTATCCCATCCGGGGGCATCAAAATGCCACCATTCTGTAATTAAGGGAATAAATCCTTGTTTCTTCATTTTAACAGCAAGTAAGTCACTATTCCGACGAACTTGGGGAGAGTTTCCGGGGTAAGCCCTGGCGGCTACCGTTGGGCAACATCAGAACGTAATAAACATCGGGGAACAGAATAGATTTTTTTCTTTAAAAAATTGTTGGTTGTGGCGTAGCGAATATCGTGACGAATATTCAGGTTAACGCTTTTAATATCAACTAATTTGTCTGTTTCTGGCACTTGGTTATAATCTTGAATTACTAGGGGAGGAGGGGAAGCAGGAGGAGAAGCAGGAGGGGCGTTTAAATTTTGAGCATGAACGGAATTACAGTTAATACCCAAAATTAGGAGTAAAAATAAGAATAATCGCATCAAGAGTTTAGAAAGCATAGGGTTAAAATGATGGTGATGTAATTAGTTAGAAACCGGGTTTCCGAAAGAAATATATTGATTTTATCCCAGAAGTTAGGAGAAGAAACCCGGTTTCTTTTTATATGTCTAAACGTTGATAGATTTGATCGAGGTTTTTCAAGTGATGTTTAGGATCAAAACAAGTATCAATTTCTGTGGGAGATAATGTTGCTTTAACTTGTTCATTTTCTCTAATTAAAGATTGGAAATCTCCATCGGTTTGATTCCAGGCAATATGGGCGCAAGATTGAACAATTTTGTAGGCTTCTTCGCGGTTAATTCCTTTTTCAACTAAGGTTAATAATACCCGTTGACTAAAGACAACACCGCCATAAAGGTTCATATTGCGCTGCATATTTTCAGGATAAACTAACAGATTCTTGACTAAATCCGTGAGTTCAACTAACATAAAATGAGCCACAGTTGAAGAATCAGGTAAGATCATTCGTTCAACGCAACTATGGGAAATATCCCGTTCATGCCAGAGGGCAACATTTTCTAATGCAGCCACCGCATTTCCCCGAATAATTCGCGCCATTCCTGTTAAGCGTTCACTGCGAATAGGGTTGCGTTTATGGGGCATCGCAGAGGAACCTTTTTGACCTTTAGCAAAAAATTCTTCTACTTCTAAAACATCGGTGCGTTGCAGGTTACGAATTTCTACCGCAAACCGTTCAATACTCGCGGCTAATAACGCTAAAGTTTGCACATATTCCGCATGAATATCCCGGGAAATAACTTGGGTGGAAGCGGTATCGGGTTCGAGTCCTAAATTGCGACAAGCGATTGCTTCTACCCTAGGATCAACGTTAGCATAGGTTCCCACCGCCCCAGAAATTTTGCCCACCGCCACGGTTTGACGCAGACGCACCAAACGTTCCCGGTTACGAAAAACTTCCGCTAACCATCCGGCTAATTTAAACCCAAAGGTGATAGGTTCAGCGTGGATACCATGGGATCTCCCGATCATTACTGTATCTCGATGTTGTTGCGCTTGGTAACGAATAGCCTGACTTAAGGCTTCCGTGCGTTCTAACAACACATCCACACTGGCCACTAATTGCAACGCTAAGGCCGTATCCAAGACATCAGAACTGGTTAAGCCTAAATGAATGTAGCGTCCGGCATCCCCAACATATTCGTTAACATTGGTTAAAAAGGCAATCATGTCATGGCGGACTTCTGCCTCAATTTCCAGCACCCGCTTGATATCAAAATTCGCCTTAGCCTTAATTTCCTCAACGGCTTCCGATGGAATATATCCTAACTCCGCCTGGGCCTCACAGACGGCTATTTCCACTTGTAACCAAGTTTGTAGCTTGTAAGTCTCTGTCCACAAATTGCCCATTTCGGGCAAAGTATACCGTTCTATCATATTCTGGGTTTGGATTTTATCGCTTTGATGTTAAAACAGACGTTAATCGTTCAACAGTAGACTGGTGAAACAGTTGTAGCCCAATTTCCTATCCACTGCATCCGAGCGACGTCACTAACATCCCATTTAGCACAACTATCCTATTTTAACTTTTGATGTGGATTAGCGATCGCAACCCTTAAAAAGTTTCCAAATTATTGTAGAGACTTACCATGGTACGTCTCTACGTTAGGAAATTAATTTTATTGGCAACAATTCTCCAAATTAATATTAATCTAGTTGATTAGGATTAATTCCTAAACGTCGTAATTGTTCTTCCAGTTGTTGTATTTTTTGTTGAGATTGTTGCAGACGTTCTTCGGCGGTTAAATAACGGTTTCCCTGTTGATTATACCAATATAACCAATCTCTGGTAATTCCTACATGGGTTCCCCGTTCTCGACCAATACCTAACTGTAATTCCGGCAACCAAACTCGTTCACCCGCTTGCAATTGGTATGTGCCATTTTCCAGTTTATAAACTTCTAAAGGCGGTTTTCGTTTGCGTAGGGGATTATAAACCACATAATATAATGCCCCCATTTCTGCATAAAACTGTTTCTTTTTCGTATATTCTCCCCGGCGTTTGTGAGACACCACCTCAATAATCAGAATTGGGACTTCTTGTTCTTCCCAAAGGACATAACTCAAGCGTAAATCTTCATCAATAATTCGAGGAACACCCACACTTAAAAAGCCATCGGGAACAATAGCAGGTTGTTCAGGATCATAATAGATTCCCATATCAACCCCAAAAAACCAATCCATGCGTTCAGACCAAATAGAAGCTAGGAGAATTTTCAGGAGTCCGGGGATTAAATCTTGCAGTTCGTTATCCACAGGCGTATCATCAGAATCGGGTAAATCTTCCGCAGAAGGTAAACAAAGACCAGGATTGTATTTTAATAGCATTATGGGGTAGGGGATTAAAAGTCAGGTTATATGTTGATTATAACAAAAGGGAAAGGTTCTATTTTGCTTTAGACTAGGGTTCTCTTGAGTTTTATGATATTATTAATAATATTTCTATTCATCCCTTGACTGAACTAAATCGAACCTTAGTTAGTTTTCAAGGGAATAAAACTAAAGCTCTTTATCGGTGTTTTAAATATAAAGAAGCATTCTCAGCCTCTCTAGTTGAATATTTACTAGAAAAGTACAATATTAATCAGGGTAATATTTTAGATCCCTTTGCGGGGAGTGGAACAACTTTATTTGCTGCTAATTCTCAGGGAATTAATGCGGAAGGAATCGAATTACTTCCCATTGGTCAGGAAATTATCAATACTAGAAAAATCATTGATTTAGATTTAAGTTTAGAAGATTTAACCAGAATTCAATACTGGAAAAATCAAAAACCTTGGCTAGAAACAAAAGAGTTAGATCCTTTACCCGAACTGAGAATTACAAAAAGTGCTTATCCTGAAGAAACAAAAGCATCTATTGAAAAATACAGGGTTGCTTTATTTCAAGAAAATGAACAGGTAAAAAGCCTATTACGTTTTGCCTTATTATGTGTATTAGAAGAAGTTAGTTATACTCGCAAAGATGGTCAATATTTGCGATGGGATTATCGATCAAACCATCAACAAGGGAAAATACCTTTTAACAAAGGAAAAATCCTCAACTTTGAACAGGCTATTGTTAATAAACTGGATGAAATTATTCAGGATATTCAGCCACCGAGTCAACAATTAGAACTGTTTTCTAAGCATCAACAGAAAGGAATTCTTAAACTTTATAAAGGTTCATGTTTGGATATTCTCCCTACCTTACCTGAAAATGTCTATAATGCAGTGATTACTTCTCCTCCTTATTGTAATCGTTATGACTATACTCGAACCTATGCGTTAGAATTAGCGTTACTTGGCGTGAATGAAAAAGAACTGCTCCAACTTAGACAACAGATGTTAAGTTGTACTGTGGAAAATAAAGCTAAAGATTTATTGAAAATAAATCCAGAATGGAAAACAGCAATTAATATCACAGACAATCAAGATCTATTACAATCTATTTTAAATTACTTAGAGGAACAAAAAGCGCAAGGTTTATTAAATAATAATGGAATTACTAGAATGATCAGAGGCTATTTTTATGAAATGGCTTGTGTGATTCAAGAGTGTGGTAGAGTCATGAAACCTGATACACCTTTAATTATGGTAAATGATAATGTTCGTTATGCCGTGGTCAGTATTTCTGTAGATTTAATCCTCTCAAAAATAGCGGAGGAATTAGGATTTTATATTGAAAATATTTTAGTATTACCCAATGGGAAAGGAAATAGTAGCCAACAAATGGGAATACATGGACGGGAATCTTTAAGAAAGTGTATTTATATTTGGAGAAAGTGCAAATGACACCGAATAACCCCTATCTTCAACATTTAACAAGTAGTGATGATCTGATTACGGATTATCAAGCGACTCGATCAGGTTTTGTTATTTTAGCATTAGAAAAAAACCGGAGAGCAACCCCATTTATTGAACAAGCAAGAACCCTAAAGTTATTTGCATCCCAAGCTAAAATGCCTGCTGATCTTGTAAATATTACAGATATACAACCTGCTTTACTAACAGCCGCAGGATTATCTGAGAAAGCCATAAAATATTTAGAAATTCAAGATAAAATAGAAATTTGGCATCAATTGGAAACAGAACGTTTAGAGAATGCAGCTAATCTAACAAATGATCAGCAAATCGCTTCTATCTGTCGATGGATCTGCCATCTTTAGTTTTTGGTGCGTGCACGGGGCTTACGCACCCTACAATTATTAAAATTTTTGCCTGGATTTTGATTAAGGTTTTGGTGCGTGCGCTGCGATGGCCGCACCCTACGAGTTGGATATAAAAAAATTAAATGACTTTTGTTAATACAAACACACTCCCTACATTTCCCCGTCCGATTCTTAAATCTTCATCTAAATAGGTAATATCTAACCAGCCTTTTTGATCCCGCGCTTGTAAACTAAAATCAATCGCAATGAATTTTTTCCCCTTTTCAATATCCGAAATTAAACTATTAGGAGATTGATACCCAATAAACCTTTGAGAACCAATAATAAAGCGATTAAATTTAACATTAACTCGTTTTTCTGAAACGGGTTCAAATTCTGCGGCTACACTAACTAATCCTTCTAATAGCGGTAAACTTTGAACTTCTGCAATATTATAAACTTTCCGATCCGCAACCCGAATACATTGATAAATTTGTCCTAATTCAAGTAAGGGAAAACGACCAATTCCTAATAATTCATCGCTACTGGTATATAGTAGCCGCCAATTTCCCTCTAACAGTTGAGGAACTTCTAGGGGGCGGGGGTTGGGATTAAATTCTTCCAATTGAGTCAAGGCGGATAAAATAGCGGCTTTATCCCCTGGGGTGGCGAGTAGACCGCGATTTTTCCCCGCAATCATTTCTAATAAAAGGGCTTTTTTGGAGTCAATCATAGTTTTATCTTATGCTTAAATGATTATTAGTTAGCTTTTTTAAATCTATAAGACTCAAAATAGATTTAAAAAATATGATACTGTCCATAACCAATGATTGTGTAAAATTAGATTAAGTCTAACTCAATTCTATTTGACACCGGAAACTAAAAATGCTTAATCCATCCTTACGAGAAATCCCAGCCCATGAACCGGCTGATGTGATTCCTTCCAAACAAGAAATTTCACTGATAGCTTGGTTAGAGTCCACCGGACGTCTAATCGAACGAGATACCGTCAGTAGTACCACAACCGTTGACTATTTGGAGGAGGAAGAAGAAATCTCCGATCTGATTTCCGTTGATGACTCTGCCTATGACGACGATGATGATGATGATGATGATGATATATCAGAAAGCTAGAAATAGACGCTAGGAAACTAGCGATTTCTGGGATGGTGATTTTGTGGTGTTGAGGATTAAAAATTTTTGTGGATAGCAAACTTTATTCGGTTAAATCATCCAACTGGTCTGGACAAACCCTATTGTTTCTACTGAGTTTGGGGTTGAGTGTATTCGCTCTTAGTTTAGACCGGGTGAACGATAATTTATTTCAAGTTCAAGGCTCGTTATTTTTACCCGTTTTGATTTGTGCGATCGCCGTTTCTATCTTAGGATATTGGGCAATTCCACTTTTAGTCAAGATTAAAGCCGGACAATTCATCCGAGAAGATGGCCCCCAAGCCCATTTACAAAAAGCCGGAACTCCCACCATGGGAGGGATATTTTTTGTTCCTGTGGGAGTTGCGATCGCTTTAATTTTAACTCAATTTAATCCCAATGTGATCGCCGTTTCTACCCTAACCTTAGCCTATGGATTTATTGGTTGGTTAGATGATTGGCAGATTTTAAGACGTAAATCAAATAAAGGGATTTCTCCTCGAATGAAATTGGCGTTGCAGGTAGGTTTTGCGACGCTATTTTGTGTGTGGTTAACATTAACTCAATCTTCCACTTTAACCACCGTTGCTTTACCTTTAGGATTAGCAATTCCCCTGGGATTGTTATTCTTGCCCCTGGCAATTTTTGCCCAAGTTGCTGAAAGTAATGCCACTAATTTAACCGATGGTGTGGATGGATTAATGGGCGGTTTAGGTGCGATCGCATTTTTAGGTTTAGGGGCCTATGTCGCCCCCAGCGCACCGGAATTAACCACTTTTTGTGCCTGCATGAGTGGCAGTTGTTTAGGATTTGTTACCCACAACCGTAACCCCGCAAAAGTGTTTATGGGGGATACGGGAGCCTTAGCATTGGGGGGAAGTTTAGCCACGGTTGCCCTATTAACTAACAGTTTATGGGTGTTATTAATAATTAGCGGAATTTTCTTCGTGGAAACCCTCTCTGTAATTGCTCAAGTTAGCTATTATAAAGCTACAAAAAATACCGAGGGTGTGGGTAAACGTCTGTTCAAAATGGCTCCTCTACATCACCATTTAGAATTATCAGGATGGCAGGAAACCCAAGTGGTCGGGAGTTTCTATTTAATTAATGCTATCTTAGTGTTAATTACCCTGCTTCTAGGATACAATCCTTTCTAGGTTTTTAGCCGAATCATGATTAACCTTTCTGTTGTCATTCCGGTTTATAATGGCGAGACGGATTTGCCGGATTTAATTGAATGTTTGCGATCGCAAACCTATCCGGCAGATCAAGTAGAATATTTATTAGTTGATAACAATAGTCAGGATAATTCTGTTTCTATTGTTCAGGAATTAGCCGCATCTTCTTCAATTAATATTTGTTCATTATCAGAAAATAATATCCAAAGTTCCTATGCCGCTCGCAATGCTGGAATTAAAGTCGCAACCAGTGATATTATCGCCTTTACCGATATGGATTGCCGACCGGAACCCCAATGGTTAGAGCAATTAATTCAGCCCTTTTCTAACCCCAATATTGGTCTAGTAGCAGGTGAAATTATTGCCCTACCCAGTCACAATTTATTAGAAAAATATGCCGATAAACAAGAAACTTTATCCCAAAAACACACCTTAAATAATAGTTTTTTACCCTACGGTCAAACCGCTAATTTAGCCATACGTCGCGTTATTTTTGCACAGGTAGGTTTGTTCCGTCCCTACCTAACTACTGGGGGAGATGCGGATATGTGTTGGCGGATTCAACAACAAACCAATTATCAATTAGAATTAGCATCCCAAGCAATAGTTAAACACCGTCATCGGTCAACTTTAAAAGCATTAAAAAGTCAGTGGCGACGCTATGGAGAATCAAATCGGTATTTGCATGAACTCCATGGGATTAATTTAATGAAAGAGTTAACAACTTCAGAATATTTATATCGGTTAGGACGTTGGTTCTTAAAAGAATTACCCCTGGGTACGGTCAAACTCTTAACCGGAAAAGCCGAAATCGTGGATTTAATTAGTACCCCCATCTCCTTATTTAATGGAAATGCTCGTTTCCAAGGACAACAACAGGCTAAATTATCAGACCAAGCCAAAGTAATTGAACAACTTTAAATAGGATGGTTAAAATGTTTTCCTGTTATCAACTCAATTTTTCGGGTCAACCAAAACCGGAAATTCTTTATGATGGTTTCTGTCCTCTGTGTATTCGTTCCATGACCCTTTTATGTTATTGTGACTGGTTTCAACAATTCAATTATATTCCCGTTGAAGAACAATGGACGACCCTTCAAAAGACCTATCCTCAGCTTTCTTTAGAAGCCTGTTTAGCTGAAATTCATCTCATTTTTCCTAATGGTTCTGTGAAAACAGGTTTCTTTGCATTGCGCGAAATGATTCACTATCTACCCCTTCTCTGGCCGTTATTATTCATCCTTTATTTTCCGGGTGCTTCCCTCTTAGGGCCGAAAATTTATAGCTTTGTGGCTCCCCGGAGAAAACGCTTAACACGATGCAGTTTTGATAGCTGTTCTTTAAAATAAATCATTTTTTTTGATACTTATTAAGAACAATAACTAAAAATATTTTAATGCCTTGACGGTTGCTATAATTCAGATCATAATTGTTTGTTAATCCAATCGCTATGACTCAATTTAGACTATCTCAACAACACTTAAATTTGTTGTCTCTGTGTCCTCGAAAATTTCAATATACCTATTTAGATCAATTAGTTTCACCCACTTCCCCAGAACAGGAAGAACGCATCGCCTGGGGAAATCAGTTTCACTTGTTAATGCAGCAACATGAGTTAGGATTACCTGTGGATTTGTTACTGATCCAAGATCAGGAATTAAAACGCTGTTATGATGAATTTTTAAGTGTAGCATCGGATATTTTTAGGTTAAATTCCGATCCCGCAACCTTCTTTTTTAGAGAAGCAGAACATTACCGTAGTTTGAATTTTAGGAATGATTTATTAGTAGTTATTTATGATTTAATTAAAGCCGAAGAAAAACAAGCACAAATCTTTGACTGGAAAACCTATCCTCGTCCTCAAAATCGCCAACTTTTAGAAAATAATTGGCAAACTCGTTTATATCCCTATCTTTTAGTCGAAACCAGTCAATATTTACCCGAACAAGTTTCAATGACCTATTGGTTTGTTAAGTCTCCTCAAAAACAACCACCTGAATTTTTAAACTTTCCCTATACTCAACAACAACATCAGAAAAATCAACAGGATTTAAACCAACTAATTGATCAATTTCATAACTATTTAGACCGTTATCAACAGGGTGAATCTTTCCCCCAAGTTGATCAAAGTCAAGGACATTGTAAATCCTGTCAATTTGCTATCCGTTGTCAACGGGTTTCCGAAGAATTATCCCTGGATCAACCTTTAAATTCTCTGAATCTATATAATATTGATCAAGTCCAAGAAGTTATAATTTAAAGAAATCATCATTCCTATGTGGCAAATTCAACCAAATTTAGATACTCCTGATTGGATTATCCCAATTATTCAAGAGTACGCTCCTCAAATTTCAGGGAAATATGTGGCTCAATTATTATTACATAGAGGTATACAAACCCCTCAACAATTGCTAGGGTTTTTAAACTATAATTGTTATCAACCATCTAGTCCATTTGAATTTGGAATAGAGATGGAAAGGGCAATTGAGCGATTAATTTTAGCCCGAAATCAACAAGAAATTATCACAATTTGGGGGGACTTTGATGCCGATGGAATTACCGCAACTTCCGTATTATGGGATGGATTAGGACAGTTTTTTAACCAAGAAAATCAGCAGTTATCCTATTATATACCCAATCGTTTAACCGAATCTCATGGATTAAATTGTGCTGGAATTGATCAATTATATCAACAGGGATGTCAGTTAATAGTTACTTGCGATACCGGAAGTACCAACTTAAAAGAAATTGAATATGCGAATCAATTAGGCATTGATATTATTGTTACCGATCATCATACTTTACTTGAAGAAAGACCTCCAGTAGTTGCTATTATTAATCCCCGTTATTTATCTTTAGATCATCCTTTATATCATCTATCGGGGGTGGCGGTTGCTTATAAATTAATTGAAGCATTATATGAAACTTTGCCCGATATTCCCCAACGTCCCTTAGAAGATTTATTGGATTTAGTCGCCATTGGTTTAATTGCTGATTTAGTTCAACTTAAAGGAGATTGTCGCTATTTAGCTCAATTAGGAATAAAAAAATTACAACAACAATTAAAAAATCCTACCCGTCCAGGGGTTGCCAAACTGTTAGATTTATGCAAACGAACAGGCGATCGTCCTACCGATATTTCCTTTGGTCTTGGCCCTCGAATTAATGCCGTGAGTCGCATTTATGGGGATGCTAAATTCTGTGTTGAACTTCTAACCAGCAAGGATAAAAAACGCTGTCAAGAATTAGCGATAGAAACCGAATTAGCTAATACCCGGCGCAAAGGATTACAAAAAGAAGTTAGTCACGATGTGATGAAAAAATTAAAAAAAATTGACCTATCTACAACTCAAGTTATTGTGTTATCTGATCCGCAATGGCAAGGAGGAGTTTTGGGTTTAGTGGCGGGTCAAATAGCTCAAGAGTATGGACGACCGACCATTTTATTAAGTACAGAAGGAAGCATAGATTTAAGCAATTATCAGCAGGAAATTAGCGATAATTCAGAAGTAAAATTAGCCAGGGGTTCTGCTCGTTCAGTGAATCAAATTGACTTATATGAATTAGTCAAAAGTCAAGCCCATCTTTTGCATCGTTTTGGGGGTCATCCCTTCGCCGCCGGGTTGAGTTTGCCAATAAAAAATATTCCGATATTTATAGATGCAATTAATCGCCAAATGCGAGAAAAATTAGAATCTGATTTGTCGGACATTGGACAACGAAATATTCAAGTTGATTTAGTTTGTACCGTTGCCGAATTAGGGTTTGATTTATTTCAGGAATTAAAACTATTAGAACCCTGTGGTATGGGAAACCCAGTTCCTAAAATATTAATTAAAAATTGTTGGTTTACTAATGCTTGGAATACTTCAGAAAAGGATTTAAGAGGGAAAAAAGTTCAATATATTAAAACCACCTTTGAACTATGGGATCAGTCTATATCAACTGGATTTCCTGGGGTATGGTGGGGACATTATAAAGATGAGCTACCCGAAGGAATATTAGATGTGATTGTAGAACTCGATTTTAATACCTTTAAAGAACAATATGAAATTAGAATCTTAGAATTACGTTTTGCTCAAGATCAGAATCCTCCAGCCTCTATTAATCTTGCTAACCATCCTATTTTAGATTATCGTAATCAAAACTTTAATCAACCTTTATCTGATCACTTATTAATTCTCAATGACTGTCCCACCTGTTGGGAAGATTTACAATCTTGGTTTCGCCGCGCCCATACTGAAAAAAGACCTTTAGTGATCGCTTATACCCTACCCGAATTATTACCGCCTGAAAAAATTTGGGAACAACTGATCGGTATTGCCAAATATCTCAGTCGCACCCATCAACCCGTGACTATTCAACAACTCCGAAATCAATTAAATTTAGGAGTGATTCCCTTAAAAATTGGTTTTAAAATCTTGCAACAATTAGGATTTGATATTGAATATCAGGATCAAAAGTTAGATATTAGCTGGGAAAAATTATCCAGTTTTTATGCTTCTGAAACCCTGAATCAATTAATCCAAAACTTCCTAGATACCATCCAAGAAGAACAGTTTCGCCGTCGATATTTCTGTAAAATTCCCTTGTCAACCCTCGAATCAATCGCGATTCAAACCATCATCAAGGAAGGTAACAAAAACTGAACTTAAAAATTTAAAATAATGGAAGTTAAGATTCATGAATCGGGAATGATCCATTTTTCCTAATCCTGTTGTATAATAAAAAATCGTACCCTTAAAATATCCCTGTGTGATTTCTAAAAAGGCAGGGAATCTAACTATGGTCGTTTGTCCCCAGTGTCAATTTGAAAACCCTAATCTAAATAAGTTTTGCCAAAGCTGCGGTACTTCCCTTACCCAGAAATATTGTCCTGAATGTGCGGCTACCGTTCCCCTAAATACCCTGGAATGTCACAACTGCGGGACAGTAACTGGAACAGTTTATCTAGCCGTGGTTAGCCCTTCGTCCTTAGTCGCTGCTCAACCTGATCAATTAGAATCTTTAAATAATGACCATTTAGAGGGGGCCAATACCGTCGAGGAAGCGATTTCAGATCGAATTGAGACTGAACCCCTTACTCCTGAAACCCCTCAAGAGTCAGACCCAACACCTGCGGCTATTGAACCCGAAGAAGAAATTTTCTCCCAAGCAGATATCGAAGCCATCACCATCGCCCCCCAGGATGCCCTGAGTCCCTCCGGTGAACCGTCATCGCAGGATATGGAATCGCTCGAACTCCCTATTGGAGCCTATTTAGACCCCCAACAGCGTTATCAACTCCTCGAACCCTTACCTCCGCTACAGTCAGGAGAAACCCTGACGGTGAAGGTTTTAGATACCCAGCCCTTGCAGGTGTCTCCCCTAAAAGCCCTAGAAAAACAAGATTCTACCCCATCAGATAAGCAATTACAGACCTTTATTATTACGGCGGCACAACCCTATTTTTCCTTAGCTTCCGAGCATTCTAACTATTTCCCTCGCTTACAAGATGCCTGGGAACAGCCTTTCTATAGTGTGATTATTTTAGAAGATTTTACTAATTTCCCCCTATTATCTGACCTGTGGAGTAACAAGAAAAACACAGCCAAACAAATTGTTTATTGGTTAGAGGACTTAGTAAAACTCTGGGTATTGTTGGAACCTTGGAACTGTCGTCAAAGTTTATTAGAAATTCAGAATTTAAGGTTTTTTTCTGAAGATTCTCAACAGTTATGTTTAAAACAATTGTATTTTGAATCGCCCAATTCTGCCCTGAGTTTATCGGATTTAGGATTATTATGGCAGGAGTTATTTGAACAATCCCAACGGACTTATGTAGGTTCCTTAAAAGAAAAATTACGCGATTTAATTGAAGGAAAAATTCAAACCGTTGAACAATTGCAAAAAGATTTAATGGTAGTTTTAGATGAAATTAATTTTCCCTCAACCTCAACCCCCCAACCGATAGATCGAACAGCAACCCCGCCATCGAGCTTAAATCAAGCTCCAACGGTAATTCCGGCTCAGAAACTCAAATCCCTAGAAGCGGTGGGACGTACCGATATCGGACGTCAACGGGATCACAATGAGGACTGTTTTGGGATGGAAACCCAAATCAAGATTCAAGAAACACCCCAGGGACAAACAAGCTCCGTCCGGGGTTTATATATTCTCTGTGATGGGATGGGAGGACACGCCGGAGGGGAAGTGGCGAGTCAAATGGCGGTTGACACCCTGAAAGACTATTTTCAAAACCAATATCCCCATGGACTCCCCACGGCAGAAATCCTACAGGATGCAATTCTTCAGGCAAATGAAGCGATTTATACTGAAAATCAACAGGGAGTCCGTTCCGGTGTGGGTCGCATGGGTACAACCTTAGTGATGGCCTTAGTGGTTGGTCACCAAGTGGCGGTGGCTCATGTTGGAGATAGTCGGTTATATCGTTTAACTCGCACCCATGGGTTACAGCAAGTTACCGTTGATCATGAAGTCGGACAACGGGAAATTCAAAAAGGAATTGATCCAGAACTGGCCTACTCTCGTCCCGACGCCTATCAATTAACCCAAGCCCTAGGGCCGAGGGAGGAGCAGTTTGTTCATCCAGAGGTTCAGTTTTTGGAAATTGAGGAAGATACGGTTCTAATTATAGCATCCGACGGCTTAACGGATAATAACCTCTTAGAAATATTCTGCGAAACCCAACTTGAACCCTTACTCAAGCCCGAAACCCCTTTATCCACAGCAGTAGACAGTTTAATTGCTCTGGCGAATCAACATAATGGTCACGATAATATTACGGCTATTGTAGTTCGAGCTTGGGTTTAGGGGAAGGGGTGTCTCAACCTAGTGAGTCTTTTAGGACTCTCTTAGAGAGAGCATAGGGAGGTTGTTTAACAGAGTAAGTTTTGTTAACAAATGCTAACGTATGTTATAGTTTAAGACATGGCATACATACCACTCAGAAAAGCGGTCGAATTTCTGGATCTGCATCCAAATACGTTGAGAAAAAACGAAACTATTAAATACTTACAGCAACCTGATACAAAAGCCAAAAAGTATCGGTAAACTCATTACCCATTAATCATTACCTATTCGTAATTCTCTTAACTGATAACTGAATTTATGTTAATTCTAACGTTGTTAGACCCCCAACAAAAAACCCCCCTGCGACAGTGGACATTTGCACAGGAGGCGGTAATTCGAGTTGGACGGGCGGCGGATAATCAAGTTGTAATCGTTGATTCCTTGGTTTCCCGTTATCATCTGGAGTTACACCGTCCAACGGATGAAACCCTGAATTCCCTTTGGTTACTCGTGAGTAAGGGAACAAATGGAACCTTTGTGAATGGGGTTCTCATGAATCAGGGTTTAGTCGGGGATGGTGCTTTAATTGAATTAGCAAAAGATGGCCCCTTATTGCAAATTCAACTCCAGGCCAGTGTCATTGCTATTCCGGCCACTCCTCCCTCCTGCAAACATCAAGGGAATACGCCGGGGAATTTATTCTGTATTCATTGTGGGCTTCCCATTCTGGTTGAACGCACAATCCGACAATATCAAGTATTGAGAACCATCGGACAGGGAGGAATGGGAACAACCACCCTAGCCTGGGATTCTACCACGGCTAAATCGGCTGTCCCTGTTGTCGTTGTTCTCAAAGAAATGAATGCGGATATGGCACAAATTGCCAAGGCCCAAGAATTATTTGAACGGGAAGCCCGTACCCTAAAAGCCTTAAACCATGGGGGAATTCCCCAGTTTTATGACTTTTTCGTGGAAGATGGCAAAAAATATTTAGTCATGGAAATGATCCATGGCACCGATCTGGAACAGTATATCCATCAACGGGGGCCAGTAATTCCCCAACAGGCGATCCAGTGGATGATTCAAACCTGCGAGATATTAGACTATATTCACTCCCTCGATCCGCCTCTAATCCACCGAGATATCAAGCCTGCCAATTTGCTGTTGCGGAGACGGGATCACCGCATTGTAGTTTTGGACTTTGGAGCCGTGAAGGAAATCGGAACGCCGCCCGGAACCCGCATCGGGGCTGAAGGATATAGCGCTCCTGAACAGGATCGAGGACAACCCCTGACTCAATCGGATTTATATGCGATCGGTACAACCTTAATTTTTTTACTGACCGCCGAAACACCCCTCAAATTCTATGGTAAACGAGGGAATAGTTATGGTTTTGAACTCGATAACGTTCCCACGATTACGCCTCAACTGCGAAAAGTGATTGAACAAGCCACGGAATACCGACCCAAGGATCGCTATCCAACGGCTCAATCTCTATCTCAAGCTTTAGCCCAGTGCCTAAATTGATCAAATCGTGAGGAAGATTTATGCAAAGCAGGAGGAAAGAGCAAAGGACTAAAAGCCACGGATAGAGAAATACAAAACTTTAGACAGTGGAATTTGAAAGGATGAATTTTTGATTGATTATAGACCGACTGAAATCAAGGAGAGTTTGAGAAATAGGTTTCTAATCTTCGTCTTCATCCCAAGCTTCAACGGCTAATAACTCGCTGAGTGGATCTTGCATGGAGAAACCAAATTCTAACAATTCCTGTTTCCAATATTTCCATTCATCGCCATAGAGAAGGGCAATTTTCCATAGACTATCGGAAGGTTTGATAATGTCAGACTTGACCAGGGAATCCACCTGACGCTGTAATTTATCCATCGGGTGTATAACCTTTTGGCTCATAATACCTCTTAAGTTGTTCTAATTTCTAAAGGGTTAACGCTTTCCAACCTGAACGATTTTTCTTTGCATACAGGGCTGATGCCACTCAAAGCAACTTCCTCGATCATGAGTATAGCATAAACTTTGAAAAAGCAATCTTTTTTTTAATTTAGGTGTTAATTCTCGATGACGATGGCTTGAATTTCACCCTAAAGCCAATTATAGCGGGGAAAACCAAAAAGTGTAATCCCAACTTATTGACTAGGAATCGCTCTCTAATTAATCGGTATCCGTAATACACAATACCCAAACTTGATAGTTTCGCTTATCAATTCCAAACCAAGTCACATCCCAAGAAACGCCCGCGAACCACTCTGTCCAAGGTTCTTGAGAAATATACATCTGAATTTCATCATAGCGACTTCCAAACAAAGTCTCACAAAATTTCATCCCGATATCCTTGGCTTGTTTCGCAGTTCCTTCAAATTCTTCATCTGCGCCACCTAAAAATAAAGCCTCTGCTAATTCTCCATCTAAGGTGAAAGCACTGGTATCTTCCGTTAGGTCTAGGTCTGTGGTTAAAGGGGTTTCAATTTCTAAAGCTGATAAACCATCCATCACTGGGGGTAAGGTAACAAACTGTTCAAAAAAATTAATTTCATTCAGTAAGTCCCTGGAGCCAAACCAATTTAACACCGCATGGGGAGAAACCTTAAATCGGGCGAACTCCGCACCCCCATTAACCAAAATTTTTCTTAATTCTTGGAGGAGTTTATTAACAGATGGATCTTCTAGGGGGGTATATACGACTTGTAATTCTTGCCACATTTGCTCAATTTCTTCTTCCGAAGGGCGGTATTGGTCTCGATTAGGAACTAACATCAATGTTGATCTCCAGTTAACAATATTTTATATACTTTACTTGAGTCTTTAAAAACTCACAAGATTATTTTCAAAAAATATTATAAAAGTTAACAGAATTAATAGGGGTTTTTATGGTACTTGTTGATTCTTTTCAGAATCAGCGATCACACTGTAAAATAAAAACGGATGAATATTATTTTAGTCTAGTACATCCTAATACTCAGGTTGGGTTAACTGCGAGCGCTTCTGTTGAAACTGGGTTTCTTTAGTTTTTACGATCGCATTCTTAAAAAAAAATATATTATAAACAATAACCCAATTCAAAAGCACTTTATGAACATTACCGATATTCGCAATCAAGTTAAACAGTATGTTGATCAGCTATCTCCTGAAAAACTCATGGTAGCTGCGGATTTTTTATCATATTTAGCAGAACGAGAAAGTCAAGAAGCAACAGAAAAATTACTTAAAATTCCTGGGTTTAAAGAATCTTTTGAAAAAGGCAAGGAAGATGTTTTAGAAGAGCGATTAATTTCTGTTGATAAACTCAAAAAACGAAAAATTTTGATTAATACCCTACAAGGAAAATATGCTCATGCTTCCACCAGTAGTGAAGATTTTGCTCAACAAAAACAAAAGGATATTGACTGGGAGGAACGCAACGGATGAATATTATTTTAGATGCTTGTGCTGTGATTGCTTTTTTGCGGAATGAAACGGGTGCAGATATTGTTAGAGAAACCCTGGTTAATCAAGATCACACTTGTATGGTTCATGCCATTAACCTTTGTGAAGTTTACTATGATTTTTATAGGGATATTGGCGAAGCAGAAACAGAACAACTGATACAGGAATTAACTAATATTAATATAATCACTCGTTACGATTTAGATGCCATGTTTTGGCGAACGGTTGGACGTTATAAAGCAAGTATAAAACGAATTTCTTTAGCCGATTGTTTTGCCCTAGCTTTAGCTAAGAAAGAAGCAGGAATATTGCTCACATCTGATCGCAAAGAATTTGAACCTGTAATAGTTCTTAATATTTGTCAGATTACTTTTATTCGTTGATTATGTTCCATTATACTTAACCTTAAATTGTTAAAAGTATATTTTAAAAATGCGTTGAAACCCGGCTTCTCAAGTAATCAGAAACCGGGATTCTTGGTTTTTAAGACAATTTTAAACCGTACAAATTTCGGTTAACGTAGCCACGAAATTCGGATAAGAAATTCCGGCGGCTTCGGCGCGGTGAATAGTAGTTTTTCCTTGACAATTCAAAGCCGCGATCGCTAAACTCATGGCAATTCTATGATCCGTATCGCTATCAACTTCTGTCCCATTTAAAGGAAAACCCCCGGTAATTTCTAAACCGTCGGGACGTTCACTAATTTTAGCTCCTAATTGACTCATTTGAGTCGCCATTACCGTAATCCGATCGCTTTCTTTCACCCTTAATTCTTCCGCATCTTTAATAATAGTTGTCCCCTCAGCAAAAGCCGCAGCCACCGCCAAAATCGGAATTTCATCAATTAATCTAGGAATAATATCCCCCCCAATTTCACAGGCTTTTAACAGACTATATTTAACTCGAATATCCGCCACGGGTTCCCCCGCCACAGTCCGTTCATTGTCTAATTGTAAATTCGCTCCCATTTTTTCTAAGGCTTCTAAAATCCCTGTGCGAGTCGGGTTTACCCCCACATTTTCCACGACTAATTCCGACCCGGGAACAATGGCCGCCGCCACTAACCAAAAAGCCGCCGAACTAATATCCCCCGGAACTACAACGTGCTGACCGTGCAGTTCTGCTGGGCCTTTAACCGTTACACTATAAGTATCCGGTTCAACGGTTAAATTAGCCCCAAATGCCCTTAACATTCGTTCACTGTGATCCCGGGACAGGGCGGGTTCGGTAACGGTGGTTTCCCCCTCCGTCATCAACGCGGCTAACAGAATACAGGATTTCACCTGGGCTGAAGCAATGGGGGAAACATAATGAATGGGGCGCAGGGCTTGACCTTGAACCGCTAGGGGTGCATAAGATCCCCCTTGACGGCCCCAAATGGTGGCCCCCATCTGTTGTAAAGGTTTAGTAACACGGGACATGGGGCGACGTGCCAGGGAACTATCCCCGGTGACACTAAAAAATCGTCCGGGGTGGGAGGCGAGTATTCCTAACATTAATCGTAGGGTTGTACCGGAATTTCCGGCGTCTAAAACTTCCAGGGGTTCTTGCAGATTACCCAGTCCAATGCCTTTGACTTCTACCCGTTCGGAATTTAACTCGGAAATTTCTGCCCCCATCCGAGAAAAACATTGGGCGGTGCTGCGGGGGTCTGCTCCTAACAATAACCCTTCGATGGTGGTGACACCCTGGGCTAAGGCTCCTAACATTAAAGCCCGATGGGAAATTGACTTATCCCCAGGAATGCGGATGCGACCTTGTAAGGATAACCCCGATTTGGGGGGGTGTATTGTTAATATTTGCTCAGTTTCTGTATTTTCTGTTGTTACGATAGTCTCTTGCATTTTATGATTTTAGATTAGGCCACTGATTTCTAAAAGTGATCCTACCGCTTTCTCGACCCTAAACAAATTGGAAACATCGAGAATTTTACCTAATATTGAGATGAATTATGTTAACACACTATCGTGTCCCCGTGAGTCTGTCTTTAGTTGCCATAGACTTACCCCTTCGCTCTTTAATTGAGGGGTCGGCAACCCTCTATCAGAAGGAGCGCGACCAGTTCCATTTATTGTTACATGAACCTGCCTTAGTGGAATGGGAGCCTGATATTTTGCCCCAAGAAACAGCGCACCCGCCCCAAAAACCCCGTCTATTATGGTTAGAGGTGTCTCCCTATCGGGCGGTGATGACGATGCAGGGACAGGGGAAATATAGTTATCGTCATTTGTGGCAACAGGGAATGTATGGCTTGAGTCGCTATTATTTACAAACGGATTTACAAGCTATAGGCAGTCAATTGCGTCTGCGTAATTTTACTCGGAAGTTGGAGTTAGTCGGACATCCTCTGCCGGAATATGTGCGTTTGGAATATGAACTCTGGTCAGAAAATCTACAAATGGGTCGTTATGTTTTAAGTCTGGAAATTCATCATTAACGGGTTTCGGGTTTCGGGTTTCGGGTGCAGGGAGAAGATTACGGGGTGTCAATCGTTTGCTTCTTTCTCCCTCGTTTTCAATTGAAATCATTGATTTTTGTTAGTCTATTAATTTTTCTACATCTATTAACTGATCTTCAACTTGTCTCAATAATTCTTGGCTTTCTTTGATTGCAAATTCAAGTTTAACTTTGAGTTCTTTCAAAGGTTCTTCTGATAATTTTTTGGATTCAAGGATTTGCTGCAAAATCGTTGATATTTGATTGATATAGTCACTGTAAGAAACATTATTTTCATTCGTAATATATTCTTTAGATAATTGGTTTTTAATATACTGTTTCATTTCAGATTTTCTCTCTTCAAAATTATCTTTCATTAACTCAGTAGCTTCTTGAATATACTGTTGCACATCAATGGAATATTTTTCTTGAACAATCGGAATGTCCAATCTCAATAAATTTAGAGGTGAAACAAAAGCATTATGCAATTGACCCCAAATAGAAATTTGGGGCTTAATACCCATGTTTATATTAGACATTCCATCAGGGATTTCATCAGCAGAAAAATCTGGCAATTGCCACTCATCGGTCAGATCCAAATCAATTAAAAAATTAGTTTGTATTCTTTTCCGAACTCGTTTTACAGAATCTTGTATTCCTCGCAAATGTTGGTTGATCAGTTTAGATAATTCCTCCTCAGTGGCTGAAATACAATTCTTAATTAGTTTCTCTTTCTCTGAGAGAAGATCTTTAAAATATTGTTCTGTACACTGTTTTATTGTTTGAGAATAATTCTTACTCCCCTTCTCACTTGTACACTCTAAAGTTTTGGTATTAATACCAACAGCAGAGATCTTTTTATCTAAATCGCTAGAGCGAATATTCTCAGTCCAATTTTTTAGTACATAATCCAAGTAATCATTTAAATCATTCAACTCTTTATTGAGTTTGTCTGCTAAAACATTTTCATTCGTTTCAATGAGTTTCTTTTCGCCTTCAACAAATTTAATATCGTCTTGAATTTGGTTAAAATCTCTATTGAAACCACTCTGCCAACATATCAGATCATTATTGAGATTCTTTAAACGATTTTCACTCCGCTTCAGTGAACTTTTAAGAGAAAGAGGAGCGCTCTTAACTAAAAGTACATTAATGGTATTTTCCAAAAAATCACTGAACTTTGATTTACCCCAGAGCTTTCTAGCTTTTTTCTGAAGCATATCAACTGTTGTCTCCTCTAGTTCTTCCTGCCAGTCCATCCCAAAAACTTCTGCTGCTAAAGGTTTAGCCGTTTTTAGTTCAGATATTTTTAGTTCAGATATTGCTTCAGGAGAATATTGTTTAATTTCTTGAATAAAATTAGTAGCGCAAAAAGCCCTTCTTCCCGAAACTTCAAAAACTTTATTATTTCTGTTGTCAGAAGAATTTAGATTAAAGCTGGCTATAATTGACTCTCGCAATTGTTCAGAAGTTATTGTGTCACCCGGTTTACGTTGATCGATTTTATTCACTAAAATGTATAAGTTATCTTCACCAATAACCTCTACAATCTCTTTAATCTCAGTTCTGATCTGGTTATCGACTTCAGTATTAAAAACTGTATAATCTAAGACAACTAAAACAACTGAACTTTGATTGAGTTGTTTTCTAATCAGTTGCTTTCTAATGTCTTCTGGTGTTTCTTCTGTATTGTTTTCTCTGGAATTTGGCCCAGGTGTATCAATAATGACTAAATTACCGAGCCTTTTTGTTATGTTAATTTTTTCATCTTGTATAAAAGGTGTTTCGATACGAGGTAGATCCTTAATTTCACTCCAGATCCCATTAATGCTAGAATCTAACTTTCTACAAAGCCTAACAAAATCATTGATTTCTGTTAGAGCTTGTTTAATCTCCTCATATCCTGTAATCTGCGGTGGAAAAATTAGTTCTCTTTCTTTAACTTTCTCAGCTAAATTTTTTAGGAGTGGATAATCAGCAATTTTATCTAAAGTATCATCCCATCCTAAATATTCTACTATTTTAATTCGCAATGTTTCCATTGCAGTATTAAATAAAGATAAAGTAGCTTCACTAATGGTTAAAACGGGTTCTGTTAAGTCTGCTTTAAACACTATTTCTGTCGGATAAGCTGTCATATCAAGAGTACGACTAGGGAGTAACTCTCTCCCAATCATGGCATTGACCAGGGTAGATTTACCAGCACTTGTTGGTGCAACAATCACAACTCTTAGTTCAAAATTTTGTATACTTGGAAGTGCCTCATTGATTTGATTATGAAATTGAATATATTTTTTCTTTTCACTCTCTATCGTAAATAAATTGCTGGCACGTCCCATTAACTTGCCCGTCTCTTGCAGTGTTTCTACTACCTTTTTTTGTAAATCTTGTATAGACGCTGTGAGAGGTTGAGTTTCCATATACTTTACCTTGATTGGCTTGTTTTCTGGCAGAGAATCGGTTACTTATCTGTTGTTGCTGTACCTGAAGCTGGTACTAATATAAGTTTTCCCCATTCCTAACTCTACTATACTACAACTCGATAAAAATTACAATAAAAACAATGCTATAGGAGAATTAGCACCCAAATATTCTAGGAAGATAGCAATGCTACCTCTATTATAAGAATTGTTGCATCTAAAAAAGATATGACAAGAATGGCGATCGCTGTAATCGCATTTTTCCTAATTGTTAATTTCACTTAGATGATGCGTGCGCCACGATGCCCGCACCCTACAAGTCCTTACGGTTTTTTACTGGGGCAATAGTTGACTAATTCTTTGAATAATGCCTCATTATTTGTAGCAATTTGTTTGGCTTTTTGACCATTTTCTTCGACATTTTTTTGAGCTTCTAATAGTTGTTTTTTCCCTTCTGGAGTAACGGGCACTTTCTCCGCAATAGTTAGGGATTCAGCGATTTGTTTTAGACTATTGGAGAGGTCTTTAAACTGTTTGGTTGAGTTTTTCTGAAAGGTTTGTAGGGATTTATCTTTAATCGTTAGGGTTTCTATCTCCTTAGCAATACTGTTTAATTCTTGAGACAGTTGTTGTGTGGTTTTCCCATCTAATTTAGGACTGAGGTTAACTACTAGGGTTTGACCTTCATTGATCATATCCATAAGTTTAATGCAGTCAGCGGGTTTACTGCTACAACTGTTTAGGGAAAATGCGATCGCAACAACGGTCACGATCTTCAATAAATAGGGGTTAAAACGCAATCCTTCAGAATATTTCACAATAGTTTAAGATATTTAGCCTTAATTACTGTCAGGTATTTGGGACGAAAAATCAAGAGTTATTTTTAAGATAATCGAATATCGAGGTTAACTGAGACTTAGAACAATAATGGTATTGATCAAAAATGCCATTATTAATTATTTTCTTTTTCCTCTATCTCTAAATTTTTGGATAATTCCATAAATTCTGATGTAGGAATCCGTAGATTGATTTGAAATACAATTTGATCTCGTTCAACATTAACGGTAGCAATATTCACGATACTTTTTTCAGGTAATATGCTATTAAGCGGGATTTGAGGAGATAGACATTTATAACCAGATTGCTCTAACCAGTCAGTAATATTGCGCCAATTTTCTATTTTCTCATCCGTTTTATCTAAAAGAAATTTCACATATTTATACACTGTAGTACAAAGATCCGTTTCTACACCCCTTGAAGTTTTGCCCAGTTGTTCTGCAATCTCCGAAGGACTATAACCACAGAGTAATCCTCTTAAGTGTAATTTTTCAACAGGAGTTAAGTGTTTTCCCTTAGCTGAGGCAAGATCTTTATACAAGGTTTCCAAGTCCCAATATTTTGCAACTTGGCTAAACAGTTCATTAGGATTTTCCATGGGACTCTGTAAAAAAAACACTAACTGGATTCTAACATTACTTCTAACGTTTGTCAGTAGATTATTAACTAAAAGTGCATTATTCTAAAAAATATAAAGTACATCCAAATCACTATTTATCTATGTCAACATTTGGATTTGATCAAATCAAAACAGCTTTAAGTCAAGCACTCGAAGGGTTGTCAGATTGGAGTTCATTAAACCGTTTTGATAAAGGTAAAGTTATCGATAAAACGTTTAAATCTCTCATGAGAGATTTAATGAAACAGTTTGGAATGCAACCTGGTGTAGACTATGTTGATAATTTAAGCGACAATGCAAGAAGTGCAGATTTTGTTGCTTTATCTCAACAAGCAGATGAATTAATTAGAGGATTACTTGACGGTAAAATCATTGCAATTTCTGGCCATAGTAGAATTAGTAAGTTAGGAAATGAGTTTAAAGTTCAAGCTCATTTTCGCAAAAAGGTAGCTTAAAAAAATTTCTAGTTGTGTAAAATTATGTGAGGTATTGATGGTTATATTTTATATAATTATTTGTACCTCAGAAAATTTGAAGCCGCTATAATATTGTCTACTTTTTATCTTCAATCAAATCTTATCCTATTTACTTGAGGTAAAGTCAATGAAACCTGTATATTTTAAAGATGGAAATTACATTTATGAGTGTAAATCTTCTCCTGAACAACAAGGTGGCCCTCTTAATACTAGAAGCCTGGAAATATGGACAGAAGATGTTAAAGCATTATTGAAGGAGCAGCAACCTACAGCGTTTCGTTACATCTTTCCAGTGAATCGTGTTGATAATAGTAATAGAATCATTTTAGAAAAACTAAAAAAAGATTGTAGTAATGTTGATATACAATACTATGACTGTGATTCAGTAGATAATCTAATTAAAGCTTTGCAAAAAGTAAATAGCTTACCAGGGTTAGTTGAATATATCAAGCAAGCAAGGAAATAAAAAAATGACTCAATGTCTTCATTTCTTGAAAATTCAGTGTTTTACTGAACAATTCACTCAATCTATTAACTTCGATGATATTCTGAAAATGCTCAAGGTGCTTCTTGAAAAGAAAGATGTATCACAGATTGAAAATTTACATTCGCTTTTTCTTAAAACTATAGACACAAAATTTTCGTCTATCTCCGCTTATGGCAAAATAGAGAAATATTTGAGTGCGGATTCTCAAATTCAGTTACATAAAGATTTGGGATATTACTTAGTTAATAAAGAACTATGGGAATCTATTAAAGATATCATCATTGAACAATCAATTAAAGAGTTTGACGAGTTAAATAAATCTGCTAATTCAAAAGGTAAAAAATCCAAATCTAGTGCAGATAGTAGTAACAATGATTTTCATAAAATATATGAAGATTATTTCAAAGATTTAGCATTATTAGAAACTTTGTATAACAAAAAAATGCTAATATTAGAGGTTTCTTAACTCTTTAAGCAAACTTAACGAAAATAGTGATCAATACTAGAAGATAAATTAGGATAAAAAAACTTTAGGGAGACAGCGATAACGTCTCCCTGTATGAGTTGTGGAATTTAAACAATGTATTGGAAGGATAGCGATCGCACATTCTCCTATTAATATTAATTTTAGTGAAATGGTGCGTGTATTGGAATACCCGCACCCTACTTTAATGGGTTTAACCTTCGATTTCATCCGGTTGCAATTCCCTGACTTTTTCAAAGGCGGCAACGGCTGCTTCTGTTTGTCCTAAATCCTGTAATGTCAGACCTTTATTATACCAAACATCGGCATCATCCGGTTGCAATTCTAGGGCACGATTAAAAGAAATTAAGGCTGCTTCTAATTGTCCTAAATTGAGTTGTGAAATGCCTTGGTTATATAAGGCATTAAAATAATTAGGCTCTAATTTAATAGCCTGTTGATAGGATTCTAAGGCTTCTTCTAATCGTCCTAAATCCGATAAAGCGTTTCCGCGATTATTCCAAATATAGGGATCATTGGGTTCTAAATCAACTGCAAGTTGATAGGATTTTAAGGCTTCTTCCATATTCCCTAAAACCTCTAATACACTACCTCGATTATTCCAAGCATCTGCATACTCAGGTCGCAGTATTATCGCTTGCTCAAAGGATGATAATGCTTCTTCTATTCTCCCTAGACTTCTGAGGGTATTACCTCGATAAAACCAAACACAAACATGATTCGGTTGTAGCTGAAGTATCTGATCAAATAAGTCTAAAGCTCCTTGAAAGTCTCCGGCTTCATCTTGTTTAATGCCTTGATCAAACCATTCTTTAACTTCCGGTGAAGTTTCCTCAACAATTGGGGTTTCTTCAACAATAATTTCCGGTTGATAATTAACAGGAATTTCCTGAATAATTGGGGTTTCTTCAGGAATTATATCTGGTTGGTAATTAACAGGAGTTTCCTCAATTATTGGGGTTTCTTCAACAATAATTTCCGGTTGATAATTAACAGCAGTTTCCTGAATAATTGGGGTTTCTTCAGGAATAATTTCCGGTTGGTAACTAATGGGAGTTTCCTGAATAATTGGAGTTTCTTCAGGAATAATCTCCGGTTGGTAACTAACGGGCGTTTCCTCAACAATTGGGGTTTCTTCCGGAATAATTTCGGGTTGGTAATTAACGGGTGTTTCCTCAACAATTGGGGTTTCTTCAGCAATTATATCCGGTTGGTAACTAACGGGAGTTTCCTGAATAATTGGGGTTTCTTCCGGAATAATTTCGGGTTGGTAATTAACGGGTGTTTCCTCAAGAATTGGGGTTTCTTCAGCAATTATATCCGGTTGGTAACTAACGGGAGTTTCCTGAATAATTGGAGTTTCTGCTGCTGTTGAATTGGTGATACCACCCCCAATAAATTCCGCATTAATAATCGGAGAAACCTCAATATTATTAGAAGGATTCACCGGAGTAGCAACCCTCAACCCATCCTCGATAAAATCTGCATCAATAATCGGTTTAACCTCATTAATATCTGAAGTTGTAACCTCGGTTTGTGGAGTTATTTGGGCTAAAATGCTTCTACCAATACTTCCTGCCACATCTCCTAAATCACCAATATCCAAACTCGCTAAAAATACCAGACGTCGTGCGAGTTCTTCGTGTTGGCTGGGTGTTTCCTGTAGTCGGGTGCCAAAGCGTTCCAACCAAGCCACTAATTCCGCTTCTTGAACTCTGTTACCAATTAACCATCCCTTAATTTGTCCCCGACTGCTGGCGGGTTGTAAGGTTTCCAACAGTTGCAGAAATAGGGCTTCATATTCCGTATCCGTGCGAGTTGGAGTCGTTTCGACCGATGGGGACGGAGGAGTGGGTTGTTTCCCGAACAGTCGTTGAATCAGTCGTTTGAAAAATTGAATAATTCGGCGTAACATAAATAAACTTAGACAATATAGTTGTTATTGAAATTCTGGACAAAACCGCCAGTATCGGACATAATACACTGTTTTGATCTAAATCCTGATCCACTAATATTCAAAGATTAACCTACATCATTCTTAATAATCCCTGTTGACCGAGGAGCATTTCTCGTAACAAGCTGAATAGTCCCACCCAAATAATCGGGGTGATATCAACTCCTCCCACGGGGGGAACAATTTTGCGGGTAATGACTAAAAAGGGTTCGGTGGGCCAAACAACTAGGTTAAATGGAAAACGCTGCTGGTTAACTTGGGGATACCAGGTGAGGACGATTCTGAAAATAAACAAAAAGGTCATCAAACCCAGAATTAAACCTAAACCCCAAGTTAAAATTGTTATTGTGTCCATAGGATCGGAAAAAATATTTTAAGTTTTGTTACTGTTTATCGGATCAATTCTAGCGGTTTTGGGAAGTTTTCTCATAAACAGACAAATACCTTCTCAAGATTGTGAAATTTTGTTAAACTGTTAAACCAAGAAATCAATCTAAGACAAGGATCGCATTTGTTATGACACCTTCATTAATGAACTTTTTCTATAGTTTGCTGGCTGGAATCCTGATTGTGGTGATTCCTGCAACTGTCGGTCTGCTCTTTATCAGCAAAAAAGATAAAGTCATTCGTTCCTAGATTGGTTATCTGGGAACAGGTCTAGGCAGACTTGCCAAAATCCTGGTTAAACCCATAAACTTAGGGGCTAAGAATCAGAATTTTGTCTGAATCGATAGCCCCTAATGTTGTATTGTTGCCAAAATACCCAGCCCCAAGCTCCGGTGATTAGAGATTTTCAAAAGAAATCGCTAAGATAGGACTGGCATAGGAGAAAAAATAATGGTTAATTTAGGTTTAAATTTCAGCAGCTTAGTGGGCATTGCCCTCGCGGTTTCTGGTGCTGGATTATATTTCCTGCGTTCTTGGCGGCCAAAACTAGCACGGGATCATGATATTTTCTTTGCTGCCATTGCGTTACTCTGTGGCGGGATTCTGTTGTTTCAAGGATGGCGACTTGATCCAATTCTAGCCTTTGGTCAATTTTTATTAACTGGAAGTGCGGTTTTCTTTGCGGTGGAAAGTGTTCGCCTCAGAGGAATTGCCGTTGTCCAAGCTAAGGAACGAGGGCCCATTGTGGACGATGAACGCTATGTCAGTGACGTTTATCGGGTGGATGCAGAATTAGATGAACTCGAACCGACGGACGAATATATGCCGATGGCCCGTCAAATTCGCGGGAGTCGTGATACTCGTTTGAGCCGAGCCGATGCTTATGAGGATGATACGGTTCGTCGGCGTCCCTCTAGTCGCAAAAGTAGTGCCGTTGACTATCCGACCTCGGCGGAACGTCCTCGCAAACGTCGTCCCAGTCCAGAATCTCGTCCAGAATCTCGTCCAGAATCTCGTCCAGAACCGACCTCGGATTGGGGAGAACCCCCTAGAGAACGGCAACAAAGACCTCCTAAAAGTCGCTCTAACCGCCCTCCCGCAACGCCTGCGGTAGATCGAGAGGATTGGACAACTTCGGCTTCTGATGCACCCCGATCTCGCCGTCGTCCCTCTGCTTCTTCGGAATATCGCTATTCTGAAGATCGCCGTCCGAATGATAATTCAACAGATTATGTTGAATATCGATCCGTAGATTATTCTGATGATGAGGTTGATAGTTCTTCTTAATTTCCCTTAAATTTAAGGAAGTCCACCTAGCATCAGTGAGACTTCCTTGAATAATTAGGAATGAGAATCAGATTTAAGTTGCCATTTAGGAGGCTTAATAGAATTCATTTTTTCAGTCGATAAGACCTGATTAGATTCCATAGAATAGCCCCGTCGTTTTAATTCACTTTGAATCTGGTAAAGTTCTAATTGGAACTCCTCAATAATAGCTTTTATCTCCTCATTAATGGCGGTTTCCCAAGCTTCTCGACTAATTAACCCCACCGGACTTTGATTTAACTGGCGTCTTTTCTCCTGAATTGCTTTTTGCCCTTGTTTCAAGACTTGATTATATTGATGAATTAGCAGTTCTATCCAAACTTGATTTTCTTTTTGATTGCGTTGTTCAGGGGTAGATTGAGGATGATCTAACACATACTTAGTTAGTTCTTCTAAGACCCAAAACTCACGACTGGCGTGTTTAATTCCATCGGGGTTTTCTTGATAACGTTGTTGATAATAAGCATCAAACTTTTGGGAAATTTGCCGTTTATATTCAGGATAACGAATAATTTTTCCCGTATAAAATCCTGTCATTATTGTTAAAATGATTCCGAGTAAGGGAACAATATAGATAATCCAATCGGTATCTTCCCCTTGAAAACGCACATAAAATAGAGTGGCTGCATACTCAACAATTAAAAGCCCAGTGGCAAAAACAACAAAGACTTTTGTTTTTTGATGCAAATAGTCTTTCAAAACTGCATTAAAGACTATTTGTTCTGCTTCTGCGCGCACTGCAATTAGTTGATTTTTGGTGTTTATTTTTTTGGCTTCTATTTGCTCTTGATCATGGTGAATATCCCGTTTAATACTGGAAATTGCCACATCATAAGCAATAGCCCATTCTGTAAAATAAACAAGAGGAAAACTAACTGCGATCGCAATAATCCAGCGCCATTCGCCGGAAAACCCTGCTAAAGCCGCATAAGGTGCTCGACTATTCATTAGTGCAGCAATTGTGATACAGAAAAGAACGATAAATTTGTGTAAGTTCATAGGATAATTTTCCTCACAAAGTAAGATGGATTAAAAATTTAGGAAAGTGTACTAAAGTAGCATTGAATAGAAAATAGCAACACTTTCCTAACAAAGTTTACTTGTTCGACTGGGAAGGATAATTAACTTGATACCGTCGCTTCATTTCTAAGGCATACTTTAACGGGGCTAAAATCGTCAAGTTTTGGCTTAAGCGAGGGTAAAGCACAAAGATATTGGGGAGTTGTTCAGGTAACAACTTCTCAGCAATAAATTCCTGTAAAATCACGTCTTCATCAAATTTGGAAATCATAGGTTTACTTCTCCTGAGCAGAACGAATATTTTTGATTGAATCTTTGACACAGTTGCGGATATTTTGATTGCAAAATTGGGTGTTGGGTAAATCTTTGAGGCTATTCCAAAGATTAGTATTAAACCCCGTATTGCCATCATTTGTACTGCCAATAATCAAGAGTTTTCCTTGTCGGGATGAGACTTTATTGGCGAGGTTTTTTAAGGTGTCTGGACAAAATTCTTCTCCTTCGTTGGCCTGAATTTGCAGTACAATAATTGGGGTTTCAG
>Ga0082207_1000085_pt1 | contig 56247 bp, 41 predicted proteins | sample LakMenEpi10Aug09_FD_71540 | JGI IMG/M metagenome (GOLD analysis project Ga0082207, IMG submission 71540) | reverse complement strand
CCCGGTTGGCGTCCTCGTTGTGCCTGTCATGAGTGGTATGATGGGCGGCGGCATGGGCGGCATGGGCGGCGGCATGGGTGGTATGGGCGGCATGGGCGGCGGCATGGGTGGCATGGGCGGCGGCATGGGTGGTATGGGCGGCGGCATGGGCGGCATGGGCGGCATGGGTGGCATGGGTGGCAGGGGCGGCGGTATGATGGCCATTGCTGATGAGCCAACCAAGTCCGCTTCGGTTGCCCAGCCAACTGCAAATGCTATCGATTCGAGAGCTTGCGTTCAAAAACTCATCGCGACCGAAGGAAACGAGCGTGCCGATGCAGAAGCACAGCTTGCCAAGTGGGTCAAAGACAAGATGGGTCAAGGGGCAAAGGCTGCCGAGGCCAAAGACGATGCTCAAGCCAAGGCTAAATTCCAAGAAGTCGTCGATCAGTTGAACGAGGTTTTCCGCGAAACTCTTCCAGCTCCATGGATGTATGAAGCGCTAAGCATCGCGATGCAAGGAAGCGGCCACTCGTCGAAAGACATTCGACGTGTGCTTCTTTCGAGTGTTGATTTTGGTGCCGATGCTTCGTCTGCCATGAAGATTGCTCAGTATCTTGAAAGCCAAGGCATGAAGAGAGAAGCTTTGGCGATCTACCGAGATGTTCATCGAGCTGCACCTAGCGAAAAGCTTCCATTGGATGCTGGGCTGAGGCTAAGCTTGGAACTTGAAGATCGCGATGGAATCGTATGGGCATCCACAGGTGTGCTCAGCCAAGCTTGGTCGGATGATCACCTTCCGCTCATCGAGCGAGCACTGCTGGCAGCCAAAGCAGCCTACTTGAGACTCAATAACGAGGGTCGCAAGATGGAGGCCTACGCGCTTGAACAAACGATGAAGAAGGCTCAAACCAGAGACATTGTCGTTCGTGTGACTTGGACCGGCAATGCCGATGTCGACTTGGTTGTCGAAGAACCAGCCGGCACGATTTGCAGTTCAAGCAATCCGCGAACGATCGCTGGAGGGACACTGCTGGGTGACGGTTCTGCTCTGGACAAGCCAAGTAAAGATGGTTTCTCGGAGACTTATGCATGTGCCCAAGGTTATGCGGGCCAATACAAGATTTCGGTCCGTAAAGTTTGGGGCGAGATCGCAGGCGGCAAGGTGACTGTGAATTTGGTTACCGATTACGGAACACCTCAGCAGAAGGTAATCAGTCAACAAATTCCAGTCGATAAAGAGGCGCTTTACTTGGCAGAGGTCAAAACCGGTCATCGAGTCGAGCCAATTGCTCAGGTACAGTTTGCCAAGGTTCAGGCCGAGAAGGCGTTTGCTGGCCAAGCTGTGTTGGCACAAGTTGCTCCGGATGCTGGCAATGCAAATAACGCTGATGCCAACAATGCCAATCCAAACAATGCAAACGCAAACATCGCCCAGAACTGGGCTTACTTGGCCATGCTCAACCGGTATGCATCTGGATTGAGTGGCTCTGGCGATGGCCTAGGTGGCTTTGGTGGTCCTGGAGGATTTGGAAACAATGGCACAGGCGGATTCAATGGCCGAGTGCCTGGGTTCGTCCGAGGTGGCGGAGTTGGATACATGCCAATCGTCGTGCCTATCCCTTCGGGAACCATGTTGATGGCCAACGCAGTGGTCTCGGGTGATCGTCGCTATGTACGGGTCTTTAGCTCGCCGATGTTTATGGGTGTTGACAGCTCGATTCCCAGTTTCGGTACCGGTATCGGTGGTGGATTCGGCGGCGGTGGTGGAGGCGGTGGATTCGGCGGCGGTGGTGGCGGCCTAGGTGGCGGTGGCGGTGGCGGTGGATTTGGCGGTGGCGGACCCTTCTAGTTCAGTCCCCTATCGATTCGTCTAACGAAGTTAAAGAACCCCTCGAAGGCTTGAGTCCGAAATGAACTCAAGCCTTCGCTCTTTGTTGGTGGAACTTTATTGAGTACGAGTATGAATAGAACCAGTTGCGCAATTTCTCAGCCGAAATAACTCCTGAAGAACCACTTATTGAAAACAATATCTAGATAGATACTAGCGATACAAGACGGTGGCATACCAACCGTCGCGACCTCGGACTACGCCAATGCCTACGGCGGTTCGCTGCCCCCAATAGCAGCATCGAGAAATCGCATGATCGGCCGATACGCTCGAGAACCCAACTCCCTCGTAGCGACCACTACCCATCGATCCCCCCACATGCCGACATTGCCCTTGGGCCGCTTGCTGCTGGGCCTTGTGCTTGGCGATGCAATGATCGCAAGCCTCTGCTCGATCGCCGCTTGATAGCAAGACACCAAAGAAACTCAAAACGAATGTCCATGCAAATTTTCGCATGACCAATCCTCCTTGTGAGTCGAGTAAACAAATCCATCGAAACAAAACAGTTCAACCCTCGAAAGCTTCTTGCCAGATCCTCCTTTGGTCAACCACCAAAAATTGTTCTCCATACCCCGGTTGACAGCCTTAAGTCCTGTCAGGGAACGAGAATAAATACTCAAGAATTGCTGACATTTAATAATTTTAGAGCCTAGAGCGATTCTTTTTTAGTGCGATTTATGTTTGCAATCTAAAGGTTTCAGGACTAAACTCTCGCTTTCTCGCTCAGTTTATTACTCTTAAGGAGACCCATCTTGAAAAAGGGAACGAAGAATTCTTCTAGCACTTCGCAAATCGTGCGTGATTTTGCGGAGAAAAATCCAACCATGCGAGCATCGGAAATTATCAAAGAATTGACTGCTCAAGGTCATAAGGTTTATCCAGCATTGGTTAGCCAAGCACTGCGTGGGGCTACAGGCGGTAAAAAGCCAAGAGTTGGAAAGAAAAGAGGACGCAAACCAGGTACCAAGAATAAGGTCGCTGTGGTCAAGAACGATTCGACTTTTGGAAGTCTCAAGGCAGCTGCAGAACTGATCAAAGCCAGCGGTTCGGCCGAGAATGCAATCCAATCGATCCGTGAATTCCAAAAAATCGCCGCTTTGGTCAACGGCTAACACCTAAAGAGTCTCCTCTTTGGGGTAAGCGCCCCGCTGGGGCCATCTGCTATACTGTGAGCCAAGTTACCCCCGGGTGACTTGGCTTTTTGTTTTGGTTCCTCCCCATCGAAATATACCGGAAGTATGAACCACTCATGCATTCAGCGACTTCAGTAAAGACCCGACCCTGGTCGATTCGACAGATCCTTTGGACGAATTTGATCCTCCTGCTAGGCTTTATTTCGCCTGTAAATTGCATTGCTCAAGACTCTGAAGTGTTTCGACCAGATCAGTCCTCGATCCCCGCTACAGCGCCCGAAGGTGCAATTCTGCTGCTGGATGCCAAAGAGCATCAGTTCCTTAGCATGCGAGGGGAGGTCATCGATTGGAAAAGAGACGATCAAACTCTTGTGGCCACTAAGAGCGACAGCCATGTCAATCACATCGTCTCCAAATGGCACTTTCAAGACGCCGACATCCATGTCGAGTTCATGGTTTCCCAAATCGCCGAAGGAAACAGCGGAATCTATATCCACGGAAACTATGAGCTACAAATCTTTAATTCCTTCGATAAAAAAGAGCTCACCGAGCATGACCAAGGTGCCTTGTACGGTTTCTCAAAACCCTTGGTCAACGCGTCAAAAAAACCTGGAGAGTGGCAAGTCTACGATATTCGCTATCGTGCCCCCAGACGCGATGGAAATGGAAAGATCACTAAACCTGGAAGCGTCACAGCATGGCTCAATGGCCAACTGGTTCAAGACAACACCACCTTCGAAGAACCACGTTCGGTATACCATCCGTTCCGCTATGGAACGACCGATTACCTAAAGAAAATTTGGAAGCAGCAATTGGCTACCTCAGTCGGTCCTGTCTTCCTGCAAGACCACGGAAGTCCCACTCGATTTCGAAATGTTTGGATTAAACCCTTGGACGATAAAGCCTTCCTCTATAAAAATTAGAAGATCGAGCACGCCAAGTAAAAACCGCTTCACTTACCCTCTCAGTAAATTTTCATGGCAAACAAAAATCGCGTCAACGTTGGACTCGTCGGGATCGGATTCATGGGCTGGATCCACTCGCTAGCCTACCGCCGATCGCAGGTCGCTGATCTGGTTGCTTTTGCGACCAAAGATCCTAAAAAGCAAGCGGGCGATTGGCGGGGTATCCAAGGCAATTTCGGACCTCCAGGTGAGCAAATCTCGCTCGATGGACTCGATGTTGCCGATTCCCTCGAAGCCTTGGTTAAGCTTCCCAACGTCGATTGTATCGACATCTGCCTGCCACCCCATCTGCACGTCGATGCTGCGGTCTATGCCATGGAGCATGGCAAGGATGTACTGATCGAAAAACCTGTCGCACTGACCCTCGACGGTTGCAAACGGATCCAAGAAACGGCCAAGAAAACGGGTCAGTTGGCATTGGTCGCCCATGTGCTCCCGTACATGGGACCCTTTGCCTATGCAACCGAGTTGGTTCGATCTGGCAAGTTCGGTGCTCCCATCGGTGGATACTTCAAGCGTGTCATCTCCGATCCTACTTGGATCCCAGACTTTTACCAAGCCGACAAAGTAGGGGGCCCTCTTGTCGATCTGCACGTCCACGATCTGCATTGGATCCAGCTTTTATTCGGTAGACCCAAGAGAACTCACGCTGTTGGCAGAATGCACGGTAGCGTGGCCAAATACGTTCATGTTATTTACGAGTTTGACTCCCCGGACATCGCCGTAAGCAGTTCCTCGGGTGTGATCGATGGCCCAGGACGCCCTTTCACCCATGCCTTTGAATTGCACCTCCAAGATGCCACTGTCCATTTCGAGTTTGCTGCACACAGCGATACTGCCGAATCGATGCCCCTGAAAGTCATCACTCGCGATGGGCAAGTCCTTCGCCCAGAACTTCCAGCAGCAGATGATATCGATGCGTTCCAAGCGGAGATCGATGAGATGGCACACAGCGTACTTAGTCGCACCAGCGCCCCACGCTTGAGCCTCCAGCACGCTGCAGGTGCAGTCGAACTTGCACTGGATATTCAATCTCAACTGGTCGCATCCCGCCGATAACCCCATGATCAAAGCCTTCTGCATTGGCACCAAGCGAGATTGGCTTTGCTCATGGATTCTACTGGCTACTTGGACAATCCTATCGGTTCGGGATTGCCAAGCCCAAGTCGAGTCGGCCCCAGGCATCAAACGCTTCTCAAAAAATCAATGGACAGTCCTAACGGATCTTCCGATCGATCAAGAAATCGAATCCTGGCCAAGTATCCTCGATCAGGCCATGGCCACTTGGTGTCAGAAATGGTCGATCGATCCTGCAGTCGCGAAATCTTGGCCTCTGACTATCCATTGCATGGGTGATCGAAAAATTTTCGAACAAGCCGGTTTGCTAGACGGAGTCCCTTCCTTCGAGGACGGCTTCCAACAGGCCGATCGGGTCTTTTTAGTTGAACAACCTTCCAACTACTATCGCCGTCATTTGCTTTTGCATGAGGCCACTCACTGGATCATGTACCGAGCTTTCGGTGGAGGTGGAGCACCTTGGTTCATGGAGGGGATGGCCGAGTTACAAGGGACTCATCGCTTAGAGAACAACCTGTTGTCACTGGCCATCATCCCCGATGCTCCAGAATCGGTGCCTCATTGGGGACGCTTCAAAAAACTCTCGGATTCCATTGCAACCAACGGTGTACCCAAGCTTAAGCGGATTCTCTATTACGGCAACGATCGCCAGGATCGTATGGATCGATACTGCTGGAGCTGGGCCGCTTGCGTGTTTCTGTGCAATCACCCTGTGTATTGGCCCTACCTCCAAAAATCCTCAACTCCCCCTTTAGACTACTCGCTGAAGCTCAGCGAGCAACTCGAAAAGTCACTCGCTGATCGATGGGACTACGTCGAAAGGGATTGGAAACTCTTTGTCGACGAGTTCGGATGGGGTTATCAGCCCAATTCAGACTTGATTTGCCTAGAGGAGTCCATTCGATCGATCGACAGTCCGCTAACCAGACAATTTACGATGCAGCTCGATGCGACCAAAGGCTGGCAGTTGGTCAGATTCCCGTTTATGCAAGGGCAGGGGGCTGAAATAACCACCCAAGGCACCTATGTCGTGCACGTTAGAAACCAGGAAGCTTGGGAGTCTACGCCCGAGGGTCTCACTTATCAATACCACCGCCATATCCCTATGGGGAAGCTTATCGGTGGATTCCTCAGCGTGGATAACGAGCAACCCTTCGAAATTTTTCAGGTCGGTACGCGACATGACTTTAAGGCTTCAAGCGACGGTTGGTTGCTCCTAAAAATCAACGAACCAGTCGGCAACCGTCGAGACAATTCGGGTTCGCTAAAGATTCAACTTCAGATCCAGTAGCAATGCCAATGGGATCTTAGGTCTAACAATCGACCACGTTGACAGCTAATCCTCCCAGCGAGGTCTCTTTGTACTTGGCCTGCATGTCGACTCCAGTTTGCCGCATCGTTTCGATGACACGATCCAGGGAGACAAAATGTTTACCATCGCCGTAGAGAACTGCGAGTCTAGCAGCGTTGATCGCCTTGGTTGCACCCATCGTGTTGCGCTCGATGCAAGGGACTTGAACAAGCCCCGCGATTGGGTCACAGGTAAGTCCAAGGTTGTGCTCCATTCCGATTTCAGCGGCGTTTTCGATCTGCTCGATGGTTCCCCCCATACAAGCAGCAAGGCCGGCTGCAGCCATCGAGCAAGCCACACCGACTTCACCTTGACAGCCCATCTCGGCTGCCGAAAGCGATGCGTTTCGTTTGTAGAGCATGCCGATAGCTCCGGCGGTTTTCAGGAACCGATGGACACCTTCTCGATCGCTGATGGTTCGATCAAAGTCTGGGTGCCCAGGGTCTGGAACCAGATAGACGTAATAGCCCAGCACCGCCGGGATCACCCCCGCGGCTCCATTGGTTGGAGCCGTGACAACTTGACCTCCCGCTGCATTTTCCTCGTTGACGGCTAATGCGAACAAGCTGACCCAATCGAGCTGTTGAAGCGGATCTTTGAGTTTCTCTTGAGCGTGTTCCAAGAGCCATTGGCTTGGAAGCAACTGGGTACCTCGGGTGAGTTTTTGATAGATTCCTGGAGCTCGTCTGCGGATATGAAGCGAGCCGGGCAAGATGCCTTCGGTCATGCAACCACGATCGATACAAGCGGCCATGACCGACCAGAGCCGGTCGAGTTGCTCGGCGATTTGATCTTCGCTGCGCAATACCAATTCATTCGCATCGATGATCTGATCGATCCGCAGATCGTTGGTTCTGGCCATTTCAATCAGTTCCGCTGCGGTGGTGAAAGGGTAAGGTGCAGCTTGGTCCTGGTTCTGCGGTTTGGACAGGGATTCTTTGAGCTCAGCTAGCCCCTGTTCATCGTAGACGAATCCTCCGCCAGTCGAATAATAACGCTTGGCAAAGACGACTTGGCCTTGGCTATCGATCACAGAAAACTGCATCGCATTGGGGTGAGCTGGAAGAGTTTCGTTTCGTAGCCAAACCAAATCACGCTTTTCGTCAAAGGAGATCGCTACTTGACCGGCAAGCTTGAGCATCGAGTTCTTTCGAAGCGATTCGACAGTGTCTTTTAGAACCTGGACTTCGGTGCAGTCAGGCAAGCAACCTGCAAGCCCACAGAAGATCGCAGTGTCGGTGGCATGTCCAAGTCCCGTTAGAGCCAAGGATCCATAGAGCTCCACTCGAACTCGATCCAATCGCTCGAGCAGCCCAGGCTGCTTGACCACCTCATGGCCAAAGCGGCAAGCGGCAATCATCGGCCCGACGGTATGGGAGCTCGATGGGCCAACTCCTATTTTGAATAACTCAAAGACACTGATCATGAGATTGCCTTTATTGATTTTTGCTTGCCGAGCATTAGACGATATCGATCGGGGATTTGCTCAACTGGAAACTTTTGATCTCTCCAGAGTCAAACGAGATGCGAGCCATCCGTTTGGGTCCAAACCCATCGACCGAAACGACACTACCGAGTCCATAGCGAGGATGAGAGATCCGAGTTCCGCCTTCGAAATGATCGACTGGAGTTCCTGCCAGGGTGATCGATGCCCCGATGCTCGAACCGGTCTTGAGGCCACCAAAAGCTGCTCGTTTTTCGGGCAAGGGCTCTTGGCAGTACTCGTCGAAATCCTCCGACGAAGCCGATCGATTGCCAAAAGGTTTCGACTTCTTTTTCGATGGATCAGGTTCGTACTCGACCTCGAAATCTTGATCCGATCCGGGATCTTGATTGACACCCCAATCGTCCGAGTCCCCAAAGTCTCCCGAGTCTTGATCGGCCCAGGAAAGATCCCGAGGGTTAGCCCTGGTGTAATCCACGAGAGTCATCTCACCGCGAGGCAATTCGATCAGGAACTGGCTGGGGCAACCCAGCCGGCTACTGCCAAACCCACGGGTCGATGCGTTGGAGATCTGCAAATTGCGTCTTGCTCGTGTGATACCCACAAAGAACAATCTCCGCTCCTCTTCGAGCTGTGCCAAGTCTCCTTTGCTTCGAGCGTGAGGCAGTACATCCTGTTCGACAGCCACGATAAACACGTTATCGAATTCAAGCCCCTTGGCCGAGTGAAGGGTCATCAGGGTCACTCGGTTTTCGTCGGTGATGTTATCGGTGTCGCTTGCTAGACTGATCTCTTCGAGGAATTGCTGAAGTCCTCCACCCTCGCCCAAAAGTGCGTCTTTGTCCTGAGCATCTGAAAGCAATTCACCGACGTTCTCCTTGACGCTCTCGTCGGGTGCCTCGGATTTTTTGCCCGCGATGTATTCGATGTAATTGGTGGCTTCGAGGAGATGATTGAGCATCGCGACAATCGATTCACCCGAAAGTTGGACAAGCTTTTCATAGATATTGAGGAACTCCCGAGCACCCGACTGTGCTTTTTTGCTGAGCATTCCATGGTCGATCGCTGCCCGAAGTGCAACGAGCATCGGAATGTCGCGAGATCGAGCCAACTGGGTAACGCTCTGGATCGCTTTATCCCCAAGCCCCCGCGGTGGCAGGTTCACTACACGCTTAAAAGAAACATCGTCGTCGGGGTTGTTGACCAACCGCAGATAGGCGATCAGGTCTCGGATTTCTTGACGCTGGTAGAAACGAAAACCGCCGATGAGTTGATAAGTGATCCGGCGTCGCATAAGGGCTTGCTCGAACAAACGCGAATGGGCGTTGGTTCGATACAACACGGCAAAGTCCTTGGGGCTGGCTGTCTGCTCGATGATATGCTTTGCGATCTGATCGGCGATGTGCTCAGCCTCGTCTTTTGCAGATGCATAACTGCACAGTCGGATCTTGGAACCATCCGAACAAGTGGGGATGAGCATCTTGGCCTTGCGATGAATATTGCAAGAGATCAGCGTGTCGGCTGCAGAAAGGATTTGTGGAGTCGAGCGGTAGTTATCCTGAAGACGAACAATCGCAAGTTCGGGATAGTCCCTTTCGAAATTCAAAATGTTAGCGATGTCCGCTCCACGCCACCCATAGATCGATTGATCGGGATCTCCAGTGACATTGATGTTGGGATGATCGATCGATAGGCCTCGGACGATCAGATACTGCGCAAGATTCGTGTCTTGATACTCATCGACGAGCACATAACGATGCTTGGAGTCCAAATCGATCCGGAGGTCCTCGTTGCTTCGGAGGATCGTCGCAGTGTGCATGAGCAAGTCATCAAAGTCGACAGCGTTGTTGCTCAGCAGGTACTTCTGGTAGATCGGATATATTTTGCGAACCGCCACCTCACTGGCATTCTTGGCAGGTTGATTGAGCATCTCAGGAGTGATCGCTCGATTCTTCAGATTCCCAATTCCGCGGGCTATATCGGCGAATTTCAAATGGCTCAGCGATACACCACTGAGCGTGATGGCTTCCTCGAGCGCCTTTTTCGAATCGTCGACATCAAAGATCGTGTAGTTGTCTTTGAGACCAACGAAGTTTCCGTAGTGACGAAGAAAACGAGCACAGTAGCCGTGGAAGGTCCCCATCCATATCGGATTTTCTCCGACGATCTTGGCCACCCGATGCTTCATCTCCTTGGCCGCCTTGTTCGTGAAGGTCAGCGCAAGAATCGAGTAGGGGGAGATCCCTTGCTCGAGCATGTAGGCGATCCGATGGGTCACCACCCTGGTTTTGCCTGTGCCTGGACCTGCAAGCGTCAGCAGTGGGCCATCGACATGTGTGACCGCCTTGAACTGCGCTTCATTCAATCCATCCAAAATCTGGTTCATGCAGATACCCGCCTCCTTTATGGTTAAAGGCATTATCTGCTAGCGGGGGGATTCTTCCAAGTGCTGAGAGGATTTCCAGCGATTTCGCTTGACCCGTCCCGTAAGATGCCATGGAAGATCTGTGTATAAATAGTAGCATTCCGCGACGCAACCTCGAACCGCTTTGGATTTCCTGATGACCGACCAACCAACCCCACCGATTGACCAGCAATCACGCCCTGGGACGCTCGCCGAACTGCTTGCAAGTGGTTGGCGTAGCCGAAGTGTCAAAGAAGAAATCCGAGAGAATTTCCTCAGTGCTTTGGAGTCCTCGCAGGAACTTTTCCCGGGAATTATCGGCTATCAAGACACCGTTTTACCAGAACTCAATATCGCCTTGCTTGCCGGACACGACTTGCTGTTCCTAGGAGAAAAAGGGCAGGCCAAAAGCCGACTCATGCGAACGCTCATTCGGTTTCTTGACCAGTACGTTCCCTATTTGGATATCGAGGATGTCCCGGTGCATGAAGACCCTCTGCGACCGATCACTCAAAAGGCCAAAGATTTCCTCAAAACGCATTCCCCAGAGCAAACCCCAATCGGATGGTGGCACCGCCAGGATCGTTACGTCGAACGACTTGCCCCGGGAACCAAGTTTGCTGACATCATCGGCGAGATCGATCCGTCGAAACTCACCGGCGGAGTGAGCATGAGTTCGGAATCGGCTCTTCACTTTGGCCTCATTCCCCGAATGCATCGGGGCATCTTTGCCATGAATGAACTCCCGGAACTCGACGAGTTGGTCCAAGTCGGTTTGTTTAACATCCTTGAGGAGCGCGATGTGCAGATCCGAGGCTACCCAGTCCGATTCGATTTGGACATCTTCATCATGTTCTCGGCCAACCCGAGCACCTACAACCGCAGCGGCAAGGTGATCCCGCAGCTTAAGGATCGCATCGGCTCGCTGATTCAAACGCATTATCCGAAGGAAAGAGAGCAGGGGATCGAGATCCTCCTCCAAGAGTCCGGCATCGACTTGGGGGGCAAGTATCCAGTGCAGATCCCTTATTTCATGCTCGAGATCATCGAAGAGATCACGGTCCAAGCACGGGCAAGCAAGTACGTGGATCAAGCTTCTGGAGTTTCCGCGAGATTCTCTTTGGCGAATTTTCGCACGATGGTCGCTTCGGCTCGCCATCGGGCCGTGGTGCTCGGTGAACCGCTGGCCGTTCCCCGCATCAGCGATCTAGGTCACCTTGCAACCTCGTCGCTTGGAAAGCTTGAACTCGATCTGATGGGATCGCATCAGATGTCCGAGCGCAAAGTGCTCGATGCGATCATCGCAAACGCGGTCAAGGTGGTATTCGAAAAGTATGTCCAGGAGTATGGACTGTCACAAATCGCGGAGATCTTTAATAAAGGCGTAAGAATCGAGGTGGGGGATTTGCTCCCGAGTGAAGCGTATGCCGAGCGACTCAAGCATGTGCCACCGGTTTGGAACACCGCCTTTGAAGTCAACGCTTCAGAGCATCCGGCCATCCGAGCTTCATGCGTCGAGTTTGTGCTCTCAGGCCTGTATGCCTTGGACAAAATCAGTCGAGCCAGCAAGCACGGCAAAGTCCAATTCGAAACTTAGTCGAGCACGCTCATCAATCATCGCTTGTCTCTTGCCACCGACTCGTATGCCGCTTTCACTCTCGGGTCGTTGAGCAGGATCAAGCCCCAAATACCAAAGGGAATGCCGATGATAATAAACGGAGTGATAATGGGAATACAGGCAAGCAATGCAGCTACGCGAGCTAACGGGTAAGACTCTAAGAAAGCCATCTTCGCTCCACCGATGGAAATCAGGAGCCAGATCATGAAGAAAACTCCGTTTACCAGGATGGCAGGGATGATGGGATTATATTGCTTTAAGCCAAAGTCTAATCCTTGTGTGAGCAGATGATATGTGAAGTATACAATATTAACTGCAGGAAACACTGAGGCGATCGAACCCATGATCATAAGGGCCATACCGGGTCTCGATACCCTACGGCGAATCTGCTCGATGGATTGCTCCGGAAGTTGCCCTTGGATATCGATCCCAATCTGGGATTCTGTAGAGGGCGGCTCATAAGGGTTGATACTCGAATCGTTCATAGCGAGCCGTGATAGATCCGCACTCGCTGAATCTCCCCTTGGAAACCTTCAGGAGACTTCTTGTCGACAGGACTGCCCGAATCGGATCCGATTTGCAGTCCATCATTCGGATTTCTAGGAATGAATCCTTTTGCTTGGGCTTGGCCCACTTGTTGACCGTCAACAGCGACTTTCATTTGCTGGTCTTTACCGAGAGTTGCTTTGAGCGTCACCCATTTATCCAAAATCGGATCGGAGCCGACAGCTCGCCAGAAGCCTTCGGGTCCACGGTAAGCGAAGACCGGTTTGCCATTTTCGATCTCGATGAGAAAGCCAAGGTTTTGTCCCCCTCGGGCAACCACCACACCGTCGGCAGATGCTCGAAGCGTCACCTCGATAGTCATTGGACTGCGAGCTGGATTTAAAACCTTGCTCATCGGTACTTCGATATAACTCTTACCGTCGAATCGAGCCACAGTGCCTTGAGGTCCATCTGCGGACTGCAACTTACCGACGACCTTACCATCGTTCTTGAAGTCGGATTGATCCGAAACTGTCGCGTTGAGATTGCCATCGAAAGAGTAGTCGAGCACCCAAGCATTCGCGGGCTTGATAGTTGGGTCCTCAGGCAGCAAGTCCTGGGGCTTGAGTCGCTTCTCGTCAGCATACTCAGGGACATGGTAGCCGATTTGTTTGGCTCGCTCCTGATAGCGGCGTTCAAGTTCAGTTCGTTTGTCAGCGTAAGCTTGATCACTGTAAAGATTGCGCGTTTCGTAAGGATCCTTCGCTAGATCGAACAGTTCGCTCCATGCTTCTTTGCCTGGATACTTGATAAGCTTCATCGAGTCGGTTCGTAGGGCAGTGACTGTAGGTGTGGCGAATCTACCTTCGCGAAAGTACGAATAGAAAAAATCTTCTCTCCATTTGGGCGAGGTAGTTTTCGAATACCACAACGGTTTCCAGCTTTTGCCCTGCATATTCTCTGGGATTGCAAGCCCGGCAAGTTCCAGAAAGGTCGGAGCAAGGTCGATGTTCAGCACCATCGCATCGTGGGTCGATCCGGCGGGGATTTCTTTCGGATAACGGATGAGCATGGGAACTCGCATCGACTCTTCATAGGCCGAGCGTTTGTCTCCGAGGCCATGTTCACCCAGGTAATAACCGTTGTCGCTTGAGTAGACGACGACGGTATTGTCCGAGAGTCCGAGCCGATCGAGTTGATCTAGGAGCTTTCCGACGTTTTGGTCGATGGCCTTGAGTCCTCGAAACATCCCAAGATTCGTAGCAACCGAATCGGTATCGATGGGCTTGGAACTTTGATCTTCCTTATAAATCGCAGGGGTGCTTAAGTTTGGAACAACCCGAGCCAAGGAGTTCGGATAATCGCCCTCGGTACGTGGCGGAGGAGTGAACGGACCGTGACAAGTTTTATAACCCAGTACGATCGAGAAAGGTTGATTTTTGTTTTGACGCATGAACTCCAACGCAAATTCGGTCGATACGTCATCGATCCAGCCTTGGGTGGCCGTTTTGACACCATCGATCTCGACAGGGCAATCGAAATAGAGACCTTGCCCGATGAAACTCGCCGAGAAATCGAACCCTGGCCGTTTGCCCGATTGGCTCCCCATGTGCCACTTGCCGATATAAGCCGTCTTGTAACCGGCTTGGCGCATGAGCGATGCGTGCGTGACGCTTTCGATCGGGAAGTGGGTATGGTTGTCGATCACGCCATTGATGTGTCCATAGCAACCGGTCAGGAATGCAGCGCGGCTCGGAGCGCAAAGGGCTGTGACGACAAAAGCGTTTCGGAATCGAAGACCTTCGCTGGCTAGTCGATCGAGGTTAGGGGATTCGATCCAAGGGAATCGGGCTGAAGATCGCTTTCCGCTTTGGATCAATTCTTTTTGGACACAGCCTAGCGCATCGTGCCGCTGGTCATCGGTGTAGATAAACAAAAAGTTCGGTCTTGCATCCGAAGCGATGGATCGCGAGAGCAAGACCAGCCACAAGACCAACGACTTGAGAATCAAAGGCAATACGTTTCGCATGAGGCATCAAGAGTTTTGGTGGCTGCAAATTTGGGTTGATGGTACTTATCGTACTCGTGCTCGTACTCAATGAAATGGTACTCGTACTCGGAGGGGAGCTTCCATCTTTTTTAATAAGGTGATGGAATTGATTCGGTTCAGGCTATTCGAGTACGAGTAGCCTGGAACCACTAAAACCCCAGAACGACCAAATTTCTTTAGTATTTCAGGAGAGCTTCGACGCGATGAGGGGCCAAGCGTCGTCTGCCATCGAGAAACTCTAACTCGATGCAAAACAATGCACCCACGACATTGGCTTGAAAGTTTTCAAGCAGTTTGATGCAAGCTTCTACGGTACCACCGGTGGCCAGCAGATCGTCGACGATCCAGACCCGCGCACCGGGCTTGATCGCATCGGTGTGCATATGCAGAGTATCGCTACCGTATTCGAGATCGTACGAGTAAGAGTGGGTTTCATAGGGGAGCTTGCCCGGTTTGCGAACCGGAACGAAGGCCGCACCGAGTGCTAGTGCCAGTGGGGCGGCGAAGATAAAACCTCGGGCTTCGGCAGCCACCAGGGCATCGATTTTTTCACCTCGAACAAGGTTTGCCATGCGTTCGATGGTCTCTTCGAAGGCCTTTGGATCCCCTAGCAGTGGAGTGATGTCGCGGAAGAGGATCCCAGGCTTGGGGAAATCGGGAATCGCGCGGATAAAGGAGCTCAAATCGAGATTGGGGTTTTTTGTCATAGATGGATTCCAACGATAGAAATAATTGGCGAAGATGCACAAGGAAAACGTCAAGAAGATACTGCAAGCCAAAGCGGATTGCAAATTCCCAGTGCTCTAGGCTCGATCAGCCGTAAAGGGGATCACTTCTTTGAGGCTCTTTGCCCCACATGCGAGCATGACCACACGGTCAAAGCCAAGGGCGCAACCGCAACTATTTGGAATGCCAAATCGCATCGCATCGACCAGCGGGCTTTCGAGCCGAAGGGCGAATTTCCCATCCGCGATCCGTTGCTCGTTGGCGATGGCAGCTCGATGAGCCAGTTCGTCCGGGTCGCATAGTTCATGGTATCCGTTGGCCAGTTCGACTCCAAGGTAAAACGCTTCGTAGCGCTCAGCCGTGCGAGGGTCTTGTGGGTCGAGCTTCGCCAACGCAGCTTGGCTAGCTGGAAAGTGGGTCACAAGCACTGGTCGGCTAGGCCCCAGCGATGGTTGCACAACGTGTGAGAAGATCAAGTTGACCCAATCGTCCCAGTCGCTTGCCCAATCGGCTCGATCGACGAGTTTGCGATCGATGGCCCACTGAGCAAGCTTTTCGGAAGTGCATTCAAAGAGTCGCAGTCCGGTGGCTTGCTCAAAGGCCGACTCGAATCGCACGTGCTCGGCTGAAGGTGTACCAAGGAGTGCCGTCAAGAGTTTGTCGAGCAAGGCTAGTCCGGCAGCCAGGTCGGCTGAGACATCGTACCATTCAGCCATGGTGAATTCAGGGTTGTGGAATTGTCCGAATTCGCTTGAGCGAAAAACACTGCCGAGTTGATAGCAGCTACCTAGGCCGCTTGCGAGCAATCGTTTCATCGATTGTTCGGGAGAGGTTTGCAAGTACCAGTCTTGATCGCCGCCGATACCAATGCAACGACCTGGCACTCGGATCGGATCGAGGTGTCGATCGATCACACAAAAGCGAGAGAGGATCGGTGTATGGACTTCGACAAATCCCTGCGCGTCGAAGAACTCGCGGAGGGTTTTAGCCAGCTTGGATCGACGAACGAGGTTCTCGATGGGTGCAGAGGAGAGGCACTCGGGGTTCATCGACGGTAGTAATTCGAGGTGCCTGGTTGATAACCTTCGGGCCAAACAACAGGGGGCGTTGATCGGTTCGAGGAAGTCGACCCGGTTGCATATCCCGAGGGGGCAGTCGGATAGCGGCTTGTTAGCTGCGAGGGATTCGCAGCCATGCGGGCAGGATCGTAGCGACCGGAATCGTAAGTCCCTTGGTATTGGTATAGAGGTTGTTGTTGAAATTGTTGTTGATGTTGCTGCTGGTATTGCTGATGGTATTGAGGGTAGCCGTAAGCCAATTGCTGCGTGGGTGCTTGGTAAATTGGCTGGTAGACGGGTTGCAAAAGGGGTTGGGTGTAGTAAGCCGCAGTAGGGGTGCTTGCGCGATTGTTGGGGAACACTTCGGTGAGAATTTCTGGGCGTAGTCCGATAAGTCCCAGGAGGAGAAAGCCCAGTTCGACCCAATAGAATCTCCGCTTTTTGCGTCGGCGTCGGGTGATGGGTGTCATGAGGTTGGATGGTTATTCAAAGACATTGGGACTTAGCAGGCTATAAAAGACCTGGAATACCAACAAATCGCTTAGCGAGTCTAGTCCAATCTGTAGGATCCAGCGGATCTGCCGGATCGTCGTGAGGTGTTTCTACTCTAGTTGAACCAAGCTCCGTTATAGCCTATGTTCGTGAGAAGTTTTGTATCCGATCTCTTTTCGAATAGCCCATGAATTAAATAGAAAGCGCCCTACCATGGAAAATCCCTATCAACCGTCCGTATCTACAGAAGATTCAATAAGTGAGGTCAAAGGAATCTTATCGGGCAGCCGAGAGGATCTACGTCGGGTGGCGCAGTATCAAAAGGGGATCATTTCCTGCATTTTGCTACAATTTCTTTTCTACCTCATCTTTGTCCTTGGTGCAGCACTTGGTCCCTATGGTGGGCTGGGTTCCCTGATAGCGTTGTTAGGACTTTTGGCAGCTGGGATCGCTGGCGCGGTCTTTGTTTTCATGCTTGCCATCAAAGTCTACGGAATAGGACTGGGGATCGCTTTTGCGATAGGTTCTTTTTTCCCGTGTTTAGGGCTGATCCTTCTGTTGGTCATCAATGGGAAAGCGACCAGTATCCTTCAGCAAAACGGGATCAAGGTTGGATTTTTGGGTGCCAATCCTGCAGCGATATAGCCTGCTGGTTTCGCGCCATGTGGATTATTTGCTAGCATTTGCCTGCGAGGCTGCCGGATCGGTGCCAGGCACCCGGCGTGGGTGCCTGTGAGATTTGCTATCAATCCCAACTCCGTTTGCTCGGGGTCTGTCCCCGCGTTTTTGTCGATGCCAGGGTCTGTCCCCAGGCATTTGTCTATGCGTTTGCTAGCATCTGCCTTCGAGGCTGCCGGATCGGTGCCAGGCACCCGGCGTGGCTGCCTGCGAGATTTGCTATCAATCCCAACCCAGTTTGCTCGGAGTTTGCTCGGGGTCTGTCCCCATGCATTTGTCCAGGTTTCCTGTCTTGCCCTAATGAACGCCGTTTTGCTATACCAACAGCAACGTAATGCTCGCATTTGCGATAGCATCAAGGGGTTTCCCTTCTGAATTCAGAGGACTTAGGCGTGGTTCAGTTGGACATTACCAAGTTGTTTAACGTTCGATCTTTACCAATTCGCGATTTGAATTTCACTCAGGATATCTACATCCACCATACGCTCGGACTCGGGGATATGATCCACTTTAACGGCATGGTTCGTTATCTGCTGGATCGTTTGCACCCGGATCGATCGATCCGGGTATTTTGCAAAGCCAATAACGGTGCAATGACCCAATGGATGTACCGCGACGAACCCCGCATCGTTCTTGAAATTCTCTCTTCATCCAAACGCGAAAGCGATGCTGTGCAGAGAATTCTCAAGCAACGAAAATCCCGGAACTTCCTATGCCTTGGACATCGCGCATTGCGACCACTCCTGAAATCGCATCCAAGCACCTTCTTCGATCAACTCTTCTACCTTCAAGCCGACGTCCCCTACGGCGTCCGTTACAGCCATTGCTACTGGAACAGGGACTACCAACAAGAAGAACGTGTCTACAAGAAACTTATCGTCGATCGAAACCTTAGCGAGCGAGCATACGCTTTTGTCCATGACGATCCGTCTCGGGGTTTCGAAGTTCGAACCGACTCAATTCGCTTCCCCATCGTTCGAAACGACATTACCGAAAGCATCTTCCACTTGGGATTGCTCCTGGAGCGCGCTGCAGAAGTCCACTGCATGGAAAGCTCCATCCGATGCATGATCGAATCGCTCGATATGAAGCACACCAAACTCTACTATCACAACTTTCGTTATCCCGATCGGCCATTGGGAACTGCCACCCAGTTGGACTGGAATCAGATCGAATACCCCAGCGACCAATCTGCAGTCGCCTAAAGGAAGGACCAGCCATGGCAAAACGCGTTGTGTCGTATTCCCTCTACGGTACGAAAGAATTGTACATCCAAGGTGCACTGCGAAACGTAAGGCTCGTCAAGAAAATCTATCCCGGTTGGACCCCCCGCGTTTATGTCTCGCAAGAAGTTCAGCAATCGACCGTCGACGCCCTGTTGGCCGATGGCGCAGAGGTCATCCGCAAGCAGCGCCAAGGGCTCATCGATGGTATGTTTTGGAGATTCTTACCAGTAGGCGATCCTAGCCTCGATGCGGTGATCATCCGAGATACTGACTCCCGTCCAACTCTGCGTGAGGCTTTGGCCGTCGAGCAATGGCTCGACAGCGGTAAGACACTGCACCTGATGCGAGATCATCCAGAGCATCAAGTCGTCATCATGGGCGGCATGTGGGGCTGCAAAGGGGGAGCGGTTCGAGATATCCAAGAACTAATCGATCGCTGGGGGGTTTGGGCTCGCAAGGGCCAAGATCAAGTCTTTCTGCGCGAGGTGATCTACCCTCGTTTTGAACACGATTTGCTCGTCCACAGCGAACTATTCTCCTATGGCAACGAGTTTTGTTTGCCGTTTCCGGTCCCTCGAAACCAGGGCGAGTATGTCGGTGCCGTCGTGCTTGCCGATCGCGATACGCTCACCGAGGAACAAATCCGCGAAAATATTCAGTATTTCGAGGGGCTAGAGCACCAGCATCTACCCAGGCCCAGCCGACGCCCTTGGATCAAACCTCTGATCCTCACCAAACAATGGTTTCGAAGCCGTCTTCCCAATCGCACCGGAGCTTGAGAAACTATGCTCCATGAAACCTACAATTCTTTGCAGACCGCTGTACTTGCCAAGCACTCCTAGACTCAACGGGATTGCAACCTTGCTGTTGCTGGCCCACTTGCTGTTGGCTTGGCTCCCGGAGAATCGCTTGTCAGCCCAAAATCCAACTCCTAAAGACTCCTTTGATCCTGAAACCATCCGCTACCAAGTGGAGTTTAACGAAGCGGCCATCCATCGCGCTTGGATCTCCGTCAGCTTTGCCACCCATGGGGCCAAAGAGATACGGCTGATGATGCCCGTTTGGACTCCCGGCAGTTACATGGTTCGCGAGTACGCTAGGCAAATCGAGAGCCTCCAAGCCTTTGATGATCAAGGGCCGATCAAGACGACCAAGGTCGATAAAAACCACTGGGTCGTTTCTTGCGAAAATACCGATAAAGTGACCGTTCGTTACGGAATCTATGGAAGGGAGATGGGCGTTCGAACCAATTGGATCGAGCCGCAGTTTGCTTTCCTTACAGGTGCTGCTTCTTTTATCGTTCCAGAAAATCAGACCGATCGCAAATGCATCGTCGAATTCGATCCGGATATCTCCTGGACCAGCATCGCCACATCGCTTGAAGCTTCTCCAACAAATCCATGGGTTCGTACCGCAAAGAACTTTGACGAACTCGTCGACAGCCCCATCGTTTTGGGCAAGATCGATATTCAGTCCCAGGAAATCTCAGGGGCAATGCATCATCTTGCGACCGTCCCTTTCGAAGGCTGGGACACCGCAAAAGCGATGACAGACGTGGCCAAGATCGTCAAGCTTGAGCAGGAGTTTTGGGGCGAAGTGCCTTACAAACAGTATTGGTTCTTGAACCTGCTGACCGAAGCTGGCGGCGGCCTTGAGCACGACAATTCCACTGTGCTAATGGCAAGTCGCTGGTCGCAAAAACTCCGTCCTAAGTATGTCGATTGGCTAGGACTCGTGGCTCATGAGTTCTTCCACACCTGGAACGTTCGACGACTGCGTCCCCGAGCTTTGATGACTTACGATTACAACCAAGAACAGTACACCGACGAACTCTGGATCGCCGAAGGGCTTACCAGTTACTACGATGATCTGTTTGTCGTGCGATCGGGGCTATCGACCCCCAAAGAGTATCTCGAAAGGGTGAGCAAAAGCATCCAAACAGTGCAGAATTCACCTGGCCGCCATGTGCAGAACCTAATCGATAGCAGTTTCGATTCATGGATCAAGTTCTACCGACCTGACGAGAACGCTTCGAATAGTCGTATCAGTTACTACGTCAAAGGTTCGATCGTCGGAATGCTCTTGGATGCCCAAATCCGCGAGCACTCCTCGGACAAACACAGCCTCGACGATTGCATGCGGTTGCTTTGGAAGCGGCACAAGGAAATCGGATACACCAATGAAGACTTTTCCAAAATCGTCCAGGAACTCGCCGGTAAGCCTGTGAGCGACTGGCTCGATGAGCAGCTTCGTTCTACCGAGGAGCTCGACTATCAACCCTTGTTGGAGGCTTACGGGCTGACTTGGAAACCCAAGGAAACTCCCAAAGATGCACCAGGAGGGCAACAGGATGCAACTCAAGTCGCCACTCCTGCCCACTTCGGATTGGAGCTTAGCAATGCTTCGGGCAAGACCCAGATCGACAAAGTGTTGCGAGGAGGGTCGGCCAGCTATGCAGGAGTTCAAGTTGGCGATGAGCTTATCGCACTCGATGGGTATCGCATCAGTGCAGAGCAGTGGCCCGAGCGGGTTGGGCTACTGCATGTTGGCGATCAAGTCTCGGTGCTGGTTTCGAGGCGAGGAAAAATACTTGAATTGCCGTTGAAGGTTCTCCCCGAGTCGGCTGAAGCATCGACCCCGAGCTGGACGCTCATGCGAGTCGAGAGCCCGACCGAAGAGCAAGAAAAACGCTGGAAATCGTGGCTTTCAATCCAAAATCAGCCCGTGCAGGCCCAGCAGTCAAGTCAGGCCAAATGAGGTAAGCTGCATCTAGGATAGGGTGCTAGCCCCCAGCGTCCGTTTCGGGTTAAAATCTTCCGATTGCGTACACTGGGCTGGTAAAATAATCCGTTTGCGGGTATTTAAAAGGTTAACCCCTGGGGTTTTACGGCCAGCAGGCCACTTGGGAACCAGGGAAAAAAAGGATTCGTTGATTCTTGAGGAATGCCGGTATGTCAGTGAATGAAGAGGTTTTTTCCAAAGTACAGTCCGCATTGGTAGATGCATTGGGAGTCGATGAGGACGATGTGACTCCAGCGGCGACCATGGTCGGAGATCTAGGAGCCGAGTCGATCGACTTTCTAGATATCGTTTTCAAGCTGGAAAAGGCCTTCGGAATCAAAATCCAAACCGAGGATTTGTTTCCCAAGGATATCTTGACCCAAAGCAACTTTGTCCAAGACGGCAAAGTCAATTCCAACGGACTTTCGGAACTCAAGAAGCGTATGCCTTGGGCCGATTTGACCAAGTTTGAAACCAATCCGCGGGTGCAGGATTTCGGCGATTTGCTTACAGTAAGCGACCTTTGCCGTTACGTGCAGTCCAAACTGGCTTAAAGCCAACGAGGCAATCGCGGTGCGTTGGTTTTGGATAGATCGCTTTATTGAATTCGTGCGAGAGACTCGTGCTCGCACGATCAAGAATGTCACCTTTGGTGAAGAACCGCTAGATAACTATTTGCAAAGTTGTCCACATTACCCTCATTCCTTGATGATTGAGGGGATGGCGCAGACCGGTGGTCTTTTAGTTTCTGAACCTGAAGGCTTCACCCGGAAAACGGTTCTTGCTAAAGTCTCCAAGGCGACGTTTCATCGGGTGGTCGTTCCTGGAGACTGCATCGAACTCGAAGCGGTCCTTCAGGCCAAGCATGCTAGTGGAGCGGTCGTCGACGGCAAAATCACCTGCCAGGGCCAAGCTGTTGCTCAGATGGAATTGTGGTTTGCTTTTTTGGATGAAAGCTTTGGGGCTGAAGCTCTATTTCCGCCAGAAGATCTTATGAGAACTCTTCGGATCCTGCGTCTTTTCGACGTTGCAGTCGACACTCATGGGAATAGAATTGATCCGCCAAAGCATATGCTCGAAGCGGAGCTTCGATCCTCACAAGAGCTACGACAAGCAGCCCGCTTGAAACCTTTGGTTTTGCCCACCAAGACCTAACAGGCCCCAAATCGCTGCGGGTTTTTGGTATCTTGGTACGCGAAAATCCATTTTCCCGACCTCACCGTTTTCAAAAGGCTTAGGATTCATGCGTCGACGTGTTGTCGTCACCGGCTTGGGTGTGATCAATCCACTTGGTCACGATGTGTCCACGATGTGGAAAGCCCTTTTGGAAAGTCAAAGCGGGGTAGGGCCCATTACGGTCTTTGATGCAAGCGGATATCCGACGACTATCGCTGCTGAGGTCAAGAACTGGGATGTCTCGAAGGTTGGCGAATCCCCCGCGATTTGGAACTATCGGGGCCGCCATACGCGGTTTGCTGTGGGTGCTGCCAAGCAAGCGGTGATGCAATCTGGCTTTCTAGATAGCAATCTCGATCCGACACGTGTGGGTGTGTATTTGGGGGCTGGCGAAGGAAATCAAAACTTCAGCAACTTTACCCAAATGGTCGACGCGGCCATCGGTGGTCCAGAGTTTGATATGACCAAGTTCCTTCGCAAAGGATTCGAGTTGATGGATCCCCGGGAGGAGATGGAACAAGAGCCGAACATGCCAGCCGCCCACGTGGCCGCCTTGTTCGATGCCCAAGGCCCAAATTGCAATTGCCTTACCGCGTGCGCCGCATCGAGCCAAGCTGTAGGAGAGGCAACCGAGCTTATCCGCGCCGGGGATGCTGATGTCATGATCGCAGGTGGTTGCCACTCGATGATCCATCCGTTTGGACTCACCGGCTTTAGCCTCCTGACGACCCTCTCAGAACGCAATGGACAGCCAGCGAAAGCGTCTCGTCCATTCGACAAAGATCGAGATGGATTTGTACTTGGGGAGGGAGCCGCGATCGTCATTCTTGAAGAGTACGAGCATGCTCGTAAACGAGGTGCTGCAATCTATGGCGAAATACTAGGTTATGGATCTACCGCAGATGCTTATCGCATCACCGATATTCATCCCGAAGGTCGAGGTGCCATCGGTTGCATGAAGCAAGCCATCGCCGACGCGAAGATCAACATCGATCAGATCGGTTATGTCAACGCCCACGGGACCAGCACGCAGGTCAACGACCGAACCGAAACCCTCGCATGCAAAGGTGTCTTCGGAGACTTGGCCAAAAAGATCCCTGTATCGAGTACCAAAAGCATGATGGGGCATTTGATCGCCGCAGCGGGCGTAACGGAAATGATCGTATGCATGCTTGCCATCCGAGACGGTGTGCTACCACCGACGATCAATCAAGAGACCCCTGATCCGGCCTGCGATCTCGATTACATTCCAAATGTTGCAAGGCCCTCGAAGATCCAGATTGCTCTGAATAACAGTTTTGGCTTCGGAGGCCAAAACGTTACTTTAGCCGTCGGTGCATTGAAAAAATCATGATCCTCTCCGATGCGATGCTCCTGGCGTATTTGGATGAGGCTCTCTCGGCAGAGAAAATGGCGGCCATCGAGCAGTCGATCAGGTCCGACAGCCAATTGCGTAAGAGGATCGAATTGCTGGTCTCCCAACGAGATTCGGGCATGCACAGCTTGGGCGATATCTGGCGTCGACACAGACTCAGCTGCCCCTCGCGCGAGCAACTAGGCAGCTATCTGCTTGGAGCTATGCTCGATGACGCCAGCGATTACGTAGAGTTTCACATCGAGACGATCGGTTGTCGTTATTGCCAAGCAAATTTGGCGGATCTTCGGATCGCTCAGGAGCATGCCAAAGTTGCTGAGCCCATCGCTGCAGAGCGTCGCAAGCGGATATTCAACAGCAGTGTAGGGCGGATACAGAGTTATCCAGGGGACGAGTAAATGCGGATCGGACAAATCGTGACCTTGGTAGCCGACCGCAAGTTCGGGTTTATTCGTAGCGAGCACTTTCGCGACGATGTCTTCTTCCATTTCTCGACGGTTCAAGGATTGAACCCCAAATACCTGCGCCCCGGCCAAGACGTCGAATTCGAGATCGATGAGCTTTTGCGAATCAACAAGCAGAAGTTAGAGGCAACGATTGTCCAAGAGCCGGCCAAACCGCTTTCGTTTAGGCTCGAAGAAGAAACGATCGAGGGGCTCACGCCCTCGCACCACCCCAAAGCCCGCCGACGCAAACCCGGTTGGAAAACCCGCAACGATCAGTCAGATGAGTCTGATCCGTCTGATCAGACCTCGCACTAGAAAGTGGTCAGGGCCGGGATCGAACCGGCGACACATGGATTTTCAGTCCATTGCTCTACCTACTGAGCTACCTGACCAGGGACGTAGAGGTGAAAATGGTAAACCCTTCGCCGGTTTTGTCAATTCAAACCCCAGGCTTTCTGAATCCCTTTTCCCGGCAATCCGTAGAGTTAAGGCCACTTTCGGGCTACAATAAACAATTGTGGGTTCCCGGGCACGCCAAGGATCTCCTCGACTCCTCGTAAAATACAAACTTAGGAACATCACAGTGATCGATCGGTCTAGGATCTGCTGGAAATTTCTCTGCCTTATCGCTGTTTGTGTCGCGACAGTCATTCCGACACCCCTGGCCCGGGCCCAGTACTACCCAGACCATCCGGTGGTCAAAGAAATGGTCGATCGCGGAGTCGCTTACCTGGCGGCCAACCCCATCAGTGGATCGGGGGACTCCATTTTTGGTATCCAGATCCTTTCGGCTTACGCGATCTACAAAGTCGAAGGGGATCCCGACATGCCGATGGTTGCCAAGGGGATCCTGGCTGCGAAAGATTACGTCGGTAAGATCACGCGAGCTCAAGGTGGTTTCGATCACAAATCGATCTACCATGTGGCGGTATGTTGCATGTTGCTCGCAAGCGTTAGCGTCGACACCTATGGCCCCGAACTCCTGGCCGCGCGAGACTTTTTCATGCGTGTCCAGCAAAGAACTGGAGGCTACGGTTATATCGACGGTTCCCATAAACCCGATAGCGGAGACATCTCGCAAACACAATACGTACTGCTGGCACTTTGGACGATGTACCAAGCCGGCATCGAGATTCCCGACGACCGAGTCGTCAAGACTTTGGAGTATCTTTACGCCGCCCAAATCCGAGATGCCCAAAGCGGCAATGCAGGGGGATGGCCTTATCAGTTCGAGCCTGGCAATATGGGGCTCACCAACTCGACGAACTCCCTAACAGCCTGCGGTTTATCGAGCGTTCTCATCGCAGGTGACATCTTGGGCGTTTTTAGAAATCGATTGGCCCAAGCCGAAGAGGAAGAAGGGCTCGTTCCAGCGGCCTTTAAGCGAGTTGTCGCCGAATCGGAAAAGAAACGCCGAGGGGCAAACATCGATCGCGATCGACTCGACAACTGCGTCAAAGGCGGATTGGACTTCAATCGCCGCCATCCCTACTCGAAGACGACCTGGCACTACTACTACCTGTATTCCCTCGAACGATTCGAATCCTTCCTCGAAATCGCCAACGGTAAGCAAAACAAAAGTCCACCTTGGTACAACGCCGAAGTCGAACGCATGAAGGCGATGCAAGGCGCAAATGGATCCTTTGGTGGCCAAAACTCTCAAGACCTCGATACCGTATTAGATCCGCAGACAGCAACCTCCTTGGCCATCTTGTTCCTCATCCGCAGCACTCAAAAAGCCATCGGCGACCTGAAGGAAGCCATCGCCATCGGTGGCAACGAACTACCGGCAGACTTAAGTACCGTCACAATGCTCAACGGTAAACCGGTCTCTAAGACCGAAGCCACCAGCATCGATGATGCCTTGAAGATGCTTGAAGATGACAAGAAATCCCAAGGCGAAGACAAACTCGTCGCCGACAAAATTATCTTCTCGAAAGACCCAGCCCGTCGGAAAGATGAGCTCAATCGCTTCTCGCGACTCCTGCGATCCAAAGATTGGCAAGCCCGCCGAATCGCCTCAAAAGTCCTTGGACGAAGCGATGACCTAGATATGGTACCCGAGCTGATTTTTGCCCTGAGCGATCGCGACTCGGTCGTCAATCGAAATGCCGAAACTTCCTTGAGACTGATCTCTCGAAAACTCGATAAATACCATCTACCCAAAGAAGGTGGTATTACGGAACAAGATCGCGTCAAAGCCCAGCGGGAATGGAAGACTTGGTTCCTAGAACTTCGTCCCGATTACATCTTCGTGGAATAGCAATACGATAGGATCGGATAGAAAATCATGAGCACTGCCAATCCCACACAGTCCAAAAGCGCCAGCGGGGGTATTTTGCACGTCGACGAGACGTCGATGCGAACCAACAAGGTCGAGCAAGTATCGAGCTTGCTCATCAGCATCGCCGTCATGTTGGCTTTTGCCGTCGGCATGCTCTTTTTGCTGTTCTTGCTATCGATGAATTGGACCCGCACACTTCCGATGGAACTCGAAGCCGAGCGCATCGCTGGCCGAGGTGACAACGCCGCCGGCTTCGAACGCGACTTTGATCCTCCTGCGGCCGACGAAGTCGAACAACTTAGCGAACCGGCCCTCGAGCAAACCATCCAGATGGTCAACGATGCGATCGCGGCGATTGCATCCATGGACACGATCATCGCCAACGATGCGATCGCAGGGGATCGCTCTGGTCAAGGGGACAGTCGTCCACCGGGACCAGAAGGCGAAGGGGTCGATGGTGTCCATCGTGGTGAACGATGGGAACTGAAATTCTCAGCCCGCGACCGTAAATCTTACGCCGGACAACTCGATGCCTTCGGGATCGAATTGGCAGCCATTGGAGGTGGCATTCCCACCATCGATTACGCAAGCACCCTGGCGAAAGCCCCCAAGGCTCGCTCGTCGACCAGAGATCAAGAGAAACGATTGTTCTTTAGCTACGTCACCAACAATGCTCTGATGCAATTCGACAAAGCGCTTTTGCAATCCGCAGGGGTAAATATCAAAGAACGAACCGTTTTAAAGTTCATCCCAAAGGAACTCGAAGACACCTTGGCCCTAGCTGAAAAAGCCCACTACGTCGAAAAACGCAGCAAGGACTTTCGAGTCTCGGACATCGCCAAAACCATCTTCGAATGCAAAGCGACTAAGAACGGCAAATTCGAGTGGGCTGTGATCGACCAACGCTACCGCAACAAAAACCCCTCCGTCAAATAAACTTCAGTCTACTCGGCTAGGTAATTGAGGGTGTAATAAGCATCGGCGTGAAGGAGCGGGACAGAGCCTTCTGCCGAACGCACTCCCTTGGAAACCAAGTGATGCACATGGCCTCTTTGGAGTCCATCGATGACCAACTCGACCTTCAACCCGTCTTGCGATACCTTGGCGGATTTGACCGTCGCGGTTGTCGCATCGACCTCAGGGCTTCCATAAGCACCCTGATAGATGTAAGTGAAGGTCTTGAGATCGTAGGATGCAACATCCTCGGCAGATTTTTTATCCACAGGCTTGGTAAAGACCAACTCAAAGCCTTGCTTGCGAGCCTTCATCTCTAAAACCTCAAAAGGCGTCTGACCGGTCCAGTCCAAGCGTTGAACGCAGAAAGACTTACTTCCTCGCGACCCCCAACCTCGACTGGTTCCCCCGACAAACATCATCCCGTTAGGCTGCATCTCCAATCCAACAACACCGCAATCGAGCCCCTCTCGGAAAGGAAAGCATGCACCTTGATAGTGCCCCTGAACTTTTTCCAAGTAGCATCGCATCACGGTACTAAAGGTTTGATCGCCAACGAACATTTGATTAGCAAAAGGACCGAACTTGCCGCCGGTTGTATCGCAAGCAATCCCGGCTGCTGATTGACCCATCTTGCCATACGGGAACAAGACCGCAGGTGGCTCGTACTCGGGGATCCTGTCTGCTTCGATCACAAAGCGACTGCCATCCTTGGGTTCGGTTGGTTTTTTGCCCATGTATTCTTGAGCCTGCTCGTACCATTTGAATCCTCCCGGATGCCCAACAAACTTCTTGGGACTCAAGTGCTTCAGCGCACAGGTTCCGTTCCAAGGGCCTTGGTTGTCGGTGTAGAACACATCTCCAAGAGCGTTCATGCCGATACCGCCAGGGGATCGAATGCCGCTGGTTGTGGGAATCGTTTTGCCATCAGCAGTGGCGCGAACGGCCCAACCTCGATAAAGCGCATCGCTGCCAAAAGAGCCCGTCAAACACAAGACAACCCAAATGTTCCCCTCCTTATCAAATTTCGATCCAAACGCGTACTCGTGGTAATCCCCGGTGATCTGCCATCCATCGGCAACGACTTCAAACTCATCGGCCTGGCCATCCGCATCGGTGTCTTTCAATCGCGAAACATCGGGACGCTGAGTCACATACAACCATCCATCCCGATAATCCATTCCGATAGGCTCGTGCAGCCCATGCGCATAGCGAGTGAATTGCTTGGACGAGAAATCGCTGCCCAAGGGATCTGCGATCATCCAAATCTCGCCTCGCCTCGAAGCAACCGCGAGCTTTCCATCAGGCATTCGTTGAAACGAGGTCGCCTCTAACTCGACCCCATCGGGAATCTCGTAAGAGCGAATCGCGTAGTAATCGGACTCTTTTAAATCCTTCTTCTTGCTGGACTCCTGACCCATCGCACCACTGGGGCCAAAGGACAAGCAAGCACATAAATACATCAGGGTTCTTGAACGAGTATTTCGCATTGTTTTTTAACTAATCACTAGAATAGGGCTTCAAAAGAATAAGTCGATCGAAGGTTTTTCAACCGCTGAATCATCACCAACGCAGATAGTACTCCAGCTCTATCGAACCTGAGGGTTGTAGTTGGATCGGAATGATGAGCTCCTTCTTTCCTGCCGACTCACGCACTTGCACGCTCGTTGCAATCGATTCGGCCAGAGTCACTTGATACTTGTCGTCGACCTTCCAAGTATTCCTGCCATCTGCAACGATTTCGGATCCTTCTGCCAAACGAACCCACAAGCCTCCCGCCCGGTCGGACTTGCCTGGTTGGATACTGAGCGTTCGTTTCAAGCCCGGGGAGTCTTTAGGACCGACGCTCAACTCGGCTCGATCGCCAACAACCGAATCACCTATTTTGTAGCGGAACGTCGGATGCCCAGTCTTGTCGGTTTTATAACCGAGGAACTTATAAGTCTCGGCGACCTGTTTGGCATCCGGCCAAGCTTCCGAAGGATCTTTCAGCCATGCGACTGCAGAACGGTTCTCGTAATTAAGAACCAAATCCCCCAAAGGCTTTTGCCTTCCTACCCCGCGATCCCTCCAGTGCATCGAAGCATCGATGAACTGCCCCTGCCAAAGCTTGGCTATATTCATCGTTTGAGCATCCCAAGCAAGATTCAGGCCACCGGGATACCCCACAGCGATCCCCCGCGCAGAGAGACCTTCGAGGAAGTTGCGATACACGATGGGTCGATCCTGGGGTTCAAGCACGATCTGGTCTCGTTGCAATCCCTCGGGTATCGCAGCCTGCGAGCCTTGCGACAAGTACTTCCAAAGTGCTGCAATCTGATGATCCGCACTCCCGTCATAAACACTCTTTAAAACACTGACACCCTCTGGAAAACTCGCGGGCATCCGAGTCCCTGGCCGGTACTTGGTAGGCTCGAGCATGTAACGCCGGAACCATTCAGGCCGAAGCCGCTCGGTCATCGTGAGCATGTTGATTGCCTGGATCCCGATGGCGCGTTGATTTCCAAAGGTGTGGCACTGAGCGCACGAGAGACCTTTGTTACCAGCCAACAATCGTCCGGCAGCAAGCGTTCGAATCTCCGCCTCGTCGGGACCTTGGGCAACACTATCTTGAGCGGGCCGATCGGTCTGCTTCCAATGTTCTGCTAGACCTTGGGTCGCAGATCCATATCGAGGCATGCGAACCTGCATGTAGGGCCGATGGCGGGCACCTTCGGCAAGCACACGGTCTAAATACGCGTCGGTGAGCTTATCTCCCACACCGGTCAGTCGCGGAGGCAACCGACCTTCGTCTCCCATCTCGGGAATCGTCGAGGTGAACAAATCGAGTTTATCGGATTCAGGTCCACCCCAATCGTTGCGTTGATGGCAAGCGATGCAGTTGAGCTTGGCAAGTGTGTACTTGGAATGCTCCTCGTGAGAAACTTCCTTACTAGGATCGATCCCCAAAGCAGCAACGATCGATTCCTTTTGCAACAAGGTCAACCGGTATTCGGGAAGCCCTGCTGCAACCTCATTGGCCAAACATCCTGCATTAGCATTCACGGCATCAAGCGCCGGTGCCTTTGAGAGTTTCGACTCTGCCTTGTCGGCTTGACTCTTGTCGATACCCTTGATCGCATGGCATTGCACGCAACCGACCGATTGAAACAATGCCTTGCCTTCGGAGATCCAAGCCGGATCGGTTTGCTGGTCGGTCGATGACTTGCGGGCTTGATTGGCTTCGAGTTGCAACCAACCGTCGACAGGCTGCTTGACCATTTGCGAGCTTTCCCACTGCAAATCGACTGTCCATTCACCTCCTCCTTGGAAATATTCGACAACGATACGATGAGGACCAGCAGCTAGCTCGGTTTCAGCAGATTTGGTTTGATGAGGATGAACTCCATCGACATCGACAACGACTTTGCCATCGACTAGCAACCGACTCCCATCGTCGGATCCCAGATGAAAACGAACCTTTGCCGCTTGGTCGAGCACGACAAAGGATTCAAATCGCAGAGCAAAATTATTCGTTCGGCCCGCTACCGATAGATCGAAACCTTCGCAAGTTCCTTCCGCGATGGGCTTGAGTGTTTCGAAGTCCGGTAACTTGTTCCAAGACCCTTCATAGACGGCGTATTTGGTGTTGGGCTGCGCGTCGGACGGGTCGATCTCTTTAAGCAGGTAATGAGTCAAATCGCGAGCTTCATTATCGTCCAGGTGCATATTGGGCATGCGTCCTGAGGGCCGAGCATCGTGCGGTTGTTTAAGGAACAACGCGAGGCCATCGAACGAATACTTTTTGGAAAGGTTAGGCAGTGGCACCGAGGTGGCCGTGAGTCGAGTTCCATCGGCGTTGGCATGGCAGATCGTACAACCGACTTTTTCATAGAGCTGCTTGCCCCTCTGAGCCGCTTGCGCATCGGACCTTGTATGCTTGCGACTCTTGCCGGTGGATTCCAAATAAGCACCAATTCGCTGAGCAACTTGCGTCTTTTGTGGCTGGCTCATTCCATGGAGCAAATCGGGCATGGTTGTCCCAATCTTGCTTGTGTGCAGATCAGAGAGCATCGAAGCGATGTAACCAGGACGCACTCGGCTTCCGATCTGATCGAGTAGAGGTGCACTTTTTTGCTCGAAGACTTGAGCGAACTTACCCGGAGCATGACAACTGGTGCACCCAAGTTCGCTGATGAGAATTCGGCCACTGAGTTGACGGTCGGCCAGATTGCTAGCGGTTGCAGCGATGCGTTCGTAACCTGCCACTCTAGGCCGCTTGGCCACTAGCTCAGCATCGAATGGAACCAACCAAATATTGCGATAAGCCACAGGGTTGCCGTGATCCTGAAGATAAAGCGGTCCATCGCTAGGACTCTCACCAACAGGAGCGGCTGTAGTCGATCCGGGAACCTTTTGGTCTCGATGAATCGGATAACCGTTTAGCCATACCGTAAGCTGCGCATCGGAGATCTTTTTCCCTTGAGCATCCCATCTTGCTGCGATGAACTCGACATCGTAAGTTTGCCAGCGCAGGGGGGGAAGACAGGCGTTAAAGTCGGCTGGCTTGACACCGTAGATTGCACCGCAAGTATTCCCCTCGTTTTCAAAACCGAACGAATCGAGAACCTGGGTCTCGTAGCGCCCCTGATGATAAACGCCACTGTTGCCTCGCCCCTGACCGAGTGCCTGCGGAACAAAGGGTGTTCGAAATTCCAAGTGGAGCCGGTAGTCACGGAAGTTGTTTTTCGTGGTGCAACCGGCAAGCAGCAGGTTCCCTTCGATGAGCTTGGCTCCGTTTGCCCAATGCCGATCGATGCTAGCCTGGGTGCCATCGAATAGGACAATTGCTGAACTAGGCGGCTTGGAATCCAAAGTCGGGCTACTGCGTTGAACCGACGTCGCACCATCGAGAAGATCTTTGAGTTCATCGTCTTCGACTTCGAGCACCTGAACGGGCCCTCGATCCCAGCCTTCGCCAGGCAATCCACCTTGATAGGTCGTTACGCGGTATTTGTCCTTGGCCAAAGCGGCCACCTGGATTCCTCGGCCACTCTTGATGTACTCACCTTGAACCTTCATCGGATCCTGAGCCCGAGCGGTGCAAGGAGTGCTCATTAGCCCCATGCATAGCAAGGACAACAAAACGAGACTTCGACGGAATGGTCTTAGCATTGGATTCAATAACTTCGAGTCGCAGGGGGGAATCTAAAGAGGTGCAAGATAAAGCCTCTGGGCAGAGGCAATAGCATACTCGATTTTTTGGATCATTCAGGAGTTTTAGTGGGTCGAATCTCGGTTTTCTCGTACTCAGCATCGCGGTACTCGTACTCGTACTCGAAACGCCTGAATCGATTCAAGGCGATCGGCTATTCAAGTAAGCGGGAACCCCAGTCTTTGGGCTGCATGTCAACGACATCCCAATATGACCCATCGAGTACGAGTACCGTTTCACTGAGTAGTCAGGATAATTCCTGAAGACCTGTTTTTTTGAAGAGTCTACTGGGACTTTCAGGAGCTGGCTCTTAAACGTTACCGTTTGCATCTTGGTCGTGATGATTCATCCCAAGCTGTTTCATTTTGCGGTAGAGATTGGATCTTTGCATCCCCAACCGCTCGGCAGCTAGAGTCATGTTTTTGTTACAGGCTTTGACCTGTTGCTCAATGTACCGAACCTGAAAATCGTCGGTCGCTTCGGCCAGAGGCTTTGACAAATCCATCCCATCGAGATGGCTCAAGCCGTCGGCTCTTGGTGATCGAACGAAGTCGATCTGCGTATCATCGACAAGATCCCCGGTGGTTAGATAAGCGATCCTTTCGATGATATTTCTAAGCTCGCGAACATTCCCAGGCCAATCGTGATGGACCAGGCGCTTTTTAGCCGAGGCGCTGAGGACTGGCTTGCTCCGACCGATTTTATTGCAGAACAACGTCAAAAAGAAATCGGCTAACTGCAATACATCCTCCCCGCGTTGCCTCAAAGGAGGAAGATTCATCGTGACTACGGTGAGCCGAAAATAGAGGTCTTCGCGAAATTTCTTCTGACGAACCAGATCGACAAGATTTTGATTCGTCGCGGCGATGACCCGAACATTCACAGGGATCGCCGTCGAACCACCGACTCGCACCACCACCTTCTCTTCGAGCACTCGAAGCAATTTGGCTTGTCCAGCCAAACTCATATCCCCAATTTCGTCGAGGAACAAGGTTCCGCCGGAGGCCAACTCGAACTTGCCCGATCGAGTCTCGTGCGCATCGGTAAAAGCTCCCTTTTCATGCCCAAAGAGTTCGCTTTCGAGGAGTGTTTCGGTAATCGCCGCGCAGTTGACGGCGATAAAGGGTTCGAATCGCCGTTTGCTCTGATAGTGAATTTGCCTCGATACGACTTCTTTGCCGGTTCCGTTCTCCCCCAATAACAGAACCGCAAGATCGGTATCGCCAACCTTGGAAACCGTCGACTTGAGGCTGAGCATTTCCGGCGATGAGCCGATGAGTTGAACTTGCTCTGCGGCATCTTGAGTCAACCGATCTCTCGTCTGGATCAAACGCTGCATTGTTTGCGTGTTGGCCAATGCCGCTGAAGCATGCCTAGCCAATTCGATCAGATCGTTTTCGTCTTGCTGGTCAAATCGTCCGTCGACATGATTGATGACCTCAAAGACCCCCATCGGCTTACCCTTGAGATCCACTAGCGGAACAGCAAGGAGCGAGTCGGTTCGATAACCGCTGTTGGTATCGACGCGCCGATCGACCTCGTCGGTTGGATCCGAGCGATCCCAACGCCGAGGTTGCTGGCTTTTGAGAACGGCTCCCGCGACCCCCTTGTCGTCAGCGATCCGAAGCGGTTTGCCTTCCATGCCCAGGGCCGGATGTCCGACCAGTTCCCGAGATTGTTTATCCCACAAGAAGATGCTCGCTCGATCGCTTCTTAACAATCGAGTTGCCGCTTGCGCAATGTCTTGCAATAGACGATCCAAATCTTGATGCGCATGCCAATTGGCCGCTACTTCCAGGATCTGATTGAATCTTACTAAGTCTCGCGTTTTGCTAAGTTGCTGATTCCACAATTCGACGCAATGGCCTAGAAGCCCAAGTTGCTCTGGCAGTGCTTCTTTCGCTTCAGAGCTGGTTGCTTGGCTATCTGGACTGAGGCTCTTTGGGTTGGCAAAGCAAAAGATCAAATCGATGCCAACGGGAAGCGAATGGAGAGTCCATGCATCCGAAAACTGAGCATTGCGACTATCGAGGCAATCCGAAAGTTTCGCAGGATCGGGCGGATGGGTGATCGGTTTGCCAACGGCAAGAAGTTTCTTCCAAACCCCTTTCGAAGGACTCATCACCCAGATGGTAGACCAAGCTCCGTTGGCAACCATCCAAGCCACCGGTTCCTGGAGCAATTGCTCGATTGTTCGAGAACGATCGATGGCGGCAAAGAGTTGATTGGCAAAGGATTTCGAGGGCATAACCGATGATTCATTGGCCGGCGAGAGTTTTGGAAAAATCACTCATTCTCAAGCTCCGCCTTAGGCTCCGGAAGCATCCAACTGAGCACCAAACCCAAGATCGCATAGGCACCGGCAACCGCGGCGCCAGCCAGAGCGATCTTGCCTGGATCGGGCGGCTTGGATTGCGAAAAAGTCAGAGTCAAGAAGGCCGCCAAAGTACCCAAGATCCGGCCGCCAATATTTGCGGCAAAGCTCTCGCCAGTTCCGCGCAAGTGTAAAGGGAAGACACGCGGTATGTAATTTCCCCAGAAACTAAACTGAGCCACCGTGAACAAGCCTGCTAAAAAGATCCCCGCCTTGATCCAAATCAGCGAATCTTCTTGTTTGTAAGATGTACTGATCCAGTAGAAAAGCAGCGGCACAAAGATCGCTGCAGGTATCAAAAAGGTCCTCAGCAGTGTTTGGCGACTGACAACGACCAACGCTAAGACCGCGAAGATAACCCGACCTATAAGTCCCCCGACTTCCTGGAAAATCGTAACCTTAGCGACCTCTTCGTCCCGGAAATTACCGATGATCGCCTTCTTGCGTCCCTCTGGAATCTCTTTTCCCGACTTGGCCTCGTCGGCTGCAATCATCTCCTTGCCCTTGGCCTGGGATTCCTTGGCGATCAAGGCATGACCCGAAAGGATCTGAGGCAGTTGCTGAATCGCACCGAAAGCGATGCCATAGCTGGCTGCAAAGAGAATCGTTGTAATGATCGTCGTTCGTGCTAGCGCTGGCGAAAACAACTCTGCGATGCTCGGACGTTTCAGTGCTCCCGAAAGCTTCTTTTCACGCCACTTGGGTGACTCGGGCAAAAACGGGCGAATCAGGATCAGCGGAAGAGCTGGAATCACACCGGAAATGAGCGTGTATCGCCACGCCTCGTGCTGCCCATAGATAGCAGGCAGAATTTGCTTTTGAGCCAACCATGTTGCAAGCACTGCGGCGGCTCCGACCAGCAGTCCTCCAATCGAGGAGAAGGCTTGGGTGTATCCAAGCGCCTTTTCTTTTTTCTTTGGATCATCAAAGAGTTCAGCGAGCCAAGCGACTGCGGCAACGAACTCTACACACACACCGATGAACACCAGGCATCGAAAGAACAAGAGCCAATAGAGGTTCGTAGCAAAGCCCGCTGCCAAGGCAGAAAGGGCGTAAAGCAAAATCGAAAACGTCAAAACCGCTCGGCGTCCAAAAAGGTCGGTCAAATACCCACCCAGGAGTCCAAAGATCCCTCCGATGAGCGCCGGAATAAAAAATAAGGTCCGGGCCCACATTACATAGTTGTCACCGCCAGGAGCCCAAAGCCCCATCGCCTCGGGCCTGGGCGTTCCAGCACTGACCATCTGCTCGACAAGTGGAGTACTAAGAGCGGCGATCGCAGGTTTGATGATCAACGGCAACATCAATAACTCATAGATGTCGAAGGCAAAACCGATCGATGCCATTACCAAAATCAACCAGATCGTCGTCGAACTCGGTTGAGGAAACGCTGAATGCGTTGAAGCATTTGAACTGGATGTGCTCATTTACAAATAGAATCAATTCAAAGAATGGTGCTAGAAATGACGAGACCAAAAGGCTTTAGCCCGTCGGATGGAGATCGGTGGCAGGGGGGAGGGAGGCGTAGTGTCTAATCATAGCTTATAAATGGCCCGGTTGCCACCAATGCAAAAAGGCCCCGCTTTTTGGCGAGGCCTTTTTTGTTGATTTTCACACGAGCCACTCAGGCCGCTGGATTCGGAACTAGTTATCCCAATCTTCTTGCATGAAGTACTGGTCGATCGCATCGAGATAACCGGGGGCTGTGATCTGCGGATTATTGATATCCACTGGGCTCCAAGTTAGATCGGAGGAGCTTGCTAGGATCCGAACGTATTGGAATCCATTGCCCGCTGGGATTCGGATGAAGTTCCTCTTCTCGGTCAAAGTCGCCGTGAAGACTTGGCCGTTTCCTCGTACTGCTGTCAGGTAAGCATTCTTGCCGTCAGCACTGAGAACCACTTCGTGGAATCGGTCCCCTTCGAACCCATCCTTACGCGATGTCCACTCGCTGTATCCACTGGTGCTGTTGACCACTGCATACATACCGCGTGAGCGGAGGGTCGAGTCCTTGAGGTACAAGCTCGACGCGAAGTACTCGATGGCAGAGCCATAGGATGGGTTGATTCCAAGCACAGCGAATTGCTGAACTAGGTTTTGTCCCCCTGGAGGATTGATCGTAAAGGTCCTCGAACGCACTGCAGAACCATCCTCAATCATCGCCACTGGATTGACGTAGCTGACGGTGTAGGTTCCCGGGGGCAGCAGTTCGAAGTCGTACGATCCATCCGCATCGGTCATTTCCGTCATGCGGATGGTGTTCAATGGATTCGATGGATCAGCATAGCTGAGGGTCACTTCGACTCCACCGACTGGCAGTTCCACCATTCCTGCAGAGTTGTTGTCGTAGACTCCGTTGAAGTTGTCATCGACGAAGACCAAACCCTTGATCGAACTGGGTTGGAACGGAAGCACAGTGATCGTAAAGTTGCCGACATCCGCAAGCGGGTCGGGATTACCTGCGGTAGTTCCATTGTCCACGATGCGGTACTGGAACCCGAAGGATTGATTGGTTCCAAGAGGAGCAAGGTAGGTGATCGATGTGCCGTTGGGGTTGAGTGTCAGCGTTCCTGGCACACTTGCAGGATCGAAGAATAGATCAGTGATCGTAAGCTTCTGTCCCGACTCATTCGGAGCACCCTTGTTCATCGCATCGAGGGCTGCCGACAAATCGATCACGGTGTTGACCCCAGCGAATACCTCGCGGCTCAAATCGTCAGCAACCGGAGGATTGTTGACTTCGCTGATGTACAGGTTGACGGCACCGGTGGCGGTCAATGCCGGAGTACCGTTGTCGACAATGCTGTAGGTGAAGGAGTCCAATCCGTCGACGAGGCTGTTGAAGAACTGAGGTGGAGTGTAGATCAAGTTGCTACCAACTTGGGTAATCGTACCGCCCTTAGCTGTAGTCAGGGTTCCGATAATGGTCGTAAAGGAAACCGACTGGGCCGTTTCGTTCTCTGGGCCAGGTCGATCACCTGCGATCACGTCGGCGATTGGAATCGTCGTGGTATTTCCTTCGAGGTATACCGTCGGTGCGGTTGGCAAGGTCTTGGGCACGGTGATCGGAGCGTCATTGACTGCCGAGACCGAAATGGTCAAGGTGGCACTAGCTGATTTCGGATCCGAAACGCCAGCGGTCGTGCCGTTGTCGCGTACCGTATAGAGAACCTCAGCAACACCGTTGAAGTTGGATGCTGGAGTGAACTGAATGTTGCCGTTGACCAACGATACTGTCCCTGCACCTGGGGTGAGCAACTCCACTGCAGTGATCGTCAGGGTTTGACTGTCTTCGAATGGACCGCGGCTGATATCCGAAGTAAAGGCTTGACCATTGACCGTCAGAGCCGTGTCTTCGTTGGTCGACACGTTCTTGCCAAACGGTTCGGGAGGATTGTTGACTTCCGAGATTTGGATCGTCACGGTCGCGTTGACCGGAACGCTACCGGGCTTCGAATCGGTCATTTGGTATACAAGTAGAATCGGTCCACCATTGACGTGCGCCGGAGCTTGGTAGACGACGTTGTTGCCTACTACGGATGCTGTGCCAAACCCTTCGGGAGGCTGCTCGACTATCGAGAGCAACTGGGCCGCGAAGCCATCATTGATGAAGTCGTTGGCCAGCACATTGATCGTATAGCTTGTGTCGACAGCCTTCTCACTTGTCGAGAACTGGTCGTCTACAGCAAACGGGAAGGTCGGTGGGATGATGAAGACTTCGGTGCGTGCCGTGCTGGTCACACCGGCGCTGTCTTCGATCGTGTAGCTGAAGAAATCGGTCTGATTGACCGCACCAGTCGGTGGTGTGTAGATAACCCGTGTACGATCCGCATTGAGGGAGACTGTTCCCCCTAGAGTGGTCGAAGTCACCGAGCGAATCTTGATCGTATCGATGCTCGATTCGTTAGGTCCTGGGCTGTCGTTTCGCATGACGTCCAAGGAAGTCGGCGTACCGGTCAATCCAAGGACAACGAATCGATCGATGCTTCCGGTGTCATCCACGGCGATCGGACCGTCATTGACCGGAGTGACGTTGATGGTCAACGTGGCATCGGTTGAAAGGGCTGGTGAACCGTTGTCCGTGCCGCGAACAATGAAGTTCACAGGGCCGAAGAAGTTCGCTGCTGGGATGAATCTCAATGATCCGTTCGGGAGAATCGTCGCGACACCTTCAGAAGCCAACGGGGTCGTTACCAACGATAAAGAGACGGTTTGAGACGACTCGTTCGATGGGCCTGGTGCGAATATTTGCGTCGGCAGAATCACCACACCAGACGTCGAGTCTTCAAGCACACTAAAGGTTGTCTGCACAACCACCGGTGCATCGTTGACCGGAGTGACCGTGATGGTCAAAGTCGCATTGGTCGACTGAGCTGGCGAGCCGTCGTCGGTACCGCGTACGACCATCGTCACCGTGCCGTTGAAATTCGCAGCAGGAGTGAATTCGAGAATTCCCGATGCATTGATGATCGCGGTACCTTGCCCCGACGGCGGAGGTGTGACAATCGAGAGGGTGATCAGCTGCGAGGACTCATTTGCAGGGCCAGGTGCAAAAACATCCGTCGGCGCAATCAGTAGCGGAGAGGCTGGATCCTCTGTGACGCTAAAGGCGGTGTTGACCACCACGGGAGCATCATTGACCGCGTTGATGTTCATCGTCACCGTACCGGTCGCTACGTCGTTGAGGTTGTTGCGAATCGTGTAGGTGAAAGTGACAGGCCCATTGAAGTTCGCTGCAGGAGTGAAACGGATCGATTGAGCCGTTCCAGTTCCATCGAAAGATACCGTGCCACCTGCGGCTGGCTGGGTGACCGATATGATCCCACGCGAGGTTCCAAAACGGTCAACGTCGTTGGCAACCACATTGTAAGTGTTGACCGGTGCATCCTCATTGATCGTAAAGACATCGTTGACCGCAGTGAGTCGGTCTTGGACGTTGATCACCGCCGTTGGCAAGATCACCTGGCTTGAAGTCAAGTAAACGCCTTGGGCGTTGTACAGAGCGATCCCCAAGTTCTCACCCGATCCGCTTCCCGGAGGAGGCAACTGGGAGATCGTTGCCGCCAGATCGATCGTTCCAGAGGATCCCGCTTTAAAGGCCGTATCAACAATTCCAAAAAAGTTCGATGCCGAAGCACTCGGGATCGGAGCGCTGGAGTTGGAGAAACTGCCGAGATTCTTAACGGTTCGCTTACCGGTTGCCGAAGCCGACTCGTCGAGCACACCATTAGGTCCGTTGACATACAATGGGAATTGCGTTGCAATCGGCTTGTAATTCATCGCTGCCCTGGCAACAACAGTTTGTGTTGGTGAAGGGCTATCCTGAGAGGTGATCGTAGGATTGATCACACCCAACGTCGCTGTCAAATTGTTCTCCGCAATCGTGGCATTGGGCATGTCGACCCGAGCCTTGGCATTGCGGAAGAAGATATCGAAGTTGAAGCCTGGGTCAGGATCGATTTCATTGACGTTGACGACAACATTACCGACACCGATGCCTGGGAGAGCTTCCAAGGCGGACTTGATGTTGGCTGCTGTAAGCGACTTGCTAGGAATCGTTACTCCAGGTCGTGGATTCGTGGTTGCAATCGGAATCGTCGCTGTGGTTTCTGAACCATAAGCGAGCTTGAAACTACCACCGATGGTACCATTGGGATCGCTTTGACGTAGCTTCAGCGCGTTGTACTCAGACCACTGAAGTTGCATTTTCTCAGCCGAAGTGCCATCGCGATTGGTGAAATTCAAATCGTGGTAGGCACTGAAGACCCCAGAAGGATTTCCACGAAGGTCGGCCATCAATGTTCGAACCACGAACTTCTGGCCCGTGCTGACATTGGCTTCGTAAATAAAGTCGTTGGGGTTCGGATCGAGGTTGGCCCCCAGCGTTCCATCGTCGTTCAGGGCAAAGAATTCGTATTTGATTTCGGCCAGCTCACCAACACCTTCGCCGCGGTTGATCGAATTGATCACCAACAAAGCGTCCAGCGGGGACAAGTTGTTGTCGGCATCGGCATCGACCAATCCACTGCGAGTTTGGGGAGCCGATCGGCCTGAGAGCGAACCAGCACCGGAGGTGTTTAGCTGGTTGATCACCATCAACGCATCGAGCGGGGAGATTTTAAAGTCTCCGTCGACATCGGTTGATGCTAAGTAGTTATGAAATGGAGCGAAGTCCGAGGCCATCAATTCGCGGCGCTCTAGCGACTCGAGCCTCAACATGCGGCTCAAAAAACTCTTCTTGGATGACTTGGAACCCTGACGTCCCCGAACTCTGCGATTTTGCGAAGCGCTCATCGAAACTTCCACCATGTGCAATAAAGTGACGTGCTCCAGGGAGGCTTGACTCAACGTTCAGCCAACTCCCACGCGACCTTTGAAAGTAGTTGGGTCGACCCCCGATTTCAACTAACTATTCGCTACCATCCCTATTTTCGGCTCGATTCGTCCAATCGACACCTATCCGGACAAGGGAGTTTTGCGAGCAGCCTGCATCTTCAAGAGTCAAAATCCAATGCCTCAGGACTTTAGAGGTGGTAAAACCGGTAAAGTTCCTTCGGCACAAAAAATCCCACTATCAGGATCTTATTCGGCCAAATAAAGCCGTCGGACGGAACAAAAAAACCCTCCAGAGCGTTTTTCCCGCAAGAAGTTCCCTACGGCTTTGCAACGATCCCCAAGGCCATAGAGGGAAACAGGCCCTGGTTTTTCAACTAGTTGTAAGCCGTCTGCGATGGGACTTTTCCAACACCCGGGAAGCTTGCGAGCACCGAATCTCCATAGAACTCAAGGGCCCGTTTCCACATCGACTCCTCTTGCTCGAAAACGATTTGCGGTACCGCAGGGAGCAAAAGCCAATTTTCCGACACAATCTCTTGCTCAAGCTGCAATTTGCCCCACGTCGCATGACCGATGAACCATCGGAGATGCTCCGGAGAACTTTGAGCCAACTGCCTAAGTGTTTCTACTTGAGCCGATAAGTAAACACCGTGGTCATTGCCACCTTCGGCCAATGCTGACTCATTGTGGATCGCAAGGATCGGACCATTGTTCGGTCCGCCAAAGTTAAAATGGGACATCCCTGTGCCAGCGGCAGCTACAACCTCTCCTTCAAACAGGAAATTTAATAAAGGTTTGGGATCCATAACCATTGGGCGGTTAAGGAACACACCCACGGCCCCCTTGTCGGTGTGCTCAACGATTAGGCACACGCCGCTGGCAATGTTGGGGTCTTGCACCCAAGGACTCGATACCAATACCGAACCGGTCAGCAGCACCTTTTCAGAGCGACCAAACCCTTGGCCGTCACCCTCAAACGGGGCTTGTTCGCTAGGAAGTCGATTCATGGCGGGTATCTCCTTTTGGTTATCTCCGTCGTACCTGTCCGATTTGGCACCTTCGCCTTATCTGCGATTCGATTAGCAAGCAAATCCAGTGCCAAAACCGATCGCATTGACCGAAGCGTTTGCTAGCGATGCAATACTCTCTAGCTATTAAGACTGCGAAAAAAACTTTTGGTTGCCAAAAACACGGAAAATTTCCCTAATGTTGATTCGTTTTTTGGCGATCGTGAAGAGACGAGACGTCTTTCAAAGCGGAACGGCGCAAGCCCAATACCGTCAAATTGGGACATTGATGAAGTTGCATTTCCTAGTAATCGGCAAATGATAGCGGAGCAGCGCAAGATGCCCGGTGAGTCTCAATATCCAGTGGTTGCCTGAGTGTTCGAGTGTGGAGGACTACACTTGCCCCTTCACCGGAGGGCTTGCGCCCAACCGCTTTCAAAAACCCTTCGGCATGCGCCGAAAACCACTCAAATCCAATCCTTCCTAAATGATCAAATATCGATTTGACGGTATTGGGTTTTAGGGAAACAGCCAAGAAGCCAGAGCCAAGCGGTTGTTCTTAATAGCCTATTAGCGTTCATAAGTGTTCATCAGCGGTCGGTTTTCTCCATTAGTGTTCATGAGTGTTCATCAGCGGTCGGTTTTCTCCATTAGTGTTCATGAGTGTCCATCAGCGGTCGGTTTTCTCCATTAGTGTTCATGAGTGTTCATCAGCGGTCGGACCTAGTTTTCGCCCGCGGCTTGTTTCGTTAACCAATCGGCTACCTTGCGTGCCGAGGAACTCAACGCCAAGCCCTCTAGTTCCTCGACTTTATACCAATCGAACTGCTCGTGCTGAGCCAACTTGCCCTTGGTGCTGATCGTCTTGGCACCTTCGAGCCTAGCCTCGAAACATCGCAGCAGGATTCTGTAACGAGTCACACTGTGCTTGACCGATAAGCATTCGCTTCGAACCGAGAGCGACTTGCCATAGATGCGATCAAACTCCTTCAACGCATGCTCGATGGCTAGGGATTCATTTTCGATGCTCGTGCAGTCGTATCGTGGAAAATCCCAAAGTCCAGACCATCGCTCCGTTGGACTTCGACGCCTCATTAGCCATCGTCCTTTCGAGTCGCGTACAAGTAGACCGATCTCGCGCATGTCGGTGATGAGCTTCTTGGGTTTGGAGGCTGGAATCGTTGAGGTCTGTCCTGTTTGGTAAGCTTGGCAATGGCTCTGAAGTGGACAGGCTTGGCATTGCGGATCCTTGGGTTTGCATACCAAGGATCCTATTTCCATCAACGATTGATTCAATTGGCCTGGTGAAACAGGCCATACCTCCACGAGTGCTTGTGCAAACTCCCATAGCTTGGCCTGCATAGCGGTTTGGCTCAGAGGTTCTTTACAGAGCATCAGCCTTGCGTAAAGCCTTTGCGTGTTGGCTTCGACGATCCCAAAGGGTTGATCGTAAGCAAACGAAGCGATCGCGTTGGCAGTGTATCTTCCAATACCTGGCAATTTTGCAATCGCATCGCGATCGGTGGGGAAGGGCTCTTGGCCCGATTCGACGACCCGGATCGCAGCACTATGCAGCTGTCTGGCACGCCGATAGTAACCCAACCCGGCCCAAAGCTGATAGACATCATCGAGCTCGGCTGCGGCCAGTGTGGACACATCGGGGAAGCGTTCGAGGAAGCGCTCGTAATAAGGGATCACCGTTGCAACTTGAGTCTGCTGCAGCATGCATTCGCTGATCCAAATGCGATAGGCATTTTTGGTTTTGCGCCAGGGCAAGTCTCGCTTATGTTTAGAAAACCAACCGACGGCATGCTCAGCGATTCGACTCAGAACCTTCTTGTCCAGAAGGCTTGACGGGTTCTTGGCCTGTTGACTTTTTGTTTGTTTGCTATTGGGCATTCCAGGCCGACTAAGGCTCCATGGTCGATGGTCGTTTTTCCAAGACGATGTCGATGGTGTGGGTTTCGTAGCCGTCGAGCTGTTGGCGAAGACCTCGCACTGGGTTGCGATTTCTATTCTCCGGGTCCTGGTCGATCGGTAGCAAAGACCAGACCGGTCGATCGTACTCGACAACGACTGATTCACCAGCAGCGGATTTGGCAAGTTGCTTTCGGAGGTCTTCGAAGTTATAGATCGGTACTCCGTTGATCTTCCGAAGCTTGTCATTCATCTTGATACCAGCTTTGAAAGCAGGTCCGTCCTTGATCGCTTGCTGGATGACTAACGATCCTGGGTCGCAGGTGACCCCTAGGAAACCACCTCGACCTACGAAAACATTGGCTGTCTCCATTCGTGCGATAAGCTCAGTGGCTCCTTTGGCGCTAAGTTCGGTGCCGAAGAGTTGCAAATCTCCAAAGATGGGGACATCTTGGAGTATTTCGATGCACTGATCATCGACAGGTGAATAAAGGATTTCCAGCAAGTCCATGTCCGAGGCCGCTAGCAACGGGCGCAGATCCTTGCTCGTCAATTTCGTTTCGACGATTTGTAAACTCCGAAGCTGCGGTAGCTTGACGACAGCCTGGAGTATTTCAGGACTGATCGCTGGGCCTTCGAGTTTCACGAACTGGATATCGAAGAGCCAGGGCAACAGATCGATATCCTCTTGAGTGCCTCGGAACTCCTGGTCGATCACGAGTGCATTTTTGACTTGCCTTACCTGGGTCAGCACCGAAAGCTCTCGGTCTTGGCATAGGACGCCGACTCGCTCAAGGCGCTCGAGGGTTTGCTCCCGCATCGAGACCGAGATGCTTTGGATAATTCTCTGAGCCAAAATCGCCCTTTGGGTCGTTCTTTCTTTGGCGATTTGCCCCAAGCATTCGTATGCCAATTTGCCTTGATCACTCCAAGCATCTTGAGCGACAAAGCCCAAAAACTGGAGCAACCCACAGGGCGATCCAGATCCGTCGGCTTTGGCAATTTCGATCAGTGTTGGCAAGATGATTGTGAGATTTCGAGCCAATTGATTCTCGGCCGCCTCACGCACCGCGAAACGCTCATCCTTCAACTCCTTGACCCAAGCCTCGATCTGCTCTTGAGTTGGAGTCTGGCTCGAGGCCCGTTGGGACGGTTCTTCTTGGGCGTTCGACGGAACAGTTCCACCGAGCACTAGGAGCAAGGCTGTCAGTGCAGCAACCCGAGCAATTTGCATGATGAAAGCCAAACGACGGCAACCGTTGTAAAGGTTCTACGCAGACGGTAACCCAAGCGACTGTCTGCTATGGAAAAACGATCGAAAAACTGCTGTCCATTCTACAAAGGTTTGGACACCAGAACAACGCAATACCCCTCATTGGCTCTCGAAGAATCCCCATAGGAACCCAAAGACTCCGAGCAACAGGATCAACAGAGGCCTGCAACGATTTTCTTACCGGCCAACGAGGCGGTCTTCATCCAATCCACATCGTAGTATGATAGAGTTCGACAGTAGGCTCATGTTGCATGCCAACATGAAATCGAGAAAATAGGTCCATCAGGTATGATCGTAGCTGGCAATTCCTACCACTGGTTCTTTTCGTACTCGTACTCGTACTCAGTGAAACGGTACTCGTACTCGAAGGGAGGTGTTGGGATTTCGTTGACAAACGGGCCAAATACCGGGGTTCCAGCTTCCCTGAAAGGATGATCGACTTGAATCGATTCAGGCGTTTTCGAGTACGAGTACCGCGAGGCTGAGTACGAGAAAGTCGAGCATCTACCCACGAAAATACCTTAAGGACCAGAAAATCTCGGTCTTTCCCCTCCATTGCCTCAAAGAGTCGCAACGCTATGCAAGAAATCCAAGTCAGACGACTGCTAACTTTTCTCGCCCCTACCTTGATCGCATTGGCTTTTCTTGGCCTGCCAGTTGGGTTGGTCCACGGATTTGCCCCGCAAGCACAGGAGATAGATCCCGATCCCCAGCCCCGATGGTGGAAAGGAAATCTCCATACCCACTCGCTCTGGAGCGATGGAAATGATTTTCCCGAAGTCATTTCCGATTGGTACCGTCAAAATGGCTACCACTTTTTGGCCATCTCCGACCACAACGTCTTGCAGCAAGGTGCCAAATGGATGGATGTCGAAAGCGTTCAAAAGCGTAGCCACGGGCAAGGCATGGAGCGGTACCTCCAGCGATTTGGTAAAGCTTGGGTTGAAACCCGAGGCCAACCCGGCTCGGACAAATACCAAGTCCGACTCAAACCCCTCGATGAGTACCGTTATCTGCTCGAACGCAGCGGCCAGTTCATCCTGATCCCAGCCGAAGAGATCACCGATAGTGCCGAAGGCCACCCGGTCCATATGAATGCAACCAATTTAGACGAGGTGATCAAACCCCTGGGCGGTAAAACGGTTCGCGAAGCCATGGAGAACAACCTCCGGGCGGTGCTGGAGGTTGAAAAAGCGAAAGGTCGCGAAATACTACCGCACCTGAACCATCCGAATTTCAAATATGGGATCACCTTCGAGGATCTGGCCGCGGTGATGTCGGAGCGTTTTTTCGAAGTCTACAATGGACACCCCGGAGTCAACCACCTAGGTAACGCAAAGAACCCCGGCGTCGAGAGAATCTGGGATCTTGCTAACCACCTTCGTGTCAACAAACTCGGTGGCTCGGTTCTCTACGGTGTGGGAACCGACGATAGCCACGAATACTTCGGCAAAGAAGGAAGCCGGCCAGGACGTGGCTGGGTGATGGTTCGATCCAAATTCCTTACTCCCGAACATCTGATTCGAGCCATGAAAGCCGGCGACTTCTACGCATCAAGTGGCACGAGCCTCAAGGATGTGCATTGGGATCCAACGACCAAAACGCTCTCGGTCCAAATCGATCCTCAAGAAGGGGTCAGCTATTGGACCGAGTACCTCGTTACCACTCTGGATGCCCAACCCGAAGCCATCGCTCGGGTGGCACTGGCAACCCAAGAGCTCCGCAGTTCTTACACTCTCAAAGAGGGTGAAACGATTGTTCGAGCGGTGATCACTTCAAGTATCGCACCGCAAGATCCGGTTTGGGATGAGCAAAAGCAGCAAGCTTGGACTCAACCCTTCACCAGCAGTCAATAGTCTTAGTTGTCCCCGAGCAACGGGTCGAAGACTTCAGGAAGCTCGGCTCCATCGAGGAAACTCACGAGAGATTTGCTTCGATGCGGATGCTGGAGCTTCTTGACGGCTTTGCTTTCGATTTGACGGACTCTTTCGCGAGTGACCTGAAAGATCTTGCCGACCTCCTCGAGTGTGTAAGCATACCCGTCGGCTAGACCGTACCGAAGCTTGAGAATTTCTCTCTCTCGGTAGTTGAGCGTCTGCATGGCATCTTGGATCTGCTGCTTGAGCGTCGTTTGATTCGTCTCATAGAGTGGATCGTTGTCCCGATAGTCTTCGACAAACTCTCCAAAAAAACTGTCGTCTTGATCTCCAACGGGTTGATCGAGCGACAGAGGCTGACGAGCCATCTTGATCACGACCTGCGCGTCTTCCATGCTCATTCCAGCTTTCTTGGCCGTCTCTTCAACCGACGGTGCTCGACCGAGTTCCTGGTACAACTCGCGGGTGATCTGACGAACCTTGCTCATCGTGTCGATCATATGGATCGGCACGCGGATGGTTCGGCTCTGATCGGCGATCGCACGCGTGATGGCTTGCCGGATCCACCAAGTGGCATAGGTAGAAAATTTAAATCCACGGGCATACTCAAACTTATCGACGGCTCGCATCAAACCGGTATTCCCTTCTTGGATCAAATCCAAGAAGCTCAAGCCACGGTTGCGATACTTTTTGGCGATCGATACGACCAGTCGCAAGTTGCCCGCTGAAAGATCCCTCTTGGCCGCATCGTAAGCGCATCGATAGGTGCTCACTCGCTGGACTCTACGCTGCAAAGTAGCGGGTGTTTCATAAGTAATCCGCATCAGATAACGGAGCTCTCTTAGCATCTGCTCGACCGTCGTGCCTTCGACAAACCCCGTTCGCTTGGCTTCCGCCAATCGGGACTTGAGTGTCTGCATCTGGTGTTCGATGGTTCTGAGTTTTTGGAACATCGGCTCGAGCCGATTGGTTCGAAGATTCATCTCTTCGATCAGCCGCACCGCTTTGTTGCGGCGCACCACGAGCCGCTTCCAGGCTGCTCGTCGCTCCGTCATAGAAATTCTTCGACTGATGGCGGTGTGAAAGTCGCTGTAATTGCGTTGCAGAAGATGCCGAAGCGTTTTGATGTTCGGACCAATCCTACGCATGATCGCGATCTTTTCCGAAGCGTTCGTGACACTCACCTCGATCGTCCGGTCGAGCCTAAGGCGACCATCGCGAACTTGTTCGAGCAACTTGGTCGCTCCCTGGAGCATGAAATCGGTCGATAACATCCAGTTGCGATAAAAGAACCTCGTCTGCTCGATGTGCCGCGCTGCGGTGACCTCCTGCTGGCGTGTGAGCAAAGGGATCTCACCCATCTGCATCAAATACATCCGCACCGGATCCTCCGTCGCATCGACGACCCCTTCGTCCTCAGCAAAGTAATCCTCAAGATCATCCTCAAGGAGATCCTCATCGCTGGGTGCCGCTTGGCCCGATAAGCCTTCGGACTCGTCAATCTCGAATTCCATTCCCCCAGGAATCGCATCGATCAAGTCGCGATCCTCTTCAAAGTACGACTCTTCGGAAGCCTGGGGTTGGTCGTTTCGGGGCTGGCGGGTGGCTCGTTTTGGCATAAGAAGGACTACTTGCACGGGCTCTCTGTGGTGGATCATGATGGACGCCAAGACGATCGGGCCGTAGAGCGAACCCCGGGGCCTAATCGGTAAACTGGCGGTGATAGAATCCAAGTGGAGCGACCGGCGTGCCATCGAGCCATTGTTCGCGCCGAAGAGACCATAAATCAACGGTTTTCCCTTGGGAAAACCGCAAAAAACCTTTTTTGTCCTCCTCGATCCAACCACTTCACATGGTTGAAAAATTCCACATCCGTTGTTTTTTTGCAACATGCCCAAGTTGCATCCAGGCAACAAAGGGCCCTAGGCCCTTGAATCCCCATTGACCCCCAGAAGGGCTTTTTCCATACTTCCATTGACTTTTTCCTGCCGACCGCACTTCATTTCTCCGGGATTTCAAGCCAACTGATGGATCCGAATCTTAGCCAGCAATGCCTGGAACTGGCCACGCGAGCCAAGGCCGCTGCACTGGAGCTACAAGTGCTGTCTTCGGCTCTGAAAAACCGGTGGCTGATCGATTCTGCACGCCGAATCGAGGAGTCGCAGGCAACGATCCTACAAGCCAATGCAAAGGATCTGCACAAGGCATCCGAAGAGAGTCTTACGGAAGCGTCGATCGACCGACTTCGGCTCGATCCAAAACGCTTGGCATCGATCGCTCAGGGACTCCGCGACGTGGCCGCCTTGCCCGATCCCGTCGGAGAGTGCCTGGGGGGATCGATCCGCCCTAATGGGCTGCAGATCCAAAAGGTTCGAGTTCCCATCGGCGTGATCTTTTTCATCTACGAGTCTAGACCCAATGTCACTGCCGATGCGGCCGCAATCGCTATCAAGAGCGGCAACGCAATCATCCTTCGAGGGGGCAAGGAAGCTTACCATTCCTCAAAGGCCATATTCGATGTCCTTGAGGCTTCGGCCGAGCAGATCGGGATTCCCAAGAATGCTCTGCAAATGGTCTCGACTCCCGACCGCCAAGCCGTCGGCGAACTGCTGAAATTATCCAAGCAGATCGATCTGGTGATCCCTCGAGGGGGCGAGTCTTTGGTCCGACGGGTGAGTGCCGAAGCGACCATGCCGGTGCTCAAGCACTTCGATGGCAATTGCCACGTGTATGTCGACCGCGCAGCGGACCTGGCACAAGCCAGGCAAGTGGTCATCAACGCCAAGACTCAGCGGATGGGTGTTTGCAATGCGGCCGAATCGCTGCTGGTCGATGCACCGATCGCACACGCCTTTCTCCCGAGTCTTGCTAAGGATCTTGCCCCCTTTGGAATCGAGTTGCGAGGGGATCAGGCGGCCATGAGTATCCTGCCTGGGATTCGTGCGGCCACGCAAGAGGATTGGGGGCAAGAGTATCTTGGCCCGATCATGAGCGTCAAGGTAGTGGCCGATATCGACGAGGCGATTGATCACATCAATACCTATGGTTCGAAACATACCGATGCGATCATGACCAACGACATTCAGAGAGCAAGGCGGTTTACATCCCGCGTCGATTCTGCAGTGGTCATGGTCAATGCTTCGACGCGTTTCAACGATGGTGGCCAATTCGGACTTGGCGCCGAGATCGGAATCAGCACCGACAAGCTACACGCTCGGGGACCTTGCGGACTGACCGAGCTGACGACCTACAAATACATTGTCACGGGCGACGGTCACGTTCGCGATAGCTAAGCCATTTACAAGGATGTAGCCATGTCTTCAACGAATCTAGAGCGTTGGTTCTCTAGGCTTGCCCCTCCTATCGAGGGAATCTATCGAGCCTGGGCGACGGTTGCCTCGAAGCGGCTTACGAACTTGCTCGGATCACCCGTGCAAATCGATATCGCTCAAATCGATGCGATTCGAAGCGGCTCAGGGCTAGCTCCGACAAGTGATGCTTCGATGCTCGATTTCAAGCTCGATATTCCAGATGCGAGTGATCCGTGGATCTTAAGTATTCAGTCGAGTTGTGTTTACCATTGGATCGATCGGCTCTTGGGAGCTTCGGCAAACGAATCTCCAGACTCGTCTTTAGCTTCGAGCAAAGAATCTGTGGGCCGAGTCGTCAGTTCGATCGACTCGAAGGTTGCCAGCTACGCACTTGAGGAACTCGCCTACCCATGCTTGGATCTTTGGCAAATAGAACCGCCTCCGATGCAACCCCGTGCTCGGTTGCTTTTAAACGATGAGAACCCGGCGCATGAATCGATACGGGTTTGTTTTCAATTAGGCCGTTGGCAAGGCCAGTGGCTTATCCCTGAGTCCTTCATCAAGCAGCATTTTGGTCGACTGGTATTCGGTAGCGATCAGAGCGTGACACTCCATGCGATCCTTGCACGATCGGCCATCGAGCGAACGGAACTACGGCAGCTAGAAGTCGGGGATATCATCTCAACAGAGCAACTTGCAAGCCAGCCTGCCGATGTCGAATGCAGGGGCGTCACAGGCGACATGGAAATTCTGTTTCGAGGACAAACCGGTCTGTACAAGGACTCGAAGGCCTTGCGGCTCTTAGGGTCTTGAGGGTTGCACCATGCAGCAGTCGATTTTCGAGAAGCTTAAGCTTTCCGGTGCGCGGATCGGAGTCTTCGCAGCGGCCCTTTGGCTGGTCTTTATCGCCGACTGGATTTTGCCAGCCGATCTAAATCGATGGGGGATTACCCCACGCGATTTGGGGGGGCTTTGGGGGATCCTTTTCAGTCCCTTTTTGCATGGCGATCTGAGCCACTTGCTAAGTAATTTTCTACCGCTGATGGTTCTCCTGGCATTGCTCTTAGCCACGCAAAAAAATGGATGGCTGATCGTCTTGCAGATCGTCTTGCTCGGAGGTTTTTTGTTGTGGATCTTTGGAAGACCGGCGGTGCATGTCGGGGCCAGTGGGCTGATCTATGGCCTGATCGCTTATCTGATGGCTGCGGGATTTCGCCAAGGCCGCTTTGGGCCAGCCATTGCGGCCTTGGTCGTCGGCTTTCTCTATGGCGGAACACTGTTATCGGGCGTCTTACCAACCGTCGGTGAGCATGTTTCTTGGGACGGACATCTCACCAGCGCCATCGCAGGAGGGCTTCTGGGTTACTTCTTGACAAGTTCCAGCCAGGGCTCGATTTCCCAAGAGCCCGCGATCTAGGGCTTGGCATCCGCCGTCGGCGGACGCATGCTCCTACGCCGCCTGGCGGCGGCCGCATTTTTGACGGCATTGACGGTGTTGACAAGATTGACTGTGTTGACGGCGGACAGAATTGACCTCATTGAACTCATTGACCTCGTTGACGGCGGCGGTCCCAATCAGGTCAATACCGTCCCCACCACTGCTCGCGTTCGCCATCGGCGAAAAATCGTTTAACCCGCAGCCAACGGCGAGGAATTTGAATCAGCCCGCCAGGGTTCCTTGTCTGGGCTCAAACCAAAGGAATCCAATCTCGTCAACCTCGTCAACAAGGCTCGAATCAAATCCAATTCCTGATTAAAATTCGGGTTTGAGTTTGATCTTACCATCGCCCCAAAGTCCACCGCGAATGCCGATCGTCAACATCGCCGCCTATCAATTCCATCCTCTGGATCAATTGCAACATCGCAGAGAGTCCCTTCGCGCCTTGTGCGACCAGTGCGACCTCAAAGGGACAATCCTTCTTAGCCACGAAGGGATCAACTTGTTCATCGCCGGCCCTCGCGATGGAGTCGATAAGGTTTTGGAATCCATTCGAAACATCCCCGGTTTTGAGAAACTACCCATCAAAGAGAGCCTCACCGACTACCAACCCTTTAACCGTATGCTCGTGAAGATCAAGCAGGAGATTATCCCGGTGGGTTGCCCGGATATCGATCCTGAGCCGAACGCTTCGCCTAAACTTCCTCCAAAAGAATTAAAGCGCTGGTTGGATGAGAAACGTCCTGTGGCCCTCTTGGATACTCGCAATGATTACGAAGTCTCCTTGGGAACCTTCCAAGGTGCGATCGATCTGAACCTGAAGAACTTTCGGGAGTTTCCCGCCGCCGCCGCCGCTTTGCCCGACGAAGTCAAAAAACAACCTGTGGTGATGTTCTGCACCGGTGGGATCCGATGCGAGAAAATCGGACCGTACATGAAAGGCCTCGGCTTTGAACAGATCTATCAACTCGAAGGAGGCATTCTCAAATACTTCGAAGAGTGCCAACAAGAACACTACCAAGGCACTTGCTTCGTCTTCGACCAACGCGTGGCCCTGGATCCTAGCCTTGCTCCCACAGATATCTACGAGTGCTTCGCTTGCAAACATGTGCTGTCGCTCCAAGAGTGCAACTCTCCGATGTATCAGGAAGGGATCAGTTGTCCCTACTGCTATCAAAGCAAGTCGCAAACGGCCCTGACCGTTAAGCGTGCTCGACAAGAACAAATCCGTAAGATCGCCGCCGAGCAACCTGGATGCCATGCCTACGAGAACCGCCGCTGGATCTCGGTACCACGTCGCTGCGCAGGGATGCTTTTGATCGATGCCCTGCAAGAGATCTACCCCCCATACAGCAAACAGCAATGGCTCGATGCAATCCGATCCGGCGAGATCACCGCTCCGGCAGCGACCAAGTCCCAATGGCAGACCCTCAAAGTCGAACCGGATTTGGTGGTCAACGAAGGACAACGATTCTTGCACGCAATTCCTAACTACACCGAACCTCCGATCAACCCAGAGATCCTGCTGGTGCATGAGGATGAGGCGATTGTCGTGATCGATAAAAGCGCACCTCTTCCTTTGCATCCCTCGGGCAGATACCAAAAACATTCGCTCCAGTGGATCTTGCACCAAGCCTACTTCCCAGAAAAACTCCGTCCAGCCCACCGCATCGATGCGATGACTACGGGCTTGGTTGTATTTACTCGCAAGTATGCTTTCGCGTCCAAGGTGCAGTCACAGTTTGCCGACGGCAGTGTCCAAAAAACCTACTTGGCTTGGGTGCAAGGGATCCCCGATTGGCACAACATCCAATGCGATTTGGCAATCGCACCTGCAACGCTTCCTAATGGTGGACGCGCCTTGGATCCGGCAGGACAATCGGCAGTAACGGAGTTTAAGCGGATTGGCACTCAGGATGATCGGAGTTTGATTGAGGCTCGGCCCCTGACGGGCAGAACCCATCAAATCCGCTTGCACCTAGCGGCCCTTGGCCATCCTGTCATCGGCGATCCTCTTTATTTGCCTGGAGGAGTTAGCCAACAGGCGACATCGAACCCACCGCATGCAGTTCTCGAATGCGAAACTTTAGCGTATTGCGAAACACGGGATAACCAGTCAGCTCCGATGCTTTTGCACGCTTGGAAACTTGCCTTTGTACATCCACTAAGCGGCACCCTCGTGGAGTTCACTTCCGATCGAATCAGCCTTGAGTAAATCTACGTTTCTTTTCTGAGATATTCGATTCGATGGGTTTTTTTAGAGTCATAAACCTCACGCGCGGAACTTCCCAACGCCGATAGTCAACCATATCAGGTGGCTTGTCCACCGCCAAAGTAAAGGATTGCGATCGGTTCAAAGGGGCGGGTAGATCTTATGAAGATGCATAACAGGCAGCGTTTTCTCATCGAATTACAACATTCTCTTCGTCTTGCAAGCGCCCTTGGCGTGGGCGTTTGCGCATCATTTGCTAGCGTTTCTGCAAATGCACAAGAGCCCATGAGGGTATCGCCCGCCAGCCATGCTGCCGGCTTACCAACGTGCGATACACCCCAATGCGATGCGGCACAAAGTGGCACTGCCACCAACGAGGCCTGCGACACAAGCGGACTTGGTAAGCCCTCATGCGATACGGCAGGGGGAGGTTGCGACTCACTCGGTGGAGCATCCGACACTGGGTGCCTTTTGTTTCCAGGCCTCGGGGCCATGCGAAAAGATTGGGAACAAAACGGACTTGCCTTCCAAAACAATCTCACGCAATTCTACTTTGGGAATACCGCTGGAGGTGCGGAGCGGGATTTCAGATACGCCGGCCATGGCGATTACGTAGCGAATTTCGACTTCGGTAAGCTCATCGGGAAGCAGGGAGCGTTTCTGAAACTTCGAGCCGAGCATCGTTTCGGAGAAACGATCAACGACGCGGCGGGAGTGGTTTTGCCACCGACGATCGCTGGAGATCTGCCGGTGCTCGATAGCACCAACGTTTACTTGACGAATTGCTTGTTCACCCAAGCTCTATCGGAAAGCTTTGTGTTGTATGCGGGCAAGCTCGATACTCTCGATGGCGACATGAATGCATTTGCGCATGGTCGCGGGATTCGTCAGTTCTCCAACGGGGCCTTTGTCGTAAACCCGATCGGACTTCGGACGATCCCCTATTCGACCCTTGGCACCGGGATGGCATTCTTGAGAGAAGGCGAACCTTGGCTGTCATTCAACGTCCTCAATGCGACCGACACGACTCGCACTGCAGGGTTTGACCAACTCTTCAATGATGGTGTGGTTCTATCGAGTGAGATGCGTGTGCCGACGAACTTTTTCGGCAAACCTGGTCATCAGCTCATCGCCGGGACATGGAACAGTCGCGAGTATACTGCGTTGGATCAAGACCCACGGATTTTGTTTCCAAACGTCCCGATCGCTAAGCAGTCTGGCTCATGGTCCTTGTTTTGGAACTGCGACCAGTACTTGGTCACCGACTCATCGAATCCCAAGCGGGGTTGGGGCTACTTTGGTCGGGCCGGTATTGCCGACCAAGGAACCAACCCACTGGGTTATTTCCTCAGCGGTGGTATCGGTGGTTCGAGCCCCTTGCAAACACGCCAGAGGGACTCATTTGGTGTCGGTTATTACTATGCTGCCACCAGCAATGACATCGCTCCATTTATCAACACGATTTTTGGGGGATTTGCCGACGGACAAGGCGTCGAGATGTTCTACAACATCGCCACTGCCAAGCGTCTAACGATCACCCCAGATATTCAAGTCTTGGCTCCCTCGCGAGAGAAGTTTGATACGGCACTTTTGGTCGGACTGCGAGCCAATTACAACTTCTAAATACTCGGCTGAATCGGTTTGCGTACATCTTGGCGTCCTTGTCAGCGGAGTTTCAAGAGAGGGTTTGATTTTCGGGTTGCCTTGGGTTGTG
>Ga0082207_1000084_pt1 | contig 56446 bp, 47 predicted proteins | sample LakMenEpi10Aug09_FD_71540 | JGI IMG/M metagenome (GOLD analysis project Ga0082207, IMG submission 71540) | reverse complement strand
TGATACCAGGTGATCTGAAAAGATTATTTCCAATTGTAAATAACTCTGGCAGTGATTCTGCATCCTTTGATGAAGTTTTAGAGTTGCTATATCTTGGCGGACGCTCATTGCCCCATTCAATTTTAATGATGATTCCAGAGGCTTGGGAAAATCACACAACAATGCCACAAGAGTTAAAGAATTTTTATGCATTCCATTCGGCATTAATGGAGCCGTGGGATGGGCCTGCCTGTGTGACCTTTACCGATGGTAAACAAGTCGGTGCAGTTTTAGATAGAAATGGTTTACGTCCATCAAGATTTTGGGTAACAAAAGATGGACTTGTGGTTTTATCTAGCGAAGTTGGCGTTCTGGATTTTCCACCTGAAAATATTATTCGTAAGGGCAGGCTGCAGCCTGGCAGAATGTTTTTAGTTGACATAGATGCTGGTCGAATAATTGAAGATGATGAAATCAAAAGCACTTTGGCAGCATCGGCTCCATATGGTGATTGGTTACATGGTGGACTAGTTCGGTTAAGTGATCTGCCTTCACGTGAACATATTGTTTATCCTCATTCATCTGTTGTTCGCAGACAAAGAGCGTTTGGTTACACAGAAGAGGAGCTGCGAATAATTATTACGCCAATGGCTCGAAATGGCGCAGAACCACTTGGCTCAATGGGAACTGATACACCAATTGCAGCACTATCAGATAAGCCAAGATTACTTTTTGATTACTTTGCACAGCTATTTGCGCAAGTAACAAACCCACCTTTGGATGCTATTAGAGAAGAGTTAGTTACCTCTCTTGGCGGATCAATTGGTCCAGAGCACAATTTATTAGATCCAGGACCAGCCTCTTGCCGACAAATTTCGATTCAATTTCCAGTAATAGATAACGATGAGCTTGCAAAAATAATTCATGTTAATGCCGATGGTGATCAACCTGGTCTTGCTGCTTATGTGGTTAAAGGATTATTCAAGATTGCAGGTGGTGGAAAATCACTAGTAGCGCGCATTGAAGAGATTAGAAAAGAAGTATCTAAAGCAATAGAGGATGGCGCAAGAATTATTGTGCTATCAGATCGTGATGGAGATGCTGAGAATGCGCCAATTCCTTCATTATTACTTACCTCAGCTGTTCACCACCATCTCATTCGAGAAAAGACCAGAACTAAAGTTGGCTTAGTAGTTGAAAGTGGTGAGGTTAGAGAGGTACATCATGTTGCGCTGTTGGTCGGATTTGGCGCCGCAGCAGTAAATCCATACCTAGCTATGGAAAGTGCTGAAGATCTTGTAAGGCAGGGCGTAATTACCGGGATTACTCCAGAGAAGGCAGTACGAAACTTAATTAAATCTTTAGGTAAAGGCGTTCTAAAGGTTATGTCAAAAATGGGTGTATCCACAATTGCCTCCTATACCGGCGCTCAAATATTTGAAGCAATTGGTTTATCTAAAGAGATTGTTGAAGAGTATTTTGTTGGCGCAACATCAAGATTAGGTGGTGTTGGTATTGAAACTATTGCGCAAGAAACAATCAAGCGACATCACATCGCTTACCCACCAGGTGGAGAGATCCCAGGTTCAAAGAAGTTACAAATTGGCGGTGAATACCAGTGGCGCCGCGAGGGTGAACCACATCTATTTGATCCTGAAACAGTATTTACACTCCAGCATGCAACAAGAGCAAAGCGATTTGATGTCTTCAAGCGGTATACATCAAGAGTTGATGATCAATCAAAGCGGTTAATGACACTAAGAGGTTTATTTACTTTTAAAGAAGGAGTAAGAAAACCAATTTCGATTGATGAAGTAGAGCCAGCTTCAGAGATTTTGAAGCGATTTGCAACTGGTGCAATGTCTTATGGTTCGATTTCCCAAGAAGCGCACGAGACATTAGCAATTGCCATGAATCGAATTGGTGGTAAATCCAATACTGGTGAGGGTGGCGAAGATCCAGCACGAAATACGCCTGAGAAAAACGGTGACTCAAAGAGGTCTGCAATTAAGCAGGTTGCAAGTGGAAGATTTGGTGTTACAAGTGAGTACTTAGTTAATGCTGATGATATTCAAATTAAAATGGCACAGGGTGCTAAGCCTGGGGAAGGCGGTCAACTTCCAGGAAATAAGGTTTATCCATGGATCGCTAAAGTTCGTTACTCAACACCCGGCGTTGGTTTGATTTCACCGCCACCACACCATGATATTTATTCCATCGAGGATTTAGCCCAACTAATTCACGATCTAAAAAATGCAAATAATCAAGCAAGAATCCATGTGAAGTTAGTTGCTGAAGTTGGTGTTGGAACAGTTGCAGCTGGAGTAAGTAAGGCGCATGCTGATGTTGTTTTAATTTCTGGTCACGACGGTGGAACTGGAGCATCCCCACTTACTTCACTAAAGCATGCCGGAGCGCCATGGGAATTAGGACTTGCTGAAACACAACAGACTTTGATGCTAAATGGATTAAGAGATCGAATAGTTGTTCAGGTAGATGGCCAGATGAAAACTGGCAGAGATGTGATCATTGCCGCCTTACTAGGTGCGGAAGAGTTTGGCTTTGCTACCGCACCACTTGTTGTTTCTGGTTGCATCATGATGAGAGTCTGTCATTTAGATACTTGCCCAGTTGGCGTTGCTACTCAAAATCCTGAGCTGCGCAAGAAGTTCAGTGGCAAGCCAGAGTTTGTTGAGACTTTCTTTGAATACATAGCAGAAGAGGTAAGACAAATACTGGCAGAACTTGGCTTTAAAAAACTTGAAGATGCCATAGGACAAGTTGAGCTACTTGATACTAAAGATGCAGTCGAACACTGGAAAGCTAGTGGCTTAGATCTAAAGCCTTTACTTAAATCAGTTGAGATTAACTCACCTCGTAAAAATACAACTACACAAGACCATGGTTTGGTATCAGCCTTAGATAATAAATTAATTGAATTATCAAAAGATGCGTTAACTAATAAAACTCCAATTCGTTTAGATATTCCAGTTCGAAATGTAAACAGAACTGTCGGAACGATGCTTGGGTCTCAAATAACAAGAAACTTTGGTGGGGCAGGGCTGGCAGATGACACAATTGATATTACTTTTCATGGATCGGCAGGTCAGTCTTTTGGAGCATTTATTCCATCTGGGTTAACTCTTAGACTCTATGGCGATAGTAATGATTATGTCGGCAAAGGACTTTCCGGTGGTCGAATTATTATTAGACCAGATGAGAAGGCAACTTTTGAATCAGCAAAAAATGTGATTGCTGGAAATGTAATTGGTTATGGTGCAACATCCGGTGAAATCATGATCTCTGGCGTTGTTGGTGAAAGATTTTGTGTAAGAAACTCAGGTGCAGTTGCAATCGTTGAAGGCGTAGGCGATCATGGTTGTGAGTACATGACAGGTGGAACAGTAATTATTCTTGGTAAAACTGGACGTAACTTCGCAGCTGGTATGTCTGGCGGACGTGCATTTGTATTAGATTTAAATCCTCAATTAGTTAATACTGAAATGGTAGATGTTTTATCTCTTCCGTTAGATCAAGAGGATTTAGTTAAGAAGTATATTTCTAAGTTTTATGCTGAAACCGGATCAAAAATAGCTGGTGAAATTTCAAAAGATTGGCCAACATTTAAAGATCGAATTTCACTTGTAATGCCAAGGGATTATGCGCGCGTTTTAGAGGTAATGGCAAAGGCAGAGCGTTCTGGTTTATCTGTTGAGAGTGAAGTAATGGCGGTGCTAAATGGCTGATCCAAAAGGGTTTTTAACTACACCAAGAGAGTTGCCAAAACGTAGACCTGTTGATGTTCGAATTAAAGATTGGAAAGAGGTTTACCAGGAACAAGAGTTCTCACAACTTCAAAAGCAGGCAGGCCGTTGTATGGATTGTGGAATTCCCTTTTGTCACCAAGGCTGCCCACTAGGAAATTTAATACCTGAATGGAATGATCTAATTTGGCGTGGCGAGAAAGCTGAAGCAATCGACAGGCTTCATGCAACAAATAACTTTCCAGAATTTACTGGCAGGTTATGTCCTGCTCCATGTGAGACCGCATGCGTTGTTGCAATTAACTCAGATGCAGTCACAATCAAGCAGGTCGAATTAAGAACAATTGAAGAGGCCTTTAAAGACAACAGAGTTATTCCGCTAGTACCGGATCGGATTTCAGGTAAAACAGTGGCAGTAATTGGCTCTGGTCCAGCTGGATTGGCAGCAGCGCAACAATTAACTAGAGCTGGTCATACTGTTGCAGTTTATGAACGGGCTGACAAAATTGGTGGATTGCTTCGTTATGGAATCCCAGAGTTTAAAATGGAAAAATCTATCGTTGATAGAAGAATAAAGCAGATGGAACAAGAGGGCACAAGGTTTAGGACTAATGTAAATATTGGTACAGAAATTACTGGTAGTGCATTACGAAATAAGTATGACGCGGTTGTGCTTGCTATCGGTGCTACAAATTGGCGAGATCTTCCAATACCAGGACGCGATGCAAAGGGAGTTTATCAAGCCATGGAGTATTTACCTTGGGGTAACAAACAGGCATTAGGTGAGTTAGAAAAAGAGCCAGAGATTAATGCCAAAGGCAAAGATGTTGTTATTTTAGGTGGCGGAGATACTGGAGCAGACTGCTTAGGTACAGCAATTAGACAGGGTGCTAAATCAATTACCCAACTTGAAATTATGCCTAGACCAACAGAGGAAAGACCAAGCAATCAGCCTTGGCCAACTTACCCAATGATTTATCGCGTAAGTAGTGCTCATGAAGAATCCGGTGAGCGCATGTATTCAGTATCAACTCAAGAATTTACTAAGGATTCTAAAGGTAATTTAACTGGACTAAAACTTGTTGAGACTCAATTTAATAACGGAAAGTTTGAGCCAGTAGCTGGAAGTGAAAAAATCATTCCTGCTGATTTAGTTTTCTTAGCTATGGGATTTACAGGGCCAGAAAAGAGTGATTTATTGAATCAGCTTGAGGTGGAATTAGATGACAGAGGCAATATTAAAAGAGATGAAAATTATGCTACATCCAGTGAAGGTGTATATGTATGTGGTGATGCTGGTCGTGGCCAGTCACTGATTGTTTGGGCTATTGCAGAAGGAAGAAGTGCTGCCGCGGCAGTTGATACCTATTTATCTGGACACACTCAGTTGCCTTTCCCGATTGAGCCAACTGCACGGCCATTAATGGTTTAAGGTCAAGCCATGCGCCGCGCAAAAATAGTCTGCACAATGGGGCCAGCTGTTGAATCAGTTGAAAAAGTAACTGAGCTAATAAACGCTGGTATGAATATGGCCAGACTTAACCTCTCACATGGTGGTTATGAAGAGCATCAAGCAAGACTTGATACCGTAAGAAGTGTTGCTAAGAAATTTAATAAAGCGGTTGCAATTTTAGTAGATCTACAAGGACCAAAAATAAGGTTAGGCAGATTCGCTAACGGACCTCATGAATTGTTTAAAGGGGATAGGTTTGTAATTACAACTGAAGAGGTGCAGGGAAATAAGGAGCGCGCCGGCACAACATATAAGGGATTGCCGGGTGATTGCCGTAAAGGCGACATGATCATGATTGATGATGGCAAGGTTGCAGTGCGTGTAATTGAGGTGAAAGGCAATGATGTAATCACGGAGGTCGTTCAGCCAGGAATGGTTAGTAATAATAAAGGTATAAATCTTCCAGGGGTTGCTGTTTCTGTGCCAGCGCTATCTGAAAAAGATATTGCAGATCTTAGATGGGGATTAAAGGCCGGTGCTGATTTCATTGCCCTTTCATTTGTTCGCAGTGCTGAGGATATAAAAGGTGTCCACAAGATTATGGCTGAAGAAGGAATTAAAGTTCCAGTAATTGCCAAAATTGAAAAACCACAAGCAGTTGATAATCTTCAAGAAATAGTTGATGCATTTGATGGAATTATGGTCGCAAGGGGAGATCTTGGAGTTGAGTTACCAATTGAAGATGTCCCAATGGTTCAAAAAAGATGCATAACAATGGCTCGCGAATCAGCAAAGCCAGTAATTGTTGCAACTCAAATGTTAGATTCAATGATTAGCAATTCACAACCGACTAGAGCTGAGGCAACAGATTGCGCTAATGCTGTACTAGATGGTGCTGATGCCTTAATGCTCTCAGGTGAAACCAGTGTGGGCCAGTTTCCAATTGAAGCTGTAACAGTAATGGCAAGAATTATTGAGCGCACCGAAGAGATTGCTCTAGATCAAATCCCACCACTAAAGCATTTACCGGCAACTAAAGCTGGCGCAATTACAAAGGCAGCAACTGAAGTTGGACATACAGTTGGCGCTAAGTTTTTAGTAGCTTTTACCCAAAGCGGGGATTCAGCTCGCAGGATGTCAAGATTGCGTTCACCAATTCCAATGCTGGCATTAACACCGGAGTTAGGTACTTACAATCGACTAGCACTTTCTTGGGGAGTTGAATCGATGATAACGCAAGTTGTAAGTCATACTGATGAAATGGTTATGCAAGTGGATTCACTACTAATCGAATCAAAGCGAGTAAGTATTGGGGATTTGGTTTTGATTGTTGCTGGTTCACCACCTGGAATTCCTGGTTCGATTAACGCAATGCGGGTTCACAGAATTGGTGATGCCGTTAGCGGTGTTGCCCCTGCATATAGAAAATAATTAGTCATAAAAAGATAACCAATATAAACTGTATCTCTCTATTCGCCTCGGTACTCCAACGGTAGAGAGGACGGTCTCAAAAACCGTATAGTGTCGGTTCGAATCCGACTCGAGGCACATGAATCAAAATACTTTTGGTGCGCAGTATCGAATTGTCGTGGCCGAAGATGAAACTTTAATTCGTATGGATTTAGTCGAGATGCTAACTGAGGCTGGATACCAAGTTGTTGGACAAGGTGTAAATGGTCAAGAGGCTATTGAGTTAGCTAACACCCATAAACCGGATTTAATGATTTTAGATGTGAAGATGCCAGTGCTAGATGGAATTTCTGCAGCTGAAAAAATAATAGATATTTGTCCTGTTCTAATGCTGACTGCATTTAGCCAACGAGAATTAGTTGAGCGTGCTAGAGATACCGGTGTTATGGCGTATGTTGTAAAACCGTTCACAATTAATGACCTGCTGCCTGCAATTGAAATTTCAATTAGTAGGTATAGACAAATGAAATCTCTCGAAACTGAAGTTGCAGATCTTTATGAGCGGCTTGAAACTAGAAAAATTGTTGATCGGGCAAAGGGAATATTGATGAAAACAATGAATCTGTCAGAGCCTGAGAGTTTCTCGTGGATTCAGAAAACGGCAATGGACCGGCGTATTTCTATGAAGGCAGTAGCTCAAGGCATAATCTCACCGGATGCCACCCCGGATTTATAACAGTTTTGTCATTTGGGCTGGGAGTTCTAAAACCCCCAACGGGTAATGCCTGTTATAGCCCGCAATAGATTGCTCAATTTTGGCCCTTGAGTTACCCTTTCGACCTCCCTCAATTGGGAAACCTTAAAATCTAGGAAGGGTACTAATGAAGAAAAACAAGGTAGTTGCATTTGCAGCTGCGCTAGCTGTTGCTGTTTCATCTGCATCAGCAATCGCACCAGCTTCTGCTAACACAACATTAAAGATCGCTTACCAAGGCCCACTTACAGGACCTGAAGCACAAACAGGTACTGACGGAATTCGCGGCGTAAAGTTAGCGCTTAAAATTTATAACGCATCAAAGCCAAAGATTAAAGTTGAAGTTTACGAAGGCGATGATCAAGGTGATGACGCACTAGGTAAGACTGTTGGTGCCGGTATTGCTGCAGATCCTGCAGTAGTTGGTGTTCTAACTGCTTACTCTGGTCCAACAATTGCAGCTCTGCCTTCATACAAGGCTGCTGGCTTAGTAATTGTTTCACCATCTGCAACTCGTGTTGGATTAACTGATCCAGCTAGCCCAAGCTACGGTGCACCTGTATTCCACAGAATCGTTTCAAATGATGACCTACAAGGTCCTGCATTAGCTCGTGCTGCAACTACTGGCGTGAAGAATCCAACTGTATTTATGGTTAGCGATCAGACTTCATACTCAGAAGGTTTGTTCTCTGCTGTTAAGGCTGCACTTGGTACAGCTCTAGAAGCTTCAGACAAGGCTGCAAAAGGCACTACAGATTTCTCAGCAACAATCTCAAAAGTAAGAGCTTCAAAGGCTAACGTTGTAATCTACACAGGTTACTATGCTGATGGCGCTAAATTCCTAAAGCAACTACGCGACAAGAACTACAAGGGTGTATTTGCTGCTGGTGATGGAGTTCTAAACTCTGAATTCCCTAAGCTAGCCGGTAAGCGTCAATCAGAAGGCGCACGCCTAACTGCTCCAATCGTTCCTCTTGAAGTTGCCTCTCCAAAGTTGACAGCTGATTTCAAGAAAGAGTTTGGTGCTAACCCAGGTGTTTACACAACTGAGGCTTTCACAGCTACCAACATGATTTTGGAAGCTATCAAGAAGGGCAAAACTACCCGTGCAGATATTCTTGCTTATATCAAGACAATTAAGCACAAGAATGTTGCTGGCGTAACTATTTCATTCAACGAATTCGGAGATTTGTCCGGATCTGGATTAATGAACAGTTTCGTAGTACGTAACGGTGTAATTAAGCTAAACGGTAAGGCGTAATTCGAAAACTTCCAGCCCTAGTACTTTGTACTAGGGCTGGAAGTTCTTTAATGTCAGAAGAAGGAAGTAATGGATTTCTCTGTATTAATTAGCGAGTTTCCCACATTAACCGTGGATGGAATCGCACTTGGATTTATCTATGTATTAATTGCGCTTGGGTACACAATGGTTTACGGCGTTCTTAGATTGATCAATTTCGCTAATTCAGAGGTCTTTATGATTGGAACTTTTGCCTCAATTCTTGTTGCAACGCAGCTTTTTGGGCACACAATAGAGTCGGAACCTTTAACAGGGTTTAAGTTGGTATACACAATGTTGGCCATGCTTCTCGGAGCTATGATTATTTCAGGCGTTGTCAGTGTACTTGTTGAACTTGTTGCCTATCGAAGACTTCGCGCAATAACTACAAACAGATTGACTTCTCTTATTTCAGCAATTGGCGTATCAATTTTCCTTGCTGAGGGCGTGCGTATCCTTACAAGCTCTGCCCCTATGGGTGCGCCAAGATTATTGGATAAAATTACGTTAGTGACAATTTTCGGTGCAGATATTCGAGTGGATATTTTACTTGTTATTGTTTTTGCAATTATTCTTTTAGTATGTCTAGATATTTTCGTTAACAAAACTCGCCTTGGTAAAGGTATTAGAGCGGTCTCTATGGATTATGACACAGCAAAGTTGATGGGTATAAATATAAATAAAGTTATATCGACAACCTTTTTGGTGGGTGGTATCGGTACAGGTGCTGCGGCATTCTTCTACGTAACAGTTTATGAAGTAACAGTTTTTAGAATTGGTTTTGAACTTGGAATAGCCGCATTCACAGCTGCTGTTCTTGGCGGAATCGGCAACATTCGTGGTGCATTCGCTGGCGGTTTAGCACTTGGGCTTATCGAGATGTATTCATCGGCTATTTTTGGTACACAATGGAAGTCAATAACAGCATTCGTTATATTAGTTTTGGTTTTACTTTTCAGGCCAAATGGTATTTTTGGTGAGTCTCTACAACAGGCGAGAGTCTAATATGTCATTTAACCTGCGTGACTATGGCGCAAATATCTGGGCACGAGCCAACAAATGGCAGAGATATTTAATGGCTCTAGTATTCATCGTTGCAGCTTTTTCATTACCTTTACTTGAGAATACTTTTTTAAATACACCAAATACACCCTTTGTCTCCGTTTTATTTTATCCAATTGGGCTTTACACCTTAATGGCACTTGGATTAAATGTAGTTGTAGGAAAGAGTGGTTTGCTTGATTTAGGCTATGTAGCTTTTTATGCCGTTGGAGCTTACACAGCAGGATTGCTTGGAGCGTCGTTAAAGTTAAATACCTGGGAGGTCATGCCTCTAGGAATTGCATTTGCAATGTTGTCTGGCTTAATTCTTGGAGCAGCGGTATTGCGCCTTAAAGGTGATTATCTTGCTATTGTAACTTTGGGCTTTGGTGAAATTATCCGAATTACTGCTCTAAACTCACCAGCTATCGGTGCTTCAATGGGAATCACTAATATCGCAAATCCTCCAACCACATTTGGTTTTAAGTTTGACTTGGATAATCCTCAAAATTACTACTGGACTATATTAATAATCATAATTATTACGATAATGGCAATTCGAATTCTTTCTATTCGTCGCCCAGGTCGTGCTTGGGAAGCAATACGACAAGATGAAGATGTTGCTGAGCTGATGGGCGTGAATATTTATAAGTACAAGTTATGGGCTTTTGTATTTGGTGCTGCAATTGGTGGAGCAGCGGGAGTTTTGTTTGCCTCTGAGTCAATGTTTATTTCACCAAACATTTTCAAATTAGAAGTTTCGATCTTTATTTTAGCCTTCGTTGTATTTGGCGGTATGGGAAATATCTGGGGAGTAATTCTTGGAGCTGTGCTTCTTTCATACATTCCAGAACGAATCAGATTCCTATCAGACGCTAGAATGTTGATATTTGGTCTTGTATTAATCATTATGATGAATCTACGTCCAGATGGTCTTTTGCCACGCAAAAAACGTGAGAAGATAAAATTAGATAAGAAGGATTCATAGTGACTAATCCTGTAATTCTAGAACTTAAAGATTTAACCATGCAGTTTGGTGGCGTAAAGGCTTTAAATCAAGTAAGCCTCTCTGTTAATAAGGGTGAAATTTTGGCCTTAATTGGACCAAACGGAGCGGGTAAAACCACTGTTTTCAACGTCGTTACTGGTGTTTATAAACCAACTAGTGGTGAGATTCTTTTTAACGGTTCAAGTTTAAAGGGTAAGAGCCGTCATCGAATTACCAAGTCTGGAATAGCTCGAACATTTCAGAACGTTAGACTTTTTGGAGACATGACCGCACTTGAGAATGTGCTTACTGCAACCGATGTGCATAATAAATCAGGACTAATGGGTGCAATGTTTACATCGCCTCGCTCCAGAAGAGAAGAGAGTGCAAGCCGCAAGAAAGCTCAAGAAATCTTGGAATTTATTGGTATTGCAAATCGTTCAGATCAACTTGCACGAAACTTGCCATATGGTGATCAGCGTAGACTTGAGATTGCTAGGGCCATGGGAACAAATCCACAGTTGTTGCTCCTTGATGAGCCTGCCGCAGGCTTTAACCCATCAGAGAAAAAAGCCTTAGGTGAGCTAATAGTAAAAATTCGCAACAGCGGTTATACCGTTTTGTTAATTGAGCATGATATGTCTTTGGTAATGGATATCTCAGACAGAGTTGCAGTGCTGGACTTTGGTGAGAAGATTGCCGACGATCTACCAAAACTTGTACAAGATAATCCAAAAGTTATCGAGGCTTATTTAGGAGTGCCCGCTGATGCGTCTTGAGGTTAAAGATTTACGTGTGCACTACGGAAAAATTGAGGCAATTAAGGGAATCTCATTTACTGTAAATCAGGGTGAAATTGTTTCCTTAATCGGAGCTAATGGAGCCGGAAAAACTACCACTTTAAAAACAATATCTGGTCTGCGCAATGTTTCATCGGGGTCAATTACATTTGATGGAACTGATATCTCTAAATTAGCAGCCCATGAAAGAGTTGATCTTGGTATTTCTCAAGCACCAGAAGGTCGAGGAATTTTTCCTGGAATGACTGTTCTTGAAAACCTTGAAATCGGTAAATTCAATAGAAAAGATCGTAAATCTGAAATGAATGAGGATCTTGAAAAAGTTTACACACTATTTCCACGATTGAAGGAAAGAGTTTCACAAGCCGGCGGAACGCTGTCTGGTGGAGAGCAGCAAATGCTTGCTATTGGACGTGCGCTTATGGCACGACCAAAGGTTCTGCTACTTGATGAACCTTCTATGGGACTTGCTCCTCAAATGATTGCAAATATTTTTAGAATTATTACTGAAATTAATAAGCAAGGAGTAACAATTCTTCTAGTTGAACAAAATGCTCAACAGGCGTTACAGCGAGCAGATCGAGCCTATATTTTGGAAACCGGAAACATTGTTAAAGATGCCAAAGCATCTGATCTTCTGAATGATCCTGCTGTAAGAGCTGCATATTTAGGAACCGGCGCTCACTAATAGTTTAGTTTGTTCTATCTGCAAGAATTAAACAAGTAATTCTAGCCGTACAGGTCCGTTCGCCTTTTTCATTAGTTATTTCAACTTGATAACTACAAAGTGTCTTACCTAAAGTAATTGCAGTAGCAACTCCGGTAACAATTCCATTAGTTGCAGATTTATGGTGAGTCGCATTTATATCTACACCTACAATTTTTCTCGTTGGACCAGCATGTAGTTGGGTACCAATTGATCCAAGACTTTCTGCTAACACAACATTTGCGCCTCCGTGAAGCAGTCCAATTGGCTGTGTATTTCCTTCTACCGGCATTGTTCCGACTAAGCGATTAGGGGAGGCTTCAATGATCTCAATGCCCATCTTCTTATCCAGGGCACCAATACCGCGCTGACGAATAACATCTAAAAAATCGCTCATAGTGATTAGTTTATCGGTTAGAGCAATTAGAATCCCAATATGAGTGTGGTTGAAAAGCGTTTACTTCTGATAGATGGCCATTCGATGGCATATCGCGCTTTTTATGCATTGCCGGCGGAGAACTTTAAAACCTCTAGTGGTCAACCTACCAATGCCGTGTATGGGTTTGCTTCCATGCTTATAAATTTGATAAAAGAGGAAAAGCCTACTCATATAGCAGTTGCCTTTGATGTCTCCCGTAAAACTTTTAGGTCAGAGAAGTTTCCTGAGTATAAAGCGAATCGCTCAGCCACACCGGATGAATTTAGATCCCAACTCTCTTTCATTAACGAGTTAGTTGATGGATTTGGTATTAAGCACTTAGAAATGCCTGGGTTTGAGGCTGATGACATAATTGCAACTTTATCTAAGCAAGCAGAAGTGCAAGATTTTGAAATCCTAATATGCACTGGTGATCGTGACTCTTTTCAGCTTGTAAGTAAATCAACTACAGTCTTGTATCCGAAAAAAGGTGTTACGGAAATGAATCGCATGACACCTGACTCTGTTTTTGAGAAGTATGGACTGACTGCGCAGCAGTATCCAGATTTTGCAGCCCTGCGAGGAGACCCAAGCGACAACCTACCGTCAGTGCCTGGAGTTGGTGAAAAAACTGCAACAAAATGGATAGCTGATTATGGTTCATTAAATAATCTACTTGAAAACTCAGTTGATATCGGCGGCAAAGTTGGCGAATCACTTAGATCAAATATTGACTCAGTTAGATTAAACCGAGAGCTAACGCAATTAGTTAGCGACCTACAGCTATCTATAGAGATTAAAAATCTAGAATGGCTTGGTATAAATGTCGCAGAGATTTCAAAATTCTTTGAAAAACTTGAAATCAGAGCCATGAAAGATAGAGTTAAGTCCCTTCCTCAAATTGGTGGCCAAAGTACTAAAGAGATCGAAATCGATGTTAGGCAGCTAAATTCCAAAGAAATCAATGATTTGTTATTGAACCGCAAAACTCCAATAGCGGTATCTGTTGAGATTCAGGAAGGTAAGGTTATTTCATACTCTGTAGCACTTAGTGAATCAGAGGTCATCGATAGTTCTGATATTAGTTTTGGCGATTGGATTTTAGATCCACAACTTCCTAAGTATGTTCACGGCGCAAAGAAGATATTAAAGGTAATTAAAATGGATGGTTTAACAGCCGATATTGAGTTACTTGCTTACTTAGTAAATCCAGGCAGCAGGAACCTTGAGCTAACTGACTTAGCACAGAGACTTTTAGGAATTTCAGAAAGTAGCCAGAGCTTATTCTCTGACTTTAATCCAAAGAGTGCAGCTTGGATTTATAGAATTAATAGAGAGCTACAAAATGAAATTACCGCTATGGGAATGAATTCTTTGTATACAGAAATTGAGCAACCAACTTTATTACTTTTATCCAAAATGGAGTCAATAGGAATTGCGGTAGATAAAGAAGAGCTAAAATCGCTTGCTACACATTTCTCTCAAATTGTTAATGACCAAACCAAATTAGCTTATAAAGAGGCCGGACATGAGTTTAATGTTAGCTCTCCGAAACAACTTCAAGCAGTCCTTTTTGATGAGCTAAATTTACCTAAAACTAAAAAGATAAAAACTGGATTTACAACTGATGCAGAGAGCTTAGATTGGCTTTTTGCAAAAACTCAGCATCCAATACTCAAGAATCTCTTAAGAATTAGAGAAACTGGCAAGTTGCTAACAACAATAGAAGGATTGATAACTGCTACTGATTCTAAGGACAGAATTCATACTAATTTTCAGCAAACAGTTGCCGCAACAGGAAGATTATCTTCAACTGAACCTAATTTACAAAATATACCAATCAGAACAGAAGAGGGAAGAAAGATTAGGAATTGTTTTGTTGCTCAAAAGCCATATGTGAATTTAATGACTGCAGATTACAGTCAGATTGAGATGAGGATTATGGCTCATTTTTCAAATGATCAGGGTTTAATTAAGGCATTTGAATCTGGTGAAGATTTACATTCAACTGTTGCATCTCAGGTTTTTGATGTTCAAGCAAATGAGGTCGATGCGGAGATGCGAAGAACCATCAAAGCGATGTCCTATGGCTTGGCATATGGTCTATCTTCCTTTGGATTGGCTCAGCAACTAGATATTGATCCAGCTGCTGCTAGCACTCTAATGAGTAAGTACTTTGAACGATTTGGCGGCATACAAGATTATTTAAAAACAGTTGTAGTTAAAGCAAGGGAGAATGGTTATACGCAAACTATTCTAGGAAGAAGACGCTACCTACCTGACCTTAATAATGAGAATCGTCAACGGCGCGAGGTAGCAGAACGTGCTGCACTTAATGCACCAATTCAAGGTTCTGCAGCAGATATTATTAAAATTGCAATGTTAAATGTTGATACAGAAATTACAAAGCACGGGCTCAAATCCAGATTACTACTCCAGGTTCACGATGAGCTAATTCTTGAGGTAGCACAAGGTGAAGAGGAGAAACTTAAAGAAATTGTTAGTAAGCAAATGTCCAATGCTTACAAACTAAATGTGCCTTTAGATGTAAATATTGGAATTGGAAATAGTTGGGATCTGGCAGCCCACTGACCTAATTCCTTCCTTTTACTCAGTTTTTCAATTATGAGGGGTAAAAGTGAACTTTCTATCCCAGCCTTGTGCGGTAGGCACCTTTCCAGTTTGACCCTATACATACTTCGAAAGTAACCTTGCCCGTCCCTGTCCCTACTAGTTGATTTACCCCTGGAGTACACCCACCTAATGACCCCTTCTCAAATTGCAGTAAATGATGTTGGAAATGCAGAAGATTTCTTAGCCGCTATCGAAGGCACAATAAAGAATTTTAATGATGGTGATTTAGTTTCTGGAATTGTTGTTCAGATTGATCGAGAAGAAGTGTTGTTAGACATTGGTTATAAAACTGAAGGTGTAATTCCATCTCGTGAGCTTTCCATTAGACACGATGTAGACCCAAGTGAATTAGTTAAAGTAGGAGATCGTGTTGAAGCTTTAGTTTTACAGAAAGAAGATAAAGAAGGTCGCTTAATCCTTTCCAAGAAGCGTGCTCAGTATGAGCAGGCATGGGGAGATGTTGAAGGTAAAAAAGAGCGTGATGAAGTTGTAACTGGAACTGTTATTGAAGTTGTTAAAGGCGGCCTGATTGTAGATATTGGTCTTCGTGGTTTCTTACCAGCATCACTAGTTGAAATGCGTAGAGTTCGTGACTTAACTCCATACATCGGACAACAAGTTGAGTGCCGAATCATTGAATTAGATAAGAACCGTAACAACGTAGTGCTTTCACGTAGAGCATTTTTAGAGCAATCACAATCTGCATCTAGAACTACATTCTTAAATCAATTACAAAAAGGTCAGGTTAGATCTGGTGTTATTTCTTCAATCGTAAACTTCGGAGCATTTGTTGATTTAGGCGGAGTTGATGGATTAGTGCACGTATCTGAACTTTCTTGGAAGCACATTGATCACCCATCAGAGGTGGTTGAGGTTGGCGATGAGGTAACTGTTGAAGTTCTTGAAGTTGACTTCGAGCGTGAGCGTGTTTCACTATCTTTGAAAGCTACCCAGGAAGATCCTTGGCAAGCATTTGCACGTACAAACAGCATTAACCAAGTTGTTAATGGCGAGGTTACAAAGCTTGTTCCGTTCGGTGCCTTTATTAAAGTATTTGAAGGTATTGAAGGCTTAGTCCATATTTCAGAATTAGCTGAGCGTCATGTAGAAATTCCAGAACAGGTAGTTCAAGTCGGCGATAAGTTATTCGTAAAGATTATCGATATCGATTTAGAGCGTAGAAGAATTTCACTTTCTCTTAAGCAAGCAAATGAAGGACAAGAGGTTGAAGTTGAGGCTTTTGATCCTGCGCAATATGGAATGCCAGCTCGCTACGATGCTGCCGGCAACTTTATTTATCCAGAAGGTTTTGACTCAGATACTCAAGAGTGGAAGCCTGGATATGAAAGCCAGCGCGAGGAATGGGAACGCCAATACGCTGAAGCTCAAGCACGATTTATGGCACACAAAAAACAAAAAGCAGAGGCGAAGGCTGCAGACGCAGCGGCACCTGCTGCTGAGTAAGAATTAAAGCAAGATGGCCTCAGGAAACTGGGGCCATTTTTCTATTGTGTAGGGTTAACTTATGTTGACTGTGGCACTGACTGGTGGAATTGGCTCGGGAAAGAGCACAGCTGGTGAATTGTTTTCACAGTTAGGTGCTGTGGTCATAGATTCCGACCAAATTGCTCGCGAAGTAATTGAGCGAGGCACAAAGGGATTTGATTCTCTAGTAGCAACTTTTGGTGATGCTATATTGAAAAATGGCGATATTGATAGGTCAGCGATTGCAACCTTGATATTTTCAGATCCTAAAAAGCGCAGACAGTTGGAGGAGATTACGCACCCATTAATAAGAGAGAGTTTTTCTAAAACACTTTCTTTACTGCCGGATGAATCTATAGTTATTAACCAGATCCCCTTACTGTTTGAATCAAAGGGGGAGTATAAATTTGATCATGTAATTACAGTTTCTGCACCTGAGGAAATTAGAATTGAAAGACTAAGAAAACGTGGATTAAGTGCGACTCAAATTGAACAGCGAATGAAGGCACAAGCAAGTGATACTGATCGAGAGAGCATTGCAGATAGCGTAATAATCAATGACAAAGGTGAAGATTCACTTTTTACCCAGGTCGAAGCGATCTGGTATAAATTAGAAGATGCGAATAGGTCAAAGAAATGAGACCTATAACCGAACTAACTCGTAAGGTTCAGCCATTTAGAGTAATTAGTGATTATGTACCAGCTGGTGATCAGCCCACTGCTATCAAAGAGTTGGTAATGAGACTGTCTAATAATGAACAAGATGTTGTATTACTTGGCGCCACCGGAACAGGTAAATCTGCCACCACTGCCTGGTTAATAGAGCAGGTCCAGCGTCCAACACTTGTAATAGCACCAAATAAAACATTAGCGGCACAGCTTGCAAATGAATTTAAAGAGCTAATGCCAAATAATGCCGTTGAGTATTTTGTCTCATACTACGACTATTACCAACCGGAGGCATATGTTCCACAGACTGATACATTTATTGAAAAGGATTCCTCAGTTAATGACGAGGTAGAACGTTTACGTCACTCTGCTACAAACTCATTACTAACCAGACGAGATGTGATAGTTGTTGCGACTGTTTCATGCATTTACGGATTGGGAACACCGCAGGAGTATGTGGATCGCATGATTCGACTACGGGTGGGTGATTCTATTGATCGCAATCAACTGCTTAGAAAGTTTGTAGATATTCAATATAAGCGCAACGATATGGCATTTGAGCGAGGAACATTTAGAGTCCGCGGAGATACTGTTGAGATTATTCCGATGTATGAAGAGCATGCCCTTCGGATTGAAATGTTTGGCGATGAAATTGAAAAAATAATGACACTTCACCCACTAACTGGGGAGATCATTAGAGATGAAAGTGAGATGTATGTATTTCCAGCAACACATTACGCAGCCGGACCAGAAACAATGGAAAGAGCAATTACGGCTATAGAAAAAGAGATGGAAGCCAGAGTTGATGAATTTGAAAGGTCTGGAAAATTACTTGAAGCCCAGAGAATAAGAATGCGAACTACATTTGATATTGAAATGATGCGACAGTTAGGTTTTTGTTCAGGAATTGAAAACTATTCAAGGCATCTAGATGGTAGAGAGCCGGGGAGTGCTCCCAATTGTTTGCTTGACTATTTTCCAGAAGACTTCCTAGTTGTTATTGATGAATCTCATGTGACGGTTCCGCAAATAGGAGCAATGTTTGAAGGGGATGCAGCTAGAAAGAGAACCTTAGTAGAACATGGCTTTAGGTTGCCAAGTGCAATGGATAATCGGCCGCTCAAATTCCTAGAATTTCTTGAAAGATGCGGTCAGAAAGTTTATCTATCAGCTACGCCAGGTAAGTATGAGCTTGAAAAAACTAATAATAGTTTTGTTGAGCAGGTAATTAGACCAACAGGACTGATCGATCCAAAAATTGTGATTAAGCCAATAAAGGGTCAGATAGATGATTTAATAAATGAAATAAAGATTCGTGCTGAAAAGAATGAAAGAGTATTGGTAACAACACTAACAAAGAAAATGTCAGAAGATCTTACTGATTACATGTTAGGTCTTGGTGTAAAAGTTAGATATCTACATTCAGAGGTAGATACGTTAAGAAGAGTAGAGCTACTTCGTGAGTTAAGAACTGGTGAATATGATGTTTTAATTGGTATCAATCTATTAAGAGAGGGCCTCGACTTACCAGAAGTTTCACTTGTAGCAATTTTGGATGCTGATAAGGAAGGTTTTTTAAGATCTTCAACCTCTCTGATTCAAACAATTGGTAGAGCTGCTAGAAATGTTTCAGGCGAGGTGCATATGTATGCCGATAATATGACTAAATCAATGCAGTTTGCGATTGATGAAACAAATAGGCGCAGGGCAAAGCAAGTGGCATACAACACTGAAAAAGGGATTGATCCAACGCCTTTACGAAAGAAAATTGCCGACATTACGGATCTAATCGCAAAAGAGATAGATGACACAGATGATCTAGCGGCAAAGAGTAAGAAAAGTGGAATTAGTAGTGGGTTTCATAGTAAGAATGTCTCCTCGCTTCCACAGCGTGAGCTGATTGCATTAATTTCATCATTAACTGATCAAATGCGATCTTCTGCATCAGAGCTAAACTTTGAGTTAGCTGCAAGGTTAAGAGATGAAATTAGAGAGTTAAAGCGTGAACTTAAAGGAATGCAGGAGGCTGGCAGCTAGTGAATGATCGGTTAGTAGTACGTGGTGCTAGAGAACATAACTTAAAAAATGTTTCATTAGATATGCCACGAAACTCTTTGATTGTTTTTACTGGCCTATCTGGATCCGGTAAGTCATCTCTTGCCTTCGATACTATATTTGCCGAAGGTCAAAGAAGATATGTTGAATCTCTTTCAGCATACGCCCGCCAATTCTTAGGGCAAATGGATAAGCCAGATGTGGACTTTATTGAAGGACTCTCACCAGCGGTATCAATCGATCAAAAATCGACTAATAGAAACCCACGTTCAACTGTTGGCACAATTACCGAAGTTTATGACTATTTAAGATTACTTTTTGCAAGAGCTGGTAAGCCTCATTGCCCTAAGTGCAAGAAGGAGATAGCAAAACAAACGCCACAGAATATTGTTGATCAAATATTACAAATGCCTGAGGGAACAAAATTTCAAGTTCTAGCACCGGTGATAAGAGCTCGTAAGGGTGAATTCTTAGATCTTTTTAAAGATTTTATAACTCAAGGATACTCAAGAGCACGTGTTGATGGCGTCGTGTATCAGATCTCAGAGATTCCAAAACTAAAGAAGCAAGAAAAGCACACCATTGATGTTGTAGTCGATAGATTAAGTGTTAAGGCCGAAAGCAAATCAAGATTAACTGATTCAATAGAAACTGCATTACGCCTTGCAAGTGGTTTAGTAGTTCTAGATTTTGTCGATAAGAAAGCAGGCTCTTCGGACAAAGAGCGCGTCTTTAGCGAACATATGGCCTGCCATGATTGTGAACTCTCATTTGAGGAGTTAGAGCCAAGATCATTTTCTTTTAATTCACCCTTTGGTGCATGTCCAGAGTGCACCGGTATTGGTACAAAGCTAGAGGTCGATGAAGAACTGTTAATTCCAGATGACTCAATTTCAATTTATGACGGAGCAATAGCCCCATGGTCAGGTGGCCAATCTTCCGAGTATTTCTTAAGACTGCTTGAGGGTTTGGCAGGGGATCTTAAGTTCTCACTTGATGCACCCTGGAAAAAACTCTCCGAAAAATCTAAACAAGCAATTTTGAACGGTTGGGATTATGAAGTTCACGTTAAGTATAAGAATAGATATGGGAGAGTTCGTAACTACTCAACCGGATTTGAAGGTGTTGTTCCGTTCATTCACAGAAGACACTCTGAGACAGATAGTGATTTTAGCCGTGATAAATATGAAGCGTATATGCGAGAGACTCCTTGTCATGTTTGTAATGGCAGTCGACTAAAACCAGAAGTCCTTGCCGTTACATTAGGTGGCAAAAATATTGCTGAAATTTGTGAATTTTCTATTTTTGATTGTTCAGTTTTTCTGAAAGAGATATCACTTTCTCCACGCGAGAAAAAAATTGCAGAGCGAGTGCTAAAGGAAGTGCATGCAAGATTAGGTTTCCTTTTAGATGTTGGGCTGGATTATCTGTCATTAGCAAGACCTGCTGCCACACTCTCAGGTGGAGAGGCTCAAAGAATTAGGTTAGCAACACAAATAGGCTCTGGTTTAACGGGAGTTCTTTATGTCTTAGATGAACCAAGTATTGGTCTTCATCAGAGAGATAATCGCAAACTAATTGAAACTTTAACAAGGCTGCGTGATCTTGGAAATACATTGATTGTGGTCGAACATGATGAGGACACAATTAGAACAGCAGATTGGATCGTAGACATCGGCCCTGGTGCCGGTGAACATGGTGGTGAAGTAGTCTCATCTGGAAGTTACCAGGACTTAATTGAAAGCAAGAACTCTATTACTGGTGCCTACTTATCTGGCAGAACCAAGATTGAAATACCTAAAAAACGCCGAGATATTGATTTGAAGAAATCACTAACAGTTAAGTCTGCTAAAGAAAACAACCTTAAAAACATTGATGTGACCTTTCCGCTGGCAGCCTTTGTGGCAGTTACCGGTGTAAGTGGGTCTGGTAAATCAACTTTAGTAAACGATATTTTGTACTCGGTCTTAGCTAATAAGTTAAATGGTGCAAGAATTGTTCCAGGAAGACACAGGACAATCTCTGGATTAGATCAGCTAGACAAAGTAGTTCACGTTGATCAATCCCCAATTGGCAGAACACCTAGATCAAACCCTGCAACTTACACAGGAGTCTTCGACAAAATTAGAGCACTTTTTGCAGAGACAAGTGAAGCAAAAGTTCGAGGGTATCAGCAAGGCAGGTTCTCATTTAATGTAAAAGGTGGAAGATGTGAGAACTGCTCAGGTGATGGCACGATAACAATTGAGATGAATTTCCTTCCAGATGTATATGTTCCATGCGAGGTATGCCACGGTGCAAGATATAACCGTGAAACTTTAGAGGTTCACTACAAAGGTAAAACGATCGCTCAAGTGCTCGATATGCCTATTGAAGAAGCCAGTTCCTTTTTTGAGTCAGTTCCAGCTATTTCTAGATTCTTAAAGACTTTATGTGATGTCGGTCTTGGTTATGTGCGCCTGGGCCAATCAGCGCCTACTTTATCTGGTGGAGAGGCTCAGCGCGTAAAACTTGCTACTGAGTTACAGCGCAGATCTACAGGAAGAACAATATATGTTCTCGATGAGCCAACGACTGGCTTGCATTTTGAAGATGTAAGAAAATTATTACTAGTACTAAACAGATTAGTAGATACTGGAAACACAGTTATAGTAATTGAACATAATTTAGATGTTATTAAATCTGCTGATTGGGTTATCGACCTTGGACCTGAAGGCGGTTCTGGCGGTGGCTTAGTTGTTGCAGAGGGTAGACCTGAAGAGATTGCCAAGAATCCAAAAAGTTACACCGGTAAGTTCTTGCTTGAAACTTTGAAAAAGTAATCATGTCAGATCCACAATCGTACCGTCCTTCAAATTTACCGACTGACCCTGGTGTCTATCGATTCTTTGATAAGGATGAAAAAGTTATCTATGTTGGCAAGGCTAAAAATTTAAAGAATCGGATTAACTCTTATTTTGGAAGCAATTTACAAATAAAAACACGCAGAATGGTTAAGACTGCTGTTCGGGTTGATTGGACCATAGTAAATAGTGAACTAGAAGCGCTTCAACTTGAATTCACCTGGATAAAACAGTTTAACCCTGATTTCAATGTTCAGTTTAAAGATGACAAGTCATATCCATATTTAGCAATTGATTTAGCGGCCGAGTTTCCACGGCTTTTTATATCAAGATCGAAAAAACAAAAGGGCGTAAAGTATTTTGGCCCTTACTCACATGCCTGGGCTCTTCGAAGTACTTTTGAAACTCTAACAAAAATCTATCCAGTTCGAACTTGTAGCGAGTCAAACTTTAAAACAGCGGTGCGTAATAAAAGACAGTGCTTATTAGGTGATATAGGTAAATGCGCTGCCCCATGCGTAGAGTGGATAAGCAAAGATGATCATAAGGATTTGGCACAGAATTTAGCTAACTTTATAGAAAAATCGCCAACTGAAATCCTAGATCGTATTGAAGAAGAGATGCAGGATGCAGCAAAGAAAGAAGAGTTTGAAAGAGCAGGTAGGTTGCGCGATCAACTTAGCGCAATCAATAAGGCCTTTGAATCTACAGATCGCTTCTTAAATGAGAATATCAATGCTGATGTATTAGCTATACACGAAGATATCACTCATGCTGCGTTGTCACAGTTCACTATCAAAGCAGGCCGGATAACTGGGTCAAGATCATGGATTATTGACAGAGCGAATTTACTCGAGGATGAGGAAATCATTACTGCAATGATTGGCAAGATCTATTCAGAGTCAATCCCGCCGCAGGAGTTAATTATTGATCAGCTACCCGAAGATATCTCGTCAATAGAAGAGTGGCTATCGGAAAAGGCTGGAAAATCTGTATCTCTTACTCGGCCGGTAAAAGGAGAAAAGCTAGAGATTATTCAACTAGTAAAAAGAAATGCCAATCAAGCATTGATTCAATATTTGAGCAAACGAGCCAATGACTCTGCTGTTAGTGGTGGAGCATTAACTGAAATTGCAGAACAGTTAGAGCTAGCAGAGTTGCCGTTAAGAATTGAATGTTTTGATATATCTAATATTCAAGGCACCAGCATGGTTGCATCCATGGTGGTTTTTGAGGATGGTCAGCCAAAGAAGAGTGAGTACCGAAGATTTTCCATTGATGACCAATCTGGCTTTGATGATACAAGAGCAATGAATCACGTTATTACTCGTAGATTTAAAAGATATTTAGAGGAAAAAAACATTGATATTGCCGAGAGTAATACTCAAGGTGTATCTCGACCAAAGTTTGCATATCCACCTCAGTTAGTTGTTGTTGATGGTGGAAAACCCCAGGTAAATGCCGCAGCTAAAGCTTTAAGGGATTTAGGAATTGAAGATATTGCACTCTGTGGTTTAGCTAAACGCCTTGAAGAGGTTTGGCTACCTAATAGTAGTGAGCCAATTATTTTTCCAAGACATAGTGAAGCTTTATATCTATTACAGCGCGTTAGGGATGAAGCTCATCGGTTTGCTATTAACTTCCATAGATCAAAACGCTCAAAGCTTATGTTGGATTCATTCTTGGATGAGATCGCAGGACTTGGCGAAGGACGTAGAAAAGCGTTATTGGATAAATTCGGTACAGTTACTGCGCTCAAGTCGGCAAGCATTGAAGAAATTTCAGATGTCCCAGGAATTGGACCAAAGATGGCCAAAACAATTTTCGAAAGCATTAATCAGAAAGAACCAACTCGCAATATTGATATGCAGACCGGTGAAATATTAGATGCTTGACAGGTATAGCAAGATATAGGCATGGCAAAAAACTCTGAGGTTCTAATTGTTAGTGGTATGAGTGGAGCTGGCAGATCAACTACTGCGCACGCATTAGAGGACATGGGTTGGTATGTTGTCGATAATCTGCCTCCAACTCTCATTGATGCTCTGATAAAACTCCTTCGCCCAACTATCAATAAGATTGCAATAATTATTGATGTAAGAGGTGGTGAGTTTTTTGACAGCTTTGAAAAGTCGGTAGGGGAGTTAAAGAAATCTCAAATTGCTAGTCAAACAATCTTTATTGATGCCTCTGATGATGTGCTTGTAAGACGTTTTGAGGCTACACGTAGACCACACCCATTACAGGGGGATTCTCGTATTCTTGACGGAATTATAAAAGAGCGTGACCGCTTAAAAGAGGTTAAAGAGTCAGCAGATTTGGTTATCGACTCTTCATTGTTGAATGTGCACCAATTAGAGCGCAAAATAGTTGACCATTTTCATGATGCAAATGATGCTGATCTTAAGGTCAATATTCTTTCATTCGGTTATAAATATGGGATTCCTGTCGATGCTGACCTAGTTATGGATTGCCGCTTTATAGCAAACCCGCACTGGATTCCAGAGTTAAGACCACTTAATGGACTGGATAAGCAAGTTAGTCAGGCAGTGCTTAATAATGAAAATGTTCAAGAGTTCTTAAATCGGTATGAGCAGCTATTTGAAACTATGGCAGCTGGCTTCATATCTGAAGGAAGAAAGTTTCTAACACTTGCTATTGGTTGCACGGGGGGAAAGCATCGTTCAGTTGCAATTACAGAAGAGCTAATTCTTCGGTTTAAGGCCAGTAAAGCACTATCTGGCTATAACATTAAAACTCAAGCACTACATCGAGATCTAGGTCGTGAAATTTAGTTATGAATAAGAAAGTTGTCTGTCTTGGCGGGGGACATGGCTTAGCTGCAACTTTGGGTGCAATTCGTTGTCTGACAAATGAGGTCACTGCAGTAGTTACTGTTGCAGATAATGGTGGCTCTTCTGGCAGATTGCGTGCAGAGTTTAACTCTCTACCTCCAGGTGACTTACGTATGGCATTAGCTGCGCTATGCGCTGATGATGATTGGGGAAGAAGTTGGGCGCAGATTCTCCAATACAGATTTACTAGTGAGGGAGTTTTAAATAACCATGCGATCGGTAATCTAATACTTGCAGCACTTTGGGATCGTGATGGGGATCCGGTAGATGGCTTAGATAAAGTAGGACAACTACTAAAAACTGTTGGCCGAGTTCTTCCTATGGCATTGGAGCCGCTAGACATTCAAGCTACTTTCTCTGATGGCTCAGTCTCAAGACAGGTTCGTGGTCAGGTAGAGGTAGCAGAGGCAAGAGGAGTTGTCGAAGATTTACAACTAATACCAAGTAATCCAAAAATTACTCCAGAGGCGAATGAAGCAATTAAAAGTGCTGATTGGATCACGATTGGGCCAGGCTCTTGGCTATCTAGCGTGATGCCACACTTTCTTCATCGAGATCAGGCAAGGGTAATTCAAAGTAGCAAAGCAAAGAAGATTTTAATCTTTAATCTTCCCGATAAAAACATTAGGGACGAGTACTATGGAAAGACGCTAGAGGAGCATTTAAAGTTACTTTTACAGCATGCCCCTAATTTTAACTTTGATTACGCACTAATTGATACTTCCCTTACAGATTCTGGAAATGGATTTTATGAGCTTGTAGAAAAGTCAGGTGGGCAGGTCTTAGCACGTGATTTAAAAGATAGCCAGCAAACTTACCGACATAATAAAGAAAAATTAGTATCGGCTTTCTCGCACATTTTGAGCTAATACCTGCTTAGATATTCACATACAGCGAAAGGATTTTATGGCAATGACTGAGGCAGTAAAAGATGAGCTTGGCCGGCTTTCTGTTACAAAACCTTGTTGCCGCAAGGCAGAGGTCTCAGCTTTACTGCGCTTTGCTGGTGGATTACATGTTGCAGCCGGCAAAATTATCGTTGAAGTTGAATTAGATGCCGCGCAAACTGCGCGAAGACTGCGTAAGGATATCTCTGAAATATTTGGACATGACAGCGAACTGTCTGTTGTTTCTGCGAGTGGAATTAGAAAAGGTAGTAGATATATTGTTCGTGTAATTACAGATGCGGATGCACTGGCAAGACAAACTGGTTTAGTTGATGGAAATAATCGACCAATAAGGGGATTGCCGCCACAAGTGGTATCAGCGGGCATCTGCGATTCTGAATCAGCCTGGCGCGGAGCTTTTCTTGCTCATGGTTCACTAACCGAACCTGGTAGATCTTCTGCACTTGAAATTACCTGCCCTGGCCCAGAGGCGGCATTGGCTTTAGTTGGCGCGGCCAGAAGACTTGGAATTACTGCAAAGGCTAGAGAGGTGCGAGGTGTTGATCGCGTAGTAATTAGAGATGGTGATGCTATTGGCGCTCTACTTACAAGGTTAGGTGCACATGAAACTGTCTTAGCTTGGGAAGAGCGACGAATGCGAAGAGAAGTTAGAGCTACTGCAAATAGATTAGCTAATTTTGATGACGCGAATTTACGCCGTTCTGCAAGAGCAGCGGTTGCCGCATCTGCAAGAGTTCAGCGAGCTATGGAGATATTAGGCTCTGAAATTCCAGATCACTTAAAGGAAGCAGGAGAGTTACGAGTTACGCATGGTCAAGCAAGTCTTGAAGAACTAGGTTCACTAGCTTCTCCACCTATGACAAAGGATGCTATTGCTGGGCGAATTCGCAGATTATTAGCAATGGCAGACAAAAGAGCCAGGGAGTTAGGGGTACCAGATACGGAAGCCAGTCTGAGCCCAGATTTGTTGAATTAGGTGGTTTTTTTCCTGATAAGGTAAGCCTCTCACAATGTTGTGATGTTAAATTTTAAGGCATTTTAGACGAGGATAATCATGTTAAAAGTTGGCGTTAATGGTTTTGGCAGAATTGGTAGAAATTTCCTTAGAGCTTCTCTTGAATCAGGTGCTGATTTTGAGATAGTCGGAATAAATGATCTTACGGATAATGAAACACTTGCCCACCTACTTAAATATGACTCTATTCTTGGTCGCCTAGATAAGGCCGTAACTTTCACCGATACCTCTATTACCGTAGGTGGAAAAACTATTGCAGTAAGTGCCGAGCGTGATCCTGCCAATATCCCTTGGGGTAAATTGGGTGTAGATGTAGTTGTTGAGTCAACAGGTATCTTTACAAAAGCCGCTGATGCTAAAAAGCATATTACTGCTGGGGCAAAGAAAGTAATTATTTCAGCGCCAGCCTCAGATGAGGATATAACCATAGTAATGGGCGTAAATCATGATAAGTATGATTCTTCTAAGCACAACATTATTTCTAACGCTTCTTGTACAACTAACTGTCTAGCCCCAATGGCTAAAGTTCTAAATGATGAATTTGGAATAGTTAGAGGACTTATGACGACAATTCATGCTTATACAAATGACCAGGTTATTTTGGATTTCCCTCATAAAGATTTGCGCAGATCAAGAGCAGCAGCACTTTCAATCATTCCAACATCTACTGGCGCAGCTAAGGCAATCTCACTAGTTTTACCTGAACTAAAGGGCAAATTAGATGGATATGCACTTCGAGTACCAGTCCCAACTGGTTCTGCAACCGATCTAACTGTTGAATTAGCAAAGGAAGTTTCAGTAGAGCAGATCAATGCAGCATTAAAGAAAGCTAGCCAAGGCTCACTAAAAGGCTACTTAACTTACACAGAAGATCCGATAGTTTCTGCAGATATTGTCACTGATCCAAGTTCTTGCATCGTTGATGCTGGGTTAACAAAGGTAATTGGAACTACTGCCAAAGTTGTTGGCTGGTATGACAATGAGTGGGGATATTCGAATCGCTTAGTTGATTTGATCAAGTTTATTGGTAAATCAATCTAATTTAATGTCCATTAGAAAGCTTTCCGATACTTCTTTTCAAAATAAGAAAGTTTTACTGCGCTGTGATCTAAATGTTCCATTGAAAAATGGAGTCATTACCGACGATGGCCGAATTGTTGCTTCGCTGTCAACAATTAGAAAATTACTGGATGCTAATTGTTCGATTGTGATTATTGCCCACCTTGGTAGACCAAAAGGTGAGCGCAAACCTGAGCTCTCACTTCGACCAATCGCAGCAAGATTACAAGAATTATCAGGAGTTGAAGTTATCTTCTCTGACATAGCACCTGATCTTGCTGAAAAAGCTAGAAACTTAAAACCTAAACAAATAATGTTGATTGAGAACATTCGTTATGAAGCAGCAGAAACAAGTAAAGATGATAGTGAGCGGATGAAACTAGCGACTGAGCTAGCAAAGTGTGCTGATTTATATGTAGGTGATGGTTTCGGAGCAGTTCATAGAAAGCATGCCTCTGTTTATGAATTGGCTAAATTGCTACCATCTTTTGCTGGCGATTTAGTTATTAATGAAGTCGAAGTTCTTCAGAAATTAACTACAAACCCAACTAGACCGTATGGTGTGATCTTGGGTGGAGCAAAGGTTTCTGACAAGATTGGTGTAATTTCTAATTTACTGAACAAGGTGGATTTAATTGCAATAGGCGGTGGAATGGTATTTACCTTTTTGGCAGCAAAGGGGATGAAGATTGGTAAATCACTAGTAGAAAATGATTTAGTCCCAGAGGTTAAGCAATTACTAAAAAGAGCCGAAGAGCTGGGCGTTAAATTAGTGCTACCGGTCGACATAGTGGTCGCTCATGAATTCGATGCTAATTCTGCTCCTACTATTGTTGATTGCAGTGAAATTCCAGATGATCAAATGGGATTAGATATTGGGCCAAAGAGTGCTAAGAATTTTGCTGATGAGATTAAAAGTTGTAAAACAGTTTTTTGGAACGGTCCAATGGGCGTCTTTGAGTTTTCCAACTTTTCAAATGGCACAAAGGTTGTTGCTCAGGCGCTTACGGAAGTTTCAGGTATGACAGTTGTCGGCGGGGGAGATTCAGCTGCTGCAGTGCGTCAATTAGGATTTGCAGATAGTAAGTTTGGATATATATCCACCGGCGGTGGTGCATCTCTTGAGTATTTAGAAGGAAAAGAATTACCTGGACTAGTCGCTCTAAGTTAAAAGGAGAAAGTATGCGTAAACCAATAATTGCAGGAAATTGGAAGATGAATTTGAATCATCTAGAAGCTATTGCAGTGACACAAAAACTTGCCTACTCAATTGAGGATAAGGATTATGACGCTGTTGAGATTATTGTGATTCCACCTTTTACCGATATTAGATCGATCCAAACCTTAGTTGATGGGGATCGACTTAGACTTCTATACGGAGCTCAAGATCTTTCAAGTGCTGAAGCCGGTGCATACACAGGTGAGATATCAGGTTCAATGCTAAATAAACTAGGTTGCACTTATGTGCTTGTGGGTCATAGTGAAAGAAGAATTAATCATAAGGAAGATGACCAGGTAGTTAATAAGAAGATTAGGGCAGCGCTAGCAAATGATCTAAAGCCAATTTTATGTATTGGTGAGGAGTTAGCTATTCGCGAAGCCGGTAATCAAATATCTCACGTGCTTGAGCAGTTGCGAAATGGATTGAAAGGTCTTCATAAACCAGATTTGAAAAAAATAGTTATAGCTTATGAACCAGTCTGGGCAATAGGCACAGGAAAAACAGCAACGCCAGAGGATGCGCAAGAAGTGTGTGCTGCGATCCGAATTGAACTTAGAAAAATTGCAGGGGATGAGATAGCTGATAACTGCCGAATTCTCTATGGTGGTTCAGTTAAATCAATCAATACCTTAGATATTATGAAAGAAGCAGATGTAGATGGTGCTTTAGTTGGCGGTGCTTCCCTAGATCCAGAAGAGTTCGCCCGAATCGCAAAATTCCACCGTGTATTAAACAAGGCTTAGTGCCGGATTTAAGGTATTTGGTCAAAAGATAGTATTCTAGTTTCCTACAAATCAATCTAGTATCGAAGGCGAGTAAATGGACTTAGCTCTTACAATCATCTTAATCTTAACTAGCATTTTGATGATCATTTTGGTTTTGTTACATAAAGGAAAAGGCTCAGGTTTATCTGACCTTTTTGGTGGCGGAATTTCATCAAATTATGGTGGCTCATCTGTTGTTGAGAAGAACTTGGATCGGATCACGATTGTTGTGGGCGGTATCTGGTTATCAGCAGTTGTAGCTTTAAGTTTGCTGTTAAAGAATTAGAGGGTACTAATGGCCGGTGGAAGTTCAATTCGTGGTAGTCGTGTTGGTGCTGGCCCAATGGGTGAAGCTGAGCGCGGTGAATCGATTGCAAGATTTAGAGTTTCATATTGGTGTGCAAATGGACATGAGACCAAGCCTTCTTTTGCTGAAGATGGAACTGTAGAAGTTCCTGCTGAGTGGGATTGTCCAAGATGCGGATTTCCAGCAGGTCAGGATAAGAACAAGCCGCCAATGCCAATGAAGAATGAACCTTATAAAACCCACCTTGCATATGTTAAAGAACGAAGGACTGAGGCAGAGGCAAATAAGATTCTTGATATCGCAATTAAAAAATTAAGAGGCGAAGACTAGTTTAGAATTTCACTTAGTTCTGACGTTTGATTCTTTAGGTGAATCCTAATAAATGGAAGATCTCGCTCCGCTAAGGACAATGCATCGCCTATAGCTTGCGCAGATATTAGTTGGCCAAAAGTAAATTTTTCGCTCGGAATATCAAGGTCGGTCTGAACCTCTTGAGTTATCTGAATAAAACCACCATTAGCTTTCCCGCCTTTATGGATCTGACCTGTTGAATGTAAAAACCTTGGACCCCACCCAAAAGTTGTAGGAGTCTTAGCTCTTGAACTAATGATTCTCTGAATAACTAAAGGGTCTGCAATTCTTCTGCTTGGCAAATAAGCCATCACTGCAATATATCCAAAATGCATATCGAAAAAATCATCTAGCCTGTTGATATCTAGATTTGAATAGACAAGATACTCATCTGATTCAAATTTTGGGATCTGGTTTTTAAAAACTCCTAACTCATATTGATTCAATATTTGCTTAGTCTTCTCCTTTGATTCCAATACATTTGGCTGATCAAATGGATTAACTTTAAGTAGTAGGCAAAGTAACACTGTTACCCATTGCCAAAGGATAAAATGTTCTCCAAGGGTTGCTTCAACTACTAAATCATATTCACCATCTTTAAATCCAACTCTAAGAAGCTTTGATATCGTATCTTGCGAGTTGCTAACAACAGGAAGTCGGCCTTTGCCATCTTTACCAGTTGATTCAGATATCAACTGCTCAATCCAATCTGAAAGACCTGGAGTTTTAGAGTTATCGTCATTGAACTCAACTATTTGGTCAGATAATGAGTATAAAGCTGCAGCAATAACTACTGCTGCAGAATTAGGTAAAGCCAATTGTATGTTTGCTTTTTCGGCATCATCAAGAATTACTGATACATCAGCACCTACCAAAGTTGCTGGCAATAAGCCAAAAGTAGTTAAAGCACTGAACCGACCCCCAATATTTGGATCGGCATATAACACTTTAAATCCCTCGCTTCTACCTGCAGTATCAAGTGGAGAGTTTTCATCAGTAATGATGACAATATGCTTCTTAGGATCTAAGCCATTATCGATGAAGACCTTAGTGAAGTATTTATAGTGCGAAAGTGTTTCAATGGTGGTTCCTGATTTTGATGAGAAGACAATAAGAGTCTGGGCTAATTCGTTGGGTATCAAGTCGAGAATTTGCTGCGGTTGAGTAGAGTCAATAATCTGTAAGGAGGAATTAAATTTTTTAGATATGACCTCTGCTGCTAAAGAGGAACCTCCCATACCGCAAAGGATAAATTCATTAATTCCATTACTTCTTGCCCACGCCGCTAGCGCATCACACTGTGGCAGTAGTTGCCTGCTTGCTTTTGGAAGATCGACCCAATCCATACGCCTAATTGCTTCATCATTTGATTGCCACAAGGATGGGTCCTTTGATGCAATCCTTGGTAAGAGCTTGTTTAGTTCAGCAACAATTGACTCATTATTTCTAGCAAGTGCTGGACCTTTTACGATCATAGTTAGTTTTCAATTACTAGTACGATAACTGAAACACCTACTGTTGACTCAACCTCAAGCACGTTATTCACTTGCTTTTCTAATACTCTCTTTCGCTGCTACAGCTATGTTTTCAGGTGTAAAGCCGTACTCCTTAAACAAAGTAGCCGGGCTCGCAGAGGCGCCATAATGTTCTAGCGAAACTGGAACGCCACAATCTCCAATTAGTCTGTACCAAGGTTGAGCAACTCCAGCTTCTACGCTAACTCGCGCTTTAACTGATTTAGGAAGTACCTCTTCCTGATACTGAACCGATTGTTCTGTAAACCATTCAAATGAGGGAAGGCTAACTACTCTTGCCTTTATATTCTCAGCAGCAAGAATTAATCTAGCCTGTAGAGCAATACTTACCTCTGATCCTGTTGCAAGCAGAATCACATCACACTCTTTGCTCGATTCACTGCCATGAGCAACAACATATGCACCTTTTGCAGCCCCTGCAGCTGGCAAGTACTTAGTTCTATCAATTACCGGAACATTTTGCCGAGATAGGATTAAACCAACAGGCTTTCTTCTTTCAATAATTTCCTTCCAGCAAACTACAACTTCATTAGCATCTGCTGGTCTTATTACATCAAGTCCAGGAACTGCTCTAAGCCCTGCAAGGTGTTCTACTGGTTGATGTGTACACCCATCTTCGCCAACTCCAATTGAATCGTGAGTCCAAATAAATGTTACTGGAAGTTTCATTAGAGATGCCAGACGAACTGCACCACGCATGTAGTCGCTAAAGACTAAGTAGGTTCCAGAAAATGGTCGAGCAAGGCCATGAAGTGCAATGCCATTTAGAATTGCTCCCATTGCATGTTCTCTGACACCAAAATGAATAATCCGTCCAAATTCGTAAGCATTTGCCATCTTGCTGTTGGCAGGTAGAAAAGATCGTCCACCCTCAATAGTTGTGTTGTTACTGTCTTTAAGGTCGGCTGAACCTCCCCAGAATTCTGGAAGGACAGCTGCAATTGATTGCATAACCTTTCCTGAGGCTGTTCGTGTAGCTAGGTCAGCACTACTATCAAAAGTTGGTAGATCCTTTGACCATGCTTGCGGTAATTCTTGATTTTGTAACCTCGAAAGAAGTTGTGCTTGAACCGGGTTACTCTTTTTCCAGAGTTCGAACTTAGTACTCCAGTCCTTAAATAACTCAGCGCCTCTTTCTTTTACTTTTCTGGCGTGATTAATAACATCGGTTGGAACGTTAAAAGTTAAATTTGGATCTAAGCCTAATAATTGCTTAGTGGCCGTGATCTCTGGTTCACCTAAAGCTGCGCCATGAGATTTTGCAGTTCCCTTAGCATTTGGTGCTGGCCAAGCAATCACACTCTTAAGCCGTATTAAAACCGGCTTATCAGTTAACTTTGCAGCCTTTAATAAAACCTCTTCAACCTTATTTCGGTCAACATCACCATTTTTCTTGGTGGAAACTTCCATAACTTCCCAACCATATGCTTTATATCTAGCTGAGACATCTTCAGTAAAAGCAATATGTGTATCACCTTCAATTGAAATCCGATTATCGTCGTATATAACAACTAAATTACCAAGGCCTTGTGTACCAGCTAAGGAGGAAGCTTCTGCGCTAACTCCTTCTTGTAAGTCACCATCTGAACAGATAACCCAAATATTATGATCAAATATATTTGTAGTTAAATTTGGATCAAGTAAACCTCTTTCATACCTTGCGGCCATTGCCATACCAACAGCATTAGCAACCCCCTGGCCTAATGGTCCAGTTGTGGTTTCAACTCCAACTGTGTGGCCATACTCAGGATGACCCGGAGTTAAAGAGTTATAGGTACGAAACTTCTTTAAATCTTCTAGCTCAAGTCCATATCCTGATAAGTAAAGTTGTAAGTACAAAGTAAGTGAGGAGTGTCCACTTGAAAGAATGAATCTATCTCTTGCAATCCAGTTTGGTTCAGCCGGATTATGTTTCATTATGCGTTGAAAAAGTGTGTATGCAACTGGTGCTAGTGCCATTGCCGTACCAGGATGACCATTACCTGCTTTTTGAACCGCATCCATTGCCAAAGCCCTAGTAACAGCTACGGCTTGGTCATCTAGATCACTCCACTTAGATAATTTCATTAGCTCAACTTTCTCAATTTAAAGCCTGATTCCAAGCTCTTGGCCATACCCCAAGCATAGCCCCATACAAGGGTTGATCCAATTAAATGAAACGCAACTAGCAATTCAGGCAGATCTTGAAAGTACTGCACGTAACCAATCAACCCTTGGCCAAGAAGAATTAGTAGAAATATTCTAAGTCTCCTAGATAAAAAGCTTACCTTTTCATGGTGGGAAATAGCCAACAAAACAATGGTAAGAACCAGAACTGCTATTACAAAATCTGCATGCAGTGAAGCGACGGTTCTTAATTCAAATCCAAACCTTTGAGCATTTTCATCACCTGCATGTGGACCGCTACCTGTAACAACAGTACCGATAGCTAAAATAATTAAAGTCAACCAAATAATAATTGGAAACAGGAATCCCACTAAACCTTCAATCGGCTTTTTGACTAGATCGAGTAACTCATATCTAAGTGAAATGGCGCCGGCAATTAGGAAAATCGATAACATATAATGGCTTGCAACCGATAATGGATGTAAGTCAGTAAGAACAGTTATACCCCCAAGTACTCCCTGCCCCAGAATTCCAAGTACTTGTAAACCTGCTAATGATCTAATTCGTGATTTATTTGCTGCATTACTGGAAACTCTAAATGCAATAATCACGACAGCAACTGCACAAAAAAACAGGACAAAAGTTAGCAGCCGATTACCGAATTCAATCCAAGCGTGAAGCTGACCCTCAGCTTGGTTAGGGATTGGGGTGTATGAACCTGGAGTGCACTCAGGCCAGGTTGGGCAGCCAAGCCCAGAACCAGTTAGTCGAACTGACCCTCCGGTAACAATTAAGGCTGCCTGCAAAAAAACCAAAAACGAAAGTAACTTTGCAGAAATTGATTTTCGTTGCACCAGCATGATTTAAGCCTACTGATCTGGGTGCCAGCCATGCCTTAGAACTGCCTTAGTACGTCCTATTTCACACCGAAAACACCAGTTAGAGGTGGCGTAAATTACAGAATTACGCAACACTTATGTTGTGAAAAAGAGTGAGCCAGATAAGACCCGTGATGTCGTAGCACGGAGCATTTTGGAATCCGGACCAACGACTGCAGTTGCCCTTGCCGAAAAGCTAGATATCACTCCTGCTGGCATTCGCCGCCATTTAGATTCTTTGATCGCAGAGGGAGTCCTTACCTCTCGTGAGCCATATCAAAGTAGTGCCTCCAGAAGTCGGGGTAGGCCTTCGAAAGTATTTTTAATGACAGATGAGGGTAGAGAAAAATTTGAGCACTCATATGATGATCTTGCGGTAGCGGCGTTAAAGTTTATGGCCAGTAAAAACGGATCACACTTAGTAGATGAATTTGCGCAAACTAGAGCTGCTGATTTTGAGCGCAAAGGTCAATCGATTAGAAACTCAAATAAGTCATTACTTGAAAAATCTAAGATGCTAGCAAAACTTCTAACTAAGGAAGGCTACTCTGCAACTACTGACAAGATGGGAAATGGCGAAGAGATCTGTCAGCACCATTGCCCAATTGCGCATGTTGCATCAGAGTTTCCACAGTTGTGTGAAGCTGAAACTGAAGCATTCTCAAAAATTCTAGGCACTCACGTACAGCGGCTTGCCACAATCGCTGATGGTGATGGCGTATGCACCACCTTTGTTCCAACAAATATTTCCCAAATTACTAAATCAAAAATGAAAGAAGGAGCCAGATAATGTCACAAATAACTCATCCGGAGCTAGAAGGAATTGGAAAGTATGAGTACGGCTGGGCGGATAAGACTGATGCTGGTTCTAATAGCCGACGCGGACTCAATGAAGAGGTTGTCCGTGATATCTCTTCAAAAAAGAGTGAACCACAATGGATGCTAGACCTACGATTAAAAGGTTTATCACTATTTGATAAGAAGCCAATGCCTAGTTGGGGATCTGACCTAAGTGGAATCTTCTTTGACACAATTAAGTATTTTGTTCGCTCAACTGAAAAGCAAGCTACCTCATGGGAAGATCTTCCAGATGATATTAAAAATACCTATGATCGTTTAGGTATACCTGAGGCAGAAAAGAAGCGTTTAGTTGCAGGAGTTGCTGCCCAGTATGAATCTGAAGTTGTTTACCACTCCATTCGTGAAGATTTAGAAAAGCAAGGTGTTCTATTTTTAGATACCGATACAGCTCTTCGTACACACGGAGATATGTTCAAGGAGTACTTTGGAACAGTAATACCAGTTGGCGACAATAAATTTGCTGCATTAAATACAGCAGTTTGGTCTGGTGGATCATTCATTTACGTGCCAAAGGGAGTGAAGGTAGATATTCCTCTTCAAGCGTATTTCAGAATCAACACTGAAAACATGGGTCAGTTTGAACGTACCTTGATTATTGCTGATGAGGATTCATATGTTCATTATGTTGAAGGCTGCACCGCACCTATTTACTCATCAGACTCTTTGCACTCAGCTGTAGTTGAGATCATTGTTAAGAAAAATGCCAGAGTCCGATATACAACAATACAAAACTGGTCGAATAACGTTTATAACTTGGTAACAAAGCGAGCAACTTGTGCTGAAGGTGCAACTATGGAATGGATTGATGGAAACATCGGCTCTAAAGTAACCATGAAGTACCCAGCTGTTATGTTGATGGGTCCACACTCAAAAGGTGAAACACTTTCAATCGCATTTGCTGGCGAAGGTCAACACCAAGATGCTGGCGCTAAAATGGTGCACGCAGCTCCATACACATCTTCAACAATTATTTCGAAATCTGTTGCACGTGGTGGCGGTCGTACATCTTATAGAGGGTTAGTAAAGGTTGAAGAAGGTGCGCACCACTCAAAGAGCACAGTTAAATGTGATGCTCTTCTAGTAGACACAATTTCGAGATCTGATACATATCCATATGTTGATGTTCGCGAAGATGATGTTTCGATGGGACATGAAGCAACTGTTTCAAGAGTGAGCGATGACCAACTTTTCTATCTCATGTCACGTGGACTTGGTGAGGATGAAGCAATGGCAATGATCGTTCGTGGATTTATTGAGCCAATTGCTAAGGAGCTTCCAATGGAGTACGCACTGGAGCTCAATCGCTTAATTGAGTTACAAATGGAAGGCGCTGTTGGTTAATGAGTCAATTAACTACTAATTACCTCACGCCAACTGGTCGTGAGGAAGCATGGCGGTTTACGCCATTAAAAAAACTATCTGGAATACATGATTTAGAAGTTTCGGTAGCTGACAATATTTCACTTTTTGCTAAATCAGATTTACCAAAAGGTGTCAGTCTGACAACTCCGAATACATCTGATCATCCACCTGCATACGCTGCAAGTGATATCGTGACAAACAGAGTTCGCAAAGAGGCTAAGAAAACTACATTAATTACGATTGCTGATAACACTGAAATTGCCGAACCAATATTTTTAAAGAGAAAATGTGGGCCAACTGCTGAGGTAAGTCGAGCTGCAATCCAAATAGGAGTAAATAGTAGAGCTACTGTTGTTATTGAAAATAATGGCGCTGGTAAGTTAGGTGAAGAAATTGAAATCTCACTTGCTGCCGGCTCTAGCCTTAATTTTATTACGTTACAGGAGTGGGATTTAAACTCTGTTCACCTTGCCCAGCATCATGCAATTATTGGTAAGGATGCTCAATTTAATTCTTATGTCGTGTCAATTGGTGGATCTACAGTTCGTATTAGCCCTACAGTTGAATACACCGGCATGGGAGCTAGCGCTGAAATGTATGGCGTTTATTTTGCAACTGATGAACAACATCTGGAACATCGCATCCATGTAAACCATAGTGTTCCAAACACTAAATCCCGTGTTAACTACAAGGGAGCCCTTGCCGGTAAAGGTGCACACACGGTATGGATCGGTGATGTTTATATTAATAAGGGTGCTGAAGGAACTGACACCTATGAACTAAACCGAAACTTATTGCTTACAGATGGTGCTCGTGCTGACTCTGTTCCAAATTTAGAAATTGAAACCGGTGAGATAGTTGGTGCTGGCCACGCTAGTACTACTGGGCGCTTTGATGATGAACAACTTTTTTACCTACAATCTAGAGGGATTCCAGCAGATATTGCTCGCAGATTAGTAATTCGCGGTTTCTTTGCTGAGATTATAAGTAAGTTAAAGAGTGAAGAGATTGAGGAAAGATTGATGAATCGCATTGAATCTGAATTATCAAGGGTCGGTGAATAATGGCTGAAGTGGCATTTGATTCACTAGTTAGCGGTAAACCGGTAGCTATTGAGGTAGATGGTGTTGCAGTATGCCTAACTCGTGTTGGTGATGAGGTATTTGCAGTTGAAGACACCTGTACACATTCTGAAGCTTCATTATCTGAGGGTGAAGTTAGTGGAACCAAGATCGAGTGTTGGCTACATGGTGCTGAATTTGATCTACGCACCGGCGAAGCACTAACCCCGCCAGCCACATCTGCACTAAAAACATTTAATGTTGAAGTAAACGGCAACCAAGTAGTAGTAACTAACTAAGGAGACAATTATGAGCGTACTAGAGATCAAAAATTTACAAGTTAGCGTTATTACTGAGGCTGGTAATAAAGAGATATTGCGCGGAGTAGATTTAACAATTAAGTCAGGTGAAACTCATGCAATTATGGGACCTAATGGTTCTGGAAAATCAACTCTTGCATACTCAATTGCTGGTCATCCTAAGTACTTAATTACTGGTGGTTCAGTAACTCTGGATGGAAATGATGTGTTAGAGATGAGCGTTGATGAGCGAGCAAAGGCTGGATTATTCCTTGCTATGCAGTATCCAGTTGAAGTACCCGGTGTTTCAGTTTCTAACTTTTTGCGAACTGCCGTTACTGCTATCCGAGGTGAAGCTCCTAAAGTTAGAACATGGGTCGGTGAAGTTAAAGAGGCAATGGCTTCTCTAAATATTGATACGGCTTTTTCTGAGCGCAATGTAAATGAGGGTTTTTCCGGTGGAGAGAAAAAGCGTCACGAGATTCTGCAAATGGAGTTGCTAAGGCCAAAGATTGCAATTCTTGATGAGACAGATTCCGGTCTTGATGTCGATGCATTACGTATTGTTTCTGAAGGCGTGAATAGAGTAAAAGCTAACTCAGATCTAGGCGTAATGCTGATTACTCACTATACGAGAATTCTTCGATACATAAAGCCTGATTTTGTTCACGTCTTTGCTAATGGAAAAATTGTTGAAGAAGGCGGTCCGGAGTTGGCTGACAAGTTAGAGGAACAGGGTTACGCAGCTTATATAACTGCGTAATAATTGATGAGTGTAGATCTATCTAAACTAAAAAAGGATTTTCCCATCTTTGAACGAAAAGTTCGGGGTGGTAATTCCTTAGTTTATTTAGATAGCGGTGCTACTTCGCAGAAGCCAAATTCAGTCATTGAGGCTGAAAGCAATTTTTATCGCACTGTTAATGCTGCTGTTCATAGAGGTGCGCATTTGCTTGCTGAAGAAGCTTCGCAAGCTTATGAATCGGCTCGGGCTAATGTAGCTAGTTTCATTGGTGCCAAAGATAATGAAATAGTCTTTACCAAAAGTGCTACCGAATCATTAAATGTAATTGCATATGCGCTAGGAAATCCTAACTCGAGGATCAATATTAAATCTGGCGATCATATTGTTGTCACTGAAATGGAACATCATGCAAATTTGATTCCTTGGCAACAGCTTGCAAAGCGAACCGGAGCAGTTTTATCTTGGCTTTCATTCACCAAAGATGGCCGAATTGATTTATCAAATATCGATCAGATTATTACCTCTAAAACAAAGCTAGTTGCCATAACTCATCAATCAAATGTTTTTGGCACAATACTTCCAGTAGAACAAATAAGTAAGGCTGCTAGAGCTGTTGGAGCTCTGGTTGTATTAGATGCCTGTCAATCTGCTCCACATTTTCCAATTGATGTAAAAACTCTCGATGTTGATTTCTTAGTTTTTTCTGGACATAAGGCACTAGGACCAACCGGTATTGGAGTTCTTTGGGGAAAGCATGAGCTGCTTGAAAAATTAGAGCCAGCAATTTACGGTGGATCGATGGTGGATTCGGTAACTATGGAATCAGCTACCTGGACAAGTGCGCCTCGAAAATTTGAAGCTGGGGTACCAAATATGGCACAAGCAGCTGGGCTATCAGCAGCTGTTGATTATTTAAATAATGTTGGCATGGACAATGTGGCTAAGCACGAACATGAACTAACAAAGAATTTATTGGCAGGCCTTGCAAGTATTTCTGGCGTAGATGTTATTGGTCCGTTAGATCTTAAAGATCGTGGGGGAGTTGTTTCATTTACGGTAGATGGAGTTCACCCACATGATGTTGGTCAAGTATTAGATCAATATGGAATTGCGGTAAGAACTGGACATCACTGCGCCTGGCCATTAATGCGTAAATTAAATCTAGTTGGAACTACACGAGCATCTTTTCACATTTATAATAATATTGATGATATCAATCAGCTAATTAGTGGAATTGAAAAAGTGAAGTCATATTTTAAGGTTGCAAAGTAGTGGAGCTAGATTCGCTGTATCAAGAGGTAATTCTCGACCACTACCGCTCACCACACCATAAGGGTCTTTCTGTGGATAAAGACATTCAAGTTCATCACAATAACCCAAGTTGCGGTGATGAAGTCACTTTGAATCTAAAGGTAGTTGACGGAAAAGTTTCCGATATTTCTTGGGATGGCGTAGGTTGTTCGATATCAATTGCAAGCACTTCGGTTATGAGTGATCTTCTTATTGGAAAAACCTATCAAGAGGCAAATGTAATTCTTGAAGCTTTCATGGAATTGATGCAGAGCAAAGGAAAATCTTCAGGCGATGAACTTCTACTAGAAGATGGCGTAGCATTTGCCGGAGTATCTAAGTTCCCAGCAAGAATTAAATGTGCATTACTTGGATGGATGGCTTTTAAAGATGCTGCGACCCAGGTTATGGAGTAGAATATAACTATGACAACAAGTGTTGATGACGTTACTGAGGCAATGAAGGATGTAATTGATCCAGAGCTTGGTATTAATGTGATTGATCTCGGCCTTGTATATGACATGCGAATTGATGAAGGAAATATTGTTACTCTTGATATGACTTTGACCTCTGCAGCATGTCCTTTGCAAGATGTTATTGAAGATCAAACTAGACAGGTGCTTGCTGACATTTCATCAGATGTGAAGATTAACTGGGTATGGCTTCCACCTTGGGGACCAAATAAAATTTCAGATGATGGTCGCGAACAATTACGCTCGATTGGATTTACAGTTTAAGCTTTTCTAAATAACTCGTTACTGTCATCTCATGTCGATGCATGCCTCTTGGATGTCTTTTAGATCTCTAACTGCTGATCAATCTGTCAAGAATCAAAAGTTAAAACCAGGGACCTTTAAGCGGATTGTAGGTTTTGCAGCCCCATACAAGGTATCACTTAGCTTTTTTATGATCACAGTTGTTATTGATGCCTTTTTAATAATTGCAACACCATTGCTACTAAAACAGCTCATAGATGAAGGTGTTATTCCGGGTAATAGCAGTTTGGTTACCAAACTGGCAGCAGCGGTTGCTTTGATTGCAATTCTTGATGCAATCTTTAGCATGATCGGAAGATGGTTTTCCTCCAGAATTGGTGAAGGGTTGATTTTCGATCTTAGAAAAATGGTCTTCGAGCATGTTCAGAAGCAATCCATCGCATTCTTTACACGCACCCAAACAGGTGCGTTAATTTCTAGGCTTAACTCAGATGTTATTGGTGCTCAGCAAGCTTTTACTTCAACCCTTTCAGGTGTCGTAAGTAATCTGCTAAGTCTTTTTCTTGTAACAATTGCAATGCTTACACTTTCATGGCAGATAACTTTGGCCTCCCTTGCCTTGTTACCAGTTTTTCTATATCCGACCAAATGGGTGGGTCGAAAGCTTCAGCAATACACAAGACAATCATTTGATATCAATGCCCAGATGTCTTCGACAATGACAGAGCGCTTTAATGTTTCAGGAGCTTTATTGGTCTCTTTATATGGTGATGCAAAGGCAGAGAAAGATGAGTTTTCAACAAAAGCTAGGAGAGTCGCAGATATTGGGATTTCAATTGCGATGCTTAACAGAGTTTTCTTTATTGCACTCACATCAGTTGCAGCCATCGCAACCGCTATAGCTTATGGAATTGGTGGGCAGCTTGCGATTAGTGGTGAAATTACTGTTGGTACCCTGCTTGCTATTGCTGCTCTCTTAGCCAGACTTTATGGACCATTAACAGCGCTATCAAATGTGAGAGTCGATGTAATGAGTGCGCTAGTTTCTTTTGAAAGAGTTTTCGAGGTGCTGGATTTAGAGCCTATGGTTAAGGATTTACCTGATGCAATTGAAATTAGCTCAATACAGCCTGAACTTAAGTTCGATTCAGTTAAATTTGCATATCCAAACGCTCAACAGATCTCATTAGCATCTTTAGAGTCTGTCGCTAAGCCAGAAATAATGGATAGCGGTGAAGTTTTAAAGGGTATTTCATTTCTAGCACATCCAGGAACTCTAACTGGAATTGTTGGACCATCGGGTGCTGGAAAAAGCACAATAAGTTCACTAATTCCAAGACTATACGATGTTACTGAAGGTTCTATTTTTATTGATGGAGTTGATATAAGAAAGTACAGTATGAAATCACTTCGAAGTATTATTGGTGTGGTAACACAAGATTCACATATGTTTCATGACTCTATTTTGAATAATCTGAAATATGCAAACCCTTATGCAAATGACTCTGAGATTGAGCAAGCTTGCCGTGCTGCACGAATATGGGAATTTATTCAAACTCTCCCGAATGGCCTAGATACCATAGTAGGCGAGAGAGGGCACAGATTATCTGGCGGTGAAAGACAAAGATTAGCTATTGCAAGATTGCTACTTAAAAAACCAAGAATTGTAATTTTAGATGAGGCAACAGCACATCTGGATTCAGAGAATGAAGCTTTAGTGCAAGCTGCTTTAAAGGAGGCTTTAATTGGCCGGACTAGCATTGTGATTGCGCACCGTTTATCTACAATTATTAACGCAGATCAAATACTTGTTATTGATGGAGGGTTGATTGTGGAAAGCGGAACTCATGAGCAACTAGTTGAAAAACGGGGACTATATTTTGATCTATATGAGAGGCAAAACCTGCAGGAAAATTAGTTCAGTCGCTTTTGTTTTGGACTAAATACAGCATCTTTGCGAATTGTTTCTCGACCAGCGTTGGCTGCGATTACTGCAATGTAAGGAAGGGTTAAAGCTCCAACTAAGGCAATCCATCGGTAAGGACTTGGCAGAATTACGGTCAGAACAAAGCAAGCAGTTCTAATCATCATCGAAATAAAATATCGACGCTGTCTTGCAGACTGATCAATCGATAATCCCGATTGGGCAGAAGTAATTGACTGACTTACTACTTTGCTCTTCTTCATAGGTTGATGTTAGTTGTATTTTCTGGTTATAACTAGATAAAAGAATGAGGTGGCTCATCAAATGTGAGCCACCTCATCTACTTTTACTTGTTAGTTAGAAGTACCACGAGCTTTGGATATCCGGTTGAGAATTTGATATCCAACAACTGCCATGACTGTGGCATTAATGATTCCACTGAATGTGTAATCGCCATTAGTCCAAGCAATATCTGAAATACCGATGATTAATGAAGATGCTGCGATGTATAGATTTACTGGATTAGCAAAAGAAACTCTTGCATCTATCCAAATTCTTGCACCTAAAACACCGATCATTCCAAACAGGGCGACAGTTACTCCGCCTTTAACACCGGCAGGAGTAGCTGAAAGTACAGCGCCAAATTTAGGTGATAGAGCAAGAACAATTGCACCAACACCAGCAAAGATATATGCAAGAGTGGAGTAGACACGGCTTGCTGCCATAACACCAATATTCTCAGCATAGGTAGTTGTTCCAGATCCACCACCAAGACCTGCAAGAGTGGTTGCAGCTCCATCAGCGATCAATGCGTTACCTATTTGATCATCTAGGTTTTTACCAGTCATCGCTGCAACAGCCTTTACATGTCCAACATTTTCAGCGATTAATACAAGAACCACTGGCAAGAACAACAACATTGCACTGCTGTCGAAAGTTGGTGATGTAAATGATGGCAACGCGACCCATTTAGCTGATTCAACGCCAGAGAAATCAACATCGCCCATAAATGCAGCTATTACATAACCAATTACTAATCCGGCAAAAATACTAATTCTGCCTAAGAAGCCACGGAAATATGCAGAGATCAATCCAATTGAAAGTAACGTGATCAAACCAAGCCTTTGGTCAGCATTGAAGTCATTCTTTGCAGCTCCAGCAAGATTTAAGCCGATAACCATCACAATAGTGCCAGTAACAACTGGTGGCATTAGGTTTTCGATCCAACCTGTACCTGCGGCTTTGGCAATAAACCCAACTATTGCAAGTAAAACTCCTGCGGCAACAATTCCACCAAGTGCGGCTGGAATTCCACCTGAAGTTTTAGCGGCAGCAACTGGTGCTAAAAAGGCAAAGGATGAACCAAGATAGCTTGGTAATTTATTCTGGGTAATAATTATGAACAGGATTGTTCCAACTCCTGAAAAGAAAAGAGTTGTGGTCGGCGAAAAGCCAGTGATGATCGGAACTAGAAAAGTTGCTCCAAACATTGCAGCGATGTGCTGAATTCCCATTCCAAATGTTCTTGGCCAAGATAATCTTTCATCGATAGAAACAACCTCACCAGGTTGAATCTGCTTGCCATTTCCATGAAGTTTCCAGCTAAGCATTCATGCTCCTTAATTGTTGCACCGAACTCAGGGTTGAGGTCGGAGATGCTTTAGCCCAAAGGGGGTGGGTATGAATAAAAAGAATAGAACGAAGGCTGAGAATTTCCGGTAAGCTCTATCTGATTTTGGGGGTTATTTTCATTTAGGCCAATTTTCTACGCTCGATTTCCTCACCCTATAAGGCTCAGGTAGGATTACCTCATCAAGTGGATGCATACGCTCCCACCTACTTCGCTTCGGCGAACTGGTTGCTTCTTATGAAGTGCGGCTGTTTTTCGCTTGTGTAATGACAATCTAATCTAGCGAAACAGCAAGGAGAAGTTATCAGCACAGAACCACGTATTAATGATCGAATTCGCGTTCCTGAAGTTCGGTTAATTGGATATGACGGTGAGCAACTAGGCGTAACAGCAATAGATAAAGCGCTTAAGTTATCGGAGGAGATCGGTTTAGATCTCGTCGAAATTTCACCAGATGCCAATCCACCGGTCTGCAAAATTATGGATTTTGGAAAGTACAAATACGAAATTGCGCAGAAGGCCAGGGAAGCTCGTCAAAATCAGACACACATTGTTGTGAAAGAAATGCGACTTCGACCAAATATCGAGCCTCATGATTACGAGACTAAGCGGAATCATATTGAACGATTTTTAAGCGGTGGTGACAAAGTGAAGGTAACAATTCAGTTTCGAGGACGTGAACAATCTCGTCCAGAGATCGGATATCGGTTATTGCAAAAGCTTGCTGAAGAGTTAGCTGAAGTGTCAATTGTTGAGTTTGCGCCAAAGCAAGAAGGACGCAATATGACAATGGTGCTTGGGCCGGCTAAAAAGACTAGTACTGCTAAAAAGGCAGCACCTGAAGTCAAAGCAAAATAGTTTTAATCAACAGGAGGTAAGTAAATGCCAAAGATGAAAACGCACAGTGGAGCGAAGAAGAGATTCCGCGTCACTGGTTCTGGAAAAATAATGCACGAGCGTGCTGGCAAGCGCCACCTGCTTGAGCGAAAGTCTTCACGGTTGACTCGTCGATTAACCGGTGATGTTGAGGCAAAAGCACCAAACGCATTTGCTGCAAAGCGCATGCTTGGTTTGAAGTAAGGGAGAGATAAATGGCTAGAGTAAAACGTGGTGTTCATGCGGCTAAAAAGCGCCGTACAACTCTAGAACGTGCTGCGGGCTATCGCGGGCAACGTTCACGTCTTTTCACTAAGGCAAAGGAGCAGGTAACTCACTCCCTTGTTTATGCATTCAATGATAGAAAAGACAAAAAGGGAGATTTTCGTCGCCTTTGGATCCAAAGAATTAATGCTGCTGCAAGATCTAACGGAATGACTTATAACCGTTTAATTCAGGGATTAAAAGTTGCTGGAGTAGAGGTTGATCGTAGAGTTCTTTCAGAGCTTGCAACTAATGATCCAGTAGCGTTCTCAAAGTTAGTTGAGATTGCACGCAAAAACGTTGTAACTGCTTAAACATCATCTAATAAGTATTAGAGATGGAAAATATTTCGAGCCTTAACTCGCCCCATATCGAGCGAGTTAAGGCTCTTCTTGGTCCTAGAGGAAAGAAGACTCGTGAGGCCGAGAGCACATTTGTAGTTGAGGGTATTCAGTCTGTGCGCGAAGCATTAATGCCAAAGATAAATGAAGGATTAGCACTTAAAAAAATTTATGTAACAGAGGATGGACTTACAAAGTTAAGTTCAGAGATTTCAGAGGAAGTACTTTCAAAATATGAGTTAATCACAGTTTCTGACCAAGTTATGAAAGCTATGGCAGACTCTGAAAGCCCTCAGGGTATTTTGGCGTTATGTTCTACTAAGTCATTGAAGTTAAAAGATCTTTGGCAGATGTCTCCAAGAAAAATTGCTTACTTTTGGCAGATACAAGATCCAGGCAATGCTGGAACAGTTATTAGAACAGCTGATGCTTGTGGCTTTGATGCAGTGGTTTTCTCTGAGGCAAGTGTTGATATTTTCAATCCGAAAACTGTCCGTGCAACTGTGGGTTCACTCTGGCATATTCCAGTAATTGCCGATGTAGATTTTTCAGATTTTATTTCTGAGTCAAAGGATCAAGGTCTTAGCATTTATGCTCTTGATGCAAGGGGCAACTCTATCCTTGATACCGCGTTCATAAAGCAAAGTTCAGCAGGGCCATCGGTTTGGATATTTGGTAATGAAGCTAGGGGATTACCAGAACTACCGGCCGACCTAAACACAGTTTCAATCCCAATGAAAGGCTTTGCAGAGTCATTAAATGTTGCAAGTGCTGCGGCAATTGTCATGCATTCCGTAGGTCTGTCATTATAGAATTGGGGATATGGCGTTAGATAAAGCTCAAATTGAGCAAGAACTTGCAAAAGCTTTATCAGCTATCTCCCTAGCAGCTGATCTTGATGCGCTTAAGCAGATTAAAATCGATTTTGTTGGCGATAAATCTCCACTGGCAAAAGCTAACCAAGCATTGGGTTCACTTGAAGCTACGCAGCGAGCAGAGTTTGGTAAATTAATTGGTCAAGCAAGGGCAAGCGTAAATTCGGCATTTGAACTAAAGAGCAATGATTTATCAGATAAAAGAGATTTGGTTGCATTACAAACTGAAAAGGTAGATGTCTCGCTGCCTGTAAGTAGAGTCTTAAAGGGTGGCTTACATCCATTAACAATTCTTACCAATGAGATAGCCGATCTGTTTATCGGTATTGGTTACAACATCGCAGAAGGTCCAGAGTTAGAATCTGAATGGTTAAATTTTGATGCTCTAAATATTCCCGCAGATCATCCGGCAAGAACTATGCAAGATACTTTTTTTATTGAACCAATTGAAGCAAAACTAGTGTTAAGAACTCATACTTCACCAGTTCAGATTAGAACCATGCTTAACCAAAAGCCGCCTATATATGTTATTTGTCCAGGTAAAACTTATCGTGCTGATGAACTAGATGCCACTCACACACCTGTTTTCCATCAGGTCGAAGGATTAGTAATCGATGAGAACATAACAATGGCTGACCTTAAGGGAACTTTAGATTATTTTGCTAAGTCAATCTTCGGCAATAATGTGCAGACTAGATTGCGACCTTCATTTTTCCCGTTTACTGAACCATCAGCCGAGGTTGATATTTTCTTTAATGGCCGTTGGATTGAATGGGGCGGTTGTGGCATGGTCAATGAGAAAGTGTTAATAGCTTGTGGTGTAGACACTAAAAAGTATTCTGGATTTGCTTTTGGTATGGGATTAGAACGCACGCTAATGGTCAAGCATGGCATTACCGATATGCATGACATTGTTGAAGGTGACGTACGGTTTACTCAAAGTTTTGGCGTTGGCATCAAATGAAGATACCTTTAAGTTGGCTTAAAGAGTTTGTTTCAGTTCCTGCCAAAGTAAGTGCTGAAGATATTGCTCAAGCTTTTGTTAACGTTGGCTTTGAGATTGAAGGAATTGATTATCAAGGCAAAAATCTAAAAGGTCCTTTGCTAGTAGGAAAAGTACTCTCAATTGAAGAACTTTCTGGCCATAAGAAACCTATTCGATATGTTGGATTAGATCTTGGAAGTGGTAAGACTCGCTTTGTAATCTGCGGGGCAAGAAACTTTAAGGTTAACGACTTAGTAGTTGTTGCTGTTCCTGGCGCGGTTTTGCCTGGAAATTTTGCTATTGCAGCGCGTGAGACTTACGGAAAAGTAAGTGACGGCATGATTTGCTCAGCAAAAGAGTTAGGTATCAGCGATGAGCATGCAGGAATTATCGTTTTACCAGAGGGAAAAGTCGGTAGCGATGCAATAAAGCTACTAGAGATTGAGGATGTAATTTTTGATGTGGCTATAAATCCTGACCGAGGATATGCAATGTCTGTGAGAGGTCTTGCAAGAGAATTATCTGCATCACTTAAATGTAAATTCACAGATCCTGCAAGTAATGTGCAGGTTAAAAAACTAAATGCTATTAAGAGTCCAAAAGCTATAGGCGTTAAAATCGAAGATAAAACCGGCGCGGATCATATCTTCATCAGAACTTTGGACCAAGTAAATACAAAAATATCGTCACCGATCTGGATGCAGCGCCGATTGGAAAAATGTGGAATGCGATCAATTTCATTAGCCGTAGATATTACAAACTACGTGATGCTTGAGTTGGGCCAGCCACTGCACGCATTTGATGCTGATGTAATAACCGGAGGCCTTAGAGTCGCAAGGGCTAATAAGTTCTCAAAGCTCGTTACTTTAGATAAAGTCGAACGCAAACTTTCTGCTGATAATTTGTTAATTTGTGATACAAACTCAGCCCTAGCGTTAGCCGGAACAATGGGGGGATTAGCCTCGGAGGTTACTTCGCAAACTACGAAGATTGCTCTAGAGGCCGCACATTTTGATCCAATTAGCATTGCACGAAATTCACGTTTTCATAAATTATCCAGTGAAGCATCTAGAAGAATGGAAAGAAACACCGATCCTGCTTTAACCGAAATTGCCTCTGCTCGAGCAGCCCAATTATTGATAGATCTTGCAGGTGCTAAATATCTTGGTTCAGCTTTTGCAGGGCTAGCAATTAAGCCTCGAAAGATTAAGATCTCAGTGGAAAAGGTGTGTGAGTTGGTCGGAGCAAAGTACACACTTAAGCAAGTAAAAGATGCGTTGATTTTAATTGGCTGCAAAGTTACTGGCAGTGGATCAATTATCACTATTGAAGTTCCAACATGGAGACCTGATTTATCGAGTACAGCTGATTTTGCAGAGGAAATTGCCAGGCTAGTTGGCTATGACCAAATTCCGTTAAGGCTACCAACCGGAAAATCTGGAGCAAAACTTTCTACAATGCAAAACCGCAAGCGCCAGATCGCATTAATGCTTGCAAATCAAGGATATACAGAGGTTATCAACTACCCATTTGTTAATCAGGAGTTAGTAGACACACTTGGTTTCACAGGTGATAGAGCTAAATCATTTAAATTAGCTAACCCAATGTCAGAGGATTTTCCTCTCCTGCGCACTCATTTATTACCTGGCTTATTAACAACTCTTTCAAGAAATATTAATAGAGGTGCTAAGGATCTTGCCCTTTTTGAGATAGGAAGTGTGTTTAGAAATATCTCACCACTTGGTAAAGTTGTGCTGCCGACAACGGAGCGCAAGCCTTCTCAGAAAGTTATCGATTCAATATATTCAAGTGTTCCAAATCAGATGTTGTTTGTAGCTGGCGTATCTTGCGGTGAGAAGTATTTAAGTAGCTGGCAGGGTGAGGGAAGTAAATTCGAGTGGAGCGATGCAGTGTCTAAAGCTGCTGAGATTATTGAATCAACTGGAAACAAATATGAGATAACTGGGACAGATCTTGCTCCATGGCACCCAGGCCGATGCGCTGAGTTCAAAGTTGCAGGAAAAGTTGTTGCACATGCAGGTGAATTACATCCAAGGGTAATTGCAACACTTAATCTGCCAGCACGAACTTGTGCCTTTGCGGTTATCCTAAATGAATTACCAGAAGCAAAACTTGGTGCAGCACCAAAAATCTGGAACATGCCAGCAGCCGTGCAGGACATCGCTCTAGTTGTCTCTAAAAATGTTTCAGCATCAGATGTTGAAGATTCATTGAGAATGGGCGCAGGCGAGCTTTTGGAATCAATAAGTTTATTTGATCGATATGATCAAATTGGTGATGAAAAAGTTTCACTTGCTTTTACTCTAACTTTTAGAGCAGCCGACCGTACATTAACCGCCGAAGAGGTTTCGGGCTACCGGGATGAGGCGGTAAAGCGGGCAGGCAAAGATTGTGGGGCAGTACTTAGGGCCTAGTGTATAAATATGCGTATATTTGCATATTTATACTTTATTCGGCTATCCTTTATCTATGAAAACAGGAGTGGTAGGAGCTAGCGGTTATGCTGGCGGGGAATTACTTCGCATCTTGTCTACACATCCACTTTTTAAAATTTCATATACCGCAGCTGGATCAAATGCGGGAGAGTTGATTTCAGATTTTCATCCATTACTGCAAGGTTTTAATACTAAAAGGTTTGAAGATACTTCCATCGAAAAGATTAATCAGTGCGATTTAGTTTTCATCGCTCTACCGCATGGTGAATCAGCAAAGTTGGTTGATCAGATCGAATCAAAGGTAAAAATAGTTGATCTTGGAGCAGATTTTCGGTTGACCGACCCGCAACAATGGCAGAAGTATTACGGAATTGCTCATGCTGGAAGCTGGCCTTATGGTTTACCAGAATTGGTTGATCACTCAGAGATTTCTAACGCAAATAGAGTTGCTAACCCAGGCTGCTATGCAACAGCAATCTCACTTGCAATTGCTCCGGTAATAAATTTTATTGATCCTGCAGATGTATCAGTTGTGGCATCTTCTGGCACTACTGGTGCTGGCCGTAATGCCAAAGTTAACCTGGTAGGAAGTGAATTTAGGAATAACTTAACCTCTTATAAGTTTGGTGGAGTACATCAGCACACTCCTGAAATTGAGCAGGTACTTAATCACCTCAGCAGTAAGCAAGTTAAGATCTCTTTCACACCAGTACTGGCACCTATTCCAAGAGGTATTTTAGCTACTGTATCTGCCAAACTTTCTGCTCCATTAGCTTCTGCAACTATTAGAGATTCTTTTGTAGATTTCTATAGTAATAGTTCCTTTGTTAAATTCTTAGATGAAGGATTAATGCCTCAGACACTCTCAGTCTTAGGTAGTAACAATGTAGAGATTCAGGCTGCTCTCGATGAACATGTAGGTAGGGTAGTGATTTCAGTTGCTATCGATAATTTAGGAAAAGGTGCTGCAGGTCAAGCAATTCAAAATGCAAATTTAATGACTGGCCAATCTGAAAGTGCTGGTCTTACGAATATAGGTCATAAATGATTGTTATTAAATATGGTGGTAATGCGCTACCAACAAGTAAAGACTCTGATCCAGTACTAGAAGCTATTGCTGATGCATTTTTAGATGGTGATCAAATAGTTTTAGTTCACGGCGGTGGCCCGCAAATTGATTTGGCATTGACTGAGAAAGGTATCGGGAAGGAAAAACTAGCGGGCTATCGAGTGACTACTCCCGAAGTTTATTCTGTAGTTGAATCAGTTTTAAGCGGAACGATACTAAGAACAATTGTAAATTATTTGATCGGCAGTGATGTTAATGCTGTTGGATTATCGGCATCAGATGGCGGTCTTATTCGAGTAAAGAAATTTAAACCTAACGTAGATGGCAAACAAGTTGATATTGGTTATGTCGGAGAGGTCATTGATACAAATCCAATGATTTTAGAAAGTTTAATAACTGAGGGATACCTGCCCGTAGTTTCCCCAATTGCAACTGATCAGGATGGCATTGGCTACAACGTGAATGCAGATTTGGTCGCAGCTGCTATCGGTGGTGCGCTACGAGCTGATTCTGTAATCTTTTTAACTGATGTAGATGGCATATACCGGAAATGGCCAGATAAATCCTCAATCATTGATGAGATATCAGTTGAAGACCTAAAAGCAATTGAAAACTCATTTACTGATGGCATGATCCCGAAGGTAAAAGCTGCAATTAATGCGATCGACTCAGGTGCGTTCTCGGTTCGAATTACTAATGGAACAAAGCTAGATGCAGTCCTAGATGCTTTAGATAATCGGGGCGGAACAGTTGTGGTTGCATAATGGCTAAATTAAATACAAACTCAGCAACGTCAAGAAGATCAATTGTAATTAAATTAGTTGATGACGGTTTGATTCATTCGCAAAGCGATCTAGTTAAGCAATTGAGTAAGTATGGATTTGTAGTAACTCAAGCCACAGCAAGCCGAGATTTAGAAGAGCTAGGTGCTGTTCGAGGTAAAGATAACTTAGGTATCTTTCGCTATCAGTTTGTTTCAGCTACTGAAAACTATCGCAGTAAAGTACTAAGTGATCTGGTTGCTTCAATTGATTCCAGTGCCAATCTTGCAGTAGTCAAAACACCGCCCGGAGCTGCTGCATTTTTAGCCGGTAGTTTGGATAGGGCAAGTAAGTCAGGCAAGTTACACTCTGCAATAGGAACTATTGCCGGTGATGACACTGTCTTAGTTGTTTCCAAATCTGCCTCCGGTGGAGCAGCACTTGCTAAGGAGATTATGAAGTTGTTAGGGGAGAGCAAATGACGCTTTGGGGTGGAAGGTTTGAAGGTTCTCCTGATGATGCACTCTCTGCTTTATCTAGAAGTGTTGAGTTTGATTGGCGGCTTGCACCCTATGAAATTGAAGTAAATCTGGTACATCTAAACAATCTGATAGAACAGTCAGTAGTAACCAAGGAGGATGGTGCTCGCTTAAAACAAGCTTTAATGGAGTTAGCAACAGAAATTGGAAGTGGAAAATTCACCTACTCAAAAGCTGATGAGGATGTTCATAGCGCAATTGAGCGGGGTTTAGTTGAGAAATGTGGCGAATTAGGTGGCTCGATCAGGGCAGGAAGATCAAGGAATGATCTTGTAGTAACAGATTTTAAGTTGTACTTAATCGATCATCTTCTAGAGGTAGCTGCTTTAGTTGCTGAACTAGTTAAGGTTTTGAACTCTCAGGCAAAAAAACATTTGGATGTAGCGGCACCTGGATTTACCCATACTCAGCACGCTCAGCCAATTACATTTGCACAAGAACTAAGCAAGCATTCACATTCACTACTTCGCGATATTGATCGGTTATTTGATTGGCTAAATCGGAACTCTAAATCTCCATATGGCGCAGGTGCACTTGCTGGTTCACCATTAGTGCCAAAGCCGGAGAAGATTGCAAAAGAGTTGGGATTTACCGGTGTAATGGAGAACAGTATTGATGCAGTCAGTGATCGTGATTTTGCCGCTGAAGCCTTATTTGATTTAGCAATGTTGGGAATTCACCTATCTAGAATTGGTGAGGAATTTATTTTATGGAGTTCAAATGAATTTAACTGGGTTCAAATTTCTGACGCCTATACAACTGGCTCTTCAATTATGCCGCAGAAGAAGAATGCTGATATTGCAGAGTTAGCAAGAGGCAAATCCGGAAGATTTATCGGAAATTTAACCTCTTTGTTGGTGGTGCTTAAAGGTTTACCTTTTGCCTATAACCGGGATTTACAAGAGGATAAAGAGCCAGTATTTGATTCAATCGATCAATTATTTGTTTTATTACCTGCATTAACTGGCATGGTGCAAACAGCTAAGTTTAATCCGGATAAGATTTCAGCAAATGTCACAAGTGGATTTTCGCTAGCTACTGAGATTGCAGATTATCTAGCAAAAAAGCAAGTTCCCTTTGCAATCGCACATGAAGCAGCTGGTATGTGCGTAAAACTCTGTGAAAGTAACTCAATTGAATTAGATCAATTAACTGATGCTCAGTTTGCTCAAATACACCCAGCATTAACTAGTGATGTACGAGATGTTTTGGATGTAAAAGCTGCAGTTGCAAGTAGGTCATCATCACTTGGGACAGCGGGCGCTTCAGTCGGTAAGGCTATTGCTGAGTTAGATAAGCAAATTTCTAGGGTTGAAGGTGAGATATCCAACCACCGCAAGCTCTTATCGGGCATGATCTCCCAATGAGCAATCAGTTACTTGAAGATCTAGAGTGGCGGGGATTAATCGCCCAGTCGACTGATCGCAAGGAGCTAGAGCAGACTCTTTCTAAACAAATTAGTTTGTATGTAGGTTTTGATCCAACTGCACCAAGTCTGCATGTAGGAAATTTAGTTGTGCTACTAGTGCTTAGAAGATTTCAATTAGCAGGTCATAGACCAATTCCGCTAGTTGGTGGAGCTACCGGTTTAGTAGGAGATCCAAGCGGAAAGAGTGAAGAGCGATCCCTCAATGAAGAGAAGGTAGTAGGTGAGTGGGTTGCGCGAATTAAGAAACAGTTAGAAAAAGTAATTGATTTTTCTGATAAAAAATCAGGTGCAATAATGGCGAATAATTTGGATTGGACCAAACCAGTTTCTGCTTTAGAGTTTTTACGAGATATTGGAAAGCATTTTTCAGTAAATCAAATGTTAGCTAAGGATTCAGTGGCCAATCGCTTAGCTACAGCTGGAATCTCTTACACAGAATTTTCTTATCAAGTGCTTCAGGCATTTGACTACCTAGAGCTTTATCGACGACACCAGTGCAAGTTACAGATTGGTGGCTCTGATCAATGGGGCAATATTGTTGCCGGCCTTGATTTAATTCGTAAGGTTGAAGGCGGCTCAGCACATGCTTTAACCGTACCGCTGTTAGCTAAATCAGATGGATCAAAATTTGGTAAAACTGCATCAGGTGCAGTTTGGTTAGATCCACAGATGACATCTGCATATGACTTTTTTCAATACTGGCTAAATAGTGATGATGCGGATATGCCAAAACTATTAAAGGTGTTTTCGCTAAAAGATCGCGCCGAGATTGAGCGCTTGATTGAGACAGTAAAGGTCAATCCAGGAGCTAGGGAGGCCCACCGCGAGTTAGCACGAGAGCTGACCTCACTAATTCACGGCGAGCAGGTTGCCAAAAAGGTCGAGGAGGCGGCAAAGGCGCTATTTGGACAGGGTGATATCTCTGAACTAGAGCTTTCAACGCTGGATTCGGCCCTTTCTCAACTGCCAAAGGTGCAGATCAAAAAAGGAGAAAGCTTTCCAACATGGGTTGATCTGCTTGCAGCCACTGGAGTAGTTGATTCCAAGTCGGCAGCTAGGCGAATTGTGAAGGAGGGCGGGGGGTATTTGAACAATAAAAAGGTCGAAAGTGAGGATTTCACCCCGACAAAAGCTGATCTTCTACATGGAAAATACCTGCTTTTGCGCAAGGGAAAACGTGATCTAGCCGCCGTCGAGATTGTGGGCTAGGGCGGGCCTTTTTGCCCGAAATGTCGATTTGACCCCCCTTCACGCTGGGGGCTATATTTCACCTCCCCATACGAGACGGACTTCTGAAGAAGGCCGGGTATGGAAAACCCCGATTTTTAAGGTTTGTAGGCATGCCTAGAAACTTTATTAAATGGGTTGCCCTGCACGCAGAAGAAATTTTGCAACCAGTGCGCAGTCGTACCTTGAGAACTCAACAACGTGCAATAAAGTCAATGCCAAAGATTTCTTTAAGAAATCGAAGGCATTAATTGACGTTGTTAACTTTAATTTATTAAATTTAATAACTTCATTTTTGTTTTATAAATACCTTTGAAACTTAATTAACTAATATATTTATTTTAATTAATAAATATATTTGCTTTAAGTACAAAACAAAAAACAATTGATAAAGACAATAAACATAAGCGAACTCTAATTAATAAATTTATTAATTAGATAGCCATGTTTGTCTTTTT
>Ga0082207_1000083_pt1 | contig 56636 bp, 45 predicted proteins | sample LakMenEpi10Aug09_FD_71540 | JGI IMG/M metagenome (GOLD analysis project Ga0082207, IMG submission 71540) | reverse complement strand
ATTATCGTCTTTCGACTCAGGCCCATTGGCGTCCTCATCGTATGCTTTTTAACCACACGAGCCAGTTCGCGTTTTCGGTCGAAAGGCTCTTTGCGTACCACGAGCAAGCCGGTGCAATTGATCGATTGATTCCTCCCTGGGAACGAACCCATGTCGTTGCAAGCAACGACTCCCTGGCCATTGGATCGATGGTGAAAATCAGAAATCAAGTCGGTTTTATTTCACAAAACTTGATTGCTCAGCACACCGACTATCGACGCAATGAACTCTTCGTCGATGAACTCCGATCTGGACCCTTCGCGCGCTGGAAGCACCAACATCTTTTTGATTCTCTAAGCACAAGCCGCTCGCAACTGACCGACAACATTGATTATGCACTACCCTTGGCTCCCTTGAGTAACCTGCTAAACGGTTGGGTTCAAGCCAAGCTCGAGTCGATGTTCCGATTCCGCCATCGAGTCACTCGTGACGACCTGCAGTTTGCCGATCAACTGATTCAGTTGGGGCACAATCCGTCAGAAAAACCGATCAAAATCGGCATTTCTGGAAGCTCCGGAATGATTGGTCGAAGAACCATCGAACTGGCGCGAGTCCTTGGAATCGATGTGGTGCGTGCCGTTCGCTCTGAGAGTAAGCCACAGCAAACAAGATGGCCCCGGGGTGTAATCACGGTTGAGGAACACAGGTTCGAAGAATTCGAAAACCTCGATGCTTGGATCCACCTTGGAGGCGTTGGGATCGCAGATCGCCGATGGAGCACAGCGTATAAACAAGCGATTCGAAATTCTCGAATCGACTCGACTCGAAAAATCGTCGAGCGACTTGGCAAGCTGAAACAACCGCCGAAAGCCTTCGTGTGCGCATCTGGAGTTGGCATCTACGCAGATCGCCAAGAGGAGATTCTCGATGAGTCATCCCCGGTGGATCGCTCTGCGACTAAGGATGATTTTTTGGCAGATGTGGCTCGTCAGTGGGAATCTGAGGCCAACATCTACCAAGATCAATCCGGTCGCGTAGCCCTAGCACGCTTTGGAATCGTGCTTCATCCACGATTCGGTGCGATGAGCAAGATGCTGCTGCCGTTTCGTATGGGGCTCGGTGGTCCCGTCGGGTCTGGCAAGCAGTATTGGCCATGGATTCACGTCGACGATGCGGCTAGCATTCTGCTCTACTTGGCACTCAACGAGCGGTGTTCTGGCCCAGTCAATGTCGTAGCACCAGAGTGTTTGCCAAATCGGGAATTCAGCCGTGTGCTTGCCAAAGTATTGCATCGACCTAGTTGGATACCGACTCCGGCTTTTGCGCTCCGTCTGGGGTTAGGCCAAATGGCAGATCCATTGCTGTTATCGAGCGCGCATGCAGTACCCTCGGCATTGCTTTCGGCGGGCTATAAATTCCGTTTCCCGAAGCTCGAAGGTGCGATGGATAACTTGCTTGGATGCCAACGACAAGATTCGTAAGTTTGCGACTCAGGTGTTATGGGTCGATGAGGCACTCGCTCTCCAGTCGACCAATTGTAGCTCCACTTTGCGCATGCCGTTAAACTCGTTGACGTTGGGTCGAAAGGCCAGATCGAAACAGCCTGCATGCGCATTGATCTTTTCTGCCCATTCGGGTTGAGAGAAAGCCACCGCGCGGAGTATCTGTCCATGCTGTTTAAAGCGGACCCCTACGTGCCGTTCACCTTGTCCGAAGAGCTTTGCAGGCTCGTGCAGTTCGACGTTGCTAGCGACAAACACAGGCCTAGGGTTTCCAGCGCCAAAAGGTGCCATGCTCTCGATCATGGTAACTGTTTGCAGGCTCAGTTCCTGGAAAGTGGCTTCGGCATCGACGAGCAAGGTTTGTTCGGGATCTCTTTCTCCGATAGCGCTGCGAACAAAATCGCAAAGTGCTTCGCGAAACTCCGGTATCTTGCGATCTTGGATTCGCAAACCTGCGGCAGCCGCATGCCCACCGCAGCTCTCCAAGTGCTCACTGCAAGCAACAAAAGCGCGATGCAAATCGACCACTCCGGCTGACCTTCCTGACCCGGTAGCGGGCTTTTGTCCCATGGGGTCAGAGGAAATGATCACCACAGGTCGGTGAAATCGTTCGGCCATTCGACCTGCAACGATGCCGATGACACCCAAGTGCCAACCGGGCGAATGCAGCACAAGTGCCGGTTCGGAAGCAGCTTCGAGTTGCTCTTTGGCCTGTTTGCTAGCCGCCAGCGTGATGCTCCGTTCGATCGATTCGCGATCCGCATTGAGCCGATCCAAATACGCAGCCAGCGCCGTAGCCCGTTCCGGATCCTTGGTGGTAAGCAGTTCGACGCCCAGTTGAGCTTGCCCGAGCCTGCCGGCAGCATTGAGCCTAGGAGCAATCGTAAAGGCGATATCTTCGGCGCTGATGGCTTGTTTGGTATCGAGCTTTGTGATCTTCAAGAGTTCCTTCAAACCCAACGGACTGTGCTTGGCCATCAATTGCAGCGCCGTGCGAACGAGGATTCGATTCTCATCGATCAGCGGAACGACGTCGGCCACCGTGCCGATGGCTGCGATGGTCATCGCCATGAGTAGAAAATCGCGATGTTCCAGGGCGACTTTGCTTCGGTTGTCTGCCAAGATCTGGCACATTCGCCATGCGAGTTTGAAGGCCACGCCCGCACCGCATAATCCGTGGAAGGGATAATCGGCGTTGGGAAGATTTGGATGCACGATGGATACAGCATCTGGAAGCACTTGGCCGCATGCATGGTGATCGGTGATGATCAGATCCATCCCTAGCTGACGACACAACTGGGCTTCTCGATGCGATCCGATCCCGCAGTCGACGGTTACTAGAAGTTTGCGTCCGAGCGATGCCAATCGGGTAATCGATTCGCAGCTTAGGCCATAAGCATCTTCGAGGCGATTTGGGACATAGTAAGTCACATCGGCTCCGAGCATTTTGAGGAAAGACTCGAGGATGGCCGTTGCGCACATTCCATCGGCATCGTAGTCTCCGTAGATCACGATCGGCTCGCGATCACGAGCAGCTTTGAGGATTCTCTCTGCGGCAGCATCGATCCCGGGCAGATACTGAGGATCCCTCAAATCCGAGAATTTGCACTCCAAAAAAAGCTTGGCCGCGTCGACTCGGGAAATCCCACGCGACAAGAGCAATTGAGACACCACTGGGTCGATCTTAAGCTCATTGGCGAATTCCAAAAAACTACCTGCATCGTGGGCTCGAAAGATCCATCGTTTGGCCATCGAATCCTTCCTCCTGCTAATCAACACAACTAGAAATTGAATTCTTCGAAAGCATACCCTTAAGCGATCAAATCGCAAACCGCATCCGTGCTACGAGGTAGGAATTCCCCAGCAGAAAGGATCCTCTGGATCGACGATCATCTGCAAATCGCCATTGACGAAGGCTCTTGAAGTGATCGAAGGTCGGATCGTTTTTGCCAGTGGATCGACCCACTGATACGAGGCTTCAAAAACACTCCCTATGTAGCTTTCCTGACGCCAAAGCTCCCCTGGCGAGAGCTTATCGTCGGCAGCCAAGCAAGCCAGCTTGGCGCTCGTCCCGGTACCGCAAGGAGATCGATCGTACTGGCCTCCTGGGCAAAGTACGAAGGAGCGAGAATCGCAGTTTTGCGATTTAGGCTTGTCAAACAATTCGACGTGATCAACATCTGGATAGCTTATTTGGATCTGTTGGAGAATCTCGGTACTGAGTTGGATTAAGAAATTCGTACCTCGATTCATCCAGTCGCTGTGGCTGATATCCACAAGGGCAAAGTGATTTCCACCGTAAGCGATATCGGCGAGCAAAGTATCGCGGTTCGAAAGAGTGATCCGGTGATCTTTGGCGATTCGATAACTCGGAACATTGTCGAGGGTCACACGACGGTCTTGATGAAGCAGAATTTGGACATTACCGACGCAAGTCTCCAGGACATGGAGACCAGGTTGCAATCTGCCCATCCAACGCAATGTCTCGACGACACCGATCGTGCCGTGTCCACACATACCAAGATATCCGACGTTGTTAAAGAAAATCACTCCCGCAGTGTTTTGAGGGTCAATCGGCGGTAACAGAATCGCTCCGACCATCACCTCCGATCCACGTGGCTCATGGATCAAAGCTTTGCGCAATTCGTCATGCCTCGTGCGCATGTCGGAGAGTCGCTGGGCAACACTTGTGCCTAATAATGGAACCTCCGAGACGATCGTGCGTGTCGGCTCCCCCCCGGTATGGCTGTCGATCACTCTGATTTGCATGGATTAACCTTGAGGTCTTTGTGTGTCTTGAAAGTGCTCGTCGAACCGGCCCGCAAAGAAGTTGGCTAAGAACTCCGGCATGCTCCCCAAAAGATCGTCGCGATTCTGGAGCATCTGGGGACTGATCCACAAAAATTCTTCGACCTCTTGAGGATTTGCAAGAGGTTCATGCCCAGCTTGGCGCTGGCATACAAGCCATTCGAGTTTCGTTCCCCATCGAGTCTGGCTGGTCCACAAGTGCCCGCAAACGCGAACCGCAAGGCTTAGCTCTTCCATCAATTCCCGCTGAACAGCCGTATGAAGATCCTCTCCTGGCTCAATCCCACCCCCTGGAAAACAAATTAGCCCTGGGGCTCGGACAAACTGCGAACGTCGGATGACCAGAAAGTGTCGGTCTTCGTAGAGAATCCCGACGACTGCATGGCGTCCTTGATCACGCGATGAGACCGGCTCTGGAGGATGCCCAAAAGACTCTGATCCGCTAGAATTCGAACCACTAGAATTTGTCGTTTCGGAGCTCATAGAGCCTCTCTGCAAAAGCTTACAATCCCAATCCAATCCCCAATCCGAGCATCATAGGGTTAAGACCCAAACAAAGGAACACGCAACGAGCACGATGTCTTCTGAAGGCCCACTATTTCCTGCAAGTTCGATCGATCGGCAATTCGCTCACGAAATTGTCCGCAGGTTGGTCGACCGTGGCTACGTCGCTTATTATGCCGGAGGTTGCGTTCGCGATGCTCTGCTGGGATTAAAACCCAAGGATTTTGATGTCGCCACCAACGCGACACCAGACCAAGTCCGAGAGATTTTTGGTCCCGAGCACACCCGGGCCGTAGGCGAAGCATTCGGCGTGGTGTTGGTGCATGGACGGATCGCGAAAAAACGGTGCCAAGTCGAGGTCGCTACCTTTCGAACCGATGGATCCTATTCCGATGGGCGTCGGCCCGATTGGGTCCAATACGCAACGGCCGAAGAGGATGCCCAGCGACGCGACTTTACGATCAATGGCCTTTTCTACGATCCGATCGCTCAACGCGTGATCGATTACGTCGGTGGCCAAGAAGATCTTGCCAACCATGTCCTTCGGGCTATCGGAGACCCTTATGCTCGCATCAGCGAAGATAAACTCCGTATGCTCCGAGCCATTCGCTTTGCATCCAGGTACACCTTTGCACTCGATCCAGCCACTGGCCGGGCTATCGAAGAGTCCTCGGAGGGGATTCAACTCGTCAGCGGCGAGCGGATCGGCATGGAACTCGAAAAGATCCTCGAACATCCCAACCGGCTATGGGCCTGGCATCAACTCGATGCATGCGGTCTTCTCAAGCACATTGCACCCGAACTCCTCCCTGTAAAAGACCGCGAACTCTTTGGGGCTCTCCCTAAAGAACAATTACCACTTGCTCTAGTCCTTGCATCGATGATTCATCCTTGGGGGCAACCTGGTGCGATTGTCAGGGACCTGCGTCCGATCGAGGACCCTCACTGGAGAACCGCACTCGAGGCGATCCAACATCGCTGGAAGCTCTCCAATGAGATCTTCGAGTCGGCTTGCACCTGCGTCGAGGCCTCGAGCGTGATTGCCAAGTCCGATGATCTGGCTTGGTCGCAAGTTCAACCGAAACTGCTTCGTGGCTGGGTCGACGAATCGATCCTTCTGGCCGAGTGTCTTCTTGCAATTCGGAAATGGCCTATCGATGGTATTGAAACGTGCAAGCAACGCCTGTCTGTGCCGATCCAAGTGTGGAATCCACCCCCTTGGATCAATGGTAGCGACTTGATTCAAGCCGGTCTTCGACCCGGGCCAGTATTCGGCAAACTACTAGCCCAAGCTCGGTCGATGCAGCTCGATGGTCATTTGGTAAGCCAGCAGATGGCCATCGATTGGTTAAAGGCGGAGATTGGAAAAACGCTCCCAGGGCAATAGTCCTTTCGTTCTGCTTGGATTGGTTTAAAATCCGTCCGCTTCGAGTCCATCGCGTACCGATAGATGCAGTAGTCCGAAGCTCAAGTTGCCCCAGTAGGTCTAGTCGCTTTAAAAGTTTTAAGAATGACAGAAAAACGCTTGTTCAACTTTTCCGCAGGGCCGGCTGTACTACCTGTAAGCGTCTTGGAGACGATCCGCGATCAAATGCTCTGTTTGCCTGGCTGCGGAGCTTCGATTCTTGAGATTTCGCACCGAAGCAAACAGTTCATTGCGATCCAGGAGCAAACCAAGCAGCGACTGATTCGATTGCTCAAGATCCCTCAAACCCACGAGGTGTTATTTCTTCAGGGTGGAGCAAGATTGCAATTTTCGATGGTGCCGATGAACCTACTGCGAGGCTCCGCAGCACCGGCTCAGTACATCGTCACCGGCTCTTGGGGCAAATACGCCGTCGGTGAAGCCAAGAAGGAAGGGCCTGTCGAGGTGATCTACGATGGTTCCTCGAACAACTATTCCCAATTGCCAAAGCCCTCGGAGGTAACTGTTCGACCCGATGCTGCTTATTTGCATCTGACAAGCAATGAAACGATCCAGGGGATTCAGTTCCAAGAGGACTGGCAAGTCCCCTGTCCACTGGTGGTCGATTGCTCCTCGGACTTCATGTACCGTCCCCTGGATATCTCCAAATACGGAATTGTCTATGCATGCGCGCAAAAGAATGCTGGACCGGCGGGAGTGACCGTAGTGATTATTCGCAAGGACTTGCTCGAACGAAGTGGAGACAGCTTGCCAGGATATTTGAGTTATCGCAACCACGCCCAAGAAGACTCGATGTGGAACACACCGCCGACGTTTGGGATCTACGTCATGGGGCTCGTTGCACAGTGGCTTGAAGAGTCCATCGGCGGGCTCGAAGCGATGCATAGAATCAATCAGGAAAAAGCTCGCTTGGTGTATGCCGCGATGGATCGCCATCCGACGATGTACATGGGACACGCAAAGCCTCAGGACCGTTCGTTGATGAACGCTACTTACAAACTGCCGAGCGAGACGCTCGAAAACGCGTTTTTGGCCGAAGCAAAAAACCTTGGCCTCGATTCCCTCAAAGGCCATCGCAGCGTCGGCGGGATCCGCGCCAGCATCTACAACGCCATGCCTTTGGAAGGGGTTCAAACGCTTGTCCAACTCATGGATAGCTTTGCATCCAAGCATGCTTAGTCGTTTCCACCCTCGATGACCCATAACGCTTAAAAAACAACGACATGAAGACCCGCATTTTGGTTTTGGATCCGATCGCTCCTGAAGGCCTCGCGATGCTTCGCGCCGAATCGGACTTCGAGTACGAAGAACGGCATGGGCTAAAAGGTCTGGATCTCAAGGATTCCTTGGCCCAATTCGATGGAGCGATTGTTCGCAGTGGAGTCAAGATCACCGCCGAGTCGCTCGAGGGGAATCGACGACTCAAAGCGATCGTTCGAGCCGGGGTCGGAACCGATAACATCGACAAGACTGCAGCGACCCGGCAAGGGATCGTTGTGATGAACACACCGGCTGGGAACACTCTAAGCACCGCTGAACACGCCTTTGCATTGATGCTCGCCCTTTCGCGCTCTATTTCACCTGCTTATCAGTCGCTCTGCTGCGGTAAGTGGGATCGCAAGTCGTTCATGGGTGCTCAGCTTGCAGACAAAGTCCTAGGTGTGATCGGTCTTGGCCGTATCGGCAGAGAGGTCGCCCTGCGAGGACAAGCTTTCGGTATGCGCGTGATCGCTTACGATCCCTTTTTGTCCGATGAGCAGGCCGTTAAGTTGAACATGGAAAAAGTCCAAACGGTTGCCCAGATGTTGCCCAAGGTGGATTATCTCACTGTGCATACACCCCTTACTGAAGAGACAAAGTATCTTGTCGGCATGAAACAACTCGATCAACTCAAACCTGGAATACGATTGATCAACTGCGCTCGCGGTGGAATCTACGAGGAGGCGGCGCTTGTCGAAGGGCTCAAACGAGGAATCATCGCAGGTGTTGCTCTGGATGTGTTCGAAGAAGAACCTTGCACCAACAGCCCGCTTTTTGGAATGCCTGGTGTCGTTTGCACTCCCCATTTGGGTGCCAGTACCGAGGAAGCTCAAACGCAAGTAGCCATCGAAGGTATTCAACTTTTATTGAATTTCTTCAAGACCGGAGAGATCCGCCACGCGGTCAATGTCGCTTCGCTCGATCCAAAGATGCTCGAGGGACTTCGAGGGTTCCTCGATGCCACCTACCGACTTGGGTTGCTCATGGCACAGTGGCACAGCGGCACTGTCAGCTCCTGCGGATTGCATTATCGCGGTGAGGTCGCCGACAAGGACACCAAATTATTGACATCGGCTTTCTGCGCAGGTCTCTTGCAACGGGCCATGGCAGACGAGGTCAACATCATCAATGCCGAGATGCTGTTCAAAGAAAGAAGCATCGATCTGATCGAGCATCGCAACCGCGATCTGGGTGCCTTTAGCTCTTCGGTAACGGCCGAGGTTTCCGGTGGCTCCCAAACCGTTCGCGCAGGGGTGACCGTCTTTGGAAACAGCATGCCTCGATTGATTTCCATCGACGATTATCGCATGGAAGCCTATCTCGATGGGCACATGCTGTTCTTTACCCACTACGACGTACCAGGGATCATCGGCAAGGTCGGCACGGTATTTGGCAAGCATGGGGTCAATATCGGTCAAATGTCCGTCGGTCGTGTCTTGCAGCAACAGGGTGGATTGGCCATCGGCGTCTTGAATTTGGATTCACGTCCACCGCAAGCCGCCCTGGAGGAATTGATTTCCATCGATGGGATCAAAAAAGCCCAGTGGATCGAGCTTCCTGCTGCCGGGGTTCTCCCCCCGTGGCTAGCCTAACGGGCCGGATCCGAAGTGGCCGGATCCCGAGTGGCCGGATCCTGAGTGGCCGGATCCTGAGTGGATCGAGCAATTTGCACACGAACCTATGGGCTTGTGCTATCATGACTGCTTAGCCCAGCGGCTCTTATCCCCCACTACTTTTCTTCATCGAGCACGCCATGCACGATAAATCGTCTTTCGCAGGCCGCATCGTTCTTGCCCTGATCCTGATGGTCTGTTTTTATACGCTTGCCTTAGCTCTTGCAGGTGCGCTGATTTTCCTGCCGATAGGAATGGCGGTTTTCGCCAACCGTATTCACTTAAAGCTTGCGATCCTTTCGCTCATCGGAGGTTGCATGATTCTCTGGTCGGTCATGCCTCGCTGGGATCGTTTCATCGCACCAGGACCTCGCTTGACCGAAAAGGATCAACCCGAACTTTTTAAACAACTCCAAAGCATCGCCCAGAGCACAGATCAAGCCATGCCGGCGGAGGTTTATGCTCTTCCTGAAATGAATGCCTGGGTTGCCAATCGCGGCGGAATCATGGGGCTCGGGAGTCGCCGCATCATGGGTATCGGTATCCCATTGATGCAGGTTCTTTCGGCTCAACAACTTCGAGGGGTTCTGGCCCATGAATTCGGTCACTACCACGGAGGAGATACCAAACTCGGCCCGTGGCTTTACGTGACCCGCTCGGCGATCGTCCGTACCGTTGAAAATCTTGCCTCAAGCGGATCATCCATCCTGTACCTGCCCTTCGCAATGTACTTGAAACTCTTTTTGCGTTTGACTCAAAAAGTCTCTCGGCAACAGGAATTCACCGCCGACGCGCTGGCTGCAAAAATCGTTGGACCTCAACCCATAGGCGATGCGCTCAAGGTCGTGCATTCGCAAGCCTTAGCCTTCGAGGGATACTGGCAAAGTGAGTACTCCCCTGCCCTCGAGCGAGGCTATCGTCCACCGATGGCCCAAGGCTTTCGCGAATACGCTCAAGCACCCATGGTCAAAACGATCATCGAGGAAACCCTCAAGCAAGCGATGGAGGAATCTAAGAGTGATATCTATGATTCTCACCCAGCCCTCAAAGAACGACTCGCAGCCATAAACCAAGTCAATGGTCCACGATCAACAGCTATCGATCCTCCGGCCATCGACTGGATCCGTGATGTCGATGGACTTGAGAAACAGATGATCGATCATATGGCAAAAACGCTCAAGGTCAGTGCTCCTGAAGCGATTCGGTGGACAGATACCGTCGAGCGCGTTCTGATCCCCAACTATTTCCAAACCATCAAGGAACTCGGCGGAAATCTTCAAGGATTAACGCTCGAACAAGCCGCACAGAAACTCAGTAATCCTCAAAGGTGCAGCGAGCTGATCAATCCCGAGATTTTACCTCACATCACCGACGATGATAACAAACGCTCTCTTGCCTCGCAGATCGTCGGCACCCTTGCGATCCTTGCACTATACCTGCGCGGTGGCAGCGTCCAAAATCCGATAGGGCAAGCACCCTTCGTTCAAACAGGCCATGGAGATCGCGTGGAACCTTTCGAATGGATGAAAGAACTAATCGAAAGGAAAATCACGCTCGATGAATTGATTGCAAAGTATCAAGAGTATCAAATCGATTCGTTTCAGGTCGATGAAATCCTCAACCATAAAGCGAGTTAAGAACCGAGATGCTTTTCTAGTCCCAACGAACACATGGGTGATATGGAAACAGGTTCCTGTTTCCAGTGAGATCACATCGAGAATCTCTGGAAGAGCATCAGCGGCTTTCGCATGATCGAGAGTTGAGCCTTAACTCTGAGCCGCATAGTCCTCCCACCAACCATCCAAACCCACAGAGTCTGTCGGCATGGGCATCGGCAGGTTCTCCGATTGAGTCCAAATCCGATTAAAATTCTCCGTCGAATCGGCCAGTGCAAATTCGCTTGCTGCAGGCTCCGCATTCGACAAATCATCCGAATCAATCCACTCGTGCTCGAACCATAGCGGCATGGATTCGACGTTCGTTTCCTCCGCGACCAATTGGATCGCGGGGACTGACTCCGGTTCGGACTTCGGTGCAAGCACTCGCGTTCTTGCAGGCAAAACAATTGGATCGGGCTCTTGAGCTTTGACCTCAGGGACATCGATCAGCAGCGCAGGAGGCTCGGCCATCCTTTCGGTGATCTTCGCTTGAATTGCATCTGGGCGATAGATCTCGGCAACTCCGGCCTGACCTTGCACAGGCAAAACCCGAACCTGCACTCCGATCGAATCGAACATCCGCATGATATGCTCGTGGCAAGTAAACATCACGACCTGATGCCCCAAGGCTGCGAAATCTCGCAACACCTTGGCCGCACTCGTCGCACGAATCGTATCGAAATTCACAAGCACATCGTCCAAAACCAACGGAAGCGTTGCACCGCGACGGGAGTAAGCTGCCGCTAAGGACAATCGCAGGGCGATGAAAACCGCTTCGCGTGTCCCACGGCTCAGAACCTCCAATGGCAAGCTCTGCCCCTTGTCGTTATCGATCCGTAGCGCATTCTTACCCAACGGCGTCCAGACGCGAACATACTTGCCCTCGGTCAATTGCTTGAGGAACGCCGAAGCTTCACGCAGTGTCTCGGGTTGCCTTTCGCTCTCGTAAATCTCACACACTTTTTCGAGCATGCAGGTGGTAAATCCAAGTGTTCGCCAATGATCGGCACAAAGATCGATTTGCCGTTCGAGGCTCGAAAGCTCGAGCTTGGCCTCTGCCAAGCGACGGTCTCCAGCGAGCGTTTTCATCTCTTGGTTGATCTCGCCTTGCCGCAGTTGCAACTGTCCGATCCGTTCCTCGGCTCCTGCGACACGCGTGGTAAGTGTTTCCCAGCGTTTCTCCAGTTCATGAGCGGGAGTGTTTTGAAGTATACGCTCAATCGCATCGTAGGATACGTGGCTTCCAAGCGTCGTTCGGATCCGCTGGTCGAGCCCAGCGATTTCATTCTCGAGCTGCTGGTGTTGCTGCTTGCGGCTCAAGAGCGCTTCGAGTTGTTCGAGCGACTCGACACCGATCTCAGCCAGATAGCTCTGACGCGAGCTGATGAGTCGCTCGACCGATCGCCGAAGGCCTTTATGCTTCTTGGACAACTCTTCATCCTGAAGCTTCAGATCCTTGCGCTGCGTCAAATACTGCTTTTGCTGAGCCAAGGTGTTTATCAATTGCTGCAAGCGTTGCTGCGGAACTTCCACCGACAGATCGCTGGACTTGAAAGCCAACGCTTCCCTGGTAGTTTCTTTCGATGACGAAGTTTCCTTGCGTATAAGTTGCGAATCACCAACCGGCGATGCCAACGCAACTTGCATCTGTGTATGGAGCGCGTCGAGCTTCTGAAGGGTGCTCGTAAGTTCGATACGACGCTGCGAAAGTTCGTCAGATTGGGTGGTGAGTTTTTTACGCGTAATCAGCAGCGACTCATAGCCCTCGGCCAGGATTCGAAGACTCTTAGGTGAGAGCGATTCGGCAAGCCCGAGTTGATGCAGGGTTTTCTTCCAAGCGATCCGTGCGGACTTGAGCCCTTGGGATGCGTCCGAGGCTTGTTTGCGTGCGGTGTTGTAGCGAGCCTTCGCTGCTGCTTGATTGTGGTAGATAGGTAGATACGACTCGCATTCGCTCAGCTCATGTTCGGCTTGACGCAGTTGCTGGTCGATCGAAGCATTCGGTTCGGGCAGCGCTCCGACGAGTTCTTGCTTCTCATGCTCGGTCTTTCGGATCTGAGATACCAGCGTATCGAGCTGTGTTTCGACATCGGTCAATTCGCCTTCCATCCCCTTTTCCATCGACTTCCACCAGAGGTAAGTCGCAACGAGAATGATCATTCCGAGCACCGTCATGAGCACGCCGGTGTTTTGCGTATCGGTCGACTGCAACTGCAAAGCCCTTGCCGTCGCAGGCATATTGGCGTTGTTGTACCACCCGAAGAAGTTGTTCAAGCCCGAGATGAGCATGAATGCACCGATGAAGAATGGGATCGCGAGCATGATCACTCGCTCCCAAGAAAATCCATCATCGCTTTCCAAGTCGATCGTTTCGCCTTCGAGTTCCTCTCGGTGAACACCGAGTTTTTGCAATCGCTCGTCGACTTGTTGGAATTTCCGAATCGACGCAATCCGCTCGCTGGCTTGCTGAATCGAAGCCTGCAAGTCTTCCGAATCGCGAGTCTCGAGAAACCCAGAAATTTCGCTTTGCAGTCGCTCGATTTCTTTCTTCTCGCTCTCGACACGCTCTTTGGCTTGTTTGAGCCTGATTTGCTGCATCCGCACATCGCGAGCTGGGCCTGCAAGCTGACTGATCGCCGGGCGGCTCAGGTCTGGCAAGCTCGACAACCGCCGATCATTCAGCAGTGCTTCTTGGTCAGAGTCGCTCAGTCCGAGTCGTTTGGCATCTTCGACCAGTTGCTCTTGAGTTTGTTTGTACTCAGACTCAAGCCTCTGGATTTGTTTCTGCAGTTGTGTGATCCAAGGCCCCTGTTCGCTTGCCGATTCGATCTTGCTGGCGAGCCCGAGAATATTTCGGTTCAGCGGCAAGTCCAATGCACGCTTGCGGAGCGTTTGACGCTCCTGGAGCATCGATTGGATCTGTTGGCGTTTTTGATCGATCTGCGATTGCAGCTCTAGAAGCTTGGTCTTGGACTCCTCGTGCACATCGGTTCTAGCGTGCAGTGTCAGGAGTTTCTCACGAAGAGAATCCCGTTGTTGCCAAGGCTCGCGGACTTGGATCGCCGTCTCGACTGTTTTGGCTTCCAGTTCCCATTGCTCGATCCGTTGCTTGAGCTCTTCGATCTCATTTTGTTGGTTGCGGCGGACCGAGGCCAATTCACCCCAACGTCGGCCTCGCAAGGTCAGTTGCTCGATCTCATCCCTGAGTTTCTCTCGTTTGGCAAGCATGGATTGGAGTTGTGCGTTTTCATCCGAGGCCGAAGCGATCGTCGAGCGGGCTGTACGGAGTTGACGAATCACATCGACTAAGGAGACCCGATCCAAGCCGCTGGAGAGTTTGTAAAGCTCGTCGGCTGCCGCCGTGTCATCCAAGGTGCTGAGCTCTTGGAGTTCTCGCAGCCCGATCGCAAAGACATTCGTAAAAATCGATTCGTCGACGTTCCCAAGCAGAGACGTGAGGCGATGTTGGCCTTGGGTGATCCCATCAGAGCTCGTCACGGTCAGTTGACCAAAGACGCTCGCATCGTTGAGCGTAGCGCGACGTGCAATCTCATAGCCACCGCCAGGGCCGGTCACTCGCATCGCACCACCGGGTTTGCCACCGTGAACGGGGGGCAGATACCGAGCCCGACGCTCTGGGGTAAAACCGTAGAACATCGTGCGCAGAAAGTTCATCAGGGTCGTTTTGCCAGCTTCGTTCGGCCCATAGAAGACCGTCATGCCTTCGGGCATCGAATCGACGCTCAGGCCACTCCAAACTCCGAATCCATCGATCTGTACGTCGCGAATTTTCATCCTCGGGTCCCTCCGAATCTCCTGGTAGGAGCGATCAAATCCACTTTATGCCCCCTGAGCATATCCACACCCAGCAGCGTTGCACGATCCAGTGCACTGCTGGTCACACTCGGGGTCTCATCGATAAGCAACTGTTGCCAAGCTGCGGTGCCTAGCGTTTCTGATTCCAAAAGAGGTTTGAGGTTCAGGTGCTGGCCAAGCGACTTGTGATGCTCTTGAGAGGTTCTCAAGAAATCACCCAAAATCGTGTCCTCTTCCTGCCATTTTGCTGGGTAGGATTTCGGAGAGAGGATTTCGATTTCCGTCGACCAAACGCTGCATGCGCCATGGCTGTACTCGCGTCGGAGCCAACCGAGAATCTCATCGATCGCCTCAGGGCCTACCATCGCGGCATTCTCCAGATCCAACTCGACGCGCCAGCGAACGATCAAATGCCGAGTCCCATGCTCGCTTTGAAGCCTTGAAATCCGCTTGCTCATGAGTTCGCGCATGTCGCGGCCCATCGCAAGATCCTCGACATCGAGCGTCTGAGTGATGTAGCGAAAGTAATCCACATCGGTTGTGGTGATTTGAGCGTCGTGCGTGCCGTCGACCTCGACGGTCCAAAAACCATGGGCACCCTCTTCGTTAAACCCACGGCCTTGGGTCGAACCACACACACGCATGTGGGGAGCCTCGCCATGGAGCGTCTTGCGATTGTGATCGTTGCCAAGCGCCCAGAAGTCGATCCGTTCACTCAAGAGCGAATCGCGATCGGCGTTGCCGTGAGCCAGCGCGATCACATAAGTCCCATCGGCATCGCACTGGTATTCGGCCGAACGAATCGATTCGCGGCCATCGCTCGAACGACCGAGAATGGTGGCCAGTGCCGAGCCGTTGCGTCGAAATACAACGCTCTCGACTTGTTTTTTTGAAAAATAATGAACATTCGCTGGGAGCGAAACCGCTTCGGGCCAACGATCTGGCTCGTCGACACTGCCGCCGGCCCAGTAGACCAAGATGTTTCGTTGGGCGAGCCGTTCGAATTGCTCGAGCAAAAACGCTGGGCCTGCGGCTCCCGTGGAGATCGGATTCAGTAGATCGCCAGTCAGAAGGACAAAGTCGACGTTTTCAACGATCGCGGCTTCGAAGAGAGCCTCGGCAGCCTTCCATGGCGCATCGACCAAGGCGGCTTTGAGATGTTCTGGAATGTCGGTCAGATCCTGCATGGGTTTTTCCAAGTGAAAATCACCGGCATGCAAAAATCGAATGGATTCTTTCCCCATGGACCACCCTCCTTAGTGGAACTAGAAAAACTGCATCGAGCCGGGAGTTTAGTGGAACTGGAGGGTTTGAGGCAATCCCGATTTTTTTGCTTAGAGGGCTGAACTATTGCTAGCTAATGCCTGGTTGTTTTTGCAGTTGTTTAATCCGCAGATGGTGGATTAACCAACGAAGCCCACGAGGGCACGCAATCACACCTTGTTGTCTGATCTATCGATGCAAGGTCGCTGCCCTTTGCACGATTACAAACATAGCAAGTCCAGGCAAGATTTCCCTCGATAGTTTCCCCACGATGTTTTACAGCGATGATATGGTCTGGTTCATGTGGCAGAAATGCATCGTCTTGGTGTATGAGGCAGTATTCGCACCTATGGCCGGCGCGATCGCGAATAAGTCGGCGAAGTTCAGCAGGCACATACTCGCTCACCCGTTCTTAACCTCCTTGTCTTGCTCGTATTCTCGCTTTCACCATCCGCATCAAGAGCTCCGCCTGTTCGTAGTGATCCAACTCGAGCTTTAGCTCATCATTTATTGATCCATTTCGGTTCAAAGAAAGAAGGTGCGAAGCCCGTTGGACTACTTCGGCAGAGGGCCGATAGTCCAAGATCTGATCATCGGTTGGGCAAGAACCAAACAGTTCAGCGATTTCTTCAAAGACCTTAGCCGCGGTTTGCGTTGTCGACATGTAAGACCTCTAATCTCAAAAATTTCGATCGTACTTGATTTCCAAAGCGATCCATGATCCGCCCTTCTTACGCATCCATCCTATCCATCGGACTGCTATCAAAACCATTGCCAACCGAATTGTACCAATTTTGCACTACCGCTTGGATGTATTTAGGACGGATCAGACGGATCAGACGGATCAGACCCGCGTTTTTATTGGGGTTCGGGGCTAAACCTGCCCCAAAACCGAAAAAAATCACTTGTCGGGGAATTATCAACCCCCGAAAGATATCCAAAAAGGACAACCTTTTACCGCAACTCGACGGAAAGCTCCGCCCGATAAGCTCTCTGTACTAGCCGTTATTATCCACAAAGTCCAACAAAACCAACAATCCGAGTCGACCACTACCGTCCATGATCCGACGCACCGGAGCCGAAAAAACAAAACGCCCCAAAGCCCCCCCGCGACGCAAACTCGCCCTGGAACGCTTGGAAGATCGTCGTGTCATGGCCTCCCTGCCCTTCGGTGCCACCTCGCAAGACACCGGCGAGTTCATGCTCGGGAGGATCGCCGTTACGCCTGTGTTCCTCGAAAGCACCGGAGCCGTTAGCACCGAGGACTGGACCCCGGCTTATGTCGACGCCGTTATGGGCAACATCCAATCGGGCCTGCAATGGTGGAACCAACTCCTTGCCAAAAAGAGCTCTCTGCACACCCTCGAATGGGTGATCGATCGAACCTACGTCGACAACCGCTTGCCCATCACCTTCGAACCGATCAATATGACCTCCGAAGGTTACCTGCAATGGGGCCCTCAGTTTCTCCAAGGCGTTGGCTTTAACAACAGCCCCAATTTTGAAACCAACATCCGTGCCTTTAACAACGCCCAACGCACCAAACTCGATACCGATTGGTCGTTTACCATCTTTGTCGTCAACGCGATGAAGGATGCCGATGGAAGCTTTGCACCGGGTGGCTCGTTCTCGCGTGCCTTCGCTTTTGCAGGCGGTTTATTCGAAGTGATCCCCTCGAGCCGCCCCAATTCAACGTATACCCACGAAACAGGCCACATCTTCTGGGCCCGCGATGAGTACAACGGCGGTGGAAACTACTACGACAAACGCGGCTACTACAACGCCCAAAACACCAATGCGGTCGACCTAAACCCAACCCCCAATTTTCAACAGCAACCGAGCATCATGTCCTCGGGCTCTTCGCTCACGACCGCCTTTAGCCAAATCATCTCCCCAGATGCAACCCTGGCTCAAATCGGCTGGAAGGACTCCGATAATGACGGCATCTTCGATGTCTTGGATGTACCACTGAAACTCGAAGGCACCGGTCGCTTCAACCCACAGTTCAACACCTATTCTTTCAGTGGCCGGGCATCGGTTCAAACGCTCGCGAATCGCAACTCATCGGGCACCCAGAACGATATCACGCTCAACAAAGTTCGACGCATCGAATACCGGATCGATGCTGGTAACTGGACTTCGATCCAATCCACCGATGCTTACTCGGTCGATCTCAACCTGCAAATCCCAATCGCACCTTGGCAAGTCGGCAAAACGATTGAAATCCGAGCCGTTGAAACCAAGCTTGGAATCACCAGCAATATCTTCACAGGTATCATCGGCAATGCCCCTGACGTGACGGACAAACATGGGATCCAAGGTTTCGTTTGGCGAGACACCAATAAAAACGGTCAGTGGGACAGCTCCGAAAATGGCATTCCCAATGCCACAGTCACGATCGTCAACGCCAGCAATCAACCCCTCTTGCTCCAAACGTTCATCGATCCGGACAACTACGCCACAGGCAACCTTTCGGGAAAACAGGGCATTGCACCCAACCAAGTCCAGATCGATACGATCGGAAATGACTCCCAAGCCCTCATCGGGGTCTATCCTAAAAACAACCTCGACGGTCCAAAGTTCTTTAAGCCCTACTCGTTTTGGGCCAGACGGTATGTCGACTCGTTCTATGACGAAGACCTCCAACTGCGAGCCAGATTCGACCAGCCTCAGTCTTATGTTTCCCTCGAAGCCGTCGCTCAGTCCGATGGAGCGAATGTTCGCCTAGATGCTTTCGATGCCAACGGCAATCTCGTCGCTCGATTCGAACGCAAAGGACTCCTTCGCGATCAACGCATTACGATGGAAGTCGCCACCGGAACAGCCACGATCCGAACCATCATCGCTCGGGGATTCCAAAACTCTTTCGTGATGCTCGATCACTTGAGATACGGCCCCCAAACCCAAGCGACGACTGCAAGCGATGGGAGCTATTTCCTTTCGAATTTGCCAGCAGGAATCTATCGCCTGTCGGTCAACTCCAACCTCGCCGGCTTTATCAACTCCAACACCACCGATGGGGTGATCGAAGTCAGTTTCGGGGCGTCCCCAACGGTCGATCACATCGACTTTGGCGGGTACTTGCCCCCTAGCCCCTGGCAAAACCAACTTATCCCCGAAGATGTCACTGGGGATGAAGCCGTCAGTCCCTTGGATGTTTTAATGCTCATCAATGACATCAACACCAATTCGTCGCGTTCCCTCGAAGGCAGTCCACAGGGCGTTGCACCCTTCCTGGATGTCAACGCGGATCGATCAGTAAGTCCTCTCGATGTGCTGATGGTTATCAATTACATCAACCGCATGGGTGGAGGTGAACAAGGAAGCGGCGAGGGGGAAGTCGCACCGATGTTCCAAGACCAAGAGCAAACTCCTAGCGGCCCATCGAGGTTGACTTCTTTTGTGTTCGATCGAGATCAATCCCAAGGTAGCCGAGTGCTCTACCGCTCGAATGCTTTTCAGTTAGCCCAGCAAGGGGCCGATCGATGCGGTTGCCAAGGGTGCATGAGCTTCCTGGCTGCCGAAGGCGAATCTTCTGAAAAAATCGCCCGATCGACCAGACATAAAAGGATCCCCGAACATTGGGTCAAAGACGACCTGTTTGCCCACTGGGATTCCTAACCGAAACGGTTAAAGCGGGTTCTTGTCGTCCCGTTGATCTAACGACTGCATTGTGCGAGTGCGAGGAGAATTCTCAACGCAAGTCAAAAACACCTGCTCCTTGGACACCTTTGCCCCTTCCCGAAAAACTTTACTTAAGCCTCACAATCTTCCAGTTTTTTTCAAATCCGATAGGATGCCAAAGTCCGATGTAAACTGAGCCAACATCCAAGAGAGATATTGCCACCGATGGCCCACAAGCCCCCCCGCAAAAGCACTGACAAAATCCCGGTTCCGCAGGTGGCAAGGTGGCTCGTTCCGGTCAAACGCTTCCTGCACATCGAAGCGACCAGCGGCATAGTGCTCATGCTCTGCACGCTGATCGCACTACTGATCGCAAATTCACCGTGGGACGGAGCCTTCGAGAAGTTTTGGCATACGCACGTTGCCTTCGAATTGGGGAAACTCAAAATCGACGGACACCTTGGACATCTGATCGTCAACGATGTCCTGATGACCATTTTCTTTTTCGTCGTCGGCTTGGAAGTCAAGCGCGAAGTCGTCGCAGGTGAACTGCGGGATCCCCGCAAGGCCCTTTTGCCGATCGTTGGTGCCATCGGGGGGGTAGTGACTCCCGCATTGATTTACTTCTTGATGCAAAACGGCCAAGAAGGCCAGCGTGGTTGGGCCATTCCGATGGCCACCGATATTGCTTTCGTCGTCGGTATCCTTGCACTGTTAGGAAATCGAATTCCCTTTGGACTGAAAATATTCCTACTGACCCTGGCGATCGTCGATGACATCCTGGCTGTCTTGGTCATCGCGACTGTCTTTACCGAAACGATCGCCTGGGGCTACCTGATGATGGCCCTTGTGGGCTTTGCGTTGTGCTGGTTGCTGAATCGAATTGGTGTTCGAGAAGTCCCCATCTATGTCCTTGCCGGCATCGCGATTTGGATTGGCTTCTACAAAGCTGGTATCCATCCGACGATCGCTGGTGTTGTTCTCGGACTCATGACTCCGGCGACGGCTTGGATCAGGCGGAAAACCTTTTTGGAGGTCATGGGGGATTTCTGGGATTCGATTCGCCAAGATCGCGAAGCAGACGAAGCCCAAAACGATTCGAATTACCCTTCGAATGAACGGCATGTCCCCGTCAATCTCGAACAACTTCAATTTCTAGCCAGAGAAAGCCACTCCCCTTTGCACCGACTCGAGATGGGCCTCCACCCCTGGGTCGCTTATGCCATCATGCCGATCTTCGCTTTGGCTAATGCTGGAGTCGAGCTCGATCCAGAGGCCCTCACCAGCGGTGTATCGATCGCTGTGGCGACGGGCCTTGCGCTGGGCAAGCCGCTGGGAATCTTCCTGTTTTGTTTCCTGGCCGTGCGATTGGGCTGGACTCGACTTCCAAACGGCGTGACTTGGCCGATTTTTCTCGGAGGGGCTTGCTTGGGCGGGATCGGCTTTACCATGGCCCTGTTTCTTAACGCCCTGTCCTTTCCGGTCGAGGACTATCCGGTGCTCGAAGGTGCTGGAAAGATCGGTACACTCGTAGGCTCGGCCATCAGCGCCGTTTTGGGAACTGTGATTCTGCTGAGTTTCACCAAAAGTTCTTCGAGCCAAGACAATCATTAGGATTGCTCAGGGGCAATTCTTTGAGGATGATGAAGTAGTATCGAGATTTGTCCAATTCACTTCTAAGAAGCTACTTCCATGACCGAACAAGAGTTCCTGACGCACCATCAATTGGTTCGCAATCCCTTCGTCGATGAAGACGCCCAGACCGATACGGTTTTTCGCGATTTTTGTATTTCTGGAACCTTTCACCCCTCGTGGAGCAAAGTCGTCGGGGACTCCAAACAGCCTGCGACGGCGATCGTTTTTGGGGCCAAGGGCTCTGGAAAAACAGCCATGCGACTGCAGCTGATCAATCAGATTGCCAAACACAACACCGATCATCCCGATCAAAAAGTTTTCTTGGTCTGCTACGACGATTTCAATGCTTATCTGGGTCCGCTCCAAGAACACTTGCCACGTCGAACCCAAGGCAATCCCGATAAGGTTCTAGGGGCTTTAAGGCTATGGGATCATATGGACGCGATCATCTCCGAGGCTGTTACTCAGCTCGTTGACCGCATCCTCCAACCGCAGCATGCAGCCACCGCGACGACAGCCATCGGAGGTGGGGTCGATACGCCGTTAGAACTCGATCGACTCGATCGTGGCCAACGACGCGATCTTATGCTCCTGACGGCCATGTACGACCACTCCAAAGCCAGCAACGTACAAGACCGTTTTGCGAGTCTATCGAGTCGACTTCGATTTCGATCCATTGCGACTTGGTATCCGCTAATCGTTGGAATCCTTCTGACTTTATTGTTTGCATCGGGCCTTTTCTACTTGGTCAAATCCGAAACCCTCTCGCTCCTGACGACCCTCTACTGGATCCCTATTGCCCTGTTGGCCGCTTGGGCTTGGTATGGCTTTCGATGGTTTGCTCGCCACCGTCTTGCATCCAAAATCCGCAAGCATGTTCGAGTGCTTCAGCGTGAGAAAAGCCAGTTGCGTCCGATGCTTCTGGGCTTTAACCCCAAGGAGATCGATGAGCAACCTGCTCCAACGGCTCAGCGATCCGACGATCGCTATGCACTTTTGGAGAAACTGCAATTGATCCTCAGGACCCTCGGATACCCAGGATTGATCGTCATTATCGACCGAGTCGATGAGCCCGATCTAGTCAACGGTCAAGCCGACCGGATGAAGCAACTGGTATGGCCTTTGATGGACAACAAGTTGCTCAAGCATGAGAACTTTGGGATCAAGATGCTCTTGCCCAGCGAGTTGCAACCTTATGCAGATCGCGAGACTCGCGAGTTCCACGAAAGAGCCCGTTTGGACAAGCAGAATGTGGTTGCATCGTTCGATTGGACAGGCGAAGCCCTCTACGATCTATTGGCTTCTCGGATGAAGGCATGTTCAATCCCAGGCACAGCCCCGTCCCCTAAGAGTTTCTTCGGATCCGATGTCCCTGAAACCAGACTCATCTCGGCGTTGCAATCGCTGAAGACCCCTCGGAACGCATTTCGCTATCTTTATCAATTGATTGCGGAACACTGCAAACGATTCCGAAGCGAAGCACCCAATTACCAAATCTCCAGCGAACTGTTCGAAAGCAACCTTGCGTTGTATCAGTCGGAGGATCGGCGCAAGGCCTAGGAGTCGATGAGCCAAACGCAACGAGCTCCAATGAGCTCCTCTGACGAGGGCTCTACGCTTGCTCTCTCGTCCGTGCCGCTTGTCGGTGTGGCCGTCAACGCTTCGCTTGCCTGTGTGAAGATCCTCGCTGGTGTTTTTGGTAATTCGTATGCCCTGATTGCAGACGGGATCGAGTCGACGGCGGATATCGTATCGAGCTTAGTGGTTTGGGGAGGTCTCAGAGTAGCTGGCACCCCGGCCAATGAACGCCATCCCTATGGCTACGGCAAAGCCGAAGCACTTGCGGGTGTGGTCGCAGCGTTGGGGATCTTGGTCGCGGCACTGATCATTGCCATCCAATCGATCCGTGAGATTCTTACACCTCATCATTTGCCCCACTGGTCGACCCTGTTGATCCTGATCCTCGTCGTCGGCGTGAAAGAAACACTCGCCCGATGGACCAATCGCGTTGGGGAACAGGCCGATAGTGTGGCATTGCAAGCCGATGCCTGGCATCATCGCGCCGATGCGATATCGAGCATTGCTGCGTTTGTAGGGATCTCGATTGCATTGATCGGTGGGCGGGGTTATGAACCTGCCGACGATTGGGCTGCATTGGTTGCCTGCTTGGTGATCGCCTATAGCGGACTGAGGCTGCTGTACATCACGGCACGCGACATCCTCGATGCGGCACCTCCCAAAGAGGTCGAGGATCAAGTCCGCTTGATTGCTGCAAGCATCCCTGGTGTCAAAGCGGTGGAAAAATGCCGCATCCGTAAAAGTGGAACAACGCTCTTTGTCGAGATCCACATCGAAGTCGACGGAACTGCCACGGTCGACGAAGGCCACCGCATCGGAGGAGCCGTTCGAGGCTCGCTGCGCAGTGCAAGCCTCAAGATCGCCGATGCCTTTGTCCACATCGAGCCGTACTTCGAGCCCGCTGCTACTTGAGCTTCCACTCGATGAGCTGGCCCTCGACGCACAGTACGATCCGATCGGACTTGCAAGGCTCGATCGGATGGGTTCCAACCCAACCTCCAAAAGCCGGTAATACGATCGACTCGGTCCGAATCCAAAAGCACGGAACCCTCGCGGTTCGCAAAGCATCGAGCGGAACTTTATAACTCGGATGCAGATGTCCGCAGAGGATCAAAGATGCACTTTGGGAAACGCTCATGGGTAGGTTTTCTCCAGGGGGTTCGTGCAACCATAGCATGCTGCCATCGATCACCGGCGGATCTTGCACGCTCCAACCGATCTTCTTTAATCGATCATGCGACCGCCTATCATGATTTCCAGCGACGAGTTCCCAACGAACATTAGGAGTGGTACTCTGAGCATCGATAAGGAGTTGCTCTAACTCCAGGGTCCAACCTGCAGGAGCATGGAGCAAATCCCCCAGAACGACCAGCCTTTCGAACATGCCGCCTTGGAGGTGCTCAAGCAATCGCGAGAGTGTCTGACGCGTTGCGCCTGAGGGAATCGCAAGTCCCGACTTTTGGAAAACTGTTTCCTTTCCCAAGTGCAAGTCGGCAACCAATAGCGTCTTGCCCCATCCGATGGCACCGCTAGGAAAAAGTTCGAGTCGGTGAGCTTTGTGCTCAATGATCACGCCTTGCCCTCTTTGGTTTCTCTTGAGTCATTTTCTCAAGCTGATTTTGCATTTTTCGGATGCGATCTGCAAGGGACTCATTACCAATTCGATCCCGAATTCGCTCGACCATTAGGGGGAAGGAAAAGGGAGTCCACTGCTTAAGATCGATATGTACCCACCGGTTTTCTTCCATGCGTCGCAAGGCTCCTTTGAGGCGCTCGATCTGAAGCTGATCGGCTAGCACCTCGTCGCTTGCTTGCCACAAAAGCAAGTTCGCTGCGTCGTACTGTTTCAATGCATCGAACACCATGCTTGTCGAAGCCTGAAGCTGCCGCATCGATTTGGATTTTCCCGGCATGCCGCTGTGAATCAAGCCTGCGATTCGAGCGATATCGCGGAAACGTCGGCGTGTTAACTCAGTGGCGTTAAGGCTCGAGAGGATATCTTGTTCCAAATCCTTCTGATGGAGCCAATGCTTGAGCGAATCGGTTTCGATCCCGATCGACTCGGGAGCATAGAGCATCAGTCCATAGTCATTGACCGCGATCGAAATCGTATTTTTGCGTTCTTTGGAAATACGATAAGCGAGCAATGCTCCGAGCCCTTCGCTGACCGATCGACCTTCGAAGGCATAGAGCATCAGTGCATCCCCTTCGCGACTGCGAAAGCGTTCGACGAGAACCTCTTCGGAGCTGGGGATATGACTTGTGCGACGTTGGAGCTCCATCAACTCCGAGAGCGATTCGAGGGACTCTGGGAGTTGCTCTTTCCTGGCGATCGCATCGATCCATTTGCGAACCCCAGCAGCCAACTCACTCGACAAGGGCATATTCCCACCGAGCCAACGCGGAACGGCTGTCGGATCCCCTTTGGATTTGCGGACCCAAACCGTCCCCTCGCGAATCCAGACCATCTCGAGGAGTTTTCCCCCCAAGAGGAATTTATCACCCTCCTTCAGCTTCGCAGCAAACGACTCTTCAACAAATCCGATCTTGCCACCCTTAAGATATTGAACTTGGATCATCATGTCCGAAGTGATCGTGCCAATGGCCATCCGATGCCGTCGTGCGATCCCTTCGTCTCGCACGAGGTACTTTCCAAACTCGATGGCTACTCGATGAAAATCTTTATAGGCGTGCAAACAACCGCCAGTGGTTACGAAATCTAGAACCCAATCGAGATGCTCATCGGCAAGATTGCGATAAGCGTGCGTCGAGCGGATTTCTTTGAGAAACCAATCCTTGGCAAAAGGCTCAGCCAGCGCGACGGTCACCGCATGTTGAACCAGACAATCCAAAGGGGCATCGATAGGCCGACGCTGTTCGATCTGCTTATCGCGTATCGCTTGTCGGGCAGCTTCGAGCTCGATGATTTCAAACGCATGGGCCGGGACAAAGGCAAGCTTACTGGTGCGACCTGGGGAATGCCCGCTTCGGCCCGCTCGCTGAACCAACCTTGCAGTTCCCTTGGGTGAGCCGATTTGGATCACTTGGTCGACAGGTGCAAAGTCGACCCCGAGATCCAAGCTGCTTGTGCATACCACCGCGATGAGCTTGCCTTCTGCGATAGCTTGTTCGACCCAAGTCCGAAGTTCGGGAGCAAGCGATCCGTGGTGGACGGCGATTTGGCCTGCCCAGTCGGGCCGGGCCCTCAAGAGTGCTTGGTACCAAAGCTCGGTTTGGTTGCGTGTGTTGGTAAAGACCAGCGTCGAATTGGCCGACTCGATTCGCTCGATCACATCCTGGAGCATCGCAAGCCCGATGTGTCCGGCCCACGGAAACCGATCGATCGCCTTGGGTATTAGCAGATCAATATCCATCGGTCGTTGTTGATCGCTTTGGATGATCGAACACGGTGCACTCGACGCGCTGCCGACCAAAGAGGCCATCGCATGCTCGATATTCCCGATCGTTGCCGAAACACCCCAGCGGCGGACGCTCGGTGCAATACGAGCCAGGCGAGCAAGTGCCAATTCGGTTTGTATCCCACGCTTGGAGCCCAAGAGTTCATGCCATTCGTCGACGATGACCGTGCGAAGGTATTTGAATGTTTCCAAGGATTCAGGATAGGAGAGCATGAGCGTCAGGCTCTCTGGGGTGATGACCATCGCCGTCGGTGGCGATTGCCGCTGACGCAACTTTACAGAGCTTGAGGTGTCCCCGGTTCTTTGTTCGAGGGACCACGGGACATCCAATCCTCGAATACACTCGTCCAGAGCAAGGCAGGTGTCGTTGGCCAGTGCTCGCAAAGGGGTGATCCAAAGAGCAAGTAACGGTGGGCTAGGAGACTGTCGCTTGCGAGGCGTCCAATGCTCGATGGGAAGTGGGTTGAGCAGCCACTCGCCCAATGGTCCCAACCAAGCGGCCTTGGTTTTCCCCATTCCGGTACTTGCTAGGATCAGTCCGTGGTGTCCGGCCCAGTGGGCTTTCCAAGCTTGTTCTTGCCAAGCAAAGGGAGCTTGGTTCTTGCGTTTCATCCAAGAACCGATCGCCTCGAGAGCACCCCTTGTCCTCACGGGACAATGATCCGAGGGGCTTGAAACATCAGAGGCCATATTTACAGGAGCCCAATAAAGATGGCGCACCAAAAACCGCATTTACCGCAAAAGAGGTGCGAGGCATGTGGCAAGACGTTTGCGTGGCGGAAAAAGTGGGAAAAAGACTGGGAACAAGTTCGGTACTGTAGCGAGCGATGCCGTCGAAACAAGCCTTCGGTGTCTAAAGCTCCCGAGAATCTGCCCAAACCACGACGATCCTGAGTCTATCCCGAACGGCTTAACGGCGTGACTTCGAGTTAGGAATCATCGGATTGAACTTATTGCCCGACGGATTCAAGGACGAAGACTTGAGATCCTTGTGCGTACAATGTCCACCAACCAGAGTCCCACTGATCGGTTGGCATCGCAAAAGCTTCGTCGCTCCAAATATTTTTCCAAGCCAACGAAGACATTGGTCGAAGCCATTGTGGAATTTCGATTTTGCCTTGCGCCTCATGGTCAGCTAGGTTCGCAATGCATAGGACAACTCGGCCCGGCTTGCTCTCGTTGCTTTGATCGTGCCACAACCAAGGGAGCAAACAGTCGGAACTCCAATTCTCGTCCCAGGCCCTTTGAACCTCCAGAAGTTGCCAATCACCTCGATGAAAGATTGGGTCCTTCAAAAGTCCAGTAATCTTCTGGTACAAATCATTGATCTGCTCATCAGCCGGCTCCTTGGGCCCACGGATCAAGTGAGGCGAAACCTTGATTTTCGAGCCCGTCCACTGTCCGTGATGAAAGAACCTTAAGCCGGGTGTTAAAAAGCTTGCTGCCGCCGCAGTGGCGTGTTGCGCGAACCCAAAGGTTCCTGCGGCTCGCGGTTCATCATGGTTCTCTAAAAACCTCGCCAATTTCGACTGATAGGATAGATCGGCTCTGAGGTGGTTTCTCACACCCAGGTAATCGCGATCCCTAAGACGATCGTACAGGCGTTTGTCGTAGCAGTAATCAAAGCCTTCCTCTTGCAACTCCCACTCCATGTCCCAATAGACTTCGGCCATGAATACAAACCCAGGATGTTTTGATTTCACTCGGTGAATAGCTGATTGCCAAAAACTCTGGCTTTGACGACCCCATGTCCGTTCAAAAACCCTTGGTGTCAGAAGCATCGCCATATCGCATCGCACCGCGTCGCATTGATCCGAGATGCTCAAGAGGATTTTTTGCATCTGCTCATGAAGTTCTGAGTTCGAATAATCGAGTTGAACGGTGTCCGACCAACCGGAAAAATAAGGATCCCTGCCGTGGGCAAAGATTCGGCTTGTAGCTACATCGAGGAAATAATTTTGAGGTTGTTCGTCTCGCAGTTCCTGGGTGCCTGCGACGAAGTATTCCGGGTGGGATTTGAGCCACGGATGATCGAGTCCCATGTGGTTCGGGACAAAATCAAGCATCAGTTGCATCCCGTGCTTCGATAGCCTCGCTCGAAATTTTTCCAGCGACTTCGGTCCACCGAGTTGTTCAGAAACTCGATAGTCAGCGATGGCAAAACCCGAACCACCGATATCCTCGGTTTGAAGGTCATCCAAGACGCGGGAGAATTCGTGCAACCATTCAGGGTTCCTGCGAGATTCTTGCTGGGAACGAGGGCCAGTGGTCCAAACACTAAGCAACCAAACCATTTGGACGCCGCGCTCGGCTAGCTGGGCTAAGAAGGCATCTGGGATATCGGCCAACGTTGCGCGGCGAGCGAGTTTCTGCGAAAGTTCGCTTAAGTAAACGCGGGTGTTGAGTTGATAGAGAACTGGATGGGGCTGCATGGCGAGGATTCCGCTGCAAAAGGATGGGCTAGACCGGATACCAGTCTACTTGCCCATTTGGCTCGCAACCTTAGGGATCGAGCAAATCTGCGCGTATTTCTTGGGTTCGCAGTTTGGACTGCTCGGCCCGCCACGTCGCGATTTTCCCGTGGTCACCGCTCAGGAGCACTTCTGGAACACGAACCCCTCGGAACTCGGGAGGACGCGTGTATTGTGGGAATTCCAGCAGTCTATTGCCCCGAGAAAACGAGTCATCCCAACTGCTTTGCTCGTCCCCTAGCACTCCTGGTATGAGCCGGATGGACGCATCGATCAGGATCATGGCTGCGACCTCGCCCCCATTGAGTACAAAGTCACCGACGCTCAGTTCCTTGGGCTTTAGAATTTCGACGACGCGATGATCGAAACCTTCGTATCGACCGCAAAGCAGGATCAGTCGACCCTTGGGTGCAAAGTCCTCGACCAGTCGTTGATCGAGCCTTTGGCCTTGGGGTGTCAGCAACACCAATTCTGCAGGTCGCTCATCGAGTGCCTGGATCGCTTCGACACACCGGACAACCGGTTCGACACAGATCAGCATTCCTGGGCCGCCTCCATAAGGCCGATCGTCCACCTTGTGGTGTTTAGGATCTGCCGACCAATCACGAAGATTGTGGATACAGATTTCGATGAGTCCCTTGTCGATGGCTTTGGCCAGCAAGCTTTGGGTCAGATACCCCGAGAAGATCTCTGGGAACAGAGTGATCACATCGATACGCAGGGTTTGGTTGTTATTTGGTGTAGTCATTCTTGCTAGTATCGATGATCGCAAAAGGATTGACAACACTCCAAGTGGAAGCGTCGGCGCGGGGACAGACCCGTGATGGTAACGCACGCTCGACACAGCGCGTGTTCAAAATCTTTTTTGAACAAATTTACCCCTGAATTAAAGACCATTGCTTCTCAGTGAAACGGTACTCGTACTCGAAGAGAAGTATTGGGATTTCGTTGACAAAAGGTCCAAATACCGGGGTTACTGCTTTCCGGAAAAGGTGATCGACTTGAATCGATTCAGGCGTTGTCGAGTACGAGGACGAGTACCGCGAGGCTAAGTATGAGAAACTCGAGCATCTACGCACGAAAATACCTGAAGGACCGAAATCCATCGAGTTTTTCCAATACGAACCAAATCCTCTGCGAGAGTGTCATAGTCGATAGATTTATAGTCCCACTGGATTGCCCGGGAACATAGTTCTTTTTGTTCGAAATCGATGCTGGAGGAAATGTTGTGGAAGCGGTGATCTTCGTTGGACTTCAAGGCGCTGGTAAGTCAACTTTCTATCAAGAGCGATTCTTCGCCACTCACATGCGGATCAATCTGGATATGTTTAAATCGCGGCATCGCGAGAGACGTATACTTATTTCCTGCATCGAAACCGGTCAACCCTTTGTCGTCGATAACACAAATCCGACGCGTAAAGAAAGAGAGATTTACATCCGTGTTGCAAAGCAGGCAAGGTATAAGCTGCTTTGCTACTATTTTCAATCACGAGTCCAAGACTGCATACTCCGCAACGATCGTAGACCACCCGATCAGCAAGTGCCACTCCTGGGTATTCTTGGAACGGCGAGTCGAATGGAACTTCCCACTCGTGATGAAGGATTCGACAATATGCACTACGTTAGAATTGGTCAGTCCGAATTCGGGCGATTTGTTATTGAGGAATGGAAAAATGAAATTTGATGAACTCGACAAAAAGATGCGAGTATTCGAGACATCACACGACCTGTGCGTACTTCCGGGGGTTTACATGGTTGCTCGACTTGATGGACGCAACTTCACAAAATTGACGAAGAAAGTGCATCCTTTCGAGACTCCTTTCGATGCCCGATTCCACGAAATGATGCTTGCCACTACCGAGTACTTGATGAAGGGCTGTGGATTTAATTTCCTTTATGGCTATACGCAGAGCGATGAAATCTCGCTTCTGTTTGCGCTGGAAGATAAAAGCTTTCGTAGGAAAACTAGAAAAATTATCTCGGTTCTAGCAGGAGAGGCGAGCGCTAGGTTTTCTCAATTACTCAACGCAATCGCGGTTTTTGACTGCCGTATTTGCGAGCTACCCTCGGTTGAAATTGTCATCGATTACTTCCGCTGGCGAAACGAGGATGCCCACAAAAACGCTCTTAATGCCCACTGCTATTGGCTCCTGCGCAAGCAAGGTAAAAGCGTAGCCGAAGCCACAGCGAAGTTGAGCGGACTGTCAGTCGCCAAAAAGAACGAACTGCTCTACCAGAGCGGTATCAACTTCAACGAATTGCCTTTTTGGCAGAAACGGGGCTCGGGCATGTATTGGGAAGAGTTTGAACGTCCATGCGAGAACCCCAAGACTGGTGAGAAAGCTATAGCTCGGCGCCGAAGGCTCCATCGCGATCTTGAGTTGCCAATGAAGGAAGACTATTCGGAATTTCTGCGGAGGTTACGTTTTGATCGCTACCGATAAGGTCGCAAAGCGATTCATTTTAGAATCCTCTGCTTGCAAGTGAAAATGATGCTCAAGGCTTTATGGCGGGCAGCGGGGTTAACGATTCGAAGCGGTCGGTGCTCAGGCACGAGCGACTATCTCGGAGTAATCATTGGCATCGCTCGCGATCGCGAACATTCGTTTAACCTGCAGCTCACGGCTTTGAGCTCCCTGGCCGAGTGCCTGGCACCTAGGTCAATCGCTCATTTGCTAGCATCTTGCCGCATCGACTCGGGGACAGACCCGAGTATCTAGCGGTTGGAAATGCAAGCATTCCGATAGTGCCTCACCGAGTGCCTGACACCTAGGTCAATCTCGCATTTGCTAGCATCTTGCCGCGTCGACATGGGGACAGACCCGCGTAGTTAGCGGTTGGAAATGCAAGCATTCCAATAGTGCCCTGGCCGAGTGCCTGGCACCTAGGTCAATCGTTACTCACTAAACTTTTTATGTAGGTCTATGAGTGGTCCGTAATCTCGAAGATCTGCTCGCTTCATGGCGGCAATGTATTGACCTCGAATCGGACTTTCTGTATCGCGGAGGTCGGTGGCAGGCCAAATGGTCACCGGTTGATCGTGTTGCATCAGCCAAATGTTTGCAAGGAGTCTTGCCCACCGACCGTTGCCATCCTCAAATGGATGTACCCAAACCGCGCGATGATGAAACTCGGCAGCGGTCGCAAGAACAAGTTCGCCGGTTTCGTTATGCCTATTCTCTGATTCGATGGCAATGACGCCGAGTTCAGCAGTGACAATGTTCGGACTCACGCCAATGTTCTTTTGAGTGGTTCTAATTTCGCCCGCCCAACTCCATATCGATCCAAACATTTCCCTATGTAACTCGAGAAGCCAACTGAACGTAAACGGCGCAAGCTTATGGCCTGGTTTGCTCAACAAGTACTTCTCGGTTACTCGCAGGATCGACTCGAACTCAGCTTCGTTGAGTTGGCGACGGGTTTTGATGGACTTGATTTTCAAACCAGACCCATCAAAGGGCGTATCATCGTCTTTGCCGGCTGAACCAAATGGATTCACGGAAGGCTACCGCTAATTTTTAGAGATTTAGGAAGCCCATAGCTTTCGACTTGACGATGCGATTCGCGCCTTGGTGGCTTCCAGATGCTCTTGGGCAGAAGCTGCCGAGACGGCTTGGGATTCTAAAGCTACGTTCCCCTGTGTCAGCGCGATCAGGCGTTTAGCCTTCTGCGTAGCGACGGAATCTTTGAATCCTTTGGCTGGTATCGCCGACAAATCCATCTTCATTCCGAGCGCGGAAAGAACGGCTTGTAGATTGGAAACGGAGTAATGCTCATCCTTCCCTCCGAGAATGCGAATCACAGTAGCCCTTGATACGCCACTGCGGCGAGCAAGATCGGAAATCGAAATATCGAGTTCGTTCACGCGATTTTGCAGAAGCGTAGATAGCGACATGGGATATCAATCGATTGGGATACAGAGAGAACCGAGAGAATCGACTTGGAATTTATTGTTGCATATATGAAACAAAAGACAAGTGGATTTCGCCGAAAGACTCGCAGGTCATGAGGTGCAAAAAGCATTCCGACAGTGCCCTTGCCGAGTGCTTGGCACCTAGGTCAATCTCCCTGGCACCTAGGTCAATCGCGCATTTGCTAGCATCTTGCCGCATCGACTCGGGGACAGACCCGCGAAGTTAGCGGTTGGAAATGCAAGCATTCCGACAGCGCCCTGGCCGAGTGCCTGGCACCTAGGTCAATCGTGTATTTGCTAGCATCTTGCAGCATCGACATGGGGACAGACCCGCGAAGTTAGCGGTTGGAAATGCAAGCATTCCAATAACGCCCTGACCGGGTGCCTGGCACCTAGGTCAATCGCTCATTTGCTAGCATCTTGCTACGTCTACATGGGGACAGACCCGCGAAGTTAGCGGCTAGAAATGCAAGCATTCCGATAGCGCCCCGCCGAGTGCCTGGCACCTAGGTCAATCGCGCATTTGCTAGCATCTTGTCGCGTCGACACTGGGACAGACCCGTGAAGGTACGGCTAGGAATGCAAGCTTTCTATTTGCCCCTGGTGACGAGTGCCTGGCACCGATTCAATCACGATCTTCGTCTTCGAAATTTCATCAGACCACCGGCGATGAGTGTCCAAGTCGCAAGCGAGATCGGTTCGGGTACCTCGCCTCCGTTGGGGACACTAGAGAAATTTTGATTGCTATATCGAACATACTGCACCTCGGCAGCAACATTCCCTCCAGTGGATGTCCCATCCCCGAAGTAAAACTGGTTCCCTCCAGCGTAACCTCCCGGACGCGCCCCAAAAGCCACTCTGGTTCCATTGACGAAAAATTCGTAGGTGTTGCTCGCTGCGTAACCTTTGTAAGTAAACGTGTTGAAACTGCTCGTAAAGTCGTAGCCGCTCCCACTGGTCAATTGGTAGATCTGAAAACCACTCGTACTGATCACGAAGTTCGACGAAACATTGGCGTTGTATGCGACCATCGAGAAACCAAAAAAACTGGAATTCAAAATCCTTAATCGCACTTCCATCTGCAAATCGATCGTGTGATCAAAGAAGTTATCCTTGAAATAGTACGCTGATTTATCAGAAGCTAACTGGAAAGTGTCGAGCTTGAGTCGATTGCCTCCAACAATCGATACTAGCGTACTTTCGGGCGATCCCGTATCGGTCGCGAAACCCATCCCTTGCGCAGTGGGGAATGTCGGGTTGGTGGCAAAATCAAGCGTCAGGAGGTAACTGGCACGGATTGGCCCCCCTAGAAACAACAGCATCAACAAACTCGTTATGCTGGCCAAACCAAGAGATCGGACGGCTGGAAAAGCCCCTCGTCGAAAGTAGGATATGGAAAGCTTCCTTGATGGATCGGGTATTCGTCAGGACTCGTGAAACGGTCGCTCCAGATCATTTCTGGATCTATCAACCGCTCCAACAAAGGTACGACGGGTATCTACACCAACCCGATATCCAAAGAAAACCCTGCGAAACTAACGCACTTTGGCGTCAAATCGCACGAATCCACCCTCTCCAGGCTTGAGCTCTCGGTCGATTTCCCAACGCAGAACCGACGAACCGGCTTCGTTGGGAGTCGTTGAAAAGCGAGCCTCTAAGCTCGACTGCTGTGACGATTCAACATACTCCAAGCGTGGAGCCAGCGAATCGGTGACGACCAACTTCGAAACCGGTTGCTCGCCGATGTTGTCGTAGCGGATCGTAAAGGAAATGATATCTCCAGGATTAGCGATCTGCTCAGAGGCTACCTTGCAAATCCGAACCCGTGCTCCCTTGTATTCATACAAAGTAAACTCGCGGGGTTGCTTCTGATCGACGATCACCACCGCTTCTTGGCCATCGATGAGCACCTGCAATGCATCGATGTTCGACCAGATACGAGCGGCGGCGGCCGAAATCGCAAGTTTCGCTGGATCGGTCATGAGGATATTTCCATTGCGGATAATGTCGAGATCCTCATACGGCTTGAACGCATCGCTGATCTCGCCCATGGGCAAGACCAACTCGGCAGGCATCGGACGCTGACGATCCAGGAATGCTTCGACGACCCGCACGGTATCCTTGGTGTTGGCTTTCACAGGTGCCATGACTTGGATCGGTGGCAACTTCTCTTTGATCATCCCTGGACCGGCTGGCAGATCGGCCGACTGAGGCCTTAAAGCCAACTCGGATTCAAGAACCCCGGTTCGTTTGCGAACACTTCCGAATCGAGGTGCATAGATTGCGACTCGGCAACCGGCTTGCACCTCGGTCATTCCGGTTTTGGTTGTGTACTGGATAACGGTGTCCTCTGGATCCAAACCGACTTGGGAAAGATCGCTTCGGAGTCTGACCGGAGGATCGCGATCTCCTCCGTCGAAGATGTATTCTTGAGGATCCATGCAGCGCGAGGGCATTTCACACTCGGGTTCGCAAGCCCCTTGAGGACATGGCCCCTGGTGCGGCACCTTGCAACCGGCTTTGCATGCAAGGAGTCCCGTACCGAGTCGATTCGGAAATAGGGGACGGTAAGGCCCATGGACACATGAGCCGCTCGGTTGGCACTCAGCAACCGATCCATTGGATTCAAAAGTGGCGTTGGCAGAACCGCTCGCAGCACCGCCGACTACCCTTCGATGCCCAACGGTTTGATAAGGTGATCCGGTAACTGGGGCTGCTGGATCGACATATTGAGGCCCAAGCGTCGAGGGTGTTCTCGCCACCGCGTAGCTTTCTGGCTGCTCGGGTGCTTGCCGCGGTATGTTTGCAGTATGAGAAGCCGGTGCAACAGCCTGTGCGCTGGCTGTTTCGGATTCGTTTGTTACCAGTGGATCGCGACTTGTATCGCGAGGGATGCGGCGGTCTTTGTGCAAGGAGTCCGTCGCACAACCGGCCAAGCATGCGAAGAATATGACGCATAAGCTCGGTGCGAACATCGAGCCCAGTTGGAATGCTTTTCGACTTCGCGTCATGGGAGTGACCCTTTGGTTGGCAAATCTTGTATCTTGCAAAGCTTGATTGTCTTTATTGGGAATCGCTGATCGAACCGGACGCCGAGGGGCTTACGTTTGGATATTCGATGATTGGCCAGCGACCTTCGTCGATGAGCATCTGTTTGGTTGGGATCGGTTTGAGCGTCGTCCAAGGTGGACAGTGATAAAGAAACTCAAGCCAGTCTTGGCCTTGGGTAACGTTCGGGACTCGCGAGCCCATCCTCAGGATCGCAACGGGACGTCCGAGTTGGTCTGCGGTACGCAGTGCGTTTTGGTTTGGACTGATATCCAAAACGCGTTGCGGTTTGCCCGACGTGTCGACCGGCTCGGCGACTTCGGAGTCCTCCAGGTAGATCACTCGCATGACAAGCTCTCCTCGGGCAGCATCGGCGATGTCGTTCTCATCGATCTCGATCGGGATCGGGAATCGATGCTCGCGCTCGGCGGGAGGACAAGTCTTATCGATCACTTCGATCGTCGGGAACAATTCCAGATCCGGATTTCCTTCGATTCCTGTCAAGCGGAGTCGATAGACAGCACCGACCAGAAGCCCGACGCGGGCTGGATTGGGCATATCCGGTGCGAATTGACCAGCTTCGGCGAAGTTGAAATTCACCCCTTTAGGTCCACGCACCTCGACCGCTTGCCAAGCTCCACGCAGTTGAGGCTTACGTTGCAATTGGATCGAACCGATGGCACCCGGCACCATCTCGTCACCCACCAGGCTTCGGGTCGTGTTTGGCAACCGGGCCGAAGCTGAACTCGGATTGTAAACCGACTGGCCTAAAGCGACATTGCCCAAGAGAACCGCCAGGATGCAGATCACAATGAAAGCGACCCATCCTAGTACCATCGTCGGAAAGGAAATGTGTCGAAACATACTGCACCTTATCGGCCTGCGGGATAACAAAATAGTCCCAGACGATCCGGGACTATTGTTTGTAAATCATCAACATCCAAACCAGTGATTAACGGATTTGTGGAGATCCCGGTGGGCAGTATTCTCCTGCACCTGCACCGCCTGGAGCACCTGCACCACCAGGTCCAGGACCTTGAGCCCCACCGTAGAGGTTCGATGGAACGGGTCGGCTAGCATGGTAGAAGCCTGGTCGGCCTGCTGGATATCCAGGATGGATATTTTGCTCGTGGATTCGGATGTGGCTCGGCGGAGTTGGATAGCTGTATCCAGGTTGCTGACGAACCGTCATCTTCATCTTGTCCACAGGATCAGGAATGTGCATGTGCGTCTTGTTCTTCATCACGTGCTGTTGGAGTCCTGCAGCATGTCCAAATGGGATGTGAGGAGGTCCAGGCAATCCGATCGGAGTTCCACTGTAGGTCATGCCGTACTGAGGAGCAGTCACTCCTGCGACCATATTCGGAGGAACACTCATGGGGTCCATTGGACGACCGTCTGGGCCACACAATCCACCAGGACCACCCATACCTCCAGGGCCCATGCCTCCGGGCCCCATCGGACCTGGTACACCACCGTTAGCATAAGCCGCAGCGGTCAGCTCGATGTCTTTGTTACCTAAGCGAACAATCGCTAGAATAGAACCACGGCGATCGGCTTCGATGATCGGATCCAAACCTGGTTCGAGACGAGTGCTAACGAGGGTATCGATCCCCGAGATCACTTCACCTTGGAACTCAGGGTCTGGCAAGTAAATGACCTTGGTCACAAAATTGCCCGACAAAGCCTGATCGAGATCCTCTTCGGTAAACTGAATCGAGATCGCATTGTGAGCCAAATAAGCGGCAGTGCGAGGATTCGAGTGTCCGACTTCCACCGTCGGGTAGAGTTCCACCCCTTCGCGGCCACCGATGTCGGTAAGCTTCAGGCGGTAGATGCCACCTTGGGCAAACTCCAATCGTCCTGGGACGATCAAGCAGTCGCTGGTGAAGGAACCATCGCCGACGACATCATAAGAGATCTTCATCGACTGAGGTTGATTGAACAGGATTTGAGTCGTCGGTGCTGGCACTCCCGCGCCGTAACCTGGGACTGGGATGGTCTCAGGTGCCAAAACACCAGGACCAGGACCACCTACCATCGGGCCGGGTTCGGCCAGACGTGCAGCAGGCGGCATGTTGTGTCGAATAGCGGGCTCGCCCCCGAAGCTTGGTGCAGCCAAACCCAATGCGGCTATCACGCTTAAAAACCTTACTTTTTTCATGCGATTCCCCTCGGAATGACTTGGGTCAAGCCAGCTTCGCGCTAGGCAGTTACGACCGATTGTTTCCACCTGGACGCGAACCGTCCTGCAAACCTACAATCCCCTGCCACTTGGCACCGAATCGCAGATCCCACAGGAGCCTCAAAAGCGGAATTTGAGGCGCGTCTTGAGTCTATGTTCGGCACGGAGCTTTCGTTTTCTTTGACAAAATCGGTACGACTAGACCATGGATCCAAGGTTTTCAGTTGCTAGCATTTTCAAAGCGGTCGCTTCGCTTCCCGTCCTCATGGCCTCTTGCGTCCTGGTCGCTTGGATGCTTTGGAACCGACCCGATGAATCGATGGCCTTTGGACAGCCCGTTTCGACGCTCCCGTTGCCGACCCCGAAGACACCCCAAGTTCCTGAGGGTCCTCTACAGGAACCGTCCTCAGGGACGATCGTTCCGGTGACGACCGACCCGAACCAATTGGTGCTTGCAGCCGTTCGCCAAGCGGTCTGGGGTCCGTCGATTTACTGCCGAGTCCAACAGACAACCAATGTTTTTGGACAGCGAGCCTTGCTCATCGGAGAACTCAGATCCGAGGCATTGTCGAACTCACCCATGCGGCGGCTTCGCTACACGGCTCGCGTGGCCGTTGGCGAGACGGCTTTTGATTTGCTCCAAGTATCCGATGGACGGATGATGTGGACGCATTCGAGTCCTAATGCTCCACCCAAGCGGATCATTCTCGATCAGGTATTGCAAAGTATCCCCAGCAGCTTGCAGTATCCGGACACAAGGCCCGATATCCATTTGCTCTTGGCCGTTGGAGGTCAAGCCGAGTTGCTGCGGGGGCTTTATCACAGATACAACTGGTACAAGGCCGTCAGTGGCAAGATTGCTGGCGCGGATGTTTGGCAGCTTGTCGGTCGGCTTCGAACCGAGCCGACACGGATTGCAGGAAATGCACCGATCGACAACATCAACAGCGACATCGGTAGTCCATCGAAGAATTTGCCAACCGAAGCTCGATTGACGCTGAGTCGGTCGACCAAGCTACCTTATTTTCCATTCATCATCGAGTACTTCCAGCGGGCAGAGAATTCGGCGGCATCCAAGAGTCCGTTCGAGCTGATGTCTCGAATCGAGTTTAAGGATCCGACGACGGAGATTCAGTTTAGCGATAAGGATTTCGAGCGGTTTAGCGAGACGGTTGAAGAGATCAAGGACGAGACGCAAGATTACTTGCCGACATTCCGACTCACTTCCGAGTCATTTCGGAACTCACGCTAGCAGGTTCTGATTCAATCCACCATGGGCCTCGGGCTTTATTAGCGCTGGCACCAGCCGAAGCTAGATCATGGGTTCGATCGAATCCCCCGACTTTTAGACAAGAAAAGCGCTTTTTGGATTTTTCGCGCCTTGCCATCGATTATCTTTTGCCATTGACACACTAGGCATCATTGCGAAGTCCAGTATTTCCAAGACAGGATAGAGTGCGAGCATGGGATTATTTGACAAAATTCGTGGCGAGTTCATCGATATCATTGAGTGGATCGATGATTCAAGGCATACTTTGGTCTGGCGATTTCCCCGCTATCAGAACGAAATCAAGAACGGTGCCAAGCTGATTGTCCGTCCTGGACAGGTCGCGATCTTTGTCTCCGAAGGAAAACTGGCGGATGTATTCGAATCTGGAACGTATGAATTAACCACGGCGAACCTGCCGATCCTAACAACGCTTAAAGGTTGGAAGTACGGTTTCAATAGTCCGTTCAAAGCGGAAGTCTATTTCTTTAGTTTGCGACCTGTATTGGATCTTAAATGGGGCACACCCAATCCGATCATGTTGCGAGACGCAGAGTTCGGACCGATTCGAATCCGGGCTTTTGGATCCTATGTTCTTAAGGCGGCGGATCCCAAAGCATTGCTCACAGAAATCGTTGGAACCAATGCTGCGGTTTCTACGGAAGAAGTTACGGAGTTGATTCGATCGATCATCGTTGAAGCCTTGACCGATCTGCTGGGTACTTCTCAGATTGCGGCGTTGGATATGGCATCGAACTATCGCAAGCTCGCTGGTGAACTGAAGAAGCAAGTTCAGGAGCGAATCGACGACGAGTACGGACTGGAGTTGCAAGAGTTGATGATTGTGAATATCTCGCTACCCGATGAGGTCGAGAAAGCTTTGGATTTACGAACCAAGATGAATGTGATTGGGGACATGGGTCGATTTCAGCAGTATCAAATGGGCGAGTCGATGGTCGCTGCTGCTAACAGCCCTGCGGGTGGTGGTGCAGCAGAAGGAATGGGGTTAGGCATCGGACTTGCTATGGCCAACCGGATGACACCTTTAGGTAATCCAGGCCAAGCGATGGCATCGGTACCCCCTCCTCCACCCTTGGCCGTCTGGCACGTTGCCAACCAAGGTCAAACCCTCGGGCCTTATAGCATGCAGCAAATGGTTGAGGCCATCGGGCGGGCAGAGCTTCAAGCATCCAGTATGGTTTGGACGGCAGGCATGACCGATTGGCAACCTGCGGCCAAGGTTCCTGCTTTTGCAGGTTATTTCCAAGCTCCTCCTCCTGCCCCGAAACCATAGCCAAAGGGTCGTTGTCTTGGCCAATATTGAGGACAATCAGCTTGCAGGATCGACCGTCTCGGGATTGCTCGGTTGTGAATGGATCATGGATGCCTATGGTTGTGATCCTGATCGGCTTCGCGACCTTGAGACCATGATGCGATTGTGTGAAGGCATTGTCGAGCAACTCGACTTGAATGTTGTAGGGCAACCGGTCTGGCATCAGTTTCCCGGCCATGCAGGGGTCACTGGATTGTATTTGCTGAGCGAATCGCACTTGGCCTGCCACACCTATCCAGAGGTTCAGGTTGCTACGCTGAATCTCTATTGTTGTCATTGGATTCAGGAACGGCCTTGGGCTGATATGCTTGGCCAAGCACTGCGAGCCTCTCATTGCGATATCGTTTGTGTACCACGCGGACGGAGCGTTTGCACGCCGATGAGTCTAGGCAAGGAGATCGGCTGATGAAGTCGCGTACGACGAATTGTCCAGCATGTGGCGGCCCAGTGACCTTTCAGGTAAGCTCGTCGCTGGTCACTGTTTGCGGCTTTTGTAATTCCGTTGTTGCCAGGGGTGACAAGCATCCGAAGGACTGTGGGAAAATCGCTGATGTGGTGGATCTGAACTCTCCGATCCGAGTTGGGATGACGGGCAGTTACCGCAACAAGGCTTTCCATGTGACGGGCCGTGTTCAGTACAAACATCCTTCGGGAGCCCTCTGGAACGAGTGGTATTTGAGTTTCCCCGGCGAGCGATGGGGTTGGCTTGCTGAGACCCAAGGCAATCTCTATATGATGTTTGAGCAGAAGACCAAAGCGGGTTCTCGGCTCGCAGAGTTTGAGTCCTTGGAACTTGGTCAGGAATTTAAAGTGCGAGAGGAGTCACTGGAAGTCACTGAAAAGGCGATCGCGACTGTATCGGCTGCCGAGGGAGAAATCCCATGGGCGGTACGACCTGGTTTGAACCACATGTACGCGGATTTGAAATCGAAACAAGGCTCGATAGGCACCTTGGATTTCTCGGACTCAGCGGTCCGTTTTTATTTGGGAAGCCGTGTGACTCTCGATGCGATTGGGATTAATGCCGAGTCGAATTTAGGGATTCCTCAGGATATTGCGATCCAAGGCATTCAGGTCAATTGCCCGAACTGCGCAGGCAGCTTACAGATGAAACTGCCGGATCAGTCGCTAAGGATTACATGTCCTAATTGCAATGCGTTGTTGGATGTAAGGGAGGGGGACCTAGTCTACTTGGATTCTTTGGGTCCTAAAAAATACGAGCCGATTTTACCATTAGGATCCAAAGGGGTGCTCTTTGGAAAGGAATTCATCGTCATCGGATTCCTCAAGCGGTTCGTATTCCATGCAGGCAAGTCCTATCCTTGGAGCGAGTATTTGCTTTACAACCCGGAAATCAAATTCCGATGGTTGGTTGCGACCCAAGACAACCATTGGTCTTACATCGAGCAGATCGATTATCCGGGGAGGACGCAAGGACAAGTCCTGAGTTACGACACGAAGTTTTTCAAGTTATATGACGATGGAACTTCAACGGTCAGTTACGTGATTGGAGAGTTTCCTTGGCGTGTGCAGATCGGAGAGCAGACGAAGGTGAAAGACTACATCAGTCCACCTTGGATGCTGAGCTTCGAGCACACGATTGCACCGACCGATACGGCAGAGCAATTCGCCGCTATCAATTCTGAAATTACAGTATCGAAGGGTACCTACGTCACGGCGGATGAAATTGAAAAAGGTTTTTCATTGAAAGAAATCCGACGCCCTTTAGGTGTTGGAGCCATTCAACCTGCACCGATTCTCGGCTACCGATTTTTGATCGCATGTGTTGCGTTTTTAGCTGCATTGATGATCCTCAACGCAATCGGTCGGCGGATTCATCCGGGAAATCCTCCAGACAGTTGGATAATGACCATCGCGTTGTGGGTTGTTATTGGGTTTCCGATCGGAACACTGCTTTACAAATGGTCGTTCGAGCTCAAACGATGGCAAAATAGCGATTTTTCGCCCTACGTGGGTTTCACGCAATCCAAGCAGAAACTCTTTGGAGAATCCCCATGAATTCGGTCTTCAATGCCTATTTGATCACAGGCCTAGTCGTTTGCCTGATGTTTGGAACGGCGGCCGTGAGCGGTTGGCATTTGCCAAGCAGTCAATGGGCCGGAGCCAGCACTCGCAGTGCGAGCAGCGGTAGCTCAAGCAGTCGCAGTAGCAGCAGTCGCGGTAGTTTTTTTGGTGGAGCTTCGACATCAGGTCGATCCTCCGGTGGTTCCTGGGGTGGAGGAAAGTAATGATGAAAGTAGAACTGGTTGACTGTTTTTCTCGTGGGTTTCTTGGACAGCTTCAGCCCGTTGCTTCCGAGACAGGGTGGGGGTTGCTTGTTTATCACTTGAGTGCATCTGCGATCTTCTCAGCACTTGGGATTTTCGTGCTGTTTCTTGCGATCTTTTTGATGGAGCTATTGACGAAATTTTCGATTACCAAAGAGATTGTCGATGAGCATAATACAGCTTTGGCAATCATCGTTGCATCGGTCGTCATTGGCATCGCGATGATCATTTCTGCGTCGGTCGTAGGCTGACCAAGCGATGCTCAATCGTGCTCCACTTTTTCTTCTTTATATCAATGTGCTGGTGATCGCCGTTTGCGGGCTGATCTACGAATTGCTCGCAGGAACGCTTGCCAGTTACATGCTCGGGGATTCCGTAACCCAGTTTTCATTGGTCATCGGTACTTATTTGTCGGCGATGGGAGTGGGAGCATGGCTCTCTCGTTACATTCAGCAGCATCTTGCGCAAGCTTTTGTGGAGATCGAGCTAGCGCTTGCTTTTTTGGGGGGCTTTTCAGCGCCGCTTCTGTTCATCGCTTTTCCATTTGTGGAATGGTTTCGACCGCTGCTGCTTGGATTGGTTTTTGCGATAGGGGTTTTCGTTGGACTTGAGCTCCCTCTGCTTATGAGGATCCTCAAGGAACACCTCGACTTCAGCGATTTGGTATCTAAAGTTCTGGCCTTTGATTATGTCGGTGCGTTGATCGCTTCGATTTTATTCCCTTTGATTTTTGTCCCCTATCTTGGATTGGTAAGAACTTCTTTGGTGTTTGGACTTCTGAATGCTTTGGTGGGACTTTGGAGCACTTTTCTGCTTCGACCTTTGCTTCGACCGCACCATGTTTTGAGCTTAAGAATCCGGGCTGCGATCGTCCTAGCCATGCTTATGGGAGGCTTTTTCCAAGCGTCACAGATGACTCGATTTGGAGAAGAAAGCAGCCTTGGCGGAAAAATAATTCATAGTGTTGCCTCACCTTACCAGCGTATCGCAGTGACGTCTAAACGAGGTGGATTTCAACTCTATCTCAATGGCCACTTGCAATTCAATTCAACCGATGAATATCGATACCACGAGGCGCTTGTGCATCCTGCTCTTCTTGGGATCGACCAACCCAAGCAAGTCTTGGTTTTGGGAGGTGGTGACGGACTTGCTGTAAGAGAGATTCTTCGGTATCGAAGTATCCAGCGAGTGGTTTTGGTGGATTTGGATCCGGCCATGACCGATCTTTCGAAACGCTTTCCTCCCTTGCTCGAGCTCAATCGATCATCGCTTTTGGATCCTCGCGTTGAAGTGATTAACCAAGATGCGTTTCTATGGATCAACCAATCGAGCGAATTCTTCGATGCTGTGATCATCGATTTTCCGGACCCAGGGAGTTTTTCTATAGGCAAACTCTACACGACACATTTTTTTCGCAAATTACGCGATCGAATACATTCCAATTCGCTGGTCAGTATTCAGTGCACTTCCCCGTTGGTGGCACCGCAATCCTATTGGTGCATCATCCGTACTCTCGAAGCAGCGGGTTTTGTCGTTAAGCCATTCCATGCGAGCGTTCCATCCTTTGGAGTCTGGGGGTATGCACTTGCTAGCCTCAGCGAGGTTGCGCTCGATGCCAAGAGGCTCCCGTCGGATGGCCAACTGCGATTCCTCAATCCAACGAACCTGATCGACCTTTTCACGCTTCCTCAAGACATTCGACCACTGTCACCGCAAATCAATCGATTGGATAATCAGTCACTAGTCCGTTACTACGATGAGGAATGGCATGGGCTCGATTAACCGACGAGACCTGATCGCGACGCTTTTGGGGGTTTCGGCTGCGACCCTAGGTGGATGCTCCAAGCCTAAAGTGCCTGATTTCCAAGGTGAACTTTTTGGGCAGGATAGCCAGAGCGGACACAGGCTTCGAGATTCGAGTTTGGATCCGAGCTCGATTCAGGCCTGGCGGGAAGTGCCGGTGGTGATTGTTGGAGGAGGAGTCGCCGGGCTATCGGCTGCATGGAGGCTCAAACGCAAGGGTTTCAGCGACTTTGTATTGCTTGAACTCGAATCCCAAGTCGGAGGGACTTCGCGCTCAGGCACCTTGGGAAACTTTCATTTTCCCTGGGGGGCTCATTACATCACCACCCCGTTACCAACCAATACGGACTTGATCGAGTTGTTGATGGAAATGGGAGTCGTCCTTGAAATTGCACCCGATGGAACTCCCGTCGTCGGGGAGGAGTACCTGTGCCGAGAGCCCGAAGAACGGATCTTCGTCGAAGGAAGCTGGGACGAAGGCCTCTTTCCTGAATCGATTGCAAGCCAAGACGACCTCGATCAATATGCAGCCTTCAATGAGCAGATCAAGTATTGGGCGAATGCACAAGATGTTCATGGCAAACGTTTTTTCGACTTGCCCATCGCTTACTGCTCGGACGATCCACAATCGCAGGAACTTGACAATATATCCATGCTCGAGTGGCTTGATCGGCAGGGATGGGATTCACCGATCTTGAAGTGGTATGTGGATTATGCGTGCCGAGATGATTACGGCCTTTCGATCGATCGAACCAGTGCATGGGCTGGCATTCTTTATTTTGCAGCACGATGGAAGAATAAAGACCACTTGATGCAGGATGTGATCACTTGGCCCGCAGGCAATGGCCAGATCGTCGATTACTTAAGCCAGCAAGTCACCTCGCACATTCGTAAACGTTTCATGGTGGCAAAGATCCATCCTTCAGCATGCGAACTTGTAGGATTGGATTTGGATACAAACCAGTGGGAGGGATACCGAACCAAACGGGTCATCTGGGCTGGTCCTCAGTTCGTTGCCAGCCGTGTGATCGATGGATTTCGAAATGGGAACTCCAGTCGTTCGAATCCTTTTCGTTATGGATGGTGGCTAGTGGCTAATGTGCATCTTCGCGATCGTCCACAGGAATTGGGCGTGCCTCTGAGTTGGGACAACGTGTTTTACGAGAGCAAATCGTTGGGTTATGTGGTTTCAACTCATCAATCGGGCGTGGATCATGGGCCCTGTGTTTGGACCTGGTATTATCCCTTTGCCGATGAGCCATCAAAATACTCTCGTGAGCAATTGCTTACGGTTCCCTGGTCCGATTGGGTCGAGTTGATATTGACCGATCTGCAAAGAGCTCATCCCAAGATACGCGATTTGGTCTCTAAGGTCGATGTTTTTCGTTGGGGGCATGCGATGGTCCAGCCCTACACAGGCTTCATTTGGAGCCAGACTCGTCGCGAATCGGTCAGACCCGACCGGAATGTTCATTTTGCCAACACAGATCTTAGTGGTTTGGCGCTCATGGAAGAAGCTTTTTATCATGGGATCCGCGCGGCTGACGAAGTCTTGGAAATCCTTCGCTAGTGCTTGGAATCAGCATGTTGGCAGTGGGCCGCTGTGACGAATGTTAATAAAATCTGAATTATCTCCGCCTTAAAACTAAATAGTATCGGCCAGATTCGTTACCTTTCGAGAGTCGAATCGACAATAAGTCGTTCCTGAAGGCTTAGAGCATGAAGATACGAACCAATTGCCCTCAATGTCGCCGCGAGTATTCTGTCAAATCCAGCTTGCTGGGCAAGAAGCTCAAATGCAAATGCGGAGAGGTATTTGCGCTTCAATCGCCATCGACAATTGATTCGCAGGAACCATCTCAAGTTGCTCCTCCTGCGGGTTTTTGGGACGACAGGTTCGACGAGATCGCAGACGATATCCCCAAAGAGAAACCGTCTGTGGTTCATGTGGAAAAGCCAATCAAGCAAGTCTCCGACTTTGAAGCGATCTTGCCGATGGATCCATTCACCGGGGGAATCCTTTACAGCGTTGCGTGCTATGTGATTGCTTCGGTCGTGCTGACTCCTTTAGCCCTGGTAGCCCTGGGATTGTTTTTTGTTTCGCCTCCATTAGGAATTGCTCCGCTTGTCGTCCTACCGATCTTTGCTATTGCGGCGTTGATCTATCGCTATCGTGCGCACTTTGTAAACCACCTAACGCTATCGATAAAAGATGAGGGGATTTCAATCCTCTACCACCAGGCGCTGCCCTGGCCCTGTCGAAATCGCATAATCCCCGTCGAATCGATCGAAGAAATTCGAATGGAAACCAATACGGTCCGGGCATCATGGCTATTGCCACGAGCCGAATACTCTCATACAACGTATAGTTCACAGTCATCTTACACCTACGTTTTTGTCTATCATTTGAAGTGCAAGCTCAAGAAGAATCGCTTCGAAACTAGACTTTTGACCATCGAGAGTAGAGATTTAGCCAAGACGATAAGATTGCATCTAAAACGCTTGAAACTTGGAGGCCAAGAGGAATCCTAGAGAGAAATCGAGACCACAATAAGAATGAGATAGTTGTCGAGGATTATGGTAAACGAACCTTTGAAATCACGGGGCAATCGGTCTGTTACGATCCTGCCTAAGAACTACGTTGAATGGCGCTCACAAAAAAGGGGCATGCTATCCATCGTTTTTGCAAACGGTGCTATGTTGTTTTTCATAATTGGATTCAGCACCTACCTGTGGTGGTACTACCAAGATTATAGGTTCCGGCTAGATGGAGCCAAGGCGATAGCAACGGTTGAATCTTGGGACACTCGATGTAAGTATTCGGAAGGAAGGCATCTCGCTACGCATACCATCAACTATCAATACAAAACAGATCCTGCCGTGTCGCACTTAGGACGCGACTGGGTCAAGGACTGGAGGCACCAACCCGAGAGTTCCTCTGCGATCAAACCGAAGAAAAACGACGAGATTGTCGTTGAGTATCTCAAATCACATCCTAAAACCTCGCGAATTGTCATCCCGAATCGATATGCTCACGAGTACCATCTATCGAGCTTAGCGATGATCCTATCCGCGATCCTTTTAGGGATAGTGATTATCAATCGTCTGCCAGCCGAAGTCCGGCTCAAAACCTACGGGATGATTTTGATTCTATTCGGGCTGTGTATTGTTGCGCCTTTTATCTACGGCCTTTTTCAGATCCCGAATAATCTCGACCGTTTAGGAGAAGGAATCATGGTTTTACTGGGGATGCTCACCCTTTTGTCTCCTTTCTACGTAGGATGTATCTGGTGGGGGTATTTTTTGATTTCAAGAAGTCGGTTTACTTTCAGCGATCCTCTCGAACTGCTCCAAACCGAATGGTTGTCTAGTTGTGGTAATCGATTAACCATCGTACCTCGAAATTTTCTGGGAACCGATGCGGCGATCATGGTCGATCACCAACATGAAATGATCCACTTCATCAATTGCCATGTGACCGGTGGGTTCATCCCCCGACCCATGCAACATTACAGTTGTAAGCTCGATCTCATGCGAATCGATGCAAACGAAGACCGGCCCCTGGCTAGGGGGCAAAGTTTAGTGATATTGTCATCTCCAGTGGGCACTACCAAGCTCAATATGATAGAAGATGGAGTCAAAGAACTCATCGCAATGCTTCGCAACCCAAGCTAGATATGCAAGAAGCATAGAACAATTAGTTATTCATGAATTTTAGTGGGTCAAGGCTCGGTTTTCTTTTCTCGTACTCAGCAACGCAGTACTCGTACTCGAAAAGCCTGAGTCGATTCCATATACGGTCGCCTTTTGACAAGGCTGAAACTGATGTGTTTGGCTCCAAATATCGACTAAATCCCGATACTGCCCTTCGAGTACGAGTACCGTTTCACTGAGCACGAGTACGAGTACGAAAAGAAACGGTGGTATGAATTGCCAGCCACGTTAATGCCGGATGAACCGTTTTATTTACTTGAGCAAAAAATCGACACCCGCCTCGACACAGCGGGCATCTTGCATCAAGAAAGAGTGCAACACCGGAAACGTCTTAAACTCTGCCATTCCCTCGAGCTTTGCTTCTTGAACCGTCACGACCGCATCGTTGGGGCCGGACAAAAGCGGATTTTGGATCGATGTGCCTGTTAGGTCTCCAGCGATGATCATGAACGGACAAGGCGGTATTCCAAGGTTGGTGCTCAAACCTTCCCAGTGCGGGCCAAGCTGCATGCCGGATTTGCCTGTGATCATCTCAAAGAGCCCCAATTGCGATAATCGCTTGGCAAACGACGATCCTTGATTCGGTGGCCCCATCATCACCACCCGATCGATCCGTCCCAAAACCCCTTGGGGATCCCCCTGCTCTCTCCACTGCGCTATGGCCAACCGCGTGACGATGTTCCCGAGACTGTGGCCAGCAATTTTGATCCTAGGTTTTCCGGGCAAATTTTCGACAAGCTCTCGAAGGGCCTCGGCATGCGAGGCAATCGAAGCTCGAGTGCTTGCGTACTGAAACCGGATGATGGCAATCGATTCGCTTGGTCGTTCTCCGAGCCGCTTTAAGATCTCTAGCTCGACGGGCTTCATGCTCGAAGAGCTGCGCATAAGTCCATGCAGCAGCAGATAAACCGTCTTTGGTTCTTTGCCAGCGGCAGTACTTCGATCCGATGCTGCCGCCTGCTTGCTCTTGATCTCCTCGAAAACTTCGAGCATCGCTTCCTTGCTACCCCAGCCTTTGCGAATAGCGCTCGGGTCGATCACCCGCCAATGATCAAGCGTGTGGTTGTACTGCAATCGAACCCCGTGCCACCACCGATGATCTGTCCAAAACTGCTTGCCCCCAAGCGTGGGCAGTTCCAAATTCCAACCTTTTCCGTTGCCCTGGATCATCTCTTCCCAAGCCTTCTGCCACTGTACATCGGTTAACTCCTGATTCTCCTGAGAACCTTCCAAACTTGGATCTTGAGCTTTGGCGAAAACGGGATGAAGCGAAAAAGCGATGCTTGCGAAAATTCGCAGGATCCATTTGCCGCGATGCTTAAACGTGAACTTCAGCACTGAGTTTCTCCGCCTGGTTTGTTTGAGCGAGTATCGGCTCGATGACTTCGCTCAAAAACTCATGAACCTGTTGTTCGGCTCTGCCTGTGTACTGCTGGGGTGCCATCACATCGGCGACCGATATCTTTGCAAAAGCAGGATCCGCGGCCAAGCGTTCAAGCAGATCGTTGGGCATTCCCTCTTGTTTGACCCTAAGGGCCGCCGCTTGGCTGTGAACCCGGATCACCTCGTGCAGATGCTGACGATCTCCACCGGCTGCAACGGCAGCCATCAATAGCGATTCGGTCGCCATGAACGGCAACTCCTCTCGCAAGTTCCTGTCAATCGTCTTGGGATAGACCACAAGTCCGCTCGAAACATTCTCCAAGAGGATCAAACAAGCGTCGATCGCTAGGAATGCTTGCGGCATGACCAATCGGCGATTGGCGCTATCGTCCAAGGTTCGTTCCATCCATTGGGTTGCGGCTGTCATCACGGGGCTCGACTGGAGACTCATGACGAACCTTGCCAACGAGCACATGCGTTCGCTGCGCATTGGATTACGCTTGTAAGCCATCGCCGAGGAGCCGATCTGATTGGTCTCAAAAGGCTCTTCGATCTCTTTTTTGTGCGCGAGAATCCTCAAGTCCGTCGCGATCTTGTGGATCGATGTTGCGATGCCCGAGAGCGTATCGGTCAGGAACGCATCGACCTTGCGCGTGTAGGTTTGGCCGGTGACAGCATAAGCTCCCGGGAAGCCGATCTTGTTTGCAATTCGACGTTCGAGCTCGCGGACCTTTTGATGATCACCTTCGAAAAGTTGCAGAAAGCTCGCTTGGGTTCCCGTCGTCCCTTTGGCGCTGCGTGCCATCAAGCTACAGAGGCGATGGTCGATCTCAGCAAGATCTAAAACCAGATCGTACATCCAAAGCGTCATCCGTTTGCCTACGGTCGTCGGCTGGGCTGGTTGCAGATGGGTGTAGGCCAAGCATGGGAGCCTCGCATGCTCTTTAGCGAACTCGGCCATCGCTCCAAGGCAGGCGAGCATCCGTTTGCGCACCATCTGAAATGCATCGCGGAAAATCATCAGATCCGAGTTGTCCGTAACGTAGCAACTGGTCGCTCCCAAGTGAATGATCGCCCGAGCATCGGGGCATTGATCCCCGTAGGCGTGGACTTGGGCCATCACATCATGCCGAAGCTTACGTTCGTAGGCAGCAGCTTCCTGAAGATTGAGAGTGTTTCGAAACTCCTTTAGCTGGGAGATCTGTTTGTCGCTGATGGCCAGTCCGAGCTCCTTTTGGGTCTCGGCCAAGACGATCCAAAGCTCTCGCCAAAGCCCGATTCGGTGCTCGGTGCTCAGTAGTCTTGCCATCTCCTTGGATGCGTATCGGGTGATGAGCGGGTTTTCATAGACAGCGTCAGACACTGCATTCTCTTTCTAGTTGCGTTTGCGGAATGGTCTTTCCTTCCAAAGCCAAATCGCCTATGGAAGAATTCATGCAAGAATATACCATCCAACGGAGCAATCGTCGTTGCCAACAAACCGACCGAGTTTTTGCACCCGGTGAGCACTACTACTCGGCGGTCGTAGCCCAAGGTAGCTCGCTTATTCGCCAGGATTTTTCCAAGGAAGCCTGGGGCCAACCACCCCAGCAGACCGTCGGGTGGTGGATTTCCCAAGTCCCGACCAAGAGTCCTGGAAAACCGAAGCTGGCACCTACCCATGTTTTGCTTGCAACTCTCGAAACCCTCTTGGACGATCCCTCCAAAGCCGAGCTTGCCTATCTTCTCTGTCTTCTGCTGATTCGCAGAAGAATCCTGACCGAACCGACCTCGATCAAGCTGGACTCTGAGGATCCGCCTGAAGATTCGCTGGTATTGCACTTGACCCACACGCCTACAAACCGCGATTTTATGGTTCCGGTCTGTCACCTGGATATCCAGGAGTCCGAGCAACTGCAATCCGAACTGAACCAACTGCTTTTCAGCGAGTCCTGATGCGCTCCGTCCACAACACCATCGTGCACCTAAGATGGCTCGTCTGCTTGGCGGTCTTGTGCATGAGCACCGGGGCGACTTGCATCCCGAAACGGCCTTTGGCGGAGTTCAAACCTCAGCCGATCTTTAATGCCCCTCCATCGATCGAGCAGATGGCTGAAGTGGTGAATCGATCGCGCAACATCCAATCATTGCAATCGAACTTTGTGACGATCAATCCGAATCAGATTCGCAACCTCGATGCGAGTTTGGTTTGGCAACGCGAACGGAGGTTCAAGATCTCTGGCGGCATTTCGCGCATGATGGGTAATAACTTCGAAGTCGGCAGCAACGAGCAGTACTTTTGGATGAGCGTCAGGGACGGGATGCGTCCGCAATTGTTTTACGCTCGCCACGATGAGTTTGAATCTCAGGCTCTGCGTCGGATCCTGCCGGTCTCCCCGCTTTGGATTCTCGAAGCGCTCGGGATCAGCGAACTGGATCCTTACAAAGTCCTCGGTGCTCCGATGACTCGTCCCGATGGGATGCTCGAAATCGCAACCTTTGCACCTTCGGCTACCGGTAGCTACACTCGATCGTTGGTGATCGATCCGAAGTATGGGTTTACTCGGCAGGTTTTCTTGAAGGATCCAACGGGCCGACTCGTCGCTTCGGCAAGCCAGAGTGAACACAATTTTTATTCCTCGGTCTCGATGGCGTTGCCGCACAAGGTGCTGATTCAACTCATTCCAGCGATCGATCCTCCGACGGAAATCGATGTGACGATCGGTAGCTATGTGATCAACGGGCTTGATGCGACGTCGAACGTCGGTTTTGATCTACCGAACCAGAACGGTTATGAAGTGATCAATTTGGTACAGTTCAATCAGGGGCTTCCGCAAGCCGTAACGCCGATCCAGGTCGCACCTCCAGGAACCGTCGCGGTTCCTCCACCGGCGGCCCCACAGCAGTTACCTCCTACAGCCTATCGCACCGTACCGTGGGATGGGCGAACCTTACGATAGAGGTTTTGCAACGCTCTTCCCAGTTGAGACTTTTCAAAAGACTCTTAGTAAGTTTGAAGCTATTGCAAAAGCGATTGAGTTACGATTCCAATTGACTGGTGGGGCAATCCGTTGATTAAAATCAAGCCTCTATTCCTCGATGGCTTCGATCTCATCAACTGGTTCCTCTTGAGCGATCGCCTTTCCGAACTCATCGAGTTTGACGTCGGCCACTGCGGTTTTGCGTTTGGCTACGTGCAAGAGATCGGCATAGATCGGATCAGGCTGGGATTTTTGGATCGATGCGACTGCCGATGCGACTTCTTTTAGGTATCTCAAAAAGACGTTTCGACGGTTGCCTTGGGCGGCGATCGCTTGACGCTTTCTCAAGAAAGTCGCCAAGGATCGACCGATGTATTGAATCCCGAGCCGCAACTCCTTTTCGATCTCCGGTGTGTTGGCGATGGCCTCTTTGGATTCGCTCGTGAATGGAACCCAAACACTTGCCACGTGGACGATGAGAGTCACCGGCCCGTTGGGCAGCGCGCCTCGCGATTGGGAGAGTCCATAAGGACGCCAATTGGTATTAAGGACCGCTTGGGTGATCGCACAAGCACCTTGTTGGAACTGGAGCGGCACTCGGTTGGCAAACCGATAGATTTGCATCGATTGACCTTCGGAGATATTGATCTCGCGGAGGACACTGTGCAATGTATCAAGCTGGGTCTTATTGAGTTTCTGCGGACTGCATCGGGTAGGGAGCTTGGTCTCGGTGATGATCTTCTCTGCCGAGTCGGCTCCGATTCCGGCAAAGGTGTCGATGAGAAACTTACGAAGCGTCTTGGCATCGGATTGCCCGATCAGATCGACCAACTCGTCGCGCGTGACCTTTTGGGCTGCGACATTGCCCCCGTAGGCCAAGGCGACTTCGATCTGAAACGGCGAGCCGCGTTGCACCGAGGGTGGACGAGTCGCTGCATCGTGAAATTCGCCAGGCACGATTGCTTTTAGACCTTTGTAAAGCAAGTCGCGTCCGATCGGGACGACGCAGTCGGTCGAAGGTGGACGGATCTTGGTCTCTTGCAATGCATTGTAGAGCCGCTCGGCTTCGGTCTGGCCAACTTTGATCGCGGTCGAACGGGTCGAAATCTTGGCGACTTCACAGACCTTGCGAGCTACCGCAGGCGTCACGCACGAGAATGAACTCGTTAGGAACGAGGTCACTGTGGTCCCCTTCTCTGCCCCGAGCATGGTGATCAATCGACCAAGCTCGACTCCATAGGGATGCGGCTTGATTTCTTTGGCCTCGCGAGGCAACTCGGTTGTTGTTCTCTTGATCGTTCGCTGCTCGCCGTCGGGGCTATGCCAATGGATCGTCACGTGGGGATTAGCGATCGCGGTCTGTTCGAGGTATTCGTCGACACTCCCACGCCCTCGTTTGTAGACAGCCGTAAGTTCGATCGTCACCCGCGTTCCGGATTCGAGCTCGGAACCCGACTTACCCTCCCCCTCGGACTTGCCATCGGCATCGGGATATCGATTTTCCCAATCGATCCCATGTTCCTTCATGTAGGCGTGCCCCTTTTCACCCGACGCGATATCGACACCCTCGCCCTTTCCATTGATGATCTCGGGTTGATTCTTCTTGGTGTCGACCTGGAGTTGGAAGTAGTGCACCGGTGAGCGTTTGGAGGTTTTCGAGAGAATCGCCATCGGCCGACCCGTGGTGAGCATTCCGTTCATCCCGGCAGCACTGATACCGATCCCTTGTTGGCCTCGGCTTTGCCTGAGCCTGTGGAACTTGCTCCCATAGAGGAGTTTGCCGAAGATCAGTGGGATCTGCTTTTTGACGATCCCAGGCCCGTTGTCTTGAACCGCCACGCGGAACCTACCGGGCTGTGGCTGATCGATTTTGACCCAAACCTCTGGGAGTATCCCTGCCTCCTCACAAGCATCCAGGGAGTTATCCACAGCCTCCTTGACGGTCGTCAGAAGGGCTTTGCGTGGATTGTCGAAGCCCAGTAAGTGCCGGTTCTTGGCAAAAAACTCGCTGACAGAAACATCACGCTGTTTGGTGGCCATCGACTCTGCGGTGGCCCGTCGTGACTTGGTCGGTGGATTGGTCATTCCGTTGGGTCTATGAAGTCAGTTCAGGAGGTAAATCAAAACGTCTATCCGAGCGGATGGTAAATGATACCGATTTGCTGGATTTTGAGGACTGGGTAAAAAAGGCCAGCTTTATGCTAGCAGGATCCCTTTTCGATACAAATCCTACCTTCGGTTCGATTGCCTGAAGAAATCGAGATTCGATCCCCGTGACGATGTTTTCGGTCGCTCTGCCGAGCAACGCGGACCGATGGAATCGATCGAGGATGCCTCAGGTCGGAGTCGCGCCAAACAGGTGCGATCGATCATGGTTGGTCTATTTCGGCTGCAGGCAAGTCAGGCGTCGCGGGCACAGGAGCGGATGGAATGCGACTTCAAGGAATGATCAAATTGGCGGTTATCGGCGGCGTCGCCTTCGTATCGGTCCAGGCAGGCTCGTCGGTCGCTGTGGCTCAATGCCCATCGTGCGGCAATAACCATGCCCCGACCGGTGCACCGATTGTCCAAGCTCCAGTTGCTCAAGGGAGCATCGGTGCCGTTGCAGGATCGGCCGTAGCGGGAGTACCCGGTGTTGGCGTACCTGGCGTTGGAATTCCCGGTGTTGGAATTCCGGGGCTTTCGACGATGCATCAGATGACAGCCCAAGCTGCACAGACGAATCCAGGCAACACGGTCGCTTATGGCAACGTTCTAGGACGAGGCACTCAGCCACTGTTCGAGAATTACTTCACCCAAGGCAATGCGAATCAAGCGACGGCTGGAATGTACATTTCTCCGATCGGAGTTCCAGGCAACGTCGGACACACTTATTACACCTACCAACCTTTTTATCCTCATCAATACCTTTACCAACACCACGACCGCTATCACTCGTACTATGACGGCGGGCGAGGTTTAAATCGAACGCACGCAACCTACATGGCACCGCCGGTTCGCAGTTCGGTTCATTGGTTGCACAAGTCGATTCAATTGCCACATCGCTAAGCGATTCAAGGGCTAAAAAATCACCCGGGTGGGATCCCAGGTTTCGGAAAAGATTGTTCAGTCGAGCTTCACGGACGATGCCTTGCTGAGCCCAGGCGGAAACAATTTTTTACGGACACTATTTTTCACTGGAGTGGATCCCTCATGATTCGAAAACTATCTTTCGCGACCATCGCTCTTTCAGCGATGCTCGCTTGTGGCAGCCTCCACGCTCAAACGAGCACCAACGGGAACTGCAACACTTGCCCACCTTCGAGCGGCTATGTTTCGGGACATGCTCATGGTGCTCACCTCCATGGTGCTGTAGCTCACGTCGGTCAAAGCGTTCATGCAGTCGGCGGAGCGATCCAAGGCCATATGCTCAATTACGGGCAACTTGCTGCGAGCGGTGCGAACGCAAATGGTTTTGGATCCAATGCAGGTTGGGTGTGGCACTCCTCTTGGGGAGATTACTGGGCTCGCACTCAAGCCAACCAACGACCTTGGCATGGTGGATACTACTGGATGCGTACCGGTCAACCGACCGCGCTGGTTGTTCCGCCAACGGTCACGATGCAATCGAACTACTCTTGGGGTGTTTCGCAAAACACGATGACTCCGGTCTACCATCAGTTCGGAGGCAATCCACCCAACGGGGCTGGTGGCGGAGTGTTCCGTGCGACTCCTTACTGGCCCACCCATACAGACCAGTTCGGTGTGTACCCAGTCCGTGGACCTTGGTAGTCACTAACTGTAAAATTTTCGTTCGAATACGAACTTAAAGAATCTCCTCCTGAGCGGCCGGCGTGGAATTTTCACGTCGGCCGTTTTGCGTTTAAGGCCGGAGGCGTTAGGCGATAGGCATTAGGATGATCTGTTGATGATAGAGACGATCACTCGAGTGCTTCCTCGTTTACACGTCGGGTTACTGGGCCAGCGGCCCTCATGGCAATAGTAACCCGAACCGTGAGGGAGGGAGCGTCAGTACACGGCCGATGGCTTCGCATGACGCTCACTCGAGTGCTTCCTCGTTTACACGTCGGGTTACTGGGCCAGCGGCCCTCATGGCAATAGTAACCCGAACCGTGAGGGAGGCAGCGATAGTACACGGCCGATGGCTTCGCGTGACGCTCACTCGAGTGCTTCCTCGTTTACACTT
>Ga0082207_1000082_pt1 | contig 56714 bp, 70 predicted proteins | sample LakMenEpi10Aug09_FD_71540 | JGI IMG/M metagenome (GOLD analysis project Ga0082207, IMG submission 71540) | reverse complement strand
CAAAACGCTGTCGGCCTTGTCCTTCCAAGCTTCCTTAGCTTCGGCCAGCATAGCAGCCTCGATGGCCTTCTGCTGTTCGCTATTTGGCTTGATTGGGAACTTGGCACCATAGGCAGGTTCGCCTTCGCCAAATGCCTGCGGTTCGGCCAGAGCCGGAAACGCCAGTGTGATGCCTTTGAGCATAATACGTGTAGCCATTATCAATTATCCACTTCTTCAGTTTGCAGTTTTAATAAGATCGCTGAAATCATCAGCGACCGATTGAACGGTCAATTCTGACCGCTTATCCGAGGCAAATGCCACAGATGGCTTACCGTCGCTGCGGGAGGTCAGGGCTTCGACCTTCTCCCACCGCTTGGGGTTACTCTTGAACATCTTCTCCGCCTTTGTCGGGGAAATCAAGCTCATATCATATATTTCGTCCTGCCGCAGGCGGAAAGACTTGAACAGGGCCTCGACCTCAGCCTCATCCTTCCATTTGCGGTTGCCCTTGCGGCCTTCGACCAGCTTGAAGCCGTCGATCTTTTGTCCCGCCAACAGCCGACGCTCGACCTCGGCGCGGACGGCTTTGCACCAATCCTCGACCAGACCGACCTTCGCCATGGCGATGGACAGATAGTTGTCGCCTGTCTGCATGTCTGGCACCTCCGGCAGGAAGGCCTCGAACTCATCCAGCGTGGCCGCAGCCGATCCGCCGACGACCTCGGTCATCTCCGCACGCAGGGCTGGGCACGTCGCCTTGGCCTTGCAGAAGCGGCACTGCTTCTCACCGGGGGTGAAGAAACCCTTGACCAGATCGTCGGTGGGATCTGACATGTCGAGGCTCTGGCCCAGTTGAACGTGCCCTGCGGCTTCGCGCACCTGATCGGCAAACTTGAGCAAATCCTCTGTCGTCATGTGGCACTCGCCGACATAGTTGAGGCGGGGCATGTGGATGTACATGCTGACCGTGTCGAAGTCGCATAGGACGCCGTACATCTCCAATGCGCCCAGCGCATACATCATGAGCTGCGGATTGTTTGTCGCGTCCACGGCAACGCCCACGCCGTACTTCAGGTCGACAATGGACAGGTTGCGGCCCGCCACGTCCACGATGACCACGTCGCTGGTGCCTGTGGCTCCCTCTTCGCCTGTCAGGTGGCCGATTGGCACCTTGCTCTCGACATACAGGGTCTTGCCCTGCGACAGCTCGCGGACGAGCTTCATGTAGTCGAGAACGTGATCGATCATATCCTGCCCGACGGTAAAGTCGAAGCCGTCGACGGTGTGCTTGGTGCCGAGGTACACGGGCGTGTACGTGTCGTTGAGCAAACTCTCCGACGCAATCTCGTGCGCCAGCGTACCCTCAGCGGCGTAGATGCTGCTGTCGTCTGGATAGGCCGCCTCAAGGACGACGCTGCCCGGACAGGCCATCCAGCGGTGCGCGCCGGACGGACTAAGCTTTGCGTGTGCCATTAGGCGATCTCTGCTTCGAGGCGAGCGATCAGCTCAGGCCACAAACCGTCGTCCAGATCCGAGGCGCGGACGCCGCCGAACTCAGACAGGACGTCCTGCACAAATGGCTTACCCTTTGCGGCCACCGCACGCAGCACCACCGGCGCAACGTCCAACTCAAAGTTGAGCGGCTCGGAGGCCGATGCCGCAGGAGCAGGGGTAGAAGAGGGTTCCGTCGTCGTTGGCTGGCTCTCGGAGCCAGCCGCAGCCTCGGCACTCTTGGGGGCCGGAGTAGGGTCCACGGGTGCGGCTTCGGCTACCCCCATAACTTCTTCGATTGTCTGAGCACCTGTGCCCCCGTTGGCGATGGGTAGAACAGCCGTGGTGGCCCGCAAGCTGGCACCGATAGCCAACAACTTGTCAGCCACTTCGGGGATGCTGTTGCCTGTTACTTCGATCTTAATCATCTATCAGTTTCCTTTTTTCAGTTCTTCAATAGTTTCGTCACGCTGGCTAATCATCAGTTCGAGTTTGTTGATTTCCATTTCCAGTTCATAGACCTTGTCTTCGAGGTGGCTCACCTCGCGGTTTGCGTCGGCGGTGCGCTCGTTCGCTTCATACAAATCCGTTTCGGCTTCGAGCATTATGTCATCCAAACGCTCGGCCAGCACAACGGCCAGCTCCGAGTTCGGGTTGTACTTCGCCTCCTCGAGCAGTTGCTGATCCTCTTCGGTGCGGTAATATGTGCGGTCCATTTCAATCCCCCTCAAAAGTTCCACGGCTGCGCGCCGTACTGTTTGGCGAGCTGACGCGCTTCACGCTTGCCGCTCACGTTGAAGCCGATCAGGTGCGTGCGGTGCCCGCCCACGATCCGCGTAAGGTACACTGTCGCGGGGACGTTGCGCCCCCGTGACGTGAACTCTGCTGCAAGGATGCCCAGCATGCGCTTAGGCCTTGCGCGCCACGACCTTGACGGTCGTGTAGCCCTTGGTGGTCTTCTGGTTCTTGCTGAACCAGCGACCGTCGACGCCCAGCTCACGAAGCTTGGCTTCGGCTGCCTTGGGGCAGAGCGACTGGCGCTCGGCGATCTCGGACACGGTGGCGCGGAAGGTGTCGCCCTCGTGGGCACCTGCGCCAAGATCCTTGATTTCGTCGGTCAGAAAAGCTTCGATTTCCTTCAAGCGGGCGATCTCGGCCTTGATGTCGCCCAGACGGTCGACTGGGGAAATGTTGGAAATGGTTGCGGCTACAGTTGCCATGATGCGTACTCCTATTTGCGTTGCTGATAAACATCATATAGTCGCTGCAATTAGGCATTGCAACCCCCCTAAGCAAAATTATTCGTAAAAAATTACAATGCCTTTTTCCATGCGCAGAGGGCCGTCCTTTTCCTTGCTAAGTTGCTGAATTGCCCTGACAATCGATTGACGGCGGATGTCACGCTTGCCCGGCTCAGGCGGTGGTAACATATCGCAAGCCTTCTGGATGAGCTCTTCTGAACGCACGACGGCGTCTTCTGCAAAGGTCGTCATGACCTCAAGCACATGCGTCTCAAGCCGACCGCGACGCTTCACGGATTTCTTGTCCTCGGTCACGGTCGACCGCACCTCGTCCTCGACTGCGACGCAGCTTGTGATCTCGTCACCGTCCTCGTCGAAGCCCAGCAGGATCGTCTCCAACTTGAAGCCCCAGCGCAGGCCGTCCTCGCCGTCCTTCTGCTTGCTGGTGCGGATCTGGCGTGCGCCGCTGTTCTCATCGCGCGTCACTTCCAGCTCAGCGTCGACGGCGGCACGGATGCCTGACCAGCCGCGTGAGCCTCGGTGGGCGTCCTTGCCTGCGTGATGCACAAGCTCGACCGTCGCGCCTGTCGCGGTGCGCAGGACGCGCACGTTGGCAAGGGCGAGGCCCATGTCCTCTGCGCCGTTCTCATTCGCGCCGGGCGTCACCTGCGCAAAGGTGTCGATCACGATCAGGGACACGCCGCCGACCGCCTTGATCGATGCCGCCAACTCGGTGACGTCGCCCTCCTCCATGAGGTTGGGCGGCACCACGATCACGCCGATGTCCAGATCCTTGGGCGAGATGCCCAGATGCTGCGCCAGCGCCTTGATGCGCTTGCCGTAGCTGCCTGCGCCTTCCGCCGCGATGATCACGACGCGGCCCTTCTCGGCCTTGTGGCCGCGCCACGGCACGCCCAGTGCGATGCAGGCCGCCATCTCAAGCACGACAAAGCTCTTGCCTGAGCCCGACGCGCCAAAGATCGTGACGATGTCGGCGGCAGGCACGACGCCCTTGATGAGCCACTTAGCCGTCTTCTGGCTGCTCATCTCATCGGCAGACAGGACTGGGAACTTGCCGGTGTAGCCCGCAGGCGAATAGACGCCCTCTGACGCTTCCAGATCGGCGACGAGCGCATCGGCCTTGGCCGACACCTCATAGGCGCTCGCCGCCTTACTGGGGCGCGTTGCTGCGGCGTCCTTTACCATCTTGATTACGGAGGCCATGGTGACCTGCTTGCGGTTGGAGCCCTTGCGCCGCTCGAAGCTGTCCCACTGGACGCGCAGCCCTTCGGTGCCGGGGTAGGTGTAGCCTTCGCTCGACCAGTCGTCCCAGATCTCGAAGCCGTCATCGCCGCCGTCGGTCTCATGGGCCAGAGCCATGCCGACCTTAATCCACTGCTCGCGGCCCATGTCTGGATCGAGGGCGGAGACTAGCTCCTCCATGCGCTCAATGGTCAGGCCCAGCCTCGGCTCGCGGCCTGCCATGAAGTCGTCGGGATCGATGACGTTATTCTGCACCGAACCGAAGCGGGTCTCGCATAGGTCGACCGTGTACTGGTCAACGTCGGCGACGGTGTTTTTGAGGCCGATCATCTCGCAGGCTGGCAGGATGTTGCCGGTGAAGGTCACAAAGCCTGAGCTGCTGAACGTCTCGAAGCCGAAGCGGTCGGGCGTGGCGTGGCTCTTGTGGTTGCCCAGATTGCCCCTCAGCGCGGCGCGGATGCCTTTGCCGCTGGGGCTGTACTCGGCGTAGGTGCGCACGATGATGCGCTCGATGTCGCTGGGGATCTCACCGTTCGGCCCGACGCAGTGGTCGAAGTCGAGGAAGGTGTAGCCAAAGTCAGGCAGGGGCGCGAAGCCGACGCCGTCATAGCCCATGCGCGCGGCTGCGTCGCGAGCGGCGGCGAAGGTCGTCAGCCGTGTGCGGTCGGTCGGGGAGCCCTGCTGGCCGTGCCTGATCGTGCCGTCGGTCCAGTAGGGCACCTTACGCGGCTTGGGTTCGTTGTGGTACTTTTCAAAGCGCCAGATGAGCCACGCGGGAACTGAACGCAGTTCCTCTGGCACTTCTAACGAGAGAAGTTTGGGCGCAATTGCCCTTACGCTTGCCATGTCGTCATCCTCTCCCACAGTGTTTACAGTAGATCTGCGCTTGCGCTCGGCGTGTTCAGGGCCCGCATGAGATCAGGGTTCATGAGGTCGGAGCGCGGGATGGCGAAGATGGCCTCGATGATGATGGCCTTCTCGACGGGTGCCCAGCCGCGACTTTTCCACGCATAGACGGCCTGATGCGTCAGGCCCATGCGCTTACAGAACTTGACGATGCCGCCGCCTCGCTCGATGGCGAGGTCGATGGCGGCAATGCGTTCTTGTTTGGTGGTCATGCGGCTACTTTCGTTTCTTGCCTGAAGCTCTCTTCTCGGAGGCCCCAGACGCGGGTGATGACCATGTGCTCGGTCCTAAGTTGGGTAATTTGGTTGTTGATGGCGCGCAACTCGGCTTCGAGCTTGTCGCGCTTGATGAAGGCCTTGCGAGCCTCGGCGTGGATGGTCTTGAGATCCCGTGTCATTTGAAACGCTCCCCCTTGCGGCCCAAACGGCCTGTCTTCGGATTGCGGAAGTGTGCCTGCTTGAGCAGATCTTGGAGACGCTCAAGCTCGGTGCGCAGGATACGCTGATGCAGTGCATGCTCTTTCAGCTTCAGCTCAAGCCTACTGTTCATGGCGTACAGACGGTCGGCTTCCAACTTGTAGGCTTCAATCGCCTTGCGTGCGGCCCACGGCCAGATGATGTTCATGCGTACTCTCCCAGTTTTCCGGCGGCGATTGCCTCCTCGATGATGTCGGTAAGTTTGGCTGCCAGCTTCTCGTAGCTGACGGCCCAGTCCATGGATGCGTAGCGGTGGGCGTCCGTGCGCTCATTGATGTCGAACGAGGTGCCGTGATCCCAGACGACGATGTCTGTCGTCTCTCCTTCGAGGTAAACGTCGAAGTCGGCAGTCGCGCCTTGCTCAGGCTCGTAGCCGTCCCAACTGACGGTGATGTCGAGCTGGGTGTGCGCCTTGAGAGCCTTGTTGATCTGGCTTTCGGTGTATTCGGGGTGGTCCATGTTGTGTACTCCGTGTTGCTGATGAGCCATCCCTAATCGATGCAATCAGACATTGCAATACCCTATCGATGATTTTTTTGGTACTCGTCGATTGCTCGACGCAGCCAATCCCCTGCCCAGACCGCGCCCAGCACCAGTAGGATGACACCGATAAAGAGAGCGGCCTCCGTCACGCGTTGCCCGCCACGTCACTGAACATGGTCAGGTCCGTATGTGCCCGCGACATAATCATCCGAGCCATGGCTTGGGTGACCTCGGACACGTCCTGAACGTCGTCCATCGCCATGAACTCGGCGTACAGGAGCTTGATCAGGACTTCCGCCCGGCAAACCCGCTCACTGTCGGCGAAGATGTCCCAGAGGACGTCGGTAATCTCTTGCTCCGCTGTTTCGTGCGATAGGACGTGGCGCTCTTCTTCAGTCATCTTTTTTCCCTTCGATTAGGTGGTTCAGCCCGAGGCGCACGGCCTCGCGCTCAAGGTGTTGGACCTTGCGCCGAGCCAGCTCCAGTTGCTGCGGCAAGATCTTGATGCGGTACTTCATGTACCGCAGGGCTTCTGGCGTCAAAATCTAATCTCCTCGTCGGCCCAGTCGTAAATGTCCCAGCCGAAATTATCGAACAGGAATTGGCGCAGGGTCATTTGCGGTATTCCTGTAGGACTGCGTTCACCGCCGCTAGCACAAACTCTTCGTCTTCTGGCGTTACGTCAGATGGGTCAACGTATAGGTAGACAAGGCTACGCAGTCGCTCGTTCTCTGCTTTCAGCGCATCGGTCTGTTGTTCCGCTACCGCTTTGATGGCAGATGCGTAGACTAATCCGATTTCCCCGACGGATAGCCCCTGCTCGGTCTGGGGTTGGCGGAGGGCTTTGCCGCATGATGGACATTCGTCTTGTCGTATCTTTTTAAGATATACTTCGGTCATTTGCGTTTCTCCCGTATGTAAAACCAGTCAGCCCACGAAATGCGGCCAGACCTGCTCCCCGAAAAGTAGAAGCAGCTTCGGCCCTTGCGTTTGTCAGCCATTTCAATGCGCTTAGTTTGGATTGGGTTGGTCATTGCCCCTTTTCCCATGTCAGCGCGTCGGCTTTGCCTGTGAACACTAACCACGCCGCCTTAACCCTCGAGCAGAACGACGGGTAGCCGTATGCCCTAGCCGGGACCCATGCCATGCCGGGTGGCACGCGGGTCATGTTCTGGTTGGCGGTTTCGATAATCTCGCGCACCGATATTATGTTCGGGTATTTCATTGCCCCTTCTCCCGTATCTCCAGCCCACGGGCGTCCAGTGCGGCGCTCAATGATGGCGCACAACTTTCGATGACAGCATCGGCCCACCCAGCCTGTTTCATTACCTCCACCAGCGGGTCAGGCTTGGGCTTGGGGATGATGAAGTGTCCAAGGTTGTTCCTGATTGTTGCGCCGTCCTCTGCATCAAGCAAAGCACTTTCAACCGCATCGCTCACCTCTTGCTTAAATGCTTCGTGCTGTTCTATGGCGCGGCATAGGGCTTCGTCCATGATAAGTCCGCGCATGATACGGCGTGTAAGTTCCTTTTCGCCTTCCTCGCGCTCAACCTCATTCACCAGCGCCAAGGCTTTTGCTTCAATGTCGGTCATCTGAGTAACAGCCCTTCCAGTTCGCGGATGGCCCACTGGATGCCTTGGATCTCGACGCCCATGTCGTGCAGGCCGTGTGCGTCCTTGGCGTGTAGAAACACCTCCGCCATCTCCCAGCATACTTGTTCGCGCTTGCGCAGCGCCTCGATACGTTCCTTGATCATTGATCCCAATCCTTATTGTTTCTGAACATGTAGGCCAAAAGCCGGTCGATGATGCGGCGTATCAGTCCCACCAGTCTTCCTCCATCTCTTTGCGCTCCTGTGCGGTGAGCTCAGGCGCGGTCAGCATGAGGTAGGTCGTCAGCAGGCCGAGGCCTACTATGAAAAAGAAGAGTGCGCGCTCGCTCATGCTGCCACCTTCCGGCTCTTACGTGGTGCCTTGTCCTTGCTGCCCTTGGGACGGCCAACCTTGCGCTTGGGCTTTATAACCCGCCGTTCTACAGCCTCGATCAACAGAACAGCCATCGACCTGAACACAACCTCGCGCCAGTCCAGCCACGCCGCCAGCGAGAACAGTTTCTTTGCCAACCAATTATTCATTTCAGTCCTCCTTCTACTTGATAATCCTTGTGGACGAAGCCCGGTGTCTCGCCCTTAACCATGCAGGCCTGCACCCAGTGCCGCACGCCCTTGCGGCTGGTGCGGTAGTAGCCGCGCCGCAGGTGTGCTCTGGGCGAGGCGTGCGTGCCTCCTCCCTTGCTGACCTGCCGCGCCTTGGGCGCGCCGATGATCAGCGTCTTGTATGTGTAGAGGGGAACGCGCCCCTTGATGCGCCTGACGCGGTTCTCCTTGTCGTCTGGCGGCACGTCCACTAGCTCGACGTGGTTGTTGGCGAGCACAGCGCACAGGCGCGCAAATAGCGACGTCGCGGCGTCCAGAAGCTCTGCGGCGACTGTAAACGTATCTACCTGTTCCGCGCCGTTCTGCTCCGCCATCATGTCTGCCAGTATTGGAGACCAGCAGCGCAGTTCGATTGGCACCCAATGATCGATATACTCGTAGCGAACCTCAAAAGGACATATGGCTACGGTGTCGCCTACCGGAGAGGCGTACACCCGCAGCTTGACGTGTGTACCGAGATCCTCGATCACGATCACATGCTCGGTCGGTCCCTTGGCGTACTCAACGACGGTGAGGGGGTAGGGCGGTCTCAGGTTTGCGCCGATCAGAGGCTGCTTGTCAGGCAGCACGCCGGGCAGCGTGTCCGTCAGCGCGAAGCGGACGCCATTGCGGTTTGCGCGCTTCATGTGTGCGACCGTCTCGCGGTGGGTAGACTTCAAGGGTGGCGGGCTGGACGCAACACGCTCCATCCAGTCTATAAAGCGCGGAAGGTAGTGGCCGGGGCGGATCACTTCCATTCTCCTGTCAGTGTCTTGACGATTGCGATGATGGTGAAGGCGAGGACGGCCAAAAAGAAGATGTTCGAGGCGATGTGCATCATGCTGCTGCCCTCCCCTGATTGCCGATGTGCAGTGCCTCGTCGAGCAGCTCGTTGCGCAGCGTGTGCAGCGCGGCGATGCGGTCGAAGTGCGTGGTGCGGTCAGCGATGAAGCGGTCACGGTCGCCGAGGTAGTCGCGTCCGTTGGGCGTGACCTGCTTGAGCGCCTCGATGGCGTTCATCAGGTGGTCCATCGCATCGCGGCGTGGCTGGATGAGGTCAACGGCGCTGCTGCCGTTGATGTTGAGTGTTGGTCGTATCATGCTTCCACCTGTCCGTTGCGGATGATCGTGATCTCGTCGCCCTCGTTGGGCCAACGCTTGTCAACAACGCGGTATACGTGTTGGTCCCACTTGCTGAAGGCGCGGCCCGCTTCGACGGCCATGTGGGCGAAGCGGAAGGTGGCGACTGGGTGCCACTTGTGGGTTTCGGTGTCTTTGTGTTCCAGTTCGATTTTCATGATGTGCTCCTGTTGCTGATAGGGTGGGGGCCGGAGCCCCCGTTGGGTTAGATGCGGTTGGCTGCGACGATGGCGCAGAGGACGGCAGGGTTCTTGTGGGTGCGATAGAAGTCACCGCAGTTGTATTCCCACTCGTCGTCACACTCGAAGCGGTGGGCGGTGCCGAACAGTTCGCCATCGTAATAGAAGTCGACGGTGTGGAAATCGTACTTTGGATCGTCACCCTTCACGGTGTTGAAGTTCCGCAGCTCGAAGTCGTAACCGTTGAACGAGAACTTGCTGTCGCGGATGTTGATGGTGGCTTCTTCGCCGGACCAGTTGCTCTTGTTGAAAGTGATGAAAGTCATGATTTTTACTCCGTGTTTGCGTTGCTGATGAGCTATCCCTAATCGATGCAATCAGGCATTGCAATACACAAAATGCATCTTTTTAAAAATAATTGCAGCATGCATCATTTGCAGCATTAAGCAGCATGCTGCAAATGGTGCAGCTCGGAGAAATGCAGCATTTATGCAGCATCGGGGGGAGCCTTCTAAAAGAAGGCCCCCAACTGCTGCAAATGCTGCACCGAGCAGATGCTGTGCTGCGCTGCACTTTTGTTGACCACCCTCGGAACTCAATCGTGCATCATGTTGCGCTGTGATGCATGCTGTGTTACTCGGATCAAAATCACTAGGGGTTTAGGAAATGAAAAGATACCTCGGGCATAAACCGAAAACGGATGACTGGAATTTTCTCGGGTCGGTAGAGGCAGACGGAAATTGGTTCGTGTACGTCAGGCCTGATCCGTCGAACGGATGGTCGTCGGTTAAGGTCGTGGCAGATGGCAGGGCCTTGGGCAAAGCGAACTATTGGCTGGGCTGGAACGGTCAACGCTTTAGCCGCCATGCGGATCTGCCGCTGCTGCTCAATCGCAGTGGGTTGGCTAGAGCCGTAGAGGATATGCTCAAGGCCCGTGAGGATGGGTTTGATTTGCTTTGACATCGCGCGGCCTTTCAGGCTTCATGCAGGCTGTGGCTCGGCTGATTTGGAATAGGTCGAGCCACACCCTCTTGTAGTTTCATCGCGCTGCTGCTATCTGGGGCTTCTGGTAGTCCTGCCAAGAAGCGGAGCATGCAGACAATGGGTCAGACGAAACGAACTTCTGCCGTCGAGCAGCGTATCATCGAGGGGCTGTGCGATGGCGTCCCGCTGCGTGAGTTGTGCCGTCAGGATGGGATGCCGAGCTGGCGGACTGTGTATGATTGGATCTCCGCCGACGAGGAGTTCGCCGCACGCATCGCGCACGCGCGCGAGTTGGGCTTCGACGCCATCGCCGAGGACATCCTCGACATCGCCGACGACGGCACCAACGACTGGATCGAGCGCCAACGCAACGACGGCACGACCGAACTGGCGATTAACAGCGAGCATGTGCAGCGCAGCAAGTTGCGCATCGACACGCGCCTCAAGCTTCTGGCGAAGTGGTCCCCCAACAGGTACGGCGACAACGCAACACTGAACCTTGGCAACAAGAACGGTGAGGCGCTCAAGATTGAGACCCAGCCCGCCGACCCCATGGTGCTGTCCGCAGTGACCCAAGCCCTGCTCTCGCATAAGGTAGACACATGATCTGGAACCCGTGGCGTCGCGTCCGCGAGCTTCAGGTCGAGCTGGACCGCGTGCGCGCCGAGCGCACTGCGCTTGATCACGCGCTGCTGCGGTCGACGGAACGGTACGACAAGATCCGCGAGACCAACCTCCAACTGCGCGACGCGCTGACGCTGTACCGCAAGGACGCATGACCACCGCGCCGCTTACACTCGCGGATGGTCGCGTCGTGCAGGTTGACGTAGTCGACATCCTGACTGGCGACGAGCACGTCAATACCTTCATGGAGTGGCAGACGCGCTGGAAAAGCACGGCGCGCGACAGCCAGATCCCTCCGTTCACGAAATGGAGCGAGTGCGGCTTCCTCGCCGGGCGCGGCTTCGGCAAGACGCGCGTCGGCGCAGAGTGGCTGACGCGATCCGTCTTCCTCGATCCGTCAGGCTTCGATAGCTGCGTGATCGCGCCAACCTATCAGGATATTCAGGTGACGTGCATGGAGGGCGAGAGCGGCCTGCTGTCCGTCCTGCCGCCCGAGCTGCTCGTCGAGCACAACAAGACGGGCAACTACATCCGCATGCGCAACGTGACTGGCGGCGTCAGCACGATACGCGGCTTCACGGCTGAGAAGCCCGAACGTCTTCGCGGCCCGCAGCACTGCCGCGCATGGTGCGACGAGCTCGCCGCATGGCAGTACGATCAAGAGACGTGGGACATGATGATGATGGGCATGCGTCTCGGCCCTGCACCGCAGATACTCTGGACGACGACGCCCAAGCCCAAGGAGTTGATCCGCAGGCTGAGCGCGCCCAAGGACCGGCGCGTCATCGTGCGCGGCTCAAGCCATGACAACCGGGCAAACCTGCCCGACGACTTCTTCTCCAACCTCGAACAGTATGAGGGCACAACGCTTGGGCGTCAGGAGATTTACGGGGAGCTGATTGATCCTGAAGAGAACGGCGTCATCAAGCGGAGCTGGATCAACCTCTGGCCTGCCAAGCGCAGGCTGCCGAAGCTCGACTGGATCATCATGTCACTCGACACGGCCTACACCGAGAAGAGCGTCGACAAGAAGGGCGACACCGACCCGACGGCGTGCGGCGTCTGGGGCGTGTTCCAGTACAAGAACATGAGCCACGTCATCCTGCTCGACTGCTGGGAGGATCATCTCGGCCTGCCCGACCTGATGAAGCGCGTGAAGAAGGAGCGCAACGTGCGCTACGGCGACGACGACGATCAGGCGCTGATCCGCCCCATGTTCGGCAGCGCCAAGCCCATGACGTCTGGGCGCAAGCCCGACATCCTGCTGATCGAAGACAAGGGCAGCGGCATCTCGCTGCGCCAGATGTTGGAGCGCGAGGGCATCGAGGCCTACGCCTACAACCCCGGACGCGCCGACAAGCTGACGCGGCTGCACATGGTCTCGCCGATCTTCGCCCAGAACCGCGTCTGGGTGCCCGAGAGCGACAAGTTCCCCGGCAAGCCACGCAGTTGGGTCGAGCCGCTGATCTATCAGCTCTGCTCGTTCACCGGCGAACGCTCAATTAAGCACGACGACCACGTCGATCAGACCACGCAGGCGCTGCGGCTGTGCATGGATAAACGCATGATCGACCTCACACGCAAACCGCGCGATGACTGGAAGGGTGACAGACCCGCCCCCACTGTGGTAATGAACCCCTACGCGGCGTAAAAGGACAACCTGATGCAAGACGAAGACGAACAGGAGTACGGCGAACTCATTGAGCTTGAGGGCCAAGAGCAGGACGACGTTGAGGACACCGAAGACGGCGGCGCAATCGTGCGCCTCGACGAGGAAGACCCGAAGGCAGGCGAGAGCGAGTTCTACGCCAACCTCGCCGACGGCATCATCCCCGAGCCGGAGCTGGGCCGTCTGTCGTCACGCTTCCTCGACCTGATCAGCAAGGACAAGGACGCGCGCAAGAAGCGCGACGACCAGTATGACGAAGGCCTGCGACGCACTGGTCTGGGCGACGACGCCCCCGGCGGCGCAGACTTTCAAGGCGCATCGAAGGTGGTCCACCCGATGCTGACCGAGGCCTGCATCGACTTCGCGGCGCGCGCCATGAAGGAGATCTTCCCGCCGCAGGGCCCCGCCAAGGACTTCGTGCCGGGCAAGCCCACGGACAAGAAACTCGACAAGGCGAAGCGCAAGACCAACCTGCTCAACTGGCAGATGACCGTGCAGTGCCCCGAGGTGCGTGCCGAGCTTGAACAGCTCATGACGCAGGTGCCACTGGGCGGCGCACAGTATCTGAAGCTGGGCTGGGACGAGGCGAAGAACCGGCCTGAGTTCCTGTTCGTCGCCATCGACGACATGTACCTGCCATTTGCGGCCACCAACTTCTACACGGCCCAGCGCCGCACGCACGTCCAGTACCTGACGCAGCTCGACTATGAGAACCGCGTCAAGAACGGCATGTACCGCGACGTCGACCTGACGCCCGCAGGCATGGAGCCTGAGATGAGCGTGGCGGCGCAGGCCAACGACAAGATCGAGGGCCGCGAGCAGACCAGCTTCAACGAAGACGGCCTGCGGATCGTCTACGAGATCTACGCCATTGCCGACGTCGAAGGCGAAGGCGCAGCGCCGTACATCATCAGCGTCGACAAGCCCTCGGGCAAGGTGCTGTCGATCTACCGCAACTGGGACGAAGAAGACGAGCACAAGGAAGAGTTGCTCTGGTTCGTCGAGTTCCCGTTCATTCCGTGGCGCGGCGCGTATCCAATCGGCCTGCCGCACATGATCGGCGGCCTCTCCGGCGCGGCGACCGGCGCACTGCGCGCATTGCTCGACAGTGCGCACATCTCCAACAGCCAGACGATGCTCAAGCTCAAGGGCGGCACGGCAGGCGGTCAGTCTCTGTCCATCCAGCCGACGCAGACCATCGAGATCGAGGGCGGCCTGAACGTCGACGACGTGCGCAAGCTGGCGATGCCGCTGCCGTACAACCCGCCTTCGCCCGTCCTGATGAACCTGCTCGGCTTCTTGGTCGACGCAGGCAAGGGCGTGGTCCGCACGGCCTTGGACGACGTGGCCGACGGCAACCCGAACGCGCCCGTCGGCACGACGCTCGCCAAGATCGAGCAAGGCATGGTCGTCTTCTCGTCGATCCACGCACGTCTGCACGACGCCATGGCCCGCATGCTGCGGATCTTGCATCGCCTCAACGCGATGTACCTCGACGACGAGCGGCTGGAGCAAGAGGCAGGCGAAGAGCTTGCCACGCGCAAGGACTTCGAGGGGCCGCTTGATGTGGTGCCCGTCTCCGATCCGAACATCTTCAGCGAGGCGCAGCGTTATGCGCAGGTGCAGGCCGTGTCGCAGCGCGCTGCCGCCCTGCCGCAGCTCTACAACATGCGTGCCGTTGAGGAGCGCCTGCTTGAGACGCTCAAGGTGCCCAACCCGAAGGAGCTTCTGGTCCCGCCGATGGAGCCCAAGGACCAGAACGCCGTCAACGAGAACGTCGCGGCGACACTGGGCCGCCCGATCACGGCCTTCCCTGATCAGGACCACATCGCACATCTCAAGACGCACCTTGCGTACATGATGAGCCCGACCTTCGGCATGTCGCCGATGATCGCGCCCGCCTTCCTGCCCGTCATGCTGAACCACATCAAGGAGCACGTCGCTCTGTGGTACGCGGCATCCGTCTTCGACGTCTCGAACGAGGCGCTCGGCGAGGATGTGGGCGACATGATGAAGGAACTGGGCAAGGATACGGAAGGGCGCAAGGCGCTCGACCAGATGCTGGCCGAGGCTGGTGCCGCCGTTGTGCAGCGCGGTGGCGAGATCTTCAGCGATCTGCCGCAGGTTGTGCAGCAGGCGCAGCAGGTCATGCAGCAGTTCGCACCGCAGCCGATGCAAGATCCGCGCCTCGCCCTTGAGACGCAGAAGCTTCAGGCCGAGACGCAGCGCGATCAGATGCGCATGCAGCAGGATGCGCAGCAGGCGCAGCTTGAGGCGCAGATCGACCAGCAGCGGATGCAGCTTGAGCAGCAGAAGATGCAGGTCAATGCGCAGCAAGACCAGCAGGACAACCAAATCGACATGGCCGAGCTTCAGCTCCGCATGCAGATCGAGCAGCAACAGCAGCAGGCTGAAGATGCACGTAAGGCGGCTGAGCTTCAGGCTCGCATGACGATGAACTCGCAGGACAATCAGACGGCCATGCAACTCGCGGCTGCCGAGATTGCGTCTGGTGAAAAAATCGCGGTGTCGACAGGCACTGGGATCAACCCCAACCCGTGAAGGATGGAACCATGAAGAAGAACGACGCGGCGCTGAGCAAGGGCAAGCACACTGGCCCAATCAACGCAGAAAACACAAACATGCACAAGCTCATGAAGATGGGCATGCACCCGAAAACCGAAGTGTCGGGCGGTAAGAAGACCCCCGCATGAGGATAGAGACCTTGCTTCAACGCATCGAGGCAGAGCAAACTAAGTTTGCTAACGATGCGTTGTCGCAACCTGCCGGGCGCGACTTGTTCGCGTATGGGCAGGCCGTTGGCATGCACGCGGGTCTTGAACATGCCAAGCGTATCCTGATCGACCTTGTGGCCGAGAAGGAGCGCAAAGACTTCAACCTCTAACCCTGCGAAAGGAGCACACATGCAGGAACTCGGTAACAAGGTTGACTTTGGGTATGCGAGCACGGACGAGGCGTTTCCCGCCTGTGATCCGGGCATCACACCCTTTGGCAGCCGTGTCCTGTGTCAAATCAGGACACCGAAACAGAAAACCAAGGGCGGGATCATCCTGACCTCGGAAACACGCGAGACAGACGCGTGGAACACTCAGATCGCGAAGGTGATCGGGGTGGGCGAACTTGCGTTTCGCAACCGCACAACAGGCGAGCCATGGCCCGAGGGCTCATGGTGCCAGACCGGAGACTTTGTCCGGGTGCCTAAGTACGGCGGCGACCGCTGGACTGTCAAAACCGCAGACGGCCAAGACGAAGCTCTTGTCGTCATTTTCAACGACCTTGATCTGATAGGCAAAGTGACGGGCGATCCGCTCGCCATGAAGGCTTTCATATGATCAATAAGGCTACAATAGGGAGCTGGTTATGAGTGACCGAAACAACCTAAGTGAACAAGATGAAGACGACTTGATCCCCGTCGAAACGCCCCCCGAGGAAGAGACCAAGGCTGAAGAGCCCGAGGTCGAAGAGGACGAGGACGATGACGACGACGAGGAAGATGCGCGTCTAGCCGAAAGCGACGACGATCACGACGAAGAGGTGTCCAAGAACCAGAAGCGCCGTCAGAAGCGGCGTGAGGTGCAAAAGCGGGCCAAGGAAGCCGCCCAGCGCGAGCTGGAAACGCTTCGCCAACTGAACGCGGATCTCATCCGCCGCGTGTCTGCCATCGAGACGCACACGGCCAACAGCAATGCTCAGACCCTTGAGCAGAAGCTGGCGCAGGCCGTTGCCGAAGTGCAGCAGGCTGAGCATGTAATCGCCAAGGCGACTGAGCAGGGCAACGGTGACGATGTCGTCGCAGCCATGCGCATCCGCGATCAGGCGATCTACGAAGCCCAGCGGCTGAACGCTGCCAAGCAAGAGTTCGAGCAGACGCGTCAGCAAGCGGCCCAGCCGCAGGCTAACCCGACTGTCGTCAACTTTGCGAAACAGTGGATGGACGCCAACCCGTGGTACGACCCACAGGGCGGTGACCGTGACAGCGCACTGACCAAGGGCATCGACAACGAGCTGGCGCGTGAGGGTTACAACCCCGCATCGCGCGAGTATTGGGAAGAGCTTACGGCCCGTGTCTCCGAGGCAATCGGCGGCAATGACGAGCCCAAAGCGAAGCCACGCCGCAAGGCCCCACCGACTGGCGGAACACGCGAACACGCACCCGTTTCGACTAAGAAAGAAATATACGTGACACCCGACCGTAAACAGGCTATGATTGAAGCCGGAGTATGGGATGACCCTGTGCTTCGCCAACGCTATCTGAAAGCGTATCAGGCCTATGACACTGGTTCGGCTCGCTAAAAAAGGAGTGAGACAACATGACGAATAGTACTGAAGATGATCGTTTGAAGAAGCCGGAATTTGACGTTGTAGGTCGGCGCGAAACTCGCCGGTCTCAGGACCGGCAGGTCACTGAGAACCGCGAAGTGAGCGAAGATGACCGGCTCGAAATGTTCCGTAACCAACTTTTCAATGACGCACTTCCTGATCTGCCGGACGTCCCGGGCTATCATATGTGCTGGCTAACCACGCAAAATCCGCGTGATCCTATCCACCGTCGCATCCAACTCGGCTACGAGCCAGTGCGACCGGATGAGATACCGGGGATGGAATATGCTTCAATCAAGACTGGCGAATGGGCTGGTTTTATTGGGGTCAATGAGATGCTCGCGTTTAAGCTGCCCACCAGCCTGTACAACAGGTTCATGCAGGAAGCTCACCACGATGCACCTCTTCGCGAGGAAGATAAGCTTGCCGAGGTTGCGGATGCTATCCGTGAACAGGCTGAGCGAGCCGGTAGCACAATGTACGAGGGCGACGGATTGTCGGAGATGCGTGATTTCAACCCTCGGGCACCGCAGGTGTGGTGACCGAGTAACCGCAACTAACTACGAGGTATAAGACTATGTCTTCGGTATCCCAACCGTTCGGCCTACGTCCCGTCTACTCGCCAAGCGGTGTGGTTCGCCCCACCGCCTACTCGATCCTTACGGGCTACGCAGCGAACATTTTACAGAACCAGCCGGTCAAGATCGTTACGTCTTCGACTGGCGAAGGTACCATTGCTGCGGCAGCCATCGGCGACCGTTTCATCGGCACCTTCCAAGGCGTTGAGTTCACGGACACAGACGGTCGCCGTCGCGTATCCAACAAGTGGACTGCATCGCAAGCAGGCACCGACATCGTTGCCTACGTCACGCTTGACCCGACAATCGTTTACGAAATCCAGAGCAACGCTGCTTTGGTCGTAGCCGACATCGGTAAGCAGTACGACTTCACCACCGTTGGTACTGGTTCGACTGTTGTCGGTATCAGCCAGATGATGCTTGACGTCGCTTCTGCTGCTGCAAACGCGTCGTTCCGCCTGATCGGGATCACTCCCGGCCCCGACAACAACTGGGGTGACACTTACGTCATCGCTCAGGTCCAAATCAGCGAACATCAGAACGTCGCTGACGTGGCCGCATACTAAGGAGGGCTGAACTATGGCTACCCCAATGCGGAGTACAGACTTCCGCTCAATCGTTGAGCCGATCCTGAACGAAGAGTTCAACGGCATCTATGACCAACGCGCTGACGAATGGTCGCAGGTTTTCAAAGAGTTCAAGGGCATCCCTCGGAACTACCATGAAGAGCCTGTACTGTTCGGCTTCGGTGCTGCACCAGAACTGCCCGACGGCATGCCGGTCACCTATCAATCAGGCGGCGTGCTGTTCATTCAGCGTTACGTCTACAAGGTCTACGGTCTGGCATTCGCCCTGACCAAGGTTCTTGTTGAAGATGGTGATCACATCCGTATCGGCCAGACCTATGCACGTCACCTTGCACAGTCGCTGATCGAGACCAAGGAAACGCTTGGTGCCAACATCCTGAACCGCGCCTTCAACGGCGCGTACACGGGTGGTGACGGCAAGTCGCTCGTTGCAACCGATCACCCGATTGCACAGGGCACGTTCTCGAACCAGCTCTCGACCGCTGCAAACCTCTCGCAGACGTCGCTTGAGCAGCTCCTCATCCAGATCCGCAACGCTGTTGACAACAACGGCAAGCGTATCCGTTTGACACCTAAGAAGATCGTTTCCGGTCCTTCCAACGTGTTCCAAGCTGAGGTTCTGCTGAAGTCCGCACTGCGTGCAGGCACCGCAAACAACGACGTGAACCCTGTGAAGAGCATGGGTCTCCTCGATGACGGTCAAGCTAACCTTTCACGTATCACCTCGACCACCGCATGGTGGGTGCAGACTGATGCGCCAGAAGGCCTCAAGCTCGCGATGCGTCGCGGCCTTGAGAAGTCGATGGAAGGTGACTTCGAGACCGACAGCATGCGGTACAAAGCCACCGAGCGTTATGCGTTCGGCTGGACCGACCCTCGCGGCGTGTACGGTACTCCGGGCATCTAACCGGGTTGGGGAGCTTCGGCTCCCCCTCCCTCTTCTTAAGGAGAAACCAGATGTCACAGACTACTTGGAGCGGACCACTCGCCTCTGGCGACCGCAACGCAGGCGAAAGTGGCGGACCGAACATCGGCCTCGCCTATCTCAGCCAAACCGCGCTGATCAACTTCGACGCCACGTTGGTACAAAACGCGACGTTCAACATCCCTGCGTCTTCGCAGATTGTTGACTTCTACGTTGACGTGCTGACGGCTTACGACAGCGCATCGTCCGCAACGCTCTCGGCTGGTACCGCTTCTGGCGGCACTCAGTATCTGAGCGGCGTGAGCGTTAAGACGGCAGCTCGCCGTTCGAACGCGTTCAGTGCTGCGCAGCTTGCTGCGATGGACGACGTTGGCTCGAACCGCACGGTTGTCGCAACTGTAACTTCAGTCGGTCAGCCGACTGCTGGTCAAGTTCGCGTCACCATGCTGTACGTGCAAACAACGGCTGATGACTAAGCATTAGTCTTATGCTATAAGAGGGGGTCGCCTTCGGGTGGCCCCTGATTATCAAGGAACATAAAATGGCAGATGCAGTAGCAACACAGATTTTATTTGATGGCGAACGCAAAGCCATTATGAAGTTCACCAACATTTCCGACGGCACCGGCGAGAGCAAGGTGACCAAGGTCGATGTATCGGCCCTAAGCCCCAGCTCCTTCGACAAGGCTTGCGACGGCGTGACGATCACCAAGATCCACGCCATGACGCACGGCATGGAAGTCGACATGTACTGGGACGCGACTACGGACGTGTTTATCACTTCGGTCCCGCAACAGCAGATGTATTCGATGGACCTGACCCAGTTCGGCGGTCTGTGGAACAACGCAGGCGCAGGCAAGAACGGCGACGTTTTGTTCTCAACCCGCGACGCCAGCACAGGCGACACGTACATGATCATCCTTGAGATGGTTAAGTCCTACGCAGACTAATGGGCGCGTTAATGGGCCCTATGGCGTTCGACGCCGCAGCGCAGAAAGCCAAGCGCGACATTCAGGATGCGCTTGGTTCCTATCGCCGCATGCCACAAGCCCCACAACCCCGCGCGCAGGCTCAGGTGATGCCGAACGGCATGCAGATGTCTGCGCAGGTGCCTATGGGCCAGAACCAGATGCAGTTCGGCATGCAGACGCAGGGCATGCGTCCGCAGGATCTCATGGCCCGCTATGCGACGCCTAACCAATCGTTCGGTGTTAACTACCAGCCCCAGAACAAGGGCGTCATGGCGACATACGCTCGACGTTTCCAAGAGGGCGGCCTCGCCACCTCGCTGCGCATGGGCGACAATTACGAGCAAGACAAAGATTTCGTAGCCGCAGCCAACCAGCAGATGCAAAACATGGTGGCAAAGCCTTTTGCCAAGGGCGGCCTTGCCATGGCCGAGGGCGGCGCGTGGACACGCAAGGAAGGCAAGAACCCCGAGGGCGGTCTCAACGCCAAGGGCCGCGCATCGCTGCGCGCTCAAGGCCATGACATCAAGCCGCCCGTCAGCGCCAAGCAAGCGAAGAAATCACCAAAGGCAGCCGCACGTCGCAAAAGCTTCTGCGCACGTATGTCTGGCATGCCGGGCCCGATGAAAGACGAAAAAGGCCGACCAACTCGGAAGGCCCTATCACTGCGCAAATGGGATTGTTGACATGAGCAGCTTCGCCGTAAAACCCGTCTGGGACAAGAAACGTCCGAAGGATCTCGGCAAGCCGAAAGACTTGTCAGTTAAGCGCAAGGCCGCCGCAAAACGTCGCGCCAAAGCCGCTGGACGACCCTATCCAAATTTAATCGACAATATGGCTGCGGCCCGCAAGAAAGGTAAGTGACATGGACGGATTTAAGAACAGCACTCGTACCCAGTATATGAAGGGCGGCGCTTGCGAGGGTTACGCCAAGGGCGGCTCGGTAAAGGGCGCAGCCAAGATTGCCAAAGTCATGGGCGAATTTAAGGCTGGCACGCTTCACAGCGGCTCGAAGAAGGGCCCTGAAGTAACCAGCAAGAAGCAAGCCACGGCCATCGCCCTGAGCGAGGCCCGCAAGGCTGGCGCGAAGATACCCGTAAAGAAGGGACGCGGCGGCATGATCGAGGAAGGTATTTCCACGCGCCCCACAACCGCCTCTGGCCGTCGCATGACGAACGAAGAACTTGGCATGACGCCGGGAGGCGTAGCGCCTAAGAAGATGCCCCCTGCGGTTAAGGGCGCTGCGTCTGGCGCTGCAAAGGGTCTTGGCGCGCGTGCTGCGAGCGAGGCTGCAAAGGGCCTTGGCGCACGCGCTGCGCGTCCCCTCCCGAAAAAGGCGGTGCCAGTTGCCCCCCGTGAGCCGTTGATCTCGCCATCCTTGATGCGCGAAATCAACATGCGCTCCATGGCGGAGAAATATGGCAGCAAAAAGGGCCCAGCTACTGGTCTAGGCGCGGTTTCAGACAGCGACATGCGGATGCTGCGGAACGCTTCTGGATACAAAAAAGGCGGGTTGTCCGCCATGCCGAAGAACAAAGGCGGCAAATGTTAAACAAGAAGGGGGCGGCTGACTTGTCGTTTGCCGCCCAATCTTGTATAAGATGACAGCCAGAGATGCTTGCCCAACATGGCGAGCTGCTGCGATAACCAAGCGAGCAAAATCTTATGGCGTATTCAGGTACCATTTCACAGACTGTTTTTAACACGCGGCGCGTCATTGAGAACGCGACACGTCGGTGCAAGTTGACTGCACAGCAGCTCACCTCTGAGCATGTCGACATCGCAAACGATCAGCTTTTCCTCCTCCTCTCCGACCTTGCCAACCGAGGCATCCAACTTTGGTGCATTGAGAAGCAGATCTACCCGCTCTACAGCGGCGTGGGCGACATCACCACGGACGTCGGCACCGTCGACATCCTGAACAGCAACCTGCGCTGGCTTCAACAGGTCACGGGTATCAACTACGACACGAGCACGTACCGCGAGGTGGATTTCACCGACGCGACCTTTGTGACGACTGTGGGCGTCCTCTGGTCCGCCGCATCCGTGCCGATTGTCCTCGAACGCTCCGACGACAACGTGACGTGGTTCGAGGTGCAGTCCGAGACGCCAAGCGCAACGGCAGGGCAGTGGACGTGGTACGATCTGGAAAGCAGTGTAGCCTCCCGCTACTTCCGCGTCCGCGCAACGTCCGGCACGCTCGGCTTCAGCCAAATCTATTTGGGCAACACGCCCACCGAGATCCCGCTGGCCCGCATGAACCGCGACGACTACACGAACTTGCCTAACAAGAGCTTCCAGTCGAACCGTCCGCTGCAATATTGGTTTGACCGCCAAGTCCAGCAGCCAATCATGCACTTGTGGCCTGTGCCAAACGATCAGGCTGAGACCTACCAGATCGTTCTGTGGCGGCAGCGTTACATCATGGACGTCGGCAGCATGACGCAAGAGATCGAGGTTCCGCAGCGTTGGTACGATGCCATCGTTGCGATGCTGGCCGCAAAACTGGCGCTTGAGTATGTTGAGGTCGACGCGCAGCTCATCCCGCTGCTCGACGCCAAGGCGAAGGAAACACTCTATTTTGCCCAGCAAGAAGAGCGCGACAACAGCCCGATGATGATCGCGCCCAACATTGCGATGTACACGAGGTAAGGGTGCCGAACGAGGGCTTCCTTGATACTCGCGGCAAACAGTGGCTGGCGATTGGCCTGTGTGACAGGTGCAAGCGGAAGTTTCCGCTTGAGGAGCTGTGGAGCGACCGCAACAACCCCGGCCTGAAAGTCTGCAAAGACGATCTGGACGAGTACGACCCGTGGCGGCTTCCGGCGCGTGAGGGCGAGCAGATCGCCCTGCGCTTCCCCCGCCCAGATGTGGCGCTCGACGGATGACGCTCTATCTCAACACGCGCGGACGCACGACGCTTGCCATCGGGATATGCTCGCGGTGCAGCCGCAAGTTCCCGCTTGACATGCTGCAACCAGATCCGAATTATCCGGGGCTGCGCGTCTGTGACGTGGACAAGGATCAATTTGACCCGTATCGTTTGCCTGCGCGGCAGCCCGACAACATCGGACTGCCCTTCTCGCGACCTGATACGCCGATCCCAACCAATCCGGCGGGCGTTATCACCCAGAATGAGGACCAGTTCCTCATCACTGAAGACAACGACGATTTTATCATTTTCTTTGAGGATGAAGAGTTTTGAGCAACGTCCCTACAAATCTCATCCCTACCAAGATCACTGGCTTGCCGGAGTACACCGGCAGCAGCACCCTCGGCTATTTGCCTTACGTTCTCGAAGGACGCACGTATAAGGTTCAGTTCGCGAACATCGCGGCTGTCGGTGCCGTGCCCTCGACCCGCGAGATCAACACCGGCAGCGGTCTGGGCGGCGGCGGAGACCTGTCTGCCAACCGCACGCTCTACATCTTGCCGGGCGGTGTCGATGACAGCCGCCTGAGCGTCACGGGCGTCACGGCGGGTACTTACGGCGCAGCCGACACCATCCCCGTCTTCACCGTCAATGCGCAGGGCCGCGTTACAGATGTGACCTTGGCACCTATCGTCCTATCCAATTATGTCCCCACCAGCCGCACAATCACGGCTGGCGCGGGTCTGACCGGCGGCGGAGACCTTTCCGCCAACCGTTCGTTCGCTGTAAACTTTTCATCTACAACGCCTGAGCCTCTCGGTATCGGATCTTCCGGTGTCTCGAATGTTGCCGCGCGTGGAGATCACGTCCACCCTGCGGTGGACTTGAGCGACACCACGGAAACGCAAGGCGTGCTCCCCTTGTCCCGTGGCGGCACCGGCAATAGTCTGTCTCCTGTTGCCGGTGCCATCGTCTATTCCAGCAATGACAAGCTGTACCTGACCACCGCCGGAAGCGTCGGGCAGGTTCTGCGCTCTGGCGGCCCCGGCGGCGTGCCCTTCTGGACCGACGTTGGTGCAGGCACCGTAATCAGCGTTGCCGTCGCGACCGCAAATGGCTTTGCGGGCACTGTTGTCAGCCCGACACTGTCCCCAGTTATCACGCTCTCGACGACTGTCAGCGGTATGGTCAAGGGCAACGGCACAGCCGTGTCTGCGGCCACCGCAGGCGTTGATTACGTCGAGCCGGGTGCATACACCGCCAGCGGCCTCACAATGGCTACAGCGCGGCTTCTGGGCCGCACTACGGCATCAGTCGGCGCGGCGCAGGAAATCAGCGTCGGCACAGGCCTTACGCTCTCTACCGGCTCTCTGGTCAACGCTGCGCCCGATCAGGTGGTCTCGCTGACGGCAGGCACCGCAATTTCGATTACTGGCACATATCCGTCGTTCACGGTCACCAACACCGCGCCCGATCAGGTTGTGTCGCTGACAGGCGCGGGCACGACGACCGTTACCGGCACGTATCCATCGTTCACAATCACATCGAACGACAGCACATCGGGCACCGTGACCAGCGTCAATGCCAGCGGCGGCACAACGGGCATGTCGTTCACTGGCGGCCCAGTCACGTCGGCGGGCACCCTGACCCTCAACGGCACGCTTGCCGTGTCGAACGGCGGCACTGGCGCGACAGACGCCGTGGCTGCTCTCACGAACTTAGGCGCGTATCCCGCAAGCAACCCTGCCGGATACACGTCGAACGTAGGTACGGTGACGTCAGTCTCAGGCACCGGCACCGTCAGCGGCCTGAGCCTGAGCGGCACAGTGACGTCCGCAGGTTCGCTGACACTCGGCGGCACGCTCGTTGTCACGCCATCCGACTTCGCGTCGCAGACGGCCAACACGGTCCTTGCGGCACCGAACGGCTCGGCGGGCGTCCCGACGTTCCGCGCCATCGTTGCGGCGGACATCCCGACGCTCAACCAGAATACGACCGGAGTGGCCGCAAACGTCACGGGGATTGTCGCTGTAGCCAATGGCGGCACAGGCGCGAGTGTGGCCTCCACGGCGCGCACGAACCTCGGCGCGGCGGCCTCTGGTGCGAACACCGACATCACGTCGATTGCGCTCACCACAGGCACGATCAGCACGTCGCCAGTTAACGGCACGGACATCGTCAACAAGGCGTATGCCGACAGCATCGCGTCGGGCATCAACTTCCACCAGTCCGTGCGCTTGGCGACGGCTGCGGCACTGCCTGCCAACACCTACAACAACGGCACGGGCGGCGTCGGCGCGACGCTCACGGCCAATGCCAACGGCGCACTTTCGGTCGATGGCGTGGCTGTGGCGGTGGGTAACCGCATCTTGGTCAAGAACGAGGTGGCGGGGGCCAACAACGGCGTCTACGTTGTCACGGATACCGGCAGCAGCGGCGGCCCCGGCCCCGGTCCGGGTGGCAGCAACCCATACATCCTGACACGCGCAACGGACTTCGACAGCGCAGGCACTGGTGTTGACCAGATTGACGCGGGCGACTTCTTCCTCGTCACGGCGGGATCGACGCTGGCAAACACGTCGTGGGTGCAGCAGACGCCGCTGCCAATCACTGTCGGCACGACGGCGATTGTCTTCTCGCAGTTCGCCGCGCCGGTCCTGTACTCGGCGGGCACTGGCCTGTCGCTGACCGGTACGGTCTTCAGCATCACGAATACGGGTGTAAGCGCATCGACCTACGGCAGCGCGTCGTCCGTCCCTGTCATCGCAGTCAACGCGCAGGGTCAAGTCACGTCTGCATCCAGCTCGTCGATAGCCATAGCGGCCTCGCAAATCACGTCTGGCGCACTTGCCATCGCCAATGGCGGTACAGGTGCCACGGACGCGTCTGGCGCGCTGTCGAACCTCGGAGCGTATCCTGCGAGCAACCCTGCGGGCTACACGTCCAACACCGGCACCGTCACCAGCGTCAACCTGACTGCGGGCACAGGCGTCAGCGTCTCTGGCGGCCCTATCACGGCCTCTGGCTCCATCACCGTCACCAACACGGCCCCAGATCAGGTCGTGTCGCTGACAGGGTCTGGCGCTACGACCGTGACAGGCACATATCCGAACTTCACCATCTCCTCGCCTACGGCTGGCGCAGGCACCGTGACCAGCATCAACGTCAGCGGTGGCACCACCGGCCTGACGACGTCGGGCGGCCCAGTCACCAGCAGCGGGACAATCACGCTCGCTGGCACGCTGAATGTCGCCAACGGCGGCACAGGCGCAACGACCCTGTCGTCGGGCTACGTCCTCAAGGGCAACGGCACGTCGGCTGTCAGCGCGTCTGTGGTGTACGACGATGGTACGAACGTCGGGGTCGGCACGACCTCAGTCAGTGCTACCTACGGAAAACTTACAGTTGCGGGCGGTATACGGACTACAGACGACACAAGCTCAAAGCTGGAACTTGGCCGCTATAGTGCTGGCGCTCCGAACAGCTACATCAAACTTGGCGCAAACAGTGCTTCCTTGAGGTTCACCAACGCTGGCGACACCGCAGATTTAATGACGCTGACAGACGCTGGTAACTTAGGGCTTGGTAACGCTTCCATACCCTACACCACCAGTGGGCGTACAGTACTTAATGTCAACGGCACTAGCTCCGCGATAACGTCGTTTCAGACGGCTGGTTCCAACCGTGGTTATATATACGCCGACGGTTCGTTAATTTCCCTTGAAACTGAAACTGGCGTTACTCTAAGGCTGCTTACTAACGCCCCGCAACCCATCACGTTCTTCACTAACGGGTCTGAGCGTATGCGCATCGACAGCGCGGGCCTTGTCGGGATTGGTACAAGTGCGCCGGGGTCGTACCCCTATGGTGGACTACTCAATGTCGCAGGTAGCATCTCCATGTCACTTGGCGAACGGCTTGGTTGGGGTATCACCGATGCCTTTACGCTGAACGGCGTCACCACTGCGCATTATGGGTTCACATACGGCGGCGGCACGAACCTCGTCACTTCATCGGGCTATTACGGATTAAACTTCGCTACCCTCGGCTCAGAACGTATGCGCCTCGACACTAGTGGCAACTTGAGCATCGGAACGAGTACAGCGGCTAACAGGCTTACTGTTTCCGCCACAGGTTTGAATATCACTGGTGGTAACGCCATAGACGGCACAAACATGCAGGGTATACGTCTTCAGAACACTCTGAATGACAACAGTTCCCTCGGCCTCTGGTTTGGCACAAACAATGTCCACTGGGCGGGTATATCTGGGCAACGCACGAATTTTGCGGGTGATTGGACCACAGACTTACGTTTCTATACACACGAAGCAGCGTTGGTTGATATAACCTATGCGCGTGAACGGATGCGCATAGCTGGCAGCGGCAGCGTCACAGCCTACGTCGATATGCGTGCGCCAATCTTCTATGATAGCGACAATACTGCGTTTTATGTCAACCCCGCAAGTGGCACGGTTCTTGGTGGAAGCTTTACGGTAGCTGGCAGTCGGCCACTTACATACTCTCCCAGCGGCGGCGATTTAGCTATCCAAGGTGACGCTGGCGGGTGGGCCACCGGTTTATATTTCCGTGGTTCGGCTGGTACAACCCGTGGCGGGTTTGGAGGCACTGGAGGTGCTGACGCATTGTCCTACCTATGGGCGGGGAATGCCTATAACGATGCCGCGCTTTATCTCTATGCGGCCAACTACGCCGAAAGCCCCGGTTCTTTCCGTGCGCCAATTTTCTACGACAGCAACAACACTGCGTACTACGGTGACTTTGCTTCTACTTCCTCTTTAAATTCGCTTATTGTCGGAAACAATGGTAGCACTCTAGCTTATAACGCTGCGGCTACCGGAAATTTGTATTTTGGTTCGGCGGGTGGCGACGCCTCGACAAATTACCACATCACCACCAACATGGAGAATGTTGGGGGCAACTACTCGAAGCTCGATTTTAAGTGGTATACGGGCCAGCGTTTTTACGCCCACTATGCCTATGGCGGCTTCCGCTTTAAGGAAATTACCACTGGCAATACGCTGTTCTCAGTGGGCGAAGGTGACTTGCGCGTCCGTGTTTACGACAGCATTTCCGCACCAATCTACTACGACAGCGCCAACACGGCGTACTACCTCGACCCAGCGAGCACAGGAACGTCACTTATTACTGCGGGTGGAGTTTACGCTGCTGGTCAAGTCCGTGCTGCTGGTTGGTGGGGCGATGCTTCTGCTAGTGCCACAGGTTTGGCTGTTGAAATTGGTGAGAGCGGCGGTCGTGGCTACGTTCTGACGTATAGCCGTGATGCCTCTGCTTATGGCCCGATGTCGTTTGAAGCGACGGACTTTACCTTCACAGGCATCAGTGGCGGGTTCATTGGGGTTAATACCAGCGTTCGCGCACCTATATTCTACGATAGCAGCAACACCAATTATTACATTGACCCCGCCGCCAATCTGGGGCCACGGGCCGGTTACCTAGATGGCAACTTGTGGATTAACCCGAAATCAGAAAGCTATGGCGAAGGCGTTACCTTCAATATGCCTAGCCAAGGGACGTGGGGCGGCTTGCGTTGGTACCGCAACAGCAGTCCTTTCACTGGTAACTGGGCCTTTGGCTATTTCGGAAACGAATTTAACAACGACATTGGCTTTCACAACGGCACTAACGGCTGGCGGCTAGACCACTCGTTCAACAATACTGTGAACGGTTCTGTCCGCACACCCATCTATTACGACAGCAACGACACCGGATACTACTTAGACCTCAACTCTACCAGTGAAGCGGCTATGCGGATGCGTGGCGGCGCGTTGATTGGGCCTAATACAAGTTACGGTGCGTATCTTCGTGTGGGAGCAAGCGGCTGGACTGGTGACCATTCTTCAGTCTTTGTAACCAACGGGAACCTTCACCTCGACGCGCAACCGGGATTTGATCTCTATCTAAACTGGTACAGTGCTCGCCCAGTTTGGAGTGAAGGTGGCGCTTATTTCCCGATATATTACGACCGCAACAACACCGCGTTTTACCTCGACCCCGCAAGCACCTCGGTGCTTTCGACTGTCCGCGCCGCGACAATCCAACATTCGTCCGGTAACAGGGCTATTACACTTAACGGCTCTACGTGGACGGAGTTCTGTGACGTTAACGGGTCTACCAAACTGTGGCTTGGTGGGAGCGGCGACCCAAACAACTATTACAATGCTGGTATTCACTACTTCCGCAACACGTCCAGCAGCACCACGATGACGATTGATAGCTCTGGAAATGTCGTAGCCACAGCAAACGTCACCGCATATTCAGATGCTCGCCTCAAGAAGGACGTTGAGACCATTGGTGACGCGCTTGGTCTCGTCGGTAAAATGCGCGGCGTGCGGTATACCCGCATCGACACTGAGAAACGTAACGTCGGTGTCATCGCGCAGGAGATGTTGGAAGTTATACCTGAAGTGGTCCATCAAGGCACGGGTGACGACGACACGCTCTCTGTTGCCTATGGTAACCTTGTTGGTGTATTAATAGAAGCAATCAAGGAACTTGAAGCCCGCGTGGCCGAATTGGAAGGAAAGTAATATGGCACTTACGTACACTTGGGCGATCACGTCCTTGAAGAAAACCACAGATGGCAGCATCGACAACGTCGTCGTGCAATCCACATGGACCTGCACCGGCACGGACGAAGATGGCGACAGCGGCACGTTTAGCGGCGCTACGCCTTTCCCGCTTTCCAGCGTAGACCCTGCTACGTTCATCCCCTATGAAGATTTGACCGAGGCTGACGTCCTTGGTTGGATACAGGCCGTCGTCGTTGGTTCTTACAAAGACCACGTTGATGCTCAGATCAACAAGCAAATTGCCCTAGAGAAAGACCCTGTAGTGGACGTTCCTGAAGGCGATTTCCCGTGGGAAGAACCCACACCAACCCCAACACCACCAGCTAGTTAAAGGAGACAGAATATGAACCCCGAATTGGACCATCTCGATGTAGACAATCAGGCGCAGGCTGCGCCACAGGAACCAGTTGTAAAGTTGGAACTGGCCGTCAACGACATAAACCTCGTTCTCGCCGCATTGCAGGAGCTGCCACACAAGATAGCCGACCCGATGCTGCGCAAGATCATGGAGCAGGCAAACGCCCAGCTCGCTCCGAACGGCGCGTAACATGATCGAGGAACTCATCAGCCGCGTGTTCTACGCACGCAACGTGGCGCACTTTGAGCACTGGCGCGCCAAGGGTGATGGTAGTTTCGCAAAGCACAAGACATTGGGCCGCTTCTACGACGACGTCATCGACGCAATCGACCGTCTCGTAGAAGCCTACCAAGGCGCGTTCAGCATCATCGGGAACATACCCGCTCCCGATGTGTCTGAACGCGACGTGCTGAAGCTGCTTGAGGCCGACGCGGCATGGATTGAAGAGCATCACGAAGACATCTGTCAGGGCAACCGCGCAGTGGCTAATTTAATTGACGGTGTCACAGAAGTGTATCTGTCGGCGGTGTATAAGCTACGGAACTTGAAATGAACTTCGACATCAATACCCTCGTGACCGTGCTGACCTTTATCGGGGGCCTGATAACCGTATGGGTGAACCTCAACAGCCGTCTGACGTTGCTTGAGGCGCGTCTTGGCTTTGGTGACGAGAAGTTCAACGCCATCGACAAGAAGTTCGACGAGGTGATGATGCACCTCCGCCGGATTGAGGACAAACTGGATAATAAGGCGGATCGATGATGAAACGGTTTCTGTTTGGTTTTGTGGCCGCCACCAGCGCGGCCTCTCTCGTGTTTGCGCAGACTGCTCCCGTGTCGGTGGCTCCGACGGAGTATATCTACAACACGACGACCAACAGCACGTCGAACAACACCAACACGTCCACCAACACGTCCACCAACACGAACAACAACAATTCCACCAGCACGTCGACGAACACGAACACGAACAACAACGTGAACACCAGCACGAGCACGTCGGTCAACACGAACAACAACGTGAACGCCAGCACATCGGTCAACACGAACAACAACAATAACGTGAGCACGTCGGTCAACACGAACAATAACGTCTCGACGAACACGAACATCAACCAAAATACTGGCACGATGACGAACATCAACCAGAACACCAACGTCAATTCTGGCACGATGACGAACATCAACCAGAACACCAGCACGTCGGATAACGTCAACCGGAACATCAATACCGACACGAGCAACAGCACGATCAACCAGAGCGTGAATAGCAGGTCCGATAACACCAACCGGAACATCAACAACGACACGTCGAACTCGACAATCAACAGCACGACGAACAACGTCAACCAGAACAACAACGTCAACGTCTCCGACAGCAAAAGCTATAGCGAGAACGTCTCTCGGCAGGTTATCGATCAGAACATCAAGTCACCGCCTCCGAGCGCCATCGCGCCGAGCATGATGTCCTACAGCCAAGACCTCTGCACCACCGGCCAGTCTGGCGCTGTGCAGACGCAAATCATCGGCCTGTCCGCTGGGCGCACTGTGCGTGATCAAAACTGTGAGCGGATGAAGCTCTCGAAGACCCTGTACGACATGGGTATGCGCGTGGCTGCTGTGAGCCTCCTGTGCCAAGACACCCGTGTCTTCAGGGCGATGGAGATGGCTGGTACGCCCTGCCCGTTCATGGGCGCAATCGGTGAGGCTGCGACAGCGGCATGGGAAGAAAATGCCGACCGCCGCCCCGACGCAGACTAAGCGTCTAATCTCTTTACTGGCTGCATTGCTGGTCAGTACATCTGCGGCTGCGCAGACCTATGAGCCTGCCTTAATCCCCCCGCAAATCAACGGCGCGCCTACCACAATGACGCCCCTCAATCTGGGTGACGATGGCACGCGGAACGTCAGCCTTGGCTTTGAATTTGAGTATTGGGGCCAGACGTTCACCGACGCGTGGGTTTCGAGCAATGGCTTTGTGTCGTTCCAGAGCGGCGCGCATCTGTGCTGCAATGGTCAGCCTATCGAAATGGCGCAGCGCAACACAATCTACGCCTACTGGTCAGACCTAATCAGCTACACTGGCAACCCATATTATCGCCGCGACGACGGCTCGATCCTATTCGGCTGGTATGGCGTGAACGAGTATGGCACGAACAACAGCAGCACCTTCGAGATTGGCCTCTTTGCCGACGGTAAGATACAACTGAATTTTGGCAATCTGGGCTTCTCTGGCTACCGCGACTTTACTGCGGGCCTCACCGGCCCAACTGCCGACGATAACATCCCGCTCTTCTACGGGCGCAACGCGCAGTTCCTTCAGAACCAGTCGGGCCTCTTGTCGTGGATTGCGCCCGAGCCAGAGGTTGTGCCTGTTGACTGCAACGCAACGCCCATGGACCCCACTTGCCCACCGGCATCCGTAGCCATCGATGTCGGCGCACCTGATCCTACGGAAAGCACATCGGACACTGCCGTTGCTTCAGTCGAGCAGACGCCGCAGGAAGAAGTGCAGATGGAAGATGTGGCCGAGCAGGAGATTGAAGAGGCGCAACAGGCGCTGGAGACTGCCGAAGTATCGCTCGAAGCTGACGCCGAAACTGAGGAGGCTGCCGTTGAAGAGGCGGTCGAAGACGACACCGTCGAAGAACTGGTGTCGGAACAGGATTTAGAAGATCTTGATGACGAGCGCCTTTCGCCTGAAGAATTGGCTGCATTGGCGGCGCAAGGCCCCGAAGATGATAAAGAAACTTTAGCCAGTGAAACCTTGGCGTCGCTGGAAGGCGCAGAGAACGCTTTGGAAAGCCAAGACGCATCGGGCGCGGAGCAAGAAGCAAATGCTACGGCGCTTGAGGAGAGCGCGCAGCAATCGGCCTTCTTCGAGGAGGCCGAACAGGCCAGCCAAGCGTCGGCCTTTGAAGGCAACGCACAATCGGTGCAGGGCTTTGCTGGCTTCCAAATGCGCGTTGATTTTGGGTCGAGTGCTTCCGTTGCAGGCGGCAGCGGTGTCGGCCTTGGTTCGTCACCCCTCGACGCCGCCATATCAGTGGGCAGCCCTGTTTCGATGGCTAATACCTTTGAAATTCTGAACAGCGTCGGCGGTCAAAGCAACGCCGCGCCCGCTGCGGCAACCGCCTCATCTGAAAAGTCAGAAAACGAGATGTCGGAAGGCCAATCGGAAACCATCAATGAAATGGGGGCCGTGCCGGGCTTCGCTGCGTACACTCAGACATCCCTGCAAGATAGGGCTGACTTTTACGCAATTCGTGATATATACAGCCGACGTAGGCTGCAAGACGCAAACTTTGAATTGTATCGACTGATGCAGACGAATGATGCCCGCTGGCAGGAGATGGTAGATGAGCAGTACAGATGAGGAACCCAAGGTCGCCTTTGATGAGAGCGGCTTCAGTTTTAAGATTGGTGGCCTGAGCAGTGGCAAGATTGCCATTATCTTCGCGGCTATATCGACCATTGTCGGCGGCCTCTGGGCTGGCTTTCAGGTGTACCAGCAGTTCCTGACTATGAAGGAAGTCACAGCGGCTTATGTGCCGCCTGACCTGTCTGCCATTGAAGGACGCATTTCGGTGCTGGATGAGCGCGTCACGAGTGTCGAGCGTCTGACCAAGATTAACAGCGAAGCCCTAAATTATATGACGGGCAGCATTTCCAGCAGCGTTAGTGGCACGCGCCAGACGGTTGACGCGGTGTCGAGCAGCGTTAGAAACAGCGATGCGCAGAACATGGCGATGCAGCGCGCTGTCATAGAGCAACTGCGTCAGCAGGATCAGGAGCAGCAGCGTCGCATCAAGGAACTTGAGGCTGAGACTGCCGAACGTATTCAAAAGACGCTGGCGAACCCGCTGGCCGGAAAGGACTGATGATGGAAGATAAATTAATGGATGCGCGCATCAAGGCGCTCTTGTTGGCTGCTCGCACGATGGCATTTGTCATCTGCACGATTACCATCGCCATGATCGCAGGCCTGTTCGTGTCGAACGAGATTATCGACAACAAGGACGTCTTCGGCCTCCTCAGCTATGTCATGACCTCGGTTGTCGGCGCTGTGGCTGGCTCCTACGCCACGTTGATGGGTATGAAGGGTGAGCTGGTCCCACCGCCGCCTGAAGACCGCAACGACCCTGAGCCAGAAGAGCCTGCGCCAGCACCACTGCCGCCGCTCGACCTGACGGCAGAGATGGCACCAAAAACATACGACGATCCGCAAGCCACCGTCTTTATCGACGAAGACGACGATGACGATGACATGGAGCCTTGGGAAAAGTATCGCAACGATATGCGCTATGACGCCAACGGTGACGGCGTAGTCGATGAACTTGATTTCCCTGATTGGCGGAGTGCTGGCAAATGAGCATGATAGAACTTCAGAAGAAGATTGGCGTAACGGCTGACGGGGCTTTCGGCCCCGGCACGCTGAAGGCCGCCGCATCCTACTTCAAGCTAAACAAGAACCGCGCTGCCCACTTTTTTGCTCAATGCGCGCACGAGAGTGGCAACTTCAAAGCGTTCAGCGAGAACCTGAACTACGGCGCAAAGGGTCTGCGCGGCATCTTCGGAAAGTACTTTCCGACCGATGCGCTGGCTAAGGCTTACGAGCGTCAGCCGATGAAGATTGCCAACCGTGTCTATGCCAATCGCATGGGCAATGGTGACGAAGCGTCGGGCGAAGGTTTTCTGTACAAAGGCCGAGGTCCCCTCCAACTCACTGGCAAGAACAACTACCGCGCATTCGGTAAGTATATCGGGCGCGAACAAGAGATTTTGGACAACCCAGACCTCGTCGCTACCGAACTCGGCTTTGAAAGCGCCCTGTGGTTCTTTGACGCAAACAAGCTCTGGTCGATCTGCGACCAAGGCATCAACGACGCTGCGATCCTCGCACTGACGAAGCGGATCAACGGGGGCACTCACGGCCTCGATGACCGTAAACTGAAAACCAAGAAGTATGCTACTTGGCTCTAAGGAGAAGAACAATGGATTTGAAAAGCGTATTGAAGAAGGAAGCCGAAAAGGCGATCCTCAAGAAAGCCACCAACAAGATCTTGCCGATGGCCGGAGACGCGCCGAAGTTCGGTAAGAAAAGCAAAATCGCAGCCGTTCTTATCACTTTCGCAGGCATTGCAACTGCCCTCGCCGAATATCTGTAGGCGGTGTCTGTCCAAACCAATAAAAAACAGGTATAGAGGCCCCTATGTCCACGACGATGACCTTCGAGAGCCTTCAACAGGATGTCCGCCGCTACCTTGAGCGCGGCGCGACACTCGCGTCTGACGCTGTCGTTTACGAGCAAATCCCGCGCCTCATCAACTTGGCGGAGCGCAAGATTGCTCGTGAACTCAAGGTTCAGGGCTTCATCAATGTCGTGACGGGCGAGCTCAACACTGGGCAATCGGTTTACCCTAAGCCCGACCGCTGGCGCGACACCGTGTCGATTAACATCGGCACGGGCGCAACGGGTGACAATCGCAAGTTCCTGTTCACGCGCGATTACGAATATATTCGCACGTACTGGCCCAACGCGCTCGACACCGACCAGCCTGTTTTCTACAGCGACTATGACTATAGCCACTGGTTGATCGCGCCAACGCCCGATCAAGATTACCCCTTCGAGATCCTCTATTACGAATTGCCGCCGTTGCTCGACGACAGCGTGCAGACGAATTGGGTCACGGAATACGCTCCACAGCTTCTGCTTTACGGCACGCTGGTGGAAGCCACGCCGTTCCTCAAGAACGACGAACGCATCCAAGTTTGGCAGAGCATGTATGATCGCGCGGCGGCGATGCTAAACGGCGAAGACCTTGGTAAAATCCTCGACCGATCCGCTGTGCGCAAGGAGGCCTAATAATGTCCACATCGTTCACTCAGGTCTTCGGGGGCAGCACGATCTACCCCTCGGACGTGTCGTATCTTCCGCTGTCGCTGTCCGGCGATGTAACGCTTGAGTGGCCGCTTGAGGCCACCACCGGCAACAACGTCGTCGCCCGCATCATCGATGTAACGCCGACTGGCGTCTACACCATCATCATGCCTGACGCGACGAAGGTCGGCGTGGGCCAGACGATCCTCTTCAACAACCTCGGCCCTAGCATCGTCACGGTCGACACTGCCGCAGGCAACGCCATTCTCAGCATGAGTGCAGGCGAGCAGTGGCAGATTTACCTGACGGACAACACAACGGTCGCAGGAACGTGGCGCGTCTTCCGTTACGGCGCGGCTACCGCACAGGCGCAAGCCTCTGCGCTCGCAGGCCCCGGCCTCGTTGCCCTCGGCTCAACCCTCGCGCAGAACGCCGAGGTTGTCGATTTCTCCTCAACGCCAGTCACGACGACGACAGGCGACCGCGCTAAGACTTTTGTCTGGACAGGCGCACTGGGCACGTTGAACTTGCCAACTTCCGTCTCGGCGACTGACGGCTGGTTCATCAACCTGCGCAACAGCGGCACGGGCGACCTTGTCGTCGACCCATCTGGCGCGGAACAGATTAACGGGGCGAGCACGCTCACCTTGCAGCCGGGCGACAGCGCCAGCATCGTGACCGACGGCATCCAGTGGTACACCATCGGCCTCGGCCAGCAGGCGGTCTTCGCCTTCGACTACACGTCTGTCGCCGTCACTACAGGCACGTACACGCTGAGCGGATCTGAACTGAACCGGATTGCCTACAAGTTCACAGGCACCCTGAGCGGCAACGTGACTGTCGTCGTGCCTGCCACCGTGCAGCAGTACTGGATCAATAACCAGACGACGGGTGCCTTCACCCTCTCTGTCCGCGTGTCGGGCAGCTCATCCCCTGTTGTTGTGACGCAGAACACGACGGGTATCTACTATTCCGACGGCACGGACATCATCACCGCAACGACTGCGGCGGCATTCGCAGGCGTGGTCGGCATCTCACAGGGCGGCACCGGCGCGACCAGCGCAGGCTCCGCGCTGACCAACCTCGGCGGCACGGGCATCGGCACCGCCGTCTTTACGGCATCCACAACGGCTGCTGCCCGCTCCGCCATCGCGGCGGCTGCCTCTGGCGCGAATAGCGACATCACCTCGATTACGGGCCTCACAACGGCCCTGACCGTTGCGCAGGGCGGCACAGGATCTACGACAGCCGCAGGTGCGCGCTCTAACCTCAGCGCGGCCCAGTCGGGCAGCAACAGCGACATCACCGCGCTAACCGCCTCTGGCGGCGTACAGGTCGGCGCGCCGACGGGTGGCGCGCAGGGCACAGGCACGATCAACGCGACGGGTCTATTCATCAACGGCGTGGGCGTCGGCACGGGTTCAGGCTCGGTGACCAGCGTCGGGCTGACCGTCCCCTCGTTCCTGTCCGTCACCGGATCTCCTATCACGACTTCAGGCACGCTCGCCGTCTCGCTGTCAGGCACTGCGCTACCTGTCGCCAACGGCGGCACGGGCCAGACCTCGTACACCGACGGCCAGCTTCTGATTGGTAACAGCACCGGCAACACGTTGACCAAGGCAACCCTAACGGCTGGCTCGGGCATCAGCATCACTAACGGCGGCGGCTCGATTACGATCACGTCGACGGCTGGCGGCGGTACGGTTACCTCAGTCGACGCCTCGGGCGGCACGACGGGTCTCTCCTTCTCCGGTGGCCCTGTCACTGGAAGCGGCACGCTGACGCTTGGCGGCACTCTGGCCGTCACGAATGGCGGCACAGGTGGCGCTACGGCCTCTGGTGCGCGTCTGAACCTCGGCGCGGCTGCCTCTGGCGCTAACAGCGACATCACGTCTCTATCGGGCCTCAGCACGCCTCTGAGCATCGCGCAGGGCGGCACAGCCTCCTCGACGGCTGCGGGCGCACGCAGCAGCCTTGGCGCGGCTGCCTCGGGTGCAAACAGCGACATCACGGCTCTATCGGGCCTGACGACCGCATTGAGCATAGGACAGGGCGGCACGGCATCGACGACGGCTGGAGGCGCGCGTACCAACCTTGGCGCGACGGCCATCGGCAGCAGCATGTTCACGCTCGCCAACCCGAGTGCCGTTACGTTCCCCCGCTTCAACGCAGACAACACGGTCTCGGCTCTCGACGCGGCGTCGTTCCGCTCGGCCATCGGCGCGGGCACCAGCTCCACCACCGGCACCGTCACCTCAGTTGGCGGTACTGGATCGGTCAACGGCATCACGCTCACGGGCACCGTCACCTCCTCGGGTAACCTGACGCTCGGCGGCACACTGTCTGGCGTCAGCCTGACCACACAGGTCTCAGGCACTCTGCCTGTCGCCAACGGCGGTACAGGCGCAACCGACGCGGCAACTGCTCGGTCTAACCTTAGCGTCCCCTCGGCTACTGGTTCCGGCGCGTCGGGCACTTGGAGCATAAGCATCAACGGCAACGCGGCGACCGCCACCTCGGCTACGACTGCTGGGTCCGCCACCTCGGCAACTACGGCTGGCTCGGTCACCAATGCGGTAACCTTTAACAATACCGGCGGGGCAGCGGCGGGCACGACGTTCAACGGGTCGGCAGCACGCACGATTGACTACAGCACCGTTGGTGCTCCTAAAGCAGACGGCACAGGCGCATCCGGCACTTGGGGTATTAACATCAGCGGCAACGCGGCGACGGCAACGTCGGCTACAACAGCTACCTCCGCTACAACCGCTACAACAGCCACCAATGCAACAAACGCGACGAATGCGACGAATGCGACGAACGCAACGACGGCGACCACGGCAAACGCGCTCAACACCAGCAACAACTATCAGGTCAACAGCCTTGGCGTTGGCACTGCTGGCTCCGGCACTGCCGGTGAAATCCGCGCGACCAATAACGTCACGGCCTACTATTCGTCGGACGCGCGTCTCAAGGAGAACGTGCAGCCGATTGAAAACGCCCTCGACATCGTAACGACAGTCGGCGGCAAGACGTTCGACTGGACCGACGCATACATCGCAGAGCATGGCGGCGAAGACGAATACTTCGTCAAGAAGTCCGACTTCGGTGTCATCGCGCAGGACGTGGAGGCTGTGTTCCCGCTTGCTGTCCGCAAGCGCCCAGACGGCACGCTGGCCGTTGACTACGAGAGGCTGGTCGCCGTGGCATTTGCTGCCATCAAAGAGCTAAAGGCGGAACTGGACGAGCTACGAGGAGCTAAATAATGACGCTCAACTCTTCAGGCCCAATCAGTCTGGGTGGCAGCACGGCGGGGCAGTCCATCAACCTCGAACTGGGTAAATCCGCTACCGCCACGGTCTCGCTGAACGACACCGACGTCCGCACGCTGGCGGGCGTTGCGTCTGGCGCTATTGTCATGCCGACCAACTTCTACGGCAAGAGCAATGTCCTTATTACTTTCAGCGATTACGGCGTTTTCGCTGCGGGTTTTGGGTATTCCGAAGCAGCGTACGCAATTTTCGGTGCTGGTGCCGCCATCGGCCAAGTATATGAGGCGCTTAACGGTGGCTCTTATATGTATGTAGAACAGTGGTGCACACCAACCAGCCAAGGTGGAAACTACGAAGTTTACGCTAGTGTGACAGCCGGTTCGGTTACTGGCACGGTTAACTCTTGGGTAGCGACGACTGCCAACCCCGCTTGGCTCGTAGATATTTCTGGGTCAGGAAACTCTGCGTATGCCCAACTAGCCTTCCAAGTTCGCCGCACTGGCACTGCCACGGTGCTTGATACGTGGACCGTAGACCTCAACGCGGAAGCTCTGTAATGGCAGACAACGTCGTCCAGATCCGCTCTCTCCCCGGCATCAAGCGGGACGGCACCAAGTTCGAGGGTGACCAGTACGTTGACGGGCAGTGGGTCCGCTTTCAACGTGGCTTGCCTCGTAAGATGGGCGGCTATCGCTCGGTCAACAAGTTCCTGCGCGGCTTGCCCCGCACGCTCACGGAGTACACGCAGGATCTGCTGACCTATGTCCACGCCGGATCGGCTAACCTCGTCGAACGGTTCTACATTGACGGCACGTACAACACGAGCGTCATCAGCAACCGCACGCCGACATCGAGCTTCACGGCCAACGACGGAAATCTCTGGCAGTTTGCCCTCGGCTATGATCTGACGAACGGCAACCAGCTTGTCGCGCAGGTCGCGCCGAACTTGAACTGCATCTGCAACAGCGACGGCGGCGAGCTCTTCGTCGGCGACCTTCTCGCCACGACCGCCTTGACGCGAGTTACGGCTGTTCCCGCAAATTTCAGCGCCACTGGCGGCGTCGTATCGCTGCCTCCCTACACTGTTGTTTTTGGCAATGACGGCTACGTTGCGTGGTCGGTTCCGAACGGACCTGACGACTTCACCAGCTCCGGTGCGGGGAATGCCTATGTGACCGGCCAAAAGATTGTGCGCGGCATGCCGTTGCGCGGCGGCCCCGGTAACAGCCCCTCGGGCCTCTTGTGGTCCGCAGACAGCATTGTGCGTATGACATACATAGGCGGAACGCCAGTCTTCCAATTTGACACAATCAGCACCGAGAGCTCAATCCTGTCGGCGCAGTCGGTCATCGAGTATGACGGCGTCTTCTATTGGATTGGGACCGACCGCTTCCTGATGTTCAACGGCGTCGTGCGCGAGGTCCAGAACAATCTGAACATCAACTTCTTTTTCGACAACCTGAACTATGCCCAGCGGCAGAAAGTGTTCGCGGTAAAGGTGCCACGCTTTGGCGAGATCTGGTGGTGCTTCCCGTTCGGCGACAGCCTCGAGCCGAACCACGCCGTTGTCTACAACGTGCGCGAAAACATCTGGTACGACACGCCGCTGCCCAACGGTGGTCGCGGCGCGGGCTTGTTCCCTGCCGTGTTCCGCAAGCCGCTCATGTCGGGCGTCGAGCAGCAGAATTACGAGGCCACTGCGGTCACAATCACGGCGGCAGGCACCGGATACGCCGTGGGCAACACCCTACTCGTCAGCGGCGGGATCGATGTCTTTCCGACTGAGCTGACTGTGACGACGGTCAACGGCAGCGGAGGTATTACCGGCATAACCATCACCAACGCGGGCAGCTACACAACGCCGCCAACCAACCCTGTGTCGGTCACAGGCGGCGCAGGCTCTTCGGCCACGTTCACTTTGACCTTTGTCCAGCCCTACAAGTTCTGGGTGCATGAGGTCGGGACGGACGAGATTGACGGCACAGTGGTTAACCCAATCCTCTCCTACTTCGAGACGGGCGACATGTCGCTTCCAGTCCAGTCGCAGACCAACAAGGCCCTTCAAGTCCTTATGCTGGAACCTGACTTCGTGCAGTCTGGCGACATGACCGTGCAGGTCATGGGCCGCGCCAACGCTCGCGCGCCGGAAGTGAACGGCGAGCTCAAGACGATCTACGAAAACCCGCAAACGCCGCAAGAGCAGGTCATCTATTTTAAGGACCAGCGGCGCGAGATGCGCTTCCGTTTTACGAGTAATGCCATCGGCGGAAACTACGAGATGGGCCTTATTCTTGGGCACGTCCAGCCCGGCGACGGCACGGTCATCGGCTGATGGCTATCAATCCCATCGGTATGTCATTGCTCGAATGGGCAGATGCTGTTATATTGACCACGAATGATGCTTGGGCGTTTGGGAAACTGGACGACGAAGCTGATTGGCAACGATGGGCCACAGGGTTTGTACGCGCGTCTCCCTTTACGCAGCGCGCCCTGCCTGACCCCTTTCAATTTACGGACTGGCGCGAGTGGGCTATGCGGGTTTATCCAATGCTTGAGGAACAAAACTGATGTATATCCCCGGCTTCACCAACTATTTGGAAGCGTCCATACCTGAGTATGGCGCGGAACCAATCATGGATGCGCCCCAGCGTGCGCTGGTCGAGCCGATGACACAGGAGGCCGTCGCGCCTGCCGAAGTGCCCTTCGATATTAATAGTTTGGCTGGCTTGGATTTAAGCGGCCTGAACAGCCTGTACGGGATGAACTTCGGTTCTAACTTCGGCGGCGGTGGCGCTGGGGGCGGCATATACCAAGCCGATCCGAACCTACAATACATCGGCGCACCAAAGTCTAACAAAGGCAACCCCACCTCGCGAACCGGCGGCAACACGTTCGCGGTGCGGGCTGACCAGCCGGTGCGCCTCGTTGACCATCGCACCAACCAGATCGTGTTCGAGGGCACAGGCTTTGACGCCGCGCGCAAGGCAACTGAATTAGGTCAGGGCTTGACGAACCAGTTTGGTCGCAAAGCGAACTACAGCATTCAAACCGCCGACCCGTCCGGTAACTACTCAACCGTTGCGTATGAGAAGAAGAACAAGAGCGTTCTCGGCAAGATTGGTGACGTAGTCGGCACGGTGGCTCCTTTGGCATTAGGCTTCGTACCGGGCTTCGGCCAGCTTAGCCTTCTTGCAAAAATGGGCGCTGCCGCTGGCGCAGGTGGCTTAGGCGCTGCGCTCAAGGGCGACGACATCCTTAAAGGTGCCTTACTCAGCGGCGCTACTGCGGGCCTAGTAAGCGGCACGGGCCTTGATAAAGCGATTGGCGGTGCCCTGAGCAATGCTACCAAAGGCGTAGCACAAGGCGCGGCGCAGGGAGCCGCACAAGGTTTAAGCGATGACATCGTTGTCACCGCGCTTTCTCGGCTTGCCCAAGGCACAGGCGGCGCACTCGGCCAAGCGGCTCTATCGGAGGCAGGCAACGCCGCCTCGCGTGCGCTAAGTGGCTACAAAACGCCAGCCGAGCAGTTTGCGCAGCAGCCGCTGCCCGAGGCATTTCAGCCTCCAATAGACGACACTATTAACGTAATCGCAAACCGAGCGGCGTCCGCTGCGCCAAATTACGGCGGAGCACTAGCCAACACCCTCGGCCCTATAGCCACAGAGTTTCTACCGAAGGGTGCTTTGCCCGAACCTCTGCCGTCGGAACCAACCCCTGTAACGGAACCAACCCCTGTAGCGGAACCCGCGCCAGTGGACGACAGCATCGTTGTCAGCGGCAACAGGTTCGTATCTGGATCGGGATCACCGTTCGCAGCGGCGGTCCCTATCCCCGTAAACGCAATGCTTTCAGGCGCGTTGAGCGCCGCAGAGCCTGCGCCTGCGGAAAAGACAGCAGAAGAGATTGAAGCCGAAAAGAACCCGATTGTCGTCACAGCTCCGACAAACCTGTTGCCCGCTGACTTCGTCACCTCTGCCGCAGCAGCCGCAGCCGCCAACGCGGCAAACGGCATGGGTGACGCCCCCGACCGTGCGGAGATGACGGACGAGGAACTAGACACGTACATGAACTCCGACGCGGCGACTAAAGGCTTGTCCCTTTCGGACATCGCCGACTATCTGCGCCTCGGCAGCACAGGCGTTGGCCTAATCGGTGGTCTGATTGAGGGCGGCAAGGGCGGCTCCTCGGGCGTTCGCTATCCGGGCGGCGGCACGGGGACGCTCAACCCGCTGTTCTCAGCCAAGCTTCCTGCACCGAACATGCCCGGCGCGACTGGCAACTTCGCCGCTCGGCCACAGTCCGACTTTGCCGTAGTAAACGGCCAACCTCGTGACTGGACGCGGTACGGCTTCGGCCCCGAGGCGAGCTTCTTTAACTACGCGTCGCAGCCCGGCTCTGCGCCTGTCAGCGCGCCTATCACCACACCTATTCCAAACGAGCCTAGCGCCCCTGCGATGTACGCCCCCGACGTCGACAACATGCGCTTCGCACGGGGCGGCTCGCCCAAGCGTAACGCATTTGCAGTCAGCGGCCCCGGCACTGGCCGCAGCGACGACATCCCTGCGGTGCTGTCCGACGGCGAGTATGTGATGGACGCGGAGACCGTGGCCCTGCTGGGCGACGGATCGAGCAAGGCGGGTGCCGAAGCTCTGGATCGGCTGCGCGTTAATTTGCGCAAGCATAAGGGACAAAAACTTGCTAAGGGCAAGTTCAGTGTAAATGCAAAACGGCCAGAGCGTTATCTGGTAGGAGGACGTATCTAATGGCGCTCAGCGACTTCTTGAACAACGGCCAAATCCCCGCAGGATCTGCGGTCAAGTCTACGACCAGCCAGACGGTGCTGCCCGAGTGGTACACCAACTACGCTATGCAGCTCTTGTCGAACCAGCAGGCTGTCCAGAACCGCCCATACGAGACGGCTCCGATGCCGCGCGTTGCGGAGTTTACACCGGGCCAGCAGCAGGGCTTCGGGATGACCAACACGGCGGCCAGCGCGTACCAGCCCGGTCTGACGGCGGCCACAGACGTGACCAAAGCGGCCCTCGCCGCTCCCGGCGCTCTGCCCACCGCGCAGCCATATGTGACGCAGGCAGGACAAAGCACAGTCGCCAACATCGGCCAGTACATGAACCCATACACGGAGCAGGTCGTCAAGCGGATCGGTGAAGTGGGCCAACGCAACCTGACCGAGAACCTTCTTCCCGCTATCGAAGGCCGCTACATCCAATCAGGTCAACTCGGCTTCGGCGCTCGTGAGGGTGCGGGAACGCCATCAGGAATGCTGACGGACACGGCACGCGCTCTCCGCGACACCAGCTCCGACATCCTCGGCAAGCAGACAGAAGCCCTTCGCAGCGGCTTCACTGAAGCTGCGGGTCTCTCTGCGGCTGATCTGGCGCGCATGGGCCAACTCGGCCAGATCGTCGGCGGCCTGCAAACTTCCGACCTCACACGCCTCCTTTCAGGCGGAGAGCAGCTCGGCGGTCTCGCCGCATCCGAACAGGCCCTCGGCCTCAAGGGCGCGCAGGCTGTCACGGGCGTCGGCGCAGAGCAGCAGGCTCTCAACCAGAAGAACCTTGACGTCGCCTACAGCGACTTCCTCAAGCAGCAGGGCTACCCGCAAGAGCAGATTGACAAGGCCCTCGGCACGTTCCGTGGTCTGGCGGGCGCAGCACCCGGCGCGACGATTGACGAGGGCATCGTTCCTAGCGGCGTGGACTATAAGGGCACGCCAACGACTGCGGCGACAATCGCAGGCGCTCTGTCGGGCCTTGGCGGTGTACTGGCTGGCGCTAAGGAAGGCTCCGCCCTCAGCAAGTTGCTGGGCTTCGGCTAATGGATAAAACTTTTATCACCCAGCAGAACTATGATGACTTGGTTGCGCAAGAAGGCCAAGAGGCGGCTGACCAGTTCATGCGCAAGTACGACCTTGCGGTCCGCCCGAACGAAGTTGAATTTAGGCCCGTTTCTGGTATGAGCGCCGGTGGAGAAGACGATATGGACCCCGAGGCAGATTTTGCTGTTGCAGATGAGGACGCCGCAGACAACACAGGCGAAGAGGGATCGAGCCTTGCCGTTGCGGGCCCCAAGTCTGATACCTACACCGACTGGGAACAAGACCAACTTGCCTTCATGAAGAAGGCACAGGACCAACGGTTGAAGCAGTTCAATGACGCAAAGGCCTACATCGAGAAGAACTATCGCGGACCTAGCCTGTCCGAGCAGCTCTTCGCAATGTCTCAGGCCTTTCTGAGCCCAACCAGCATGCCCGGCTTTAAGGGCACACTGGCGAACATCAGCCCTGTCTTCGGCCAGATTGCCAAAGCGCAGCGCACCGCTGAAGAGCAGCGCGCCGAGGCTCTCATGAAGCTTCAGCAGCAGTATCAGACGGGCGAGTTGGGCGCGGAAGGCGAGGCGCTCAAGAACCGTCTGGCCGTCATCAAAGCGCGCGCAGCCGCGAACAAGCCGCAGTATATCCGCACTGAAGATCCTGTGTCGGGCAAGGTCACTATCACGCCTGTTTTCCCGAATGGGCAACAGGGTACCGCAGCGGGGAACGGCCCGACGCTTGAGAACACGCGGTACATCCGCAACCAAGCCGACATGATCAGGCTGCCGCCTGAAATCAGATACTTCATCGCGGTGGACGACCCGAACCAGACACCACGCCCGATCCCCGGAAGGTAAAAGCTATGGCTCAAAAGAAAGATTGGTGGGAAAGCTACGAGGAGGCAGGAGGTCAAGGCTCCCCCTCGCGCAGCATCGTTGTGCAGCCCGGTTCCCCCGTGAAAGAAAGGGAAATCGAAGCGGGGATTGGGCAGAAGCAAGCGGGGGCCGCATCCTCGGCAGCTTCTGCCGAACAGACGCGGACGCTGCTTCCTGCCAAGGCGAGCAAAGCTCAGTCTGACGCCGAGCTGGCGCAGATTAAGACTGAAGCCGCTCGCATGGCGTTGGAAAAGGCAAAGGCGCTCATGCGCAACCGTCCGGTCGGCGACGCGCTGACCGAGGCGCAGAACCTTGTTCTGACAGAAATCAGGAACGCTGTTAAGGCACGCAAGCTTAGCCGTGACATGTTCGGCGCAAGCGGCCTCGGGCAGGGTATCACGTCAGCGTCTATATTCTCCGGCTCTCCGGCAAACAGCGTCCTTGCGCTTCTCAAACCCATTCAGGCGAACACGGCCTTTACCAAACTGCAAGACATGCGCGCCAAAAGTCCAACGGGCGCGGCACTGGGTGCCGTGTCGGATCGTGAACTTCAGTTGCTCTACAGTACTGAGGACGCGATTGACCCTGCGGCGAGCGACGAAGTCTTTCAGGACGGCATGGGCACGGTCATCAGGAACCGACTGACAGTCGCCAACCGCCTCGGCATCTCCCCCGAAGCTTTGGCCGAGGCCCTCGGGCCAGAAGAAATCCAGACCTTTGGCTCGGACATCAAGTCCTACCGCTTCGTCCCTGAAGATGTGAAGGCGCTTCAGGCGTATGTTGCGAAGACCAAGAAGGATGGCACCTTCGACCCGACGGACTTTGCCGCACTTATGGGCAGCGCATACTACAACGCCACTGGCCGCGAACCAGACGAGAACTTTGTAAAGAATGCTCTCGACACCGGCATGAACTTGCAGACCAGTGAGGGCGCAGGTCTTTCGGACTTTAGCTATGAGCAGGCCGACAAGGACGCGCAGAAGATGCTCGGCGTTCAAGCCAATGCTGGGGGCAAGACCGAACTTGGCTGGGGCGAAGTGCTCGGCGGCGCGGCGTTGAACTTTATCCCGAGCACCTTTGAGCTTGCATACGATACGGCCAAGGCCCTGACTGTCGATCTGCCTGACACGGTTGAGAGCCTTGTGAAGGTCGTTGGCGGCGCGACTGGCCTCACAGACGACACCCAGTATGAGGCCCTGAAGAAATACTACATGGATCGTTACGGGAGCATTGAGGGCTTCAAACAGGCCCTCATGACAGACCCAGCGTCTATCGCCGCTGACATCGCGGGCCTCGCAACAGGCGGTGCTACGATCCTTGCGAAGACTGCGGGCCTTGCGTCCAAGGTCGGGAAGATCGGCGCACTATCGAACGCGGCCAAAGCCGCTGAAGGTTTCGCCAGTGTCGCTGAAGGCTTCGCCACTGGTGCGAGTAAGCTGGACCCAACACGCTTGGCGGTTGGCACAACCAAACTTGGCGCAAAGGCCCTTGGCAATGTGGCGGAACAGCTCGCTGTGAACGCCCCTGCTCGCATGGTTGGTGCGACGGGCGCTGACGTCAAGCAGGCCTTCAGTGCTGGCAAGCGCGGATCTCAGGAGTTTGTTGAGCAAGCAACGGAAACGGGCGACGTTCTCGATCCCTTGGCTAAGGCCGACGCAGCCCTTAGCGAACTCTATCTGAACCGCAGCCGTGATTATACGCGCCGCATGAAGAAGCTAAAGCAAAATCCAGAAATCTTGTCCTTTGACGATGTCGAACAGGCTATTGAAGGCGTCCGCAATGTTGGGCGGCATAAAGGCATCGACATTTCTGGTGCTGGCGGCGTGTGGGACGAAATCGACGCGAAGTACATGGAGTTCTTCGACAAGGGTCTGAACAGCATCGAAGACTTTGATGCGATGAAGCGCGCGATTAAGGAAATCGGCAGCCGCTACCAAGTCGGTACGCCTGAGTTCAAGGTCGCGAATGATGTCGCAAAGTCGATCAACGCCACCATCACCGCAAAAGCTCCCATATACTCCAAGGTTATGGGCGACTATCGTCTAGCGAGTGATACCCTCGCCGACGTGAAGGCATCGATTGGTGCAGGTGCAAAGAGTGCAGATACCACCCTCTCGAAGCTCATGCGTGCGCAGTCCGGTAAAGGCCCGCGTGGCAACTCGGTTATCCAATTACTTGAGAGTACGAAGAGCGGCAAGGGTCTTGGGGACATGCTGGCAGGACGCAACCTGTCGAGCACTGAACCCCGTGGCATGGCACCAAGCATGATGACGACTGGGGGTGCTGCTGCGGGTTCTCCTGAGCTTCTTCTCGCCTCCACGCTATCGCCTCGCGGCCTTGGCATGAAGGCCTATGAGCTGGGCGAAAAGTACGGCGCAGCAGAGCGCGGTATTGGCGCAGCGGGCCGCATGATTGGCGCGGATCAGTACATCCCGAAGGCAGTCAATCTGGTGCAGGAGTATACGCCGGGCGTGAAGCGCGCCGTCTTCGGCATGCAGCCTATCATCCAGAGCCAGCAAGACCCGTTCACCCTCACGACGGTCACTCCTGAAGAGCGCAAGAACGCCCTGATGGCGCGCTACGCCGCAACGGCCATACCGCAGGCTGCCTTGGTGGAGCGCGCGCCGCTGTCGCTTGAGCAGTACCGCGTTGGCCTTCCGGGGGAGGGCAGAACGGATCTGACCGAGCTTTTGAAGATGTATACAGGCGAAGACAACGAACAGCCCGTTGAAGAAGAGCAGCCCGGATTTGCGCGCGGCGGCATCGTCATGGCACCGAGCATGTTCTAATGGCACAGGATTATAGCTCGAAGGGTTTAGGTTAATGACTGGTAGCGTTTCATCCCGCAAAAAGAATGCCGAAAGGGCCCGCCAACGTCGTATCGATGCGATGAAGGTGGAACGCCGCCGCGCCAATGAAGCCGCGACATCCAACGCAGGAAAGCTCGGCAGCGGGATTGCGTCGATACCGAGCCGCGTCGTGAAATACGCCAAAACCTCTACGCCTTCGAGCGTTGTTCGTGACGTCAAAAATATTGCCACGTCCACTTACGATGCGGCGGTGGAAGATCCGAACGCGTTTATCGAAGACGCGATATTCTCTCCGCTTGCGGCTATCCGTGACTTTGGTGATGCGCGCGCAATGGCGCAAAAGCTCCGTGAGCAGGGCCGCTATGCCGAGGCAGAAAAGATGGAAGCACTGGCGGGCACTGCTGTAATGGCCGCCGTGCCTATCCTCGGACGGCCCGCAGGTGTTACACTGCGCAACGCAGTGAAAACCGCAGAAAAGACGGCTATAAAAGACGCGGTGAAAGGTGCTACGAAGGCGGCACCCTCGGACCTAACTGTAACGCCGAAGGCGACCACAATAATCGCCGGTGTCGAAGAGAAGAAACCTTCGCGGGCCATCCAGCGTTTTGCCGAGCCGCGTTCTGGCCCAAGCACAAAAGAACGCCCCCTCGCCCAAACAAGGACACCTCTACCCGAAACAGCGCCCGCGCTACCGTCCAGCGTTTCTGGTTCGTTTGATGCCAGCCAGAACGTCCCGATGACCTATAAGGGCATGCAGCCTTGGGAACTGACTAGCACCCAGATGGCTGATCTCGGCGATACGCTGGGCGTGCCAAATCTTGGGCCACTGAACGAGCCTGTCTCCTTTCCTTATGAGGCAGGCGGTGGTGAACGCTTCGACATACCGGGCGGCCTCGAAGGCAGGTTCACCTATGAAGACATGGCGAAGATGAAAGCTTCGGGCATCGATCCATCGCGGATTGATCCTGAACTGCACCGTGGCATCCAGCGTAAGCTGATGCTGTCAATGGACGAGCCTGAAGGTCTCTCGGACGCCAAGGTGCTTTCGGGCCTGACCTTTGGCTACACCTCACCAAACAACCCGCTGACACCAAACCAACTCGCGACATCGCGCCTTCGTATGAACTCGATGGAAGATTTGGATCGCATCATAAATAGCAGGCCGTGGGAGCTTTCCGACGCGGTCACGAAAGATCAGCGAGAAGCTTTTAGCGAAGATCTTGCCAATCGGTTGGGCTTGGGTGCTGCCTCAAAGGGCGGGATAGGCGCACGCGGCAGCGTCGACTATTCCGGTTATACCGACTTTTTAGATCTGTTCCGTCGCGACCCCTCCTTCTTCCACCGTGGTGCGGACGAAGCATGGCCCGCACTGGTGGAGCGCATAGCAACGCAGGTGCCGGGCTTGTCGAACAAGACTGGATCTTTTGGCGTTGCGTGGCAGCCAAATGCTGGGGTGTCGGCTATCGACCGCCACATGGCAAACAGGTACATGGACACAATCTTGGCTGATCCAGCCAAGCGAGATGCCTTTGAAAAACGCGCCTTGAACCTTGCGGCGACCCGTGCTGCCAAAGAAGGGAAAGAGGCACCCACGAACTTTGCTGATTTGAACAAAGGTCTGGTGCAAGAGCTTCTTCTGGCGGAAGTTGGCAACTCGCCTTCTCCGAAGTTCCGCATGAAGTCTGGTGAGGTGAACCCCGCCGTCCCCGACTATCTTGCCGATGTTGACTGGATCTCTGAACCGCAAAAAGCGGAACTAATGGGGCAGACCTACAAGGACGTCGTTAACGCAAACGAAGAGGCGATGGCCGGTTCAGGCCTGCACCTGTTCGGCAACCAGTGGAACATCTGGGATCGCATCCGCCAGCGCCTTGAGCCGCATGAGAATATGTTCCCCGGCCTTGAAAACATCCCGAGGCTGAACGTCGACCAGATGCGGGTTATCGACACCGCCCACGGTCTGACCGGACACAAGAACTACAGCAAAGATAGCGACTTCAGGCTCCAGCCAACGAAGGCTGGGGACTACCGGCGGTTCCGTTATTTCTCGGATGGGGGCTTCGCTGTAAAGAAGCGTGATGAGGCTTTTGCTGTCCACAAATAAATGCTGTTGATAGGCATGAAGAGAACCAGAGGCTGATCTCGTGTAGATCGGCCTCGTCCTTCACCGCCATAAACGCTTTTGCCCACGCATCCGCGTCAACGCACATGTCCTGTTCTAGTTTCCGTCTGACCTCGTGTGTCAACGCCCCTCTCCTTTGGCTTCGGCCAGCAGCGCGGCATAGGCTATGTTATCCTCGGCACTATCGGCGTGATACTCGCTGCGCGTGAACAGGCGAACAAGCTTGACCTGCTGCATGAACATCCAGCCTTCGCTCTCGGTCAGGTCGCGGCCTGTGATGGCATTGAAGGCCGTCACGATCTTGCCCATCGACCGTTCGCCCTCTGGCTCGTCGTAGGTCGCAGATCGGTCGTGCATGTGCGCCGCAGCGCGGCCCAGCAGCTCGGCGGCCTTCGGCTCTGGCATCTTGGGTGTCGCATGCGACTGGAAGCAGTCCATCGTCTTCGTCAGCGTATCATACTCGACGTCGCAGAAACTGCATATAAAGCTCTTGCTCATTTCGTTCTCCGTTTCAGTGCTTCCAACAAAACCTCTTGTATCGTCTTCTTGGACGTGAGGCGGTGCATAACGAGACTATCGACCGTGTTGCGGGCGAGGATAGGGTAGATGAAGACTGGGCGATCATAACCCGCCTGCTTCTGCCGCATCGGGCCGATGCGCTCAATGATCTGCATATGCTCTTCGAGGTTCCAGTTGACCCCATAGAAGGCCAATATATTGCCCCCATCGGCAAGGTTCAACCCGTGGCCTGCCGACGCAGGGTGCGCAAACAGGATCGGGATCTGCCCGGCGTTCCACTGCCTAATCGTGTCAGGGTCTGCGTCCAAGACCCGACCGTTACGAAAGCGATCCCGCAGCCGCGCCAAGTCATGCTTGAAATTATAGGCCACCAACACGGGCGCGCCGTTGGCTTCCTCGATGATGCTTTCCAGCGCATCCAGCTTGGCCGCGTGAACTGGCTCCCAGTTGCCCTCGTCATCTACGTACATCGCGCCGTTGGCGAGTTGCAAACACTTCTGCGTGCGCACTGCCGCGTTGACGGCCTCGACACCCTCCTCACCGATCTGCGCGAACATCTCGGTCTCCATGTCCGTGTACATGTCCCGCGCGTCGGGCGGCAGGTCGATGTAGATCGGGTTGGTGATTGGCTCGTCGACTGGCAGGCCGCGCACGGTCAGGCAGATGTCCTTGAGCCGCTCCTCGACCTCGGCCTGCGTGTGATCGTAAGGCACGAGGCTGTAGCCGTCATAGCCCTTGCGGAACCAGCGCATGGCGAAGGCAGAGAAGCTCTGACCCAGACGCTCGCCCTTGTCGAGGAACCAGATCTGGCCCCACAGATCCTTGACGCCGTTTGGCGCGGGCGTGCCTGTCAGGCCAATGAAGCGGTCGACGTGCGTGTGCGCCACCTCACCCAATGCCCGAGCGCGAGATCCGCCCTGCCGCAAGCGGAAGGACTTCAGGCGCGTGAACTCATCCGCGATCACAGTCTTGAAGGGCCACGCGTCGCCCACCGCCTTCCGCAGCCAGACAAGGTTGTCATAGTTGGTCGTGTAGATGTCGGCGGGCGTATCAAGCGCCGCTTGACGCTGCTTAGGCGTGCCGGTGATGACGCTGACGCGCAGGTGCGACAGGTGCGGCCACTTCTGGACCTCGTCAGGCCACGTAGAGCGCGCAACGCGCAGCGGGGCCAGCACAAGGGCCGGATAGACGTCCTCGACCACGGAGAGGGCCTCCAGAGCCGTCAGGGTGGTTACGGTCTTCCCGCCGCCCATCGGCATCCACAGGGCTGCCCTGCGCTCCTTGTATAGGTGCGCGAGGGCCTCTTCCTGATAGTCGTGTGGTTTGAAGGTCACGCTGCTTCCTCGAACTTGGGCCGGGCGATTATGGTCTGCGGCACGCCGTCGCGCAAGTCATGCGCCTTGATGGTGGCCTTACCGCGAACCTTCTCGCCGCGCTCAAACGCGATGCTGCCCTTGTAGACGATGACGTTGTTGCCAGCGTCGCGGAAGATCGTGATGTAGACCGTGCCGAACTGGCTGTCGAAGCTGTGCGTGCGCTCGGCGGTCAGGTCGAAGTCGCGACGCTCGCCGACCGTGCCAACGTGGTTGGTGTTGGCATCAGCGGCATTAGCTTCGGCGCGGGCAACCTCGCGACCGGCCAGCTTGTCCTTGGCTGCGGCAAAAGACTTAGCGACGGCGGCGTGCTGACCGTCGGTCAGACCGCCCCACTCATCGATGGCTTTGCGCATGCTGTCGAGGAAAGAACCGCGAGCGTAGAACGACAGGGGGTGGCTGACGATCTTGCACCCGCAGACGCCGTACTTGTTGTCTTCATGCTCATACGTGCCGTCGGCATAGCGGCAGCAGCGCGAGCCGAGCTGCTCAACACCAATGAACTCACCCTCGTTGAACAGCCAGTCGTGCAGGGTCTGCGCGTCTTCGTGCGCGGCCAGCCACTTGGCGCGGCCTGTCTTGGCGCGGTTCGCTTGGATGCGGCGGCGGATAGCGGCTTCGTAGCGGGCTTCGTTTTCGATGTACGTCATGTCGGTAACTCCGTGTTGCTGATGCCCCCTAGTGGCATATGCAACGTCAGGTTGCAACCCCCTTCTGCACTTTTTTCACTATTTCGTCGATTTCTTCTATCGACCGGGCGATGAACACCGGAAAACCGTCGTTTCTCATGCGCTCAATCTCGCGCTGCTGGTGCCCGCTAACGCGGTCCCCATCGGCTTTGATCTCGATGAAGGCCGCCTTGGGCCACGTCCACCAGACAAAGCAGTCTGGGCAGCCCCTGCGGCCCTCCCAGCGCACCTTGCGGTACTGACCGCCGCTCTTCTGCACGACGTGCTTGAGATGGTCCTGTAGGCGTCCTGCGGGCGTCACGTCAGTCCTTCCTGTACCGCTTGGTCTCAAAGCCCGCAGCGGCCAAAGGCAGGCCGCCAGACCAACTCGGGTTGGTGGACATGAGCTCGGCCAGACCGTCGCTGGTGTAGGTTGGGTTGTCCGGCGTCTCGCAGACCAACTCGTCGTGGACGCGGATGCAGACGTCGAAGCCGTCGACCTCGGCGCGCAGCATGCCGGACATGAAGACGTCGCGGGCGATTGCCTGCACTGCGTTCTCCGTCAGCTTGCCGCCATAGGTGTCGAGGCGCTCCCACTTGCGGGTGTACTGGTTCATGCCCTCATGCGTGATTTTGCCGCTCTCCGACACCTCTGGGCTCGGATAGCACAAGTACCGACCGCTCGGCAGCCGCATGCGCAGCCATGCGATGCCCTGCGTGTCCGCCTTGACGTCGAACGTGATCAGATCGCGCACGCCAAAGCTTTCGCCCAGATTGTTGATCGCCTCACGCGCGGCGGCCTCCATGTCGTACCACAGGCTGCGCGTGCGCGGGTGCGCCTTGCGCCATGCCGTGACGATCTCCTGTATGGCCTCGTCGCTCATCGCGTCAAAGACTGCGCCGCCCATCTTCCGATAGGCCCCGACGCCGCCCTGATAGCCCCCAGCGAGCTCAGGCACCTTGCCCTGAAGCTGCCGCTCGGTCTTTGTGATGTCGCCCGGATCTTTGCCGAGGATGCGTCCAGCGGTCACCTTATACAAATCGTGCCCGTCGCCGCTGTCATAGGCTTTGAAGGCTTTGATCTTCCAATCCTCGCCCGCCAGCCACGCCAGCACGCGCCCTTCGATGTTCGACAAGTCGGCGATGACCAGCTTCTTGCCCGGAGACGCGATCAACGCGCCGCGCACGCCGAAGGCGCACCGCTCGCTGATGTTGTCCCAGATGAGATCTTCGCAGTCTGCCTTAAACGCCGCGACCGTCGTCTCTTGCACGACGTCGTCAAACCAGTCAGGCGAGCGGGGCAGGTTTTGCGGCTGGAACAGACGGCCCGCATCGCGCCCTGTGCGCGCCGCGCCGCAGAACTGGATCAGGCCGCGCAGGCGACCGTCGCGTGACGTGCCGTTGAGCAGCACAGTGTATTTGGCCGGTGAAGTCGCGGCGGCCTGCTGGCGGATCTCCAACAACTCGCGCACCTGCGGATCGAGATCCCCGTCGAGCAAGTTGCTGAGGGTGCCACCCGTCAGATCTTCAGGCTCGAAGTTGAGCTTGTCCTTGAAATGGTCGAGCAGCCGCTGCCGCTGCGTGGCCGAGGTGACGTTGCCGCCAGTCAGATGGGTTGCACGAGCGGCCAGAGCTCTTGAAGTTCGGTCAAAAGCTCGGAGAGCGGATCGGGCGAAGTCGAGGTCAACGGCGATGCCACGGTCATTAATTCTTTGGTCTGTGAGCCATAGGTTGCGCTCATAGCTAGTATCGTTCCAATGCGGCAGGCGTCCATGTACGTCGCGCATCGCGTCCACATCAAGTCGGGCGTATTCGATGAAGGCTGTCCACTCATTGGGGTGCGTCTCCCGTGTTGCTCGCCGCAATTTCCAGTTCTTGGGACACGGCTTGGTGAATAGATGTATAAGCTTTTTACCTGCTTTGTCTTTAGCTTTGTCAGTCGGCACGTTCAGGACGTCGCAGAGCTGGCCCAGAGAACCCGGCAGGCTGTGCTGTAGAGCCAGCACCATCGTGTCGATGATCTTCTCTACAGGGATATGCACGCCCTGTTCGCGCAGCACGGTGCGGTCGAAGTTGCTGTTGTGAATGACGACGCTGTCGGCGCTGTCGATCAGCTCCTGTAACACCTCACGCCAGTTCGGCATGTCCTGCGTGTCCCAGACGTCCACAGGCGCGTTGTCGGCGGCCAGCGCGACGAGCATCACCTCTGCCTCTTCGGCATAGCGGTACGCCCCGTGCCGGATGTTGACGGCGCAGAAGGTTTCCAAATCGAGGTATAGGATGGTCATCGTTTGCCGTGCAGGATCTCGCTGATGCGACCGATGTTAATGTTGTGCGCCTCGGCAATATCTTGGTGTGTCATATCGGGGTTGTTGCCCGCCATGTGGCGCACCGACGCGCGGACGTCTGCCGTGATGCGTTTGCTCTTCACCGGCGCGCGGCTGTAGGTCCGACGGTATGTCTCCTGCATCAACGCGTTGATGCGCAAGTTTATCTCATACTGCCGACGGGACAGCTTTACGCCCTCATCGGTCAGCTCAGAAATCAAATCGCGGATTTGTGGTATGGTAAGTTTCATGCTGATAACTCCTTCTTTCAGGTGAGCCGCGCGCTTCGGTTATCAGCAACGCAGGAGCAACCCGCACCCGCGCGCGGCTCGCCAGAAAGAAGGTACGCCCGCCGACGATACATGAGGAGAGCGGGCGTACCATGACTATAGACCTAAAGTAGGTCTAAGCCAATAGCCGAGGCATAGGTATCGAGTATCGCGAAATGTTCGTCCCTATCTTCCTTCGACATCTTGCGGATGCGCACGATCTCACGGAGGATTTTCGGCACATATCCACGGGCCTTAGCCTCAGTGTACACGTCCCTGATGTCTTCCGCGATGCCCTTCTTCTCCTCTTCGAGACGCTCGATGCGCTCGATTAAAAGACGGAGCGGATCGCCCGCACTATTGTGTCCTACCTCGCTCACAGGATGTCGTCCGCGTCGGCCTTAGCCTTCGCCAGACCAGCGAACTCGTCCGCCGATGCTGGAGCGGAACCGCCACCGAAGTTCTCACCTTCGCCGGTCAGCATGACGCCGCGCAGCGAGCAGTTGATGCGACGGCCCCACTTGTTGTCCTGCGCCCAGATCTCGACCGAAGCGTTGACCAGCGCGCCGCTGAACGCCTTGGCTTCAATCTCGCTCTTGCCGCTCAGCTCTTCACCGTACTGATTGAACACGGTGGGCTGGGTCTTGGCGTTGCGGGCAGACAGATAGTGCATGCCGTCAAAGCCCTGATAGGCTTCGCCTGTCTTCTTCGAGCGGTAAACCTTCTTGGTGAAGGCAACCTTGCCATCTTCTTCAAGCATCGACAAAACGCTGTCGGCCTTGTCCTTCCAAGCTTCCTTAGCTTCGGCCAGCATAGCAGCCTCGATGGCCTTCTGCTGTTCGCTATTTGGCTTGATTGGGAACTTGGCACCATAGGCAGGTTCGCCCTCGCCAAATG